>Ga0073932_1001131_pt1 | contig 53680 bp, 41 predicted proteins | sample DewCreD2012metaG_FD_76967 | JGI IMG/M metagenome (GOLD analysis project Ga0073932, IMG submission 76967) | Hot spring sediment bacterial and archeal communities from British Columbia, Canada, to study Microbial Dark Matter (Phase II) - Dewar... ...
CCTCCCCCGCCAGGGGGTTCCGCGGCGTTGGCTTGCGCCCGCGCTTCTTCGGCGCCAGCCCGGCCAGCGCTCCCGCCGCACGCTGCGCCCGCCACGTCGTGAGGTGCGACGAGTACAGCCCCTGGCGACGAAGCAACGCACCGAGCTTGCCGTCCCCGGGCGTACAGTGGTCGGCCTGCTCGAGGATTCGGTTCTTGTACTCGGCCGTGAATGTTCGCCGCGCCGGCCGCTCGACCTGCGGATCCGGCACCGCCATCGCCGGCGGGGGAACCACCCCCGCGGCCGCCTCGGGCCCGGTGGGCCCTCCGCTGCGGTCGGGCTCGCTCCGCTCGCCCTCCCTCCGCTCCGGGCCCACCGGGCCCGGCCCTGCCTGCACCCCCACGGCTGCCACCTCTCCGTTCTGCCTTGCCATCTCGTCCCTTCCTACCCGCCCTCTACACTATTTCCGAGGGGGGCAGGTGTCTCATCCACGTTGGCAGGGAGGGGGATCGCCCCGACCAACCTTCGCCCGTTCGAGGAGGTCGAGGCCTACATCGCCTTCCTGGACCGGCCCGACCGGGAAGGGTGGCAGAAGCCCGACGAAGTGGTCGCGGCGCTCGGCCTCATCGGGACCGAGGTCGTCGCCGATCTTGGGGCGGGCTCCGGCTACTTCACCTTCCAGTTCGCCGCCGCGCTGTCCCGCGGCAAGGTCGTGGCGATCGACATCGAGCCGGAGATGGTCCGGCACGTCCACCACCAGGCGATGTCCCGGGGCCTGACCAACGTCGAGGCGGTGCTCGCCGACGCCGCGGATCCCTCCGTGCCCGCCGAGGCCGATGTCGTCTTCGTCTGCGACGTCCTCCACCATGTCGCCGACCGGGAGACGTGGCTGGCCCGGTTGTTCGAGGAGATGAAGGTCGGCGCTCGGCTGGTGCTCGTCGAGTTCCGCGAAGGTCCGCTCCCGGAGGGACCGCCGGAGTCGGTCAAGCTGCCCCACGCGGCGGTCCTCGACCTCGTCGCCGGCGCCGGATTCGAGATCGTGGAGTACCGACTGGACTTCCTGCCGTACCAGACGTTCACGGTGTTCAGGAAGCCGTAGAGGGGCAGCGATTAGGTCCGCGTCAACTTGCCCACGAGCGGGTCCATCTCAAACCCCGCCCAGCAGGTCTTCGCCAGTTCGTGCCCATACCGGTTCCACGTCGCGTTGACGATCTTGATCCCGCGATCCTGGAGCCGCTCGACGGCCGGGACCATGTCGGAGTCGCTGGAGACGAGCACGGCGACGTCCAGCGCCTGCTCCCATACCAGCGAGAACATGTCGGTGACGATGGCGGAGTCGACGCCCTTCTCCGCGGCGCGTTTCAGGACGGCGTGGCAGGAGGGGCATCGCTCGATCTTCGTATCGCAGTTGCGGCAATGCACCGGCTTCGGCCTCGCCTCGCGGCGGCGCGTGAAGACGCGGAAGCCCGGGAAGCGGTTGATGGTGGTGTCGAGCCATCCCTGGAGCTTGCTCTCCCGGGGCAGTTCCACCGACGCGTAGATCCGCGTCTCGTCGACCTGGAGTTGCCCAAGCGTCGGTGCCTTCGCCATCGCCTCCTCGGCCAGCACGATGGGCAGTCGTCGCCAGTCGCAGCGGACGGGTACGCCTCCCTGCTCGCCGGCACGATCGTTCCACTGAAGCTGGAAGTTCCAGAAGTCGACGAACACCCGAGTGCGAACGGTCATCGCAGTACGCCCCCTCCCTCAAGGCACCGTCGGCTACGGTGCCGAAGGTGTCGCCCCATCCCCGCGGTCATTCGTCCGCGTGTCGGCGGAGAGAACTTCGGGGGGTCCTTGCGGACCCCCCGGGGAAGAAATGCGACCGCCGGCCGAAGCCGGCGGTCGGGAACAACATGCCGACGTTGACGAAGCAACGCCGGGGGGCAACATGCACTGGATCCGTAGTATCCCATCCCGCGGAAGTCAAGAGCCAGCAGGCACCCGTCGTGAGGACGGCATGCGGCCGACGCGCCTCCGGCGGTCCGGTCGGCCCGAAATCCGTTGCCGTCAGGTTGCCGTAACTCTGCACCGTGCCTGCGAGATCCTCCATTCGCGTGCCACCGCCGGTTCAAAACGACCCCCTCGCGGCGGTTCGATCCGGCACCCCTCGCCTGGGCAGTTGCCTTCGCACGTCACGGCGCGCTGGCCTCACTCGCCTCCATTTCCTCCCAGGTCCGGCCCGCTCGGACGTCCTGCCAGCAGAAACGCGCACCCTGGTTGTCGTTCGGGTTCAGCATGAGGATCCGCTCGAACGCCGCCAGGGCGTCTTCCGTTTTCCCGGACCGCCAGAGACAGAGCCCCAGGCCGTACAGACAACGGAGGAACGGGCGGTTGAAGATCATCGACCAGGGCAGGATGCCGTCGAACCCCTCCGGCAGCGAGAGTTCGCCGATCCCGAGGCCGACCCGATAATGGAGCGCGGCCCGCTCGGGGTGCTGTTCGAACTCGAGGTTGCCCAGGTGCGCGTGGGCATCGATGCAGCGCAAGTCCAGCAGCAGCGCCTCCATGAGCAGCCGGTACGCCTCCTCCACCTCGCCTTCTTCGAGGAGCTCCGCCGCCATGCAGGTCGGGTTGTCGTCGCCCTCGAAGCCGGGCAGATTGCCCCACGCGATTCCATCGAACTCGAAGGCCGGTCGCGGCCGCTGGGTGAGCTTCCGCCAGAGCGGCATCCAGGGATCCCGTCGTTCCGGCGGTTCGTATTCGGCGGCCACGTCGACCAGTTCCCCGCCCGCGAGCGGCAGGGGGACCAGCCCGAGGCGCGGGATGTCGATGCGAGGATCGCGCACGGCGCCGCTGGCGTACGAGTCGAGCCGCCAGGACCAGCGGCGGTCGATACGGAGCGTGACGACGTGACCGGGGACGAGCTGCCGGAGATCGCCCGAGCGGAAGGTCACCTGGCTTCCGTCCTCGAGAATCCGCATCCGCGCCGACGTCCGGTTGAGTTTCAGGACGACGGCCTCGACCGTCTGCGGCGGACCGGGAGCCGCCGATTCGTCGTCCGGGGCGGCCCGGTCGGTCTCGGCGCCTTGCACGCCAAGCAGTCTGTCGCGCTCTCGCAAGACGTGGACGCGAGCCGTCGTGTACGACTCGCCGGTCTTCGCCTGTCGTTTGCGAATGATGTGCTTGAAATCCCGATGATCGGTCATGGGGCAGCCTCCTCGCTCCGCACGGCGTCGGCTCCCGCCCTCCGCCGCGCGGCGAAGAAGCACGATCCCCGCCCGGAGGAGTCGACTCCCCTTTGCCCTGATCGAGGGATCCCGCGGGAGGGGATCCACCAGGGTTCGGCGTCGGGCCCGCCGTGAGGTCGATCGGTGCCACGAACGGCGGCGGCCGTCAACCCGGATGTCGCCCCGGTCTCGGTCTCGGCGTGCGTCTGGGCGTCCGCGTCGGCCGCACCCTCGGCACCCGCGTCGCCGCCGTCCGCGGCGGGCTGTGCATCGTCGCCGCAGGCCGCCGCGGCGGCGGCCGGCGGCGCGAGACATGTCCACAAGGTGGAGTCGTGTCATTCGGGCCTCTTGGTTTCGCGGCGTGCGGCGGATGCCCGGCGGTGTTCGCCGCGCGCGAAGCCCGCCGCGAACATCCCGGCGAGCAGCAGCAGGCCGAGGCTGCTGCCGAGCCAACCCGTCGCGCGGCCCGGCGGATCGTAGGCGAAGGCGACGCGGTGGGTTCCCGCCGGCACCCGGACGGCCCGGCAGAGCACGTCCGCGGGGAGCAGGTCGCCCGGCCGGCCATCGACCGTGACGCTCCACCCCGCCAAGGGGGCGTCGGTCGTCACGAGCCACGCGTCGCGTTCGGCGGTGACCTCGACTTCGAGCCGCCCGCGCGCTTCGGCGACGACCCGCGCCGTGCCCGCGGCGCCGACCGCGCCGTCTTCCGGGATGCCGCCGGGCGGCGCCTCGACGACCGTCTCGCCGGCCGGGTCGATCCCCGGCTCGCGCAGCAGGGCGTCCAGCGCCGCCGCCTCGTCCGGAACGGCGTGGGCTCGTCCCACGACCACCGCGCGCGGGCGGGCGAAGCGGTTGCGGTAGACGTGCACGGGGGCGCGGTAGCCGACGACGTCGGCGCGGAACGCCTCCGCGAGGCCCGGGGCGTCGAGCGGCACGAAGGAGGTGATCCAGGCGACGCCGTTGGCGCCGGTCGCCGTCGACCAGGCGGGGCCGGGGCGGGCGACGGCGTCGGGGCCCATCGCGCGCGCCAGCGCGTTGACCGTCCGGTCCTCGAAGTGCTGCGAGCGGCGGGTGAGGAGGCCGACGTACATCAGGGGGGAGCGGATGTCCCAGGCGACGTTGAGCGAGTGGGAGACGAGGGCGAGGGCGTCGCGGCCGAACCAGTCGCCGGCGCGCGGCCCGCCCGGCCGGGCGACATGCGGGCCGTGGACGGGGACGGCAAGCAGCGACCCGTCGCGGACTTGCGTCGCCGTGGCCGAGGGGTTCTCGACCTCGTCGCGCGGCAGGGTCGGGTAGTAGTCGTCGCCGAATCGGCCGACGTCGTAGGCCGCCAGGGCGGCCAGGGCGAAGGACAGCCCCGCGGTGCGGCGCGCCGGCCAGCGTTCCGCCAGACGCCGGGCGAGGGCGGTCAGCGCCAGGGCGCCGAGGCACGCGATGGCCAGAGCGGCGACGAGCAGCCAGCGTTGCGGAACGCGGAAGCGGTCGAACCCGGGGAAGGCCTCGAACAGCGCGCGGAACACCGGCGTGTGGCGGCCGAGGGCGATCAGCAGGGCGAAAAGGGTGAGCGACCCGAGCAGCGCGGCGCGGCGGCGCGTCGCGCGCGCCGCGAACGCGTAGGGCGCGAGCAGCAGCGGCACGAGGCCGACGTACGCGACGTTTTCCCAGAACACGGAGCGTTCTCCCGGCGCCGACTGGAAGCCGTCGCCCATCGGCGTGCCGAACGCGGAGGGGTCGAGGAACAACAGCAGGTCGCGCGGGGGGTATCCGAGCACGGTGGCGTCGGTCCACGACAGCCCGTGCGCGCGGACGGTCTCCGTCGTGTAGAGGTAGGACGGCAGGATCTGTACGGCGGCGACGAGCAGGCCGACCAGGACCATGCCGCCGGCGGCGGCCAGCCCCAGCCCCGCCGCGCGCCAGCGCGCCCGGACCGCGCCCGGGGCCTCCAGGCCGGCGCGTGCTGGCAGGTAGATCGCCAGGGTCACGGCGGACAGGTGCGCGAGCTGCGGGCTGCCGGCCAGCCATTGCAGCGCCACGACCAGCGCCCCCAGACCCACGGTGAGCCACCGCGGCCGGCGCGCGTGCGCCTCGGCGACCCACAGCAGCCACGGCAGCAGCGCCGCCGTCCTGAGCAGCGACAGGTGATGCTCGTGCCCCAGGGCGAACCCCGACAGCATCAGCGCCGCCCCGGCCATCAGCGCGCCCGGGGGGCCGGCGCCGAGCGCCCGGGTGAGGCCGTAGGTGCCGGTGCCGAGCGCGGCGAGGGCGAGGAGCAGGGCCAGGGCGTACGCCGGGTAGGGCGGCAGCAGGCCGAACAGCAGGAGGTTGGGCGGGAACAGCGCCCCGGCCTCGCCCTCCGCCACCAGCGGCAGTCCGTGCCCTGCCTCGGCGACCCACCACGGCAACTCGCCGTCCGCCAGCGCCTCGTCCAGCGCCCGGTGGATCGGGTACTGCAGGATCAGCGTGTCGCAGTCCTCGCTGACCGGGAAGTCGCCGGCGAGCATCCCCCGCAGGTGGAACGCGGCCAGTCCGGAGAGCGCCGCGGCGCAGAGCAGGTCGACGGCCCAGCCGGGCAGGCGGGGCCGCGCCTCGCGGGAGGCGGGTTCCCTGGCGTCGGCGCGGCTCATCCGGGCTTCCGCCTGCGGTTCAGAACCATGGATCCGACTCCCCGTTGGCCTTGCGGAACTCCGCCCAGCGGTGGGCCAGCCGATCGCTGGCGAAGCCCCAGGCGAAGGCCAGGGCGAGGCCGGCGACCAGATCGATCGTGTAGTGCCAGCGGAGGAAGATGGTGGCGATCACGATCTGCACCGTCCAGAACAGGTAGAGCACGGCGATCGGCTTGTACAGCGGGTGGACCGCCCGGCGACGGAAGGCGTGGATCGTGATGAACGACATCACGGCGGTGTGGAGCGACGGGAAGATGTCGCGCAGGGCGCCCCAGGAGTAGGCGGTGCCCGACATGGCGAGGAAGGTGCCGCCGTGGAGCGGTTCGAGGCTGCCGGCGTAGTGGACGTAGGGGCCGAAGCCGGGCAGGAGGATGTAGCCGAACCACCCGCCCCAGGCGTGGACCGCGACGATGCCCGTTCCATATCCCGCGAACCGCTCCGCGTCGCGCTCGAAGATGCAATGGGCGATCGTGTACGCGCCGATCACGTAGAAGAACGACCAGTAGAAGAAGCCGAACCATTCGACCGCGGCGAACGTCTGGAACGGTTGCAGCAGGACGGCCGGCGGGGCGCCGAACAGGGCGTGGTCGATGGCGGCGAGTTCGGCGTCGAAGGTGGCGGCGTGCAGGGCGGGGATGATCCAGCGGAGCTGGAAGTAGGTCAGCAGGACGAAGGCGGTCGTCGAGAGCCGGCGAATCACCCGCCGGACGTGCGGATGCCGTTCGCCGGGCCGCGCGCGGAGCAGTCGGGCCTGGACCAGGTAGGCGATCAGCAGACCGGCGACGATCGGCAGCCGGCGATCGACCTCCGCGGTGCGATCACGGAGCAGGAGAGCGACGAGGACGGAAAGCTGGAACGACGCCAGGGCCAGCTCGGGGAGGCCGAGGATGGCGAGCGCGCGCCGGAGGGCGGCGGCGACCGACGAAGGGCTGCGGGAGGCCGCCGTCATGGGTCGTGTCTAGCACCGATCCCGGGGCGGTTGCAAAAGCCCGGCCGCCCTGGTAGGTTACGCCCGGTTCGCCGCGGGCCGGTCGCCCGGGGCGGGACCGCAAGAGGAGTGTTGGGAGAGTCATGGTTCGCGTTCGGATGACGAGGAAGGGCACGAGCAAGCGGTCGTTTTTCCGGATCGTCGTGGCGGACGAGCGGAGTCCGCGGGACGGGCGGTTCATCGAACAGGTGGGCTGGTACGATCCGTTGCCGAACCCGGCGAAGGTCAAGTTGAACCTCGAGCGGTACCGGCACTGGCTCAAGGTCGGCGCCAAGCCGACCGAGACGGTGGCGCAGATCGCCAGGCGCTACGAGAAGGCGCTGAGCGCGGCCAAGCAGTAGTGGATCCCGGGCCGGGGCGACCCGGTGCGGGGCGCAAGCGGGGGGAACGGTCGGCGGAACCCTGAGCGGGCACCACAGGCGGGAGTGGGACCATGGAACTCAAGCAACTCGTCGAGTACATCGCCAAGGCTCTGGTGGACAACCCGGACAAGGTCGAAGTGCAGGAGAACGCCCTCGAACACACCTCGATCATCCTGCTGCGCGTCGCCAAGGAGGACCTCGGCAAGGTGATCGGGCGCGAGGGCAAGACGGCGCGCGCGATGAGGACGATCCTTGCGGCCGCATCGACCAAGCTCCGCAAGCGCGCGCAGCTCGAAATCGCCGAGTAGTGCGGGCGCCGCCCCCGGCGCGCCGCCGCTCACCGAGCTCGGGTACGTCGCCCGCGCCCACGGCATCCGCGGGGCGGTCGTGGTGCGCCTGCACCATCCCGAGTCCGAGGCGTTGTTGGACCTGGACGCCGTGTGGATCCGCCGCCGCGGCGCCGACGGGGAGACGCCGGCGGAGGAACGGGCGCTCGCCGGGGCGCGTCCGCTGCCCGACGACGGCTGGCTGGTGACCTTCGAGGGGATTGCAACGCGCAACGAGGCCGAGGCGCTCCGGGGTGCCGTGGTCGGCGTGCCCCGCGACCGGCTGCCCCCGCCCGGGCCGGACGAGTACTTCGCCGAGGATCTGCTCGACCTGCGCGTCCTCGACCCTGCCGGCCGATCGCTCGGACGCGTCGCCCGCGTCTACGACAACGGCGCCCAGGCGGTGCTCGTCGTCGAGGCCGCGTCGGTCGGCGAGGTCGATGTCCCGTTCGTCGAGGAGCACGTGGGCGAGGTCGATCTGGAGCGGCGGACGCTGGTGGTCCGCGACCTGGGACTGCTGATCCCGGAGAAGTGAGCGGAGCGCGCATGGGCGTCCTCGCCGAGATCCACGTCCTGACGCTGTTTCCGGACCTGTTCGACGGCTTCCTGCGGGAGAGCATCCTCGGCAAGGCGCTCGCCGACGGCCGTCTTGTCGTCCGGCGGCTCGACTTCCGCGACTTCGCCGAGGGGAAGCACCGCAGCGTCGACGATGTGCCCTACGGCGGCGGCTCGGGGATGGTGCTGATGCCCGGACCCCTCGTCGCCGCGCTCGAGACGCTCCCGCCCGGCACGCGCAAGATCCTGCTCACCCCCCAGGGCCGTCCGTTCGACCAGGCCGCGGCCGTCCGGCTCGCGGCCGAGCCGCGGATCGCCCTGTGCTGCGGCCGCTACGAGGGGTTCGACGAGCGGGTGCGGGAGCACGTCGACGAGGAGCTGTCGCTCGGCGACTTCGTGATGCAGGGCGGCGAGGTCGCGGCGATGGCGGTGATCGAGGCGGTGGTGCGCCTGCTGCCCGGCGTGCTGCACAACGCCGAATCGCCGGTCGAGGAGTCGTTCGCCCGGGGGCTGCTCGAGTATCCGCAGTACACCCGGCCGCGGGAGTTCCGCGGCCGGGAGGTGCCCGAGGTGCTGGTTTCGGGGCACCACGAGCAGATCCGGCGCTGGCGCCGCCGGGAGGCGCTGCGGCGGACGCGCGAGCGTCGCCCCGACCTGCTGGCGCGGCTGCCGGCGACGGCGGAGGACCGCGAGCTGCTGGCCGAACTGGACCGCGAGGCGGCGGGGGATCGCGGCCGGGGCCGGGTGGATGTCGCGCTGGTGCACCATCCGGTGCGCGCGCGCACCGGCGAGACGATCGCCACCTCGGTGACCAACCTCGACATCCACGACATCGCCCGCGCCTCCCGGACCTACGGGGTCGCCGCCTACCACCTGGTGACGCCGATCGCGCTGCAGCGCGAGCTGGTCGAGTCGGTGGCGGCGCACTGGCTGGAGGGGGAGGCGGGCGCGCGGGTGCCGCAGCGGGCCGACGCCCTGCGCCTCGTGCGCACCGCGCCGGCGCTGGGGGACGTGGTCGAGGCGATCCGGGGCGAAACCGGGGCCGCGCCGTTGCGCGTGGCCACCTCGGCCGACCCGCGCGGCCGCCCGACGATCGGCTGGGCGGAGCTGCGCGGGCGGCTGGCGGTCGAATCCCGCCCGGTGCTGCTGGTGTTCGGCACCGGCTGGGGGCTGGCGGACGAAGTGCTGGACACCGTCGAACTGCTGCTGGAGCCGATCGCCGGGCCGACCGAGTACAACCACCTCTCGGTGCGCGTCGCGGTCGGCGTGACCCTGGACCGGCTGTTCGGCCGCGCGCCCCGCTAGCCCCGTCCGACCCCTTGCGGCCTCCCGGGCGACGCAGGTAGCGTAGCGAATCGTCCGCGGGAACGTTTCCGCGCCCGGCGCCGGGCTCGCGCCGTGCGGGGTGGAAAGGGGAACGGGATGCGGCGGATCGATACGGTGATCCTCCTCGGGGTGACGACGTGGCTGGCGGCGGAGAAGGCGCGGGCCGACTGGCCGATGGCGCGGCACGACCCGCAGCGCACGGCCTGGGCGGCGGGGAGCTCGGACATCGACACCCCGGCGCTCCGCTGGCGTCACTACCTCGGCGGCTCGCTCGCCGCTTCCGCCTACGTCCCCTGGGACGTCGATGGCGACACGTTGCAGGAGGCGGTCTATGTCGCGGGCGGCAAGGTGCTGGCGAAGGAGCCGAACGGCATCCTGCTGTGGGAGACCGAGCCCCTGGGACTGTACGCGATCGATGGCGCGTACGACTTCGACGGGGACGGTTCGTTCGAGGCGGTGTTGCGGGGCAGCCGCGGCCGCGTGATGCTCGTGGCGCTCCGCGACGGTCGCGTGCTGTGGGAGGTGCCGGCGGGGGTGATGGGGGAGGTGGCGCTGACCCGCGTGGCCGACCTCGACGGCGACGGGCTGGTGGACCTGTATCTGGCGGAGTGTCGTTGCTGCACGTTGAACTCCGGCCAGCTCGGCGCGGCCTATTCGTTCGCGGCGGGGTTCGGCGCGGGCGCCGTGGTGGAGTTGTGGCGGCTGGTCGGCACGGTGGGGGAGGGCGCCTGCGGGGCGGGCGGGGACACGGTGGCCGACTTCGACGGCGACGGCGGGCTCGACCTGCTCTACGCCGGCCATACGGCGCTGTGGGGCATCGACGGCGCCGCCGGGACGCTGATCTACCGCTCGGCGGCGATGGGTTCCTTCCGCGGCGGGTCCTCCTCCGGCGACTGGGCGGACGTGGACGGCGACCGGAGGCCGGAACTGTTCCTGTTCGAGGACACCTACCAGGCGAGCGACGGGAGCGGGCGGCGCTGGGTGGCGATGTTCGACTACGACGTGCCGACGGACGCGCTGGTCCGGCGGTGGGCGCGGGAGGCGGCCGACCCGGTGCTCGACCGCCACGCCTTCGACGGCCGCTCGCTGGTCGATGCCGACGGCGACGGGACGTTCGAGGTCGTCACCAGCTTCTATTCCGGGTCGGCGGACCGCTGGACGATCGAGGTCTACGGCGCGGCGGACGGGATGGAACTGGCCGCGCTTCCGGGCTGGTCGCTGGCGGGCATCGTCGATCTCACCGGCGACGGGGTGCCCGAGATCCTCGGCCGGCAGGACGACCGCCTGGGGTGTTTCCGGTTCGCCGGCCGGGCGCTGACCACGCTCTGGACGCTCACCGGTTGGGCCCCGATCAAGATCCTCGACCGCGCCCGCCTCGCCACGCGCCAGCAGCACGTGGAAACGGCGGCGCGGGACGTCGACGGCGACGGTGTCGCCGAACTGCTCGTCCTGTCCCTGACCGACGATCCGACCGCCGTCCAGCGTCTGGTGGCGCTGCGCGCCGATCGGGCGACGCCGGTCGAGGCGGCCGCGTATGATCCGCCGCCGGGGATCCGTCTGGGGTCGTTCGCCTTCGCGGACGGCTTCACCGCGCCGGGCCCGCAGTTGCTCGCCGTGCGCAACGACGGCTACCTGGTCTCCTTCGATCGGGATCTGCGCTTGACCAACTTCAGCGACGACCCGCTCAATCCCGCGCCGGGCCTGCGGGTCGGCGGCTACTACTCGGGGGAGCGAGGCATCGGGCACACGCCGATCGTGGCCTCGACGGGCGCCGGAGCGGCGGCGGCGGTGGTGGTGCGGACCTCCCGCGGCACGCTCGTGCGGCTCGATCCGTCCGGTGCCAGTCTGGCCGTCCCGCCCGCGGTCGTCTGGGAGCGTCCCACGGGGTGGTTCCCCAGCGCGCTCGACGTGACGGGGGATGCGACGGCGGAGGTCGTGTACTGGACCCGGACGCGGACCAGCCCGGCGTTCGACGCCGTGGAGGCGGTGCGGCTGGACACCGGCGTTCCGATCTGGACCACGGCGATGGGCGACGCGACCCGCGGTGCGCTGCACGACCTGCCGTTCGGCGATGCGAACGCCGACGGGACGCGCGACGTTTTCGTCCACACGGTGACGACGACCTCCGTCGAGGAGGCCAACGTGCTCAACGGCCGGACCGGCCGGCGGCTGTGGGCCGCCGACTTCACCCGGGCGATGAGCTGGGGCAGCTATCCCAAGTCGGTCGATGACGTGGACGGCGACGGCCGCGCCGACCTGGTCGGGGTCTACAACAGCTTCCTCGCCCTGTCCGGCGCGACCGGCGCGATCCTGCGCGAGCATCCGACGTTCGTCGCCTACATGCTGCCGCTGGTCGCCGACGTCGCGGCCGACGCGGGCAGCGAGTACTTCCTCCACGGGGGGTACTACGCTTCGCGCCTTTTGCGGCGCGCGGACTTCCAGCCGCTGTGGACGGCGGCCGACACGCGCTATTCGCAGTCCTACGGCACGCTGGTCCGGTGCGGCGGGGCGCCGCGTTTCGTCGCCGGGCTGTTCCAGTCCCCGGAGCTGCGGGTGTACTCGGCGCCGGACGGGGCCGTGCTGGTCGACGTGTGGCTCGCCGGCGGCGCCCTGTACGCGTCCGAGGCGGCGATGCGGGCGGCCGGCGCGAACCCCGGTTTCCTCGGCTGCATCACCGGCACGGAGAACCTCACGGGGGGCGGCGGCGTCGCCGCCCTCGCGGGCTCCACCGACGGCTGGCTCTACGCCGTGGACCCGTGCGCCGGCACCCTGCTCTGGGCGCTGCGGTTCGGCTTCCCGGTGGGCGAGCCGGTCGTCTCGGACACCGACGGCGACGGTCGCAACGACGTGCTCGTCTCCGTCGCCGACGGTTTCCTCTACCAGGTCGGCGACGAGGTGCTGCCGGCGCCGGAGTGGGTCTGGGACACCGACCCGCCGGGCGGTTTCCCGGCCGAGGATCGCGACACGATCGAGACGGTGGACACGCTGTACGCCTCCTGGGCCGCCGTGCCCGGCGCCGCGTCCTACGAGTACGGCGTCGTCACGCCCGGCGGCACGTTCGTCACCACCCCGCCGTTCGTCCCCGTCGGGACCGCGACCAGCGCCGCGCCCACCGGCCTGCCCCTGCGCCTGGGCGGCATGTACCAGTTTGTCGTGCGCGCGATCGGCCCGCGCGGCGGCTCCCGCGAGACCTTCTCCGACGGCATCCAGCTCGTCGACGAGTCTCCGCCGACGGTCGAGCTCCGCGCGGCCCCCAACCCGTTCTCGCCGGATGGCGACGGAGTCGAGGACAGCGTCACCATCCTTGCCGATGTGGCCGACCGCGTCGGCCTCGCCTCCTGGGAGGTCGCCGTCTACCACCCCGGCGGCATGGCGGTCGCCCGCAACTTCCCGTCCCGGCCCCTGCTCGGGACTTCCACGAGCGACATCGTCGTCTGGGACGGCACGGACGATTCCGGCCGCCTGCTTCCCGAGTCGGTGTACCCGGCCCTGGCCACCGTCCACGACCAGACCGGCCACAGCGCGACGGCCTGGATCGATCTCGAGCTTCGCCTCCTCCCCGCGGCGGATGCCGATGCGGACGCGGATGCCGGCGCCGATGGGGAGGCGGACGCGGGGCCCGAGGTGGAGGCCGGTGTGGACGCCGAAGGGGACAGCGAGCCCGCGGCGGATGCCGGGGCGGACGCCGGGGCGGATGCCGATGCGGACGGGGGATTCGATGCGGGGGCCGACACGCCCGTGGCGGACGGCGGCGGCGAGCCGGGCGCGGGCGGTTGCGGCTGCCGGGCGGGAGGACACGCCTCCGCCGGTGCGTTCGGGGCGTTGCTCCTCGGCGTCCTGCTCGCGGCCCGCCGTCGCCGGGCGCGCTAGCCGCTGCGGGCGGCGGTGCCCAGTCGCCCGTAGAAGAACTGCAGCGGCACGTGCAGGCGCTCGGCCCACGCCCCCTCGTGGTGTTCCGCGAGCGGGAACACGAGGTGCAGGAAGTCCAGGCCGTACTCGTAGCCCGCGCCGCGCAGGGCCAGGGCCATCGCGAGCGTGGTTTCGAAGTTGTCGCCCGGCCAGCCGCTGTCCAGGTAGAACCGGCAACGCCGCCGCGGTTCCGACAGGACGCGTTCCACCAGGTCGTCGCGGTGGGAGAAGGTGCCGGAGAGGCAGGCGGCCTGCCCGAACACGTCGGGCCACTGCCAGGCCATGAAGAACGAGGCGACGGCTCCGAGCGACGAGCCCATCACGCCGGTGTCGAGGCGTCCGGGGCGCGTGCGGAACCGCCGGTCGATCTCGGGCTTCAGCTCCTCGACCACCGACCGCCCGTACGCCTCGTAGCCGGGCTGCGTGTACTCGGCCATCCGGTCGGCCGAGTGGATGCCGACGACGATCAACTCGTCGAGGGCGTTCATGCCGTCGAGCAGGTCGAGCGACTCGTCGACCTGCCACTCGCGCCCGCCGAACGCCTCGTCGGCGAAGAACAGGTTCTTGCCGTCCTGCATGTACAGGACCGGGTGTTCCTCGAGCGCGTTCTCGTCGTAGCCCGCGGGGAGGTAGACGCGGATCCGGTGGCGGCGGCCGAGGAGGGGCGAGTCGATCTCGATCAGCGGGGCGAAGCTCCCGAACGGCGGGCTGAAGAAGACCGGGTATACGTCGCGGCCGCCGGCGTGGGTCATCACCACGAGCTTGTCCGGTCCGGCCGCCCAGTGGAACTCGCCGCCGCGCCGGAGGCACGGTTTGAAGCGGAGGAACGGGCGGGGCGCCTCGAGGGCGAAGGTGAAGCAGGTGCCGTCGTCGCAGACCGAGACCGGCTCCAGGTCCCGGTCCCAGTCCAGTTCGGTGCGGAGCACGATCCGCGCTCCGGCCGCCGGGTAGCGCACCCGGAGCTGTCGTCGCAGCAGCTTTCCCGTGCGGTAGTTCATCGTCGCCTCCCGCACCCGGCGCCGGCCGGGACCGTCCCGGGAGCCTCCGGGCACGAACGGCGGCGAGACTGTTCCGCCGGTCGCCCCGGGTCAAGGGACTCTCGGGCCCGACCGAGCCCGGCCGCGCGGATGGCCCTTCCCTGACCCCCGTCGCTTGGGTTACCCTCCGCCCGCGCCCCCCGGGGTGGCGAGGAGGTGGGTTTCATGCGGCTGTTGACGCGTTCGGACTTCGACGGTCTGGCCTGTGCGGCGCTGCTCAAGGAGGCCGGGATCATCGATTCGATCCAGTTCGTCCACCCGAAGGACATCCAGGACGGGAAGATCGAGGTGACGAAGGACGACGTGTTGGCGAACGTGCCGTTCGCCCGCGGCTGCGGGTTGTGGTTCGACCACCACAGCAGCGAGGAGGAGCGCCTCCAGCTCAAGTTCCAGGGCGATTCCCAGACGGCGCCGAGCGCGGCGCGGGTGATCTACCGCTACTATGTCGAGAAGAAGAAGCTCGATTTCTCGCGGCTCGACGCGCTGGTCGATGCGGTCGACAAGTCGGACACCGCCCAGTTCACGCAGGAGGAGATCGAGAATCCGCAGGGCTGGGTGCTGCTGTCGTTCATCATGGATCCCCGCACGGGGCTCGGGCGGTTCCACGACTTCCGCATCAGCAACTACCAGTTGATGGTGGACCTGGTGGACGAGTGCCGGACCAAGTCGATCGACGAGATCCTGAGGAACCCGGACGTCGCGGAGCGGGTGCGGGCGTACCAGGAGCAGAACGCGAAGTTCCGCCAGATGCTGCAGCAGCACTCGCACGTGCGCGGCAACGTGGTGGTGCTCGACCTGCGCGAGGTGGAGACGATCTGGTCCGGCAACCGGTTCCTGATCTACGCGTTGTTCCCGCAGCAGAACGTCTCGATCCAGGCGATGCAGGGGCGGGACCGGCAGAACATCGTGTTCGCGGTGGGGCACAGCGTGCTGAACCGGACCTGCAAGACCGACATCGGTTCGCTGATGCTGCGCTACGGCGGCGGCGGGCACCGCGGCGTGGGCACCTGCCAGGTGGCGCACGAGGACGCCGAGCGGGTGCTGGACGAGCTGGTGGCGCAGCTCAACCGCGACGGCTAGGGGGCTGTGCGAGGGGTTCGGGATGACCGCGCAGATCGAGCCGCTTCCGCTGAAGCATCCGGTCCGCATCGTTTCCGCCACCTCGCTGTTCGACGGGCACGACGCGGCGATCAACCTGATGCGCCGGCTGTTCCAGGCGTGCGGGGCCGAGGTGATCCACCTCGGGCACAACCGGGCCGTGCGCGAGCTGGTCGAGGCGGCGATCCAGGAGGACGTCCAGGGGATCGCCGTCTCGTCGTACCAGGGGGGCCACAACGAGTACTTCCGGTACCTGGTCGATATGCTGCGCGAGGAGGACGCGGCGCACATCCGGGTCGTCGGGGGCGGCGGCGGGGTGATCCGGCCGGACGAGGTCCGGGCGCTGCACAAGCACGGCGTCGCCGCGCTGTATTCGGCCGACGACGGCCGGCGGCTCGGGCTGCAGGGGATGATGCGGCACCTCTTCGAGCGGCTCGACTTCCCGACGGTGGCGGCGACCGGGAAGCCGCGGCCGCCGCGGGCGAAGGACGGGAAGCTGGTCCGGTGGGTCGGCGCGCCGCCGCCGGCGCCCGAGGAGGTGACGACGAAGCGGCACGTCGCGGTGGCCCGCGCGTTGACGCTGGCGGAGGCCGGCGGCAAGCGGTGGCAGGAACTGCGGCGCGGCCTCGAGCCGCGGGCCAAGGCCGCCCGCGGCGTGGTCGTCGGGGTGACCGGCACCGGCGGCGCCGGCAAGTCGTCGCTGACCGATGAGCTGGTCCGGCGGTTCGTACAGGGGCATCCCGAACGGACCGTGGCGGTGTTGTCGTGCGACCCGACCAAGCGTCGCTCCGGCGGCGCGCTGCTCGGGGACCGCATCCGCATGAACGCGGTGCGCATGCCGCAGGTCTACATGCGGTCGTTCGCCAGCCGCGGCTCCGACCGCGAGGTCCCGGCGGCGCTGGGCGACGCGCTGCTCGTCTGCAAGGCGGCCGGTTTCGACCTGGTGTTCGTCGAGACGTCCGGCATCGGGCAGGCCGACTCGGCGATCACCGGTTTCGCCGACCTGTCGCTCTACGTGATGACCGCCGAGTACGGCGCCGGCACGCAGCTCGAGAAGATCGAGATGCTCGATCTGGCCGACATCGTGGTGATCAACAAGTTCGAGCGGCGGGGGAGCGAGGACGCGCTGCGCGACGTGCGCCGCCAGTACGCCCGGGCGCGCGGGCTGGTGCCCGACCCGGCGAGCCGCGAGCAGTTCCCGGTGTTCGGCACGATCGCGAGCCAGTTCGACGACCACGGCGTCAACGGCCTGTACGTCCATCTGCTCGACGCGATCGCCGCCCAGGGCGGACCGCGGTTCGACCACGAGATCCCCGAGGCGCGGCGCAAGCGCGTGACGACGTTCCAGCACATGTTCCCGCCGGAACGCGTGGGGTACCTGCGGGAGATCGCGGAGACGTGCCGCGGGTATCGCGCCGAGGTGGAGGCGCAGGCGCGGCACGCCCGGGCGGTGCAGGCGCTGGAGACGGCGCGGCGCGAGGTCGGGGACGACCCGGCCGCCGCCGCGGCGCTCGAGCGCAGGCTCGCCGAGGCCCGCGCGGCCGTGAAACCGGAGTACCGCGCGCTGCTCGAGGCGTGGCCGGGCTGCCAGGCGGCGTACGCCGGCGAGGTGTACCGCTACGAGGTGCGGGGGCGGTCGTTCGAGGCGCCCGCGGCGTGGCGGACGCTGGCGGGCACGCGCATTCCGCGCGTGGCGACGCCCGCGCTGGAGGACCACGGCGAACTGCTGCGCTACCTGGCGCTGGAAAACGTCCCCGGTTCCTTCCCCTACACCGCCGGCGTCTTCCCGCTCAAGCGGGCCGACGAGGACCCCAAGCGGATGTTCGCGGGGGAGGGCGGGCCCGAGAAGACCAACGCGCGGTTCCACTACCTGTGCCGGGGCGAGCCGGCGAAGCGACTCTCGACGGCGTTCGACGCGGTCAGCCTCTACGGCGACGACCCGGCCGAACGGCTCGACATCTACGGCAAGGTCGGCGAGGCGGGCGTCTCGATCTGCTCGCTCGACGACATGAAGAAGCTCTACGCCGGCTTCGAGCTGTGCGACCCGAACACCAGCGTGTCGATGACGATCAACGGGCCGGCGCCGATGATGCTGGCGATGTTCTTCAACACCGCGATCGACCAGCAGCTCGACCGCCATCGGCGCGAGCACGGGGAGCCTTCGCCCGAGGTCGCGGCCAAGATCCGCGCCGACGTGCTGCGCACCGTGCGCGGCACCGTCCAGGCCGACATCCTCAAGGAGGACCAGGCCCAGAACACCTGCCTGTTCTCCCTCGACTTCGCCCTGCGGATGATGGGCGACATCCAGCAGTGGTTCATCGCCCACGACGTCCGCAACTTCTACTCGGTGTCGATCTCCGGCTACCACATCGCCGAGGCCGGGGCGAATCCGATCACCCAGCTGGCGTTCACGCTGGCCAACGGGTTCACCTACGTCGAGTACTACCTGTCGCGGGGGATGAAGATCAACGATTTCGGCCCCAACCTGTCGTTCTTCTTCTCCAACGGGATGGACGCCGAGTACTCGGTGATCGGCCGCGTCGCCCGCCGGATCTGGGCCGTCGCGATGCGCCGCCTGTACGGCGCCGACGAGCGGACCCAGAAGCTCAAGTATCACATCCAGACCTCCGGCCGCTCGCTGCACGCCCAGGAGGTCGATTTCAACGACATCCGCACCACGCTCCAGGCGCTGTTCGCGATCTACGACAACTGCAACTCGCTGCACACCAACTCCTACGACGAGGCGATCACGACGCCGACGGAGCAGTCGGTGCGGCGGGCGATGGCGATCCAGATGATCATCCACCGCGAGCTGGGGTTCACGCACTGCGAGAACCCGCTGCAGGGCAGCTACATCCTGGAGCAGCTGACGGACCTGGTCGAGGAGGCGGTGCTGGCGGAGTTCGAGCGGCTCGCCGCGCGCGGCGGGGTGCTCGGCGCGATGGAGCGCGAGTACCAGCGCGGCAAGATCCAGGACGAGTCGCTGCTGTACGAGACGAAGAAGCACGACGGCTCGCTGCCGCTGATCGGCGTCAACACCTACGTCAACCCGGAGACGCTGCAGGAGGGCTACGAGCCGGCGCCGATGGAACTGCGGCGGGCGACGCCCGAGGAGAAGCGGGCGCAGATCGAGAACTGCCGGGCGTTCCAGGCGCGCGACCCGCGGCGGCGCGAGGAGCTGATCCGGCGGCTGGCCGACGTCGCGTACTCCGGCGGCAACACCTTCGACGTGATGATGGACCTCGTGCGCGTCGCCACCGTCGGCCAGATCTCGCAGGCGTTGTACGAGATCGGCGGCAAGTACCGCCGCAGCATGTAGGGAGGAAGCGATGGCCGAACGTCTCCGGATCCTCGTCGCCAAGCCGGGCCTCGACGGGCACGACCGTGGCGCGAAGGTCGTCGCCCGCGCCCTGCGCGATGCGGGCCACGAGGTGATCTACACCGGTCTCCGCCAGACCCCCGAGATGATCGTCCGGGCGGCCGTCGACGAGGACGTCGATGCCGTGGGCCTGTCGATTCTCTCGGGCGCCCACGCCACGCTGCTGCCGCGGGTCGTCGCCGGGCTGCGCGACGCCGGCGTGGCCGACGTGGTGGTGTTCGCCGGCGGCATCATTCCCGAGGAGGACGTGCCCGAACTGGCGGCGGCGGGCGTGCGCAAGGTCTTCGGCCCCGGCACGAAGCTCGCCGAGATCACCGCGTGGATCGCCGCCGAGGTCAAGCCGCGCACCCGCGCGGCGTAGGCGGTCCCCTCGACCCCACGGACGTCCCTGCCGGGCGGCGGAGGGCGGCCGGAGGGCGGTTCGGCGGCCCGGTTTCCCGAAGAACGGCGCGGCGCGCCGGCGGGAACGCGACGAGCCCGAGGGGTTTGTCTTCGTCCGTGCGATTCGGGTAGATTCGGCCTTCGCGAGCGGCGCGCCGCCGGAGCGCGGCGCGCGCGGTCGTCGCGGTCGGGCGCGGTCCCGACGGGAGGTCATGCATGGCGAAGAAGATCGGCATTCTCCGCGGCCGGGAGGACAACTTCCCCAACATGCTGGCGCAGGTCGTCGAGCGGAAGACGCGCGGCCGGGTCCAGGTCGAGCAGATGGTCGTGGGGGCCGAACCGCTCCGCAAGCGGTGGGAATACGACGTGATCCTCGACCGGATCTCCCATGACTTCCCGTACTACCGCTACATCCTGAAGTCGGCGGCGGTCGAGGGATCGTACGTGATTCCCAACCCGTTCCAGTGGTCCGCGGACGACAAGCTGCTCGGGTTCAACCTGGTCGACCGGCTGGGGGTTCCGGTCCCGCGGACGGTCACGCTGCCCGTCGCCGGCAGCACGCAGCTCTACGACATCACGCCGCAGTCGCTGCGGAACCTCAAGTATCTCTCGCCGGAAGACTGGGAGCGGATCTTCGAGTACATCGGCTTCCCCGCCTGGCTCAAACCCGCCTCGGGCGGCGGCTGGCTGGCGGTGACCAAGGTGCGTTCGCGCGAGGAGTTCTGGCACAACTACAACCACGCCGTGCACCATGAGAAGCGGCTCGGCCTGGAGAGCGAGGCGGAGGACTTCGCGGTGCGCCGCTGGTTGAGCCGCACGCTGGTGTTCCTGCTGCAGCAGGACATCCCGTACCAGAAGTTCGCGCGCTGCTGGTATCTCGGCGGCGAGGTGCTGACGGCGCGGTTCGTGCCGCCCGACCGGGTCGCCGGCCAGCGGCTCGGGCGCTACGAGCACGACCCCGACTTCTTCGGCCGGGAGCTGCTCGAGCGCATCGAGCGCTACGTGCGGTTGATCAACGAGTCGCTGGGCTACGAGATCAACACGGTCGAGTTCCTGGTCAAGGACGACTGTCCGTACGCGATCGACTTCCTCAACTGCGTCTGCGATCTGGACGTCGGTTCGATCGGCCCGTATTTCGCGGAACGGACGATCGACAAGGTGGCGGACTACCTGATTCGCTGCGTCGAGGACCCGACGGCGCGGCTCCAGCGCCGGAACGGACTCTGGGCGAAGCTGGTCACCGGCCAGACGCCCTGACGCGGCCCCGCCGGCGGCAGGGGGTCAACCGAGCGCCCGGCGCACCGCGTCGGCGATGCGCCGGCAGCACGCCTCGGTCTGCGCGTCGGTCGGGCCTTCGACCATCACCCGGCAGACGTTCTGGGTCCCGGAGTAGCGCACCAGGACGCGGCCGTCGCCCGCCAGTTCCGCCTCGGTTTCCCGGATCGCCTCCGCCACCTCGGGCACCGTCATCACGTCCGGCTTCCGCGCCACCTCGACGTTGATCAGCTTCTGCGGAAAGACCTCCATCTGCGCCGCCAGCTCCGAGAGCGGCTTGCCGGAGCGGATCATCGCCGCCAGGAGCTGGATCGAAGACAGGATCCCGTCGCCCGTGGTGTGGTGGTCCAGGAAGATCGTGTGGCCCGAGTCCTCGCCGCCGAGCACGGCGCCGAGGCGGAGCATGTCTTCCAGCACGTAGCGGTCGCCGACCCTGGCGGCATGGTGCCGGAATCCGTACTTCCGGCATGCCGCGAGCAGCCCCATGTTGCTCATCACCGTGCTGACGATCAGGTCGTTCCGCAGGCGCCCCTGTTCCTTCAGCATCCGCGCGCAGATCAGCAGCACCTGATCGCCGGTGACCTCGCGCCCCTTCTCGTCGACGGCGATCAGCCGGTCGCCGTCCCCGTCGAAGGCGAGGCCGACCGACGCGCCCGTCTCGACCACCCGCCGCCGCAGGTCCTCGGTGTGTTGCGAGCCGCAGCGCTCGTTGATGTTGAGGCCGTTGGGCGTGTTGTGGATCGTCTCCACGTTCGCCCCCAGCTCCCAGAACATCTCGGGGGCCACCTTGTAGGTCGCGCCGTTGGCGGTGTCGAGGACGATCTTCATCCCCTCCAGCGAGAGGTCGCGCGGGAAGGTGTTCTTGAGGAAGACGATGTACCGTCCGTGCACGTCGTCCAGCCGGAACGCCTGTCCCATCCCCGCCGCGCTCGGCACCAGCTCCGGCAGCCGGCCGCCCAGCACGAGGTCCTCGATCACCGCCTCCTGTTCGTCCGACAGCTTGTAGCCGTGGCCGCCGAAGATCTTGATCCCGTTGTCCTGGAACGGGTTGTGCGAGGCCGAGATCACGATCCCGGCATCGGCCCGCATGCTCACCGTGGCGAAGGCGATTCCCGGCGTCGGCAGGACGCCGGCGAGGTACGGATTGCCGCCCATCGAGGTGATCCCCGCCTCCAGCGAGCTTTCCAGCATGTAGCCCGAGATCCGGGTGTCCTTGCCGATGATCACGCGGGTCCGGTGGTTCGGTTTCCGCAGCACGTGCGTCAGCGCCTGTCCCACCGCGAACGCCGTCGCGCTGTCCATCGGATAGCGGTTCGCCTCGCCCCGGATCCCGTCCGTCCCGAACAGCCTGCCCATCGCCTTCCTGCTCCGCCCGTTCCGCGCGCCCCCGCCCTCAACCCCTTGACGCTCCCCTCGATTCTAGAAGAAGTACTCGCCGGCCAGCAGCACCTCCGTCGGCAGGAACGGCGAGGAACTCCCCGTCGGGTCCGCGCCCGACACCGAGCCGTCCGCCCGGAAAACCCAGCGCTGGGCGCCGCGCAGCACGAGCCGCCACGTCCCCTCGAACCACAGCGCCAGCCCGACGCAGGCCCCGACCGTGCCGTGCAGCGCGAACGGCGCCGCACCCTCGAACATCGCGCCGCCCCCGGCGCCGACGAACAGCACCAGCGGCAGCAGGTCGAGGTCCGCGATCAGCCACAACAACGCGTCGTAGGAATGCACGGCCTCCGATCCGGGACGTACGGGCGCGAAGCCGGCGCGCAGGTCGAGCGCCAGTTCCCATTGGGCGAGGAAGATCGAGCGGACACCGAGCTGGGCGACGACCAGGTCGGGGCCGGCGGCGTCGGCCGAATCGACCGTGGCGTAGCCGGCGCCGAGCGACAGGCCGAGGGCGAACCACTCCCGGTTGGGCTCCAGGACCGCAGGCGCCTCCGCGGCGCGCGCCGACCAACCCGGCAGGAGCGCCAGGGCGAACAGCAGCGGCGCCGCGAACGGGCGACGGGAACCAGGACGCATGCGGGGGCGAGTCTAGCGGGACGGGACCGGCGGGGCAAACGCTAGCCGCATTCGCTATCGTACCGGATCAGGTTCGGGAGCCCGGAGCCGGGGCAGCCGCCGGTCGTTCCCGGATCGGCGCAACTCGCGTACCACCCCTCGCTCCGCGTGCCGACCGCCTCGCACGAGGCGGTGCAGCCGGTGCAGGCCGCCTCGCAGATCGTGCGGCCGGTGCAGGGATTCACCCAGCCCGTCCGGGCGCCGGGGCCGCCGCCGATCCGCTGGCAGACGGGGGTGCAGTCCGTGACGTCGCAGGAACCCTCGTGGTCGAGCGCCACGCCGGCATCGATGCGCAGGCAGTCGTTGTCGTAGGTCACGCCGTCGCAGCCGCAGACGTACTCGATGCGCGGCGGGCATCGTCCCGCAGGGTCGACCACGCAGACGCCCGCGGCGTCCGGGAAGCAACCGGTGACGTTGCAGACCTGTCCGTCCGGGCAGGGCAGCCCCCCGACCCCGCCGCACACGGTCGCCGGACACTCGCCCTCGTGGTCCAGCGCGACGCGCGCCCGCAGCCGCAGGCAGTCGTTGTCGAACGTGATCCCGTTGCAACCGCACACCGGCTCGTAGGCGTCGGGGCATTCCCGGGGAAGCGTGACGCAGGTGCCGGTCGCGTCGTCGGCGCAGGTGAGGACGTTGCAGACCTGGCCGAAGTCGCAGCGCGTTCCCCCGGCGCCCCCGCAGGCGGTTCCGGTGTCGCAGAGCCCCTCGTGGTCGAGCGCCGCGCCGGCGCGGAGGCGGTTGCAGTCGTTCGCGTAGGTGCGGCCGTCGCAGCCGCACACCGGGGCCCAGTCCTCCGGGCAGACCTCCGGGAGCAGGACGCAGATCCCCGAGACGCCGTCGCCGCACGCACGGATGTCGCACACCGCGTCACCGTCGCACCGCGGCTCCGCGCCGCCGCCGCAGGTGGCGGTCGTCGCGCAGGCGCCGTCGTGGTCGAGCGCCACGCCGGCCCGGAGCCGTTCGCAGTCGTTGCCGTAGGTCTCTCCGTCGCAGCCGCAGACGGGCATCCACACCGCGAGGCAGTCGCCGGGCGTCGGCACGCAATAGCCGGTCGCCCCGTCGCCGCAGCCGTGGATGTCGCAGGTGAAGCCGTCGTCGCAGTCGCCCCCGGGGATCGGTCCGCAGACGGTTGGCGGAACGTCGGCCGGCGTATCGGTCGGCGTGTCGGCCGGCGTATCGGTCGGCGTGTCGGCGGGCGTGTCGGTCGGCGTGTCGGTCGGCACGTCGAGGCCCTCCGGGGGCACGTCGGCATCCGCATCGGCGCCGACGTCGGTTCCCTCGGTCGTCTCCACGGCGTCCCCGACGTCCGCGTCCGGGTTCGACGTGCTGTCGGCGCCGCAGCCGAGGCCGACGGCCGCCAGAGCCAGCAGCAAGGCGGATCCCATCCATCCTGTGCGGGTCATGAGCCCTCCTCTCCTTCCTTCCTCTTCCCCTTTGGCGACCATTTCTTTCACGCGCGGCCGCCCGCGCTGCGCGGCCGGCCCGTTCGCGACCATGCAACCTAGCATGATCTGCGAATCTGGCAAGTTACTGCAGGCGCGCGGGGTCGAACTCCGCGGGAAGGGGGGCCAACTCCAGGGCGGCTTCGGCGGCGATCCTGCCGACTTCCCAGGCGCAGGTGACGCCGTGGCCGGCCAGGCCGGCGGCCCAGAAGACGCGGGGGGCGCGGGGGTCCCGCCCGAGCACGAAGCGACGGTCGGGCGCGAAGGTGCGCAGACCGGCCCAGGAGCGCATCAACGGCAGGTCGACGAGCGCGGGGAAAGCGCGAGCCACCTTGCCCGCCAGGAGAGCCCGGTTCTCGGGGTCGGCCGGCGGTTCTCCGGGCGGGAATGGATCCTCGTCGCACGGCGACAGGAGCAGCCCGCCCGATTCAGGGCGGAAGTAGACCTCGTCTCCCAGGGCCCAGACGAACGGCCACCGGGGGTCCACATCCGGGAGCGGTCCGGTGGCGTGCAGGTGGCGACGGAACGGGGCGAGGCCGAGCGGAGCCGCGCCGATCCGCCGGGCGACGACGTCGGACCACGCGCCGGCGGCGATCACCACCGCGTCCGCCTGGACGAGTCCGCGAGCGGTCTCGAGCCGCACCGGCCGGGACCCGTCGCCGGGATCCCCGCCGAGCACCTCCGCGCCGAGGTGCAGGGCGGCGCCGTCGCGGCGGGCGCCGAGCAGCAGGGCGGTCAGGTAGGCGGCGGTGTCGGCGACGCCGTCCTCCGGCGTCCACAAGGCCGCCTCGAACGGAGCGTCGGCCAGGACCGGCACTCGGGAAGCGGCCTCCGCGGGCTCCAGCCACCGGACGTTCCTGCGCGACTCGCGCAATTCGGGGACCACCCGGCGCAGCGCCTCCAGCGACACCCCGCGGGCGAGGAGCAGGGATCCCGACGGTCGAACCAACGGCACCTCGGACAGGGCCTGCGCGGCCGCGACGCCGTCGGCGCCCGCGACGGCGACGCGCGCGAGCGCCGGGTCGGCGATGGCGGTGCGCAGCATGCCGGCGTTCTGGGACGAGGCGTGCGCGCCGGCGATCGGCTCGCGCTCCAGCAGTGTCACGCGGGCGCCGCGGCGGGCCAGGTGCAGCGCCGTCGCCGCCCCGGCGAATCCCGCTCCCACCACCGCGACGTGTCGGACCGCCATGCCGCGAACCCATAGGACCGCCGCGGCGGCACGTCAACCGGCCGCGCGATCCGGGCGGTGTCCGGGCGAACCCAGCCGGGCGGGGAGGTCGTCGAGGCCCACGGTTTCCTGTGCGCCGCCGGCCAACGTCTTGAGCGTCACCTTGCCCTCGCGGGCCTCGTCCTCGCCGACGATCGCCACCCGCGCGTACCCCTTCGCCTCCGCCCGCTGGAGCTGCCGGCCGAGCTTCGCGAAGTCGAGGTCCAGCTCGCACGGCACCCCTCGCCCGCGCAGCCGCTCGGCCACCGAGAACGCGTAGCCGCGCTGCGCGGGCGACAGGCAGGCCACGTACACCGCGCCGTCGCGCGGCGGCCGCCCCACGTCCGCCGGGAGCAGGCCGTACGTCTCGAGGAACAACTTGACCGTCAGGATCCCCATCCCGAACCCGGTGCCCGTCATCGGCTCGTTCGAGAACAGCTCGAGCAGGTTGTCGTAGCGGCCCCCGCCGAACAGCGCGCGCCGGTTCTCCGTGCCCGCGTCGTGCACCTCGTAGACGATGCCGGTGTAGTAGTCGAGTCCGCGCACGATCGTCGGGTCGAACACGGCCACCGCATCCAGGCCGGTCTGGCGCACCCGTTCGTGGAACTCCACCAGCTCGCGGTACCCCTCCGATTCCCGGAACGCTGCCGGCACGTCGGCCAGCGGCGGTGCCGCCGGGTCGGTGAATTCGTGCAGCCGCAGCAACCGATCCGCCACCGGACCCTCGGGAAACGCCTCCCGGACCCACTTCTCGAACTCCACCGGCGCCAGCTTGTCCCGCCGGTCGATCATCTTCCGCACCTCGACCGTCCGGTCCTCCGGTACCCCGACCACCTGCGCCAGAAGCCCGTCCAAGTATCGCCTCGACGAGTAGCGGATTCTGTAGTGGCCCCGATTCGCTCCGAGGTTTTCCATGAAGTGGCGGATGAGGAAGAAGATCTCGAGTTCGGCATCGCAGGAGGGGGTTCCGAGGATATCGACGTTGGCCTGGCCGAACTCGCGGACGCGGCCCCGTTGGGGGCGTTCGAAGCGGAAGCAGGTCGGGATGGAGTACCAGCGGATCGGGCGCGGCGCGGACTTCTGCACCTGGGCCACCATTCGGGCGAGGGTCGGGGTCATCTCCGGCCGCAGCGCCAGTTCTCGTCCGCCCTTGTCCCGCACGACGTAGGCCTGCTCGCGCACCAGTTCTTCTCCGCTCTTGGCGGCGTAGATCTCGAGCGGTTCGAGGGTCGGGCCGTCGTACTCCTCGTAGCCGAACAGCGCGGCGGTGCGATGGAGTTGCCGCTCCACGTGGCGGAAGGCGCGCAGTACGTCGGGGAAGTAGTCGGAAAAGCCTTTCTGCGGTTGGGCCGGAAAGCGGGGCATCGGCCACCTCCGTCGCGGCGGTTGGTAGCAGGCTTGTTCGCGGGTCGCAAGAGCGGGGCGGTCGGTTCGGATTCGCCGGTCCGCGGGCGCGTGCGTTCCGGCGTGGCGGCGGTGCGGCGCGCGATCGCCCGGCCGGCGGTTGCGGGCGGGCTAGCGGCGGCGCCGGCGCATGCGCCGGGCGGCGAGCGCGAGCAGGGCGAGGCATCCCGTGGTCGCGTTGCCCGCTGCGGCCCGGCAGCCGCAGCCCGACCCGCCGGCCGAGGCGTCACCGCCGGCGTCGTTCGTTCCGGCGTCGCCCGTTCCGGCGTCGCCGCCGCCGTCCCCGTCGGTCCCCCCGTCGGTGGGCGGCGGATCGGTGCCGACGCCGACGCCAAGCGTGGCGGGACCGGCGATCATCGGCGTCACCCCGACGATGAACTCGAGCCGTGCGGAGAGGACGTACGTGCCCGCGCCGCCGAAGGCCAGCCCCACGGTGCGGCTGCCGCCGGCGGGGGCGCCGGCCACCTCGGTCGTGCCGATCGAACCGATGTCGAACCGCACCTCCGACCCGTCCACGGTTCCTCCGCCCGCGTCGGTGACGGTCGCGCCGGCGGGCAGGGTCAGCGTCAGGACGCCGTCCAGGGCCGTGCCGAGGCCGGCATTGGAGTAGCCGACGACGTAGTCGCCCTCGGCGGCGGCGACCTCCAGCCGCGTCGGGCCGTTCAGCGTGACGGTGAGCGCCGGCTGCCCGGCCGTCGTGACGCAGTCGGCCTCGAACAGGGCGTTGAGGAACAGCCGCGTTCCCTGGGTCGAGGGATGGTTCGAGACCGGCACGGCGGTGTCGTAGGCGTGGCCGCCGAGGTAGCTGACCTTGCCGTTGGTGCAGTCGTCATCGTCCTTGAACAGGAGGATGTCGCAGACGCCGTCCTTGTACCCGGTCATCCAGACGTCCTGGACGCCGGGGCCGTCGGGTCCGGTGATGAAGGTCACGTTGCGGTCGTTGACGTAGGTCACGCCCATCGCGGTCGCCAGGTCGTAGGCCGGTTCGCTGCCGCCCTCGGTGCCGAAGGCGCCGTCGAGCTGGTTGTACGGCACTTCCGGGTGCAGGACCCGGATCGTGTCGGACGCGGGCTGCGCGGCGATGAAAAAGCCGGCGCCCCGCTCCTTGAGATCGGTCGGGATGCAGCAGTCGCGGGCGCCTCCGTCGCAGCCCCCCGCCGTGCAGCGGAGGTCGGCGACCGGGCACGCGCCGCCGCCCGAACAGTCGGGCGGTGTGCCGACGGTCGTCAGGAAGTGCCCCAGGCGTCCCGCGTCGTCCAGGAACGGCCACGCCGGATTCGGCACCGTGTTCTCGTACGCGTTCACCGCCTGGCACTCGGCGAAGAAGTGGACCGGGTAGTCGAGGAACGCGCGAACCTCCGCCACCACCTCGTGGCCGTGATACGTGATCGGTTGTCCCGCGCATTCCGCGGGTGTCGCCGGACACGCGCGACCGTTGCAGAGCACCGTCTCGCGGTCCCGAACGTCCCAGTGCATGCTCATGATCTGGCAGTACGCGGGCACGCCGTCGCGGAACAGCTGGCCGTTGCGGTGGTCGGCGTTGGGCGCGTCGCAGGTGCCCATCTCGCCCGCGACGGAGGGCACGGTGAGCATGTCCGGGTTGGCGGTGCCGGCGCCGCAGTCTCCGGCGCCGCACCGGGCCGCGGGAAACTCCGCGCCGTTGGACTGCGGAATGCCCGCCGCGCGGAGGTACGACGTGGCGATGTTCTCGTTGCCGTCCGAGAACACGGCGATCGTCGGCGCGGCGACCATCTGCTTGGCCACCGGCGCCGTGAACTCCGCCGTCGCCTCGTGCACGCTCACCGCCTGGAACACCGTGCGGCGCGCCCACGGATTCGCGTCCCACCGGTCCCGGTCGTTCCACGCCTCGATGATCGCCAGGGCGGCCTCGCGCTCCGCGGCATCGATCACGAACGGCCCGCCGCGATAGCCGTGCGATGCGATCGCGGTGCCGGGCGCCAGCGTTCCGCCGTCGTCCCAGACCACGCGCGCCGCGGCGAAGAAGTCGGGCGACGCGGTCGGATACGGGCACTTGATCCCCGAACCCTCCTCGGCGCAGTCCCAGGCGCACTCGTCCCCGGGCGTGTCGCACGGCGCGGCATGCCACGTCTTCGTCGGCTCGATCGCCCAGTACACCGTCACCCCCTGGCGCAGCAGCTGGAACACCAGTCCGTACGCCTGGAGCAGCCCGTGATCCTGGTACGCCAGATCCATCGGGAGGATCAGGCTCCCGGCGCCGAACGTCCGCGGCTGCGCGACGCCCGGCCCGGGTGCCAGCGTCAGCACCGCCAGCGCGATCCCGAACCATCCCTTGCTCATGATCCGCCTCCACGGCCCTGCGGCCGCCGGGTTCCGTCGTCCGGCCCACGTCGCCATGCATTCAGGTTGCGCCGTCGCGGCAAGAGCGTCAAGCCCTGGTCTCCGGCTTCCCGACGAACCCTCCGGTCCGACCGTCCGCGGCGTCATTCCGTATCTCGGCGCGCGGGTTCGGCTCCGGCTCCGGCTCCGGCGCGCCGGCTCCGAAACCTCCCTCCGACGATCGGGGGCGCGCGTCGCCGTCGGGCGCGGGCGCCGTTCGAGCCGTCGTCGCGGCCGGTTGCGCGGCGGTGTTTGGCGGGCGCCGCCGGCCGTGGTAGGAGTCGCCGGTCGGGGCCGCAACCCGCCCCGCGTCGAGGACCGATGACCCGTTCGCGATTCGCCCCGTGGATGAGACCGTTCGGCGAGGACCCGACCCCGTGGCTCCTCGAGGCCGGGGCGCCATGGGTGCGGCTGGGCGTCCTGCGCGACCTGCTCGACGCGCCGCCGGACGATCCCGCCGTGGTCGCGGCGCGCGAGGCGCTGGCGGCGCACCCGCTGGTGACCGAATGCCGGGCGGCGCTGGCGGGCTGGCCCGAGCCGCCCCTGCGGCGGCACGACGACGCGAAGCATCCGCTGCACCGCCTCAAGCTGCTGGTCGATCTCGGCCTGGACCGCGACCTGCTGCCCGACACCCCGCGGCTCGTCGGGCGGATTCTCTCGATGGCGGGCACCGACGGACAGCTCCGCTCCGTCGTCTGCGACCCGGAGACGCAGGAACCCCAGCGCCTCGCCTTTCCGTGCGACGCCCCGATCCTGCTCGGCGCGGTCCTCGCGCTCGGCGACCCGGCCGACCCGCGCGCCGCCGCCGCCCTCGAAGCGCTCGAGGTGCGCCGCGAGCGGGACGGCGGCTGGTTCTGCCACGGCGAATGGCACGGGCTCGAGACGCACTGGCGGCAGCGGCCCGAGTCGTGCCCGATCGCCACGCTGTATTCGCTGTGGGCCCTGGCGCGCCTGCCGGCCGGCGACCCGCGGCGCGCCGACCGGGGTGCCGAGCTGCTCCTGTCGCACTTCCAGGCGTACGACCGGCGGGAAGGTCGGCCGGTCTGCTACTTCCAGGCCGGCAAGCGCTTCCGGCGGCTCAAGTTCCCGTTCGTCTGGTACGACGTGCTCCACGTGCTCGACGTGTTGACGCGCTTCGAGGGGTTGCTCGGCGACCGGCGGCTGCGGGCGATGGTCGATGCCGCGCTGCCGGAAGCGCCGCGCGGCGGACGGGTCAAGGCCGGGTCGGTGTTCACGGCGTACAAGGCGTACGACTTCGGGCAGAAGCGCGAGCCGTCGCCGACGATCACGTTCCTGCTCGCGCGGGTGCTCCGCCGGCTCGACGCGTGAGGGCGGCGCGGTCGGAAGAGGTGCGAAGATGAGGCAACGAACGGACGGCGGGCGGGACGGCGCGGGGCGACGCGCCGGCGGGCTCGGACGGCGCCGGTTCCTGCGGCTGGCCGGCCGCGGCGTGATGGTGGCCGGCGCGGGGGCGCTGGCGCTGCCGGCGCTCGGCTGCGGCGCGGGCGCGGCGGGCGCGGGCGCGGCCGAACCGCCGCCCCCGGTTCGGCCGCCGTGGACCCCGGCCGAACGCGCACGGCTCGAGTCGCCCGGCCCGGGGCTGCCGATTCCGCCGCACGGGTCGTCCGAGGCCGCCCTGCTGCGTCGCCGGTCGCGCGAACTCGAGGCGGGCGCGGACCTCGCGACGCTCGAACGGCTCATGCGGGCCACCCTCGCCGAGTCGGGCGGCGTCGGGCTGGCCGCGCCGCAGGTCGGCATCGGGGTCCGCGCGATCCTGGTGACCCTCGGAGCCCGTTCCGACGCCCCGCGCACGATCTGGTGTGTCAACCCGCGCATCGAGCGTCGTTCGGACGAGTTGCAGGACGACCTGGAGGGCTGCCTGTCGATTCCCGAACTCTGCGGACTGGTGCGTCGCCAGCGCGCCCTGACCGTCGTCTACCTCGACGGCCCGGACGAAGTGTCGCTCGACGTCGAAGGGTTCGACGCGCGGATCTTCCAGCACGAGATCGACCATCTGGACGGCGCGTTGTACACGGACCGGCTGCTCGGACCGCCCGCGCCGAAGGACGCGCTGCGCCCGCTGCGCGAGGAACTGGGTCGGCGTCGCGCCGCCGGAACGGTCGGCGACGTTCTGGACCCGGAGCAGGTGGCGGAACTGTGGGCCGCCGTGCTCGCGCCGACCGGGGAAACGGCACCCGGCGGGGGTTCTTGAAGACCGTCCGTGGCGAGTCGCGGTTGCGGGGACGGGAGGAACGGCGGCGTCGCCGCGCCGTCGCGCCGGTGCGGGGCTCGTGGTCGATTCCCGGCCGGCCGGTGCTTCCGGAGCCGAACGGCTCGCCCGCGCCGCCGCTCAGGACCCCGGCGCGACGACTTCGAGCGCCCGGCAGGCCTCGTCGAGCGCCGGGCGGAAGGTCGGGGCGGTCTCGAGCGCCACGTTCCACTCGCAGACGACGTACTTCGGCCACCCCTCGCGGAACAGCAGCACGGCGCCCGCCAGCGACGGTTCCGACAGCAGGCCGCCGCCCGCCGGTACCAGCACTTCGTAGACGTAGCGGCCCTCCTCCAGACGTTCGTTCTTCTGGATCTGCGGCCGCTGCTTGCTCCCGTCCGGCAGGTCGGCGGACCAGCCGTCGATCTCGCCGGCCACCAGGTCGGCCGACTTCGCGAGGAGCCGGTCCGGCTCGCAGGGCGAGCCGCACCCCGTGCGCACCGTCATCGTCGCGCTTCGCGTGCGGTACACGCCCGGGTCCCGGTCGGAGCTCTCGAACCCTTCGGGCACCTTGAGCTTGAACCGCCAGCCGTCGAGCGTCAGTTCGGCGTCCCGCAGCGGCGGGGGCGGGTCGGGCGGCGGCGGGGCGCCGTCGTCCTCCGCCGCCGCATCCCGGGGCGTCGGCTTCGAGCCGTCCGCCTGCTTCTTGCAGGCGGGACCGAACAGCAGGGCGGCGCAGGCCAGCCAACCCAGGGGCATCCGCGGCTTCATCGACGTCCTCCTCCCCGGACCGCGCGGCGGGCGTGGCCGTCGCCGTCTTGCGACCGGCGGCGCCTCCGCGACCGCGGCCGGTGCGGGACAGTGTACGCCGGACGCGCCGCGCGGAGCAATCGGTCCGTCTTCCGTTTTCCGGCCGCTGCCGGTCGGCCCCCCGTCGGTTGCCGGTCGGTGCCGCGGAAGTCGCGTTCGAGGGGCGGCCCCCGGCGCGACGGTGCGCGGCGGTCTTCGTGCGCCGCCGACACGCGGTCCGCGGCCGGGGGACGATCCTCGCCCCGTCCCTGTGCTACGCTGGCGCGCCGGGGAAAGGGGATGCGCCGATCGGCGTCCGGACGATCTTGCTCGTGCTGCTCGCCGCCGCGCTGCCGGTGGCGGACTGCGACGGTTCGCCGGGCGCCCGCGATGCGGAGACCGACGCCGCTCCGGACGCCGCCGACGCGTCGGGCGACGCGCCGCCGGACGAGACGGAGGCCGATGACGCCGGCGAGGTCGTGCCGGACGCCGCGCCGACGCCCTGTGCGCTCGCCGGCGAGGCGCGGGTGACGACGGTCGGTTTCCTGTCCACCGGACGGTACGCTCCGGCCGCCGTGCGGCTGCGCGACGGCCGCGTGCTCGCCGCCGGCGGCTGGAGCGATTCATCGTCCCCCAGCGCCTCGACCGGCACCCTCGAAGTCTACGATCCGGCCGCGGGAACCTGGACCATGCTGCCGGTGCAGCTGGCCCGCCCGCGGCACGACCACGCGGCGGTGCGGCTGTCCGACTGCCGGGTGATCGTCGTGGGTGGCCAGCAGGTCGAGGGTTCGGGCGCTCCCGATGCTCCCGCCGAGGTCGAGTTGATCGTCGTTCCCGATTGAGGGAGCCGTCGGGCGCCGGCTCCCTCCGCGGGCCCCCCGGTTCCCATCGCGCCGGCCGGCAAGCGACGACCGGCAGGACGCGGGCCCGACGAACCCCCTGCCGCAATTCCGGTTGACCCCGCCGCCGTGGCGTGGCATGTTTCTCTGCCCGCGCCCGGAACCGGGGGTGGCATTCGATCCGGGAACGGGTCGAAGGTGTGGCATGCGGCTGTTCGCCGGGAAGATCCCCGTCATCGCCAAGGAGATCGCTTCGACCCTCGTTCGCGACGGCGACATCGAGGTGGCCGACAAGGCGACCCAGGAGGAACTGGAACTCGACTTGCAGGCCGTCCTCAAGGAGTACCTGCGCGTCGAGAAGGAACTGGTCGACCAGGCCAAGGACTACCTCCAGGAGCACGGGCTGCCGTACTCGGACTTCGGCAAGGCGATGAAGGTGGTGGCCGAGGGTCGCGAGTTCGGTCGCGGCGAGGACGCGATCGGCTACATCACCGCCCAGGCCATCGGCTGCTTCATGTGCTCGGCCCACGTCGAGGAGATCTACGCCGACGACGCCACGTTGAACCGCAAGATGCGCGCCGTGCTGCGCAAGCACATGTCGGAAGGGCAGGACGTCGAGCGCGAGGTGCGGGCGCGGATGCGGAACATCGAGGAAGGCAGCCGGGAGTGGGACGTCGAGTTCCAGCGGCTGCGCGACGAGATCCAGCGCAAGAAAGGGCTCGAGTAGCCCCGCGGTCCGGTACCGTCCCCGAATCCCGGTCGAACGGGAAGCCGCGGCGTGCGCCGTGCCGGGCATGCTGGCGCGGGACGGTGCGGTTGCCGCGCGGCGGGAAAGTGCTAGACTCCGGCGAAACGCAAGGAGGGCCCCATGAGAGGGAACAGGAGTTGGTACTGGCTTGCGATCGGGTTGGCCGCCGTCCTGGTGGCCGGGTGCGGCGACGACACCGGTTCGACGGATGTCGGGGACACCGGCGACATCGACGAGGTCGACGGTGACACGCCGACCGACGTGCCGACGGACACGCCGACCGACGTGCCGAACACGTGCGGCGACGGGACGGACGACGACGGCGACGGCTGGATTGATGCCGAGGACCCGGACTGCGCGACCGGAGTCGCCGAGCGCGGGTTCGGCGACACGGAATGCAACGACGGCGAGGACAACGACGACGATGGGTTGATCGATCGCGGCGACGGCGAGTGCCTCAACGCCTTCGACGACGACGAGAGCGTGCCGGCGCCGGACGCCTGCGCGGACGACCGGGACAACGACGGCGACGGCTGGGTCGACGCCGGGGACCCGGACTGCGCGGCCGGCGCGAGCGAGGACGGCTACGGCGATACGGAGTGCAACGACGGCGCGGACAACGACGACGACGGCCGGATCGATGCGGCGGACCCCGAATGCGCCACCGCCTTCCACGACGACGAGGGAGCGGCCCCGCCGGCGGGCTGCACGAACGGGACGGACGACGACGGCGACGGCTGGACCGACGTCGAGGACCCGGACTGCGCCGCGGGGACGGACGAGGCCGGGTACGGCGCGACGCAGTGCAACGACGGCGCGGACAACGACGGAGACGGCGAGATCGATGCCGCCGACTCCGACTGCGCCTCGGCCTTCGACGACACCGAGGAGGACGTCGTCGTCCTCCCGGGGTGCACGAACGGGCTGGACGACGACGGCGACGGCTGGACCGACGCCGAGGACCCGGACTGCGCCGCGGGCGCCGAGGAGCGCGGCTTCGGAACGACGGAATGCAACGACGGTCTGGACAACGACCGGGATCTGGCCATCGATTCCGGCGACCCGGAGTGCACCGGTGCGGACGACGACAGCGAGGCGCCCGTCCTGACGCCGAACTGCGACAACGGGCTGGACGACGACGCCGACGGCTGGACCGACGCCGACGACCCCGACTGCATGGACGGTTTCATCGAGGCCGGCACCGGCCGGACCGCCTGCAACAACGGCCGCGACGACGACGCCGACACCCGGATCGATGCCGCCGACCCCGGGTGCGCCTCGGCGATGGATGTCGATGAGCGGGACGCGGTGTCGGTCGGCTGCTCGAACGGCGTCGACGACGACGGGGACGGTTGGACCGACGCCGAGGACCCGGACTGCTCGACGGGGCGCGACGAGCGGGGTTTCGGCTTCTCCCAGTGCAACGACAACCGTGACAACGACGGCGACGGCTCGGTCGATCGCGCGGACCCCGACTGCGCGAACGCCTTCGACGACTCCGAAGACACCGTGACGATTCCCGGCTGCCTGAACGGGCTCGACGACGACGCGGACGGCTGGATCGATGACCGCGACCCCGACTGCCGCTGGGGAGTCACCGAGGTCGGGTTCGGCCGCACCCAGTGCAACGACAACCGCGACAACGACGGCGACGGCGCCGTCGATGCCGCCGACCACGACTGCACCGACGGTTTCGACAACAGCGAGGCCCCCGACATGTTCTCCTGCTGGAACGGCGTGGACGACGACGGCGACGGCTGGACCGACCGCGCGGACCCCGACTGCGCGAGCGGCACGGGCACCGAGTCCGGCTTCGGCACGACCCAGTGCAACGACGGCCGCGACAACGACGGCGACTGGCGGGTCGATGCCGCGGACCCCGACTGCGAGGACGCGCGGGACGACTCCGAGAGCCCCGTGGTCGTGCCGGGGTGCGAGAACGGGCTGGACGACGACGGCGACGGCTGGATCGATCGCGCGGATCCCGACTGCGCGACCGGCACGGGTACCGAAACCGGTTTCGGCACGACCCAGTGCAACGACGGTCTCGACAACGACCGGGACTTCTTCGTCGACTCCGTCGACCCCGGCTGCGCCGACGCGCTGGACAACGACGAGACCGACCCGACCGGCCCCGCCTGCTCGAACGGGGCGGACGACGACCGGGACGGCTGGACCGACGCCGAAGATCCCGACTGCATGTGGGGCGTCGCGGAACGCGGCTACGGCTGGACCCAGTGCAACAACGGCCTCGACGACGACCGCGACGGGGCGATCGACCGGGCCGACCCGGACTGCACCGACGCCCTCGACCGCAGCGAAGCCGGCGGCACGGTGACCAACTGCACCGACCGCCTGGACAACGACGGCGACGGCTGGACCGACGCCGCCGACCCCGACTGCGCGACCGGCGTCGGCCGCGAGATGGGCTACGGCTGGACCGCCTGCAACAATGGCCTCGACGACGACCTCGACGCCCGGATCGACGCCGCCGACCCGGGCTGCACCGACGCCCTGGACACCGACGAGACGGACTCGACGACCGCCGGCTGCTCCAACCGCGTCGACGACGACCACGACGGCTGGACCGACCTCGCCGACCCGGATTGCCGGTTCGGCATGACCGAAGTCGGCTACGGCGCGACCCAGTGCAACGACGGGCGCGACAACGACGGCGACGGCGCGATCGACGCGGCCGACGCCCAGTGCCGCGACGCGCTCGACAACAACGAACGCGCCTAGTCGCCGCCGCGGACCGGACGGACCCGCCCCGGTTTCCGCCGTCGCCGGTCGCGCGACCCTCCCCAACGCCCCCGCCTTGTGCTAGGTTCCGCCCGCCTCGAGGGAGGGCACCCGCGCGTGGCCGACGAGCCGACCCCGCACGACGAACCGCAAGCCGAGGAGCCTGCTGCCTCCGCCGGCGAGCCCGCGACCGGGAGTGCCCTCGCCCCCGTCGCGGCCGCTTCGCCGTCGCCGGAGCCGACGGCCTCGTCTGCCGACTCCGCCCGGGCGCCCGCCGGCACCGTCGCCGGGGCTGCGCCGCCGCCCGCACCGTCCGGGACCGCGCCGGCGCGACCGAAACTCCTGCCGCGGCTGTGGGCCTGGGGCCGCACCCCGCTGATCCTGTTCTGCGCCTCGTTCCTCGTCTTCTCGCTCTTCTCCTGGAACCGCTTCTGGCGCCGTTCCACCGATCCGCACTTCGTCCTGCTGGCGAACGCGTTCCTCAAGGGCACGGTCGAGATCCGCAAGCAGGACGTGCCCCGGGGCGTTCCCTCGCCGCTCGGGGTCGGCGCCGACCGCCACGACAACGACTGGGCCTCCTGGGAAGAGCTTCCGCTCAAGACGGGCGAGGTGCTGCGGGGCAACTTCGTCGAGGGTTCCGAGTACGAGGCGCCGCACCGGTTCGAGACGTTGGACGGCCGGTTGCTCACGATCACCCGCGACGAGATCGATGCCGGCCGGGCCAAGGACCGCCGGCGCCACTACTTCGTCTCCTTTCCGCCCGCGCCGGCGGTGTTGATGATGCCGCTGGCGCTGTTCCGGGGCTACGACGTCAACGACGTCCGGTTCACCCTGTTCTTCGCGGCCTTCAACGTCGCCCTGTGCTTCGTCCTGCTCCGGCGCCTCGCGCGGCTGGGGGTCACCGCGCGCGGCGAGCGGGACAACGTGCTGCTGTCCCTGACGCTCGGGTTCGCCACGACCCACCTGTGGTGCTCGGTGCTGGGCCAGGTCTGGTTCACCGCGCTGGTGCTGGGGGTCACCGGCACCCTGTTCTACGTCCTGGCGTGCACCGACCTGCGCCGCCCGTGGCTCGCCGGGCTGGCGCTGGCCTTCTGCGCGGCGATCCGGCCGCAGCTTGCCGCCGGCGGCCTGCTCTTCGCGGCACTCGTGCTCTTTCCCGACGGGCGCTGGCGCCGCGCCGACTGGGGCGGGGCCTTCCGCAGGCTGCTGCTGTTCGCCGTGCCGCTCGTCGTGGTCGGCGTTCTGCTGGCCTGGTACAACTACGTGCGCTTCGAGGACCCGTTCAAGTTCGGTCACGAGTTCTTGCAGGCCGGCAAACTGGATCGGATCGTGAAGTGGGGGCTGTTCAACTACCACTTCCTGCCGATCAATCTGACCGCGATGCTGACGACCCTGCCGCAGCTCTCGCGGGACTATCCGTACGTCAAGTTCTCGCTGCACGGGATGTCGATCTTCCTGTCGATGCCGTTCCTGATCTACCTCGCCGTGCCCCGTTATCCCGAGGGCGACCGCTCGATCCGGTTCTGGCACACCGCCCTGTGGGTGACGACCCTGGCCCTGCTGCTCCCCGGTCTGCTGTACCAGAACACCGGCTGGGAGCAGTACGGGTTCCGCTTCGCGATGGACTGGCTGGTCTACGTCGTGCTGCTGCTGGCGCTCTCGCGCCGCCGCCTCGGCTGGCTGTTCTTGGCGCTGGTCGTCGTCGGTTTCCTGGTCAACGCCTGGGGCGCGATCTCGTTCAAGCGGGGGGCGCCGTTCGACGTGTTCTACGACACCTGGCTCGTGCCGTAGCGGCAGCGGTTCCGGGGCGTGGTTGCGGACTTGACTTGTCGGGCGGCACGCCGAAGACTGACCGGCAACGGACCGCCGTCCCGCCGCTGCGGGGCGCGGCGGCCCAGGGAGGAACCCCGCATGACACGCCGGTTTTTTCTGCTCGCCCTCGCGCCCCTCGTCCTCGCGCAATGTTCGGATCGCAAGCGCGTGATTCGCGACCCCGCCGGGATCGGCGAGCGCTGCGAGGAGGACGACGAGTGCCGGGCGGGCCTGGTCTGCCGCGACGACTTCACCTGCGGCCCCGCCGGCATGACTGCGGAGGGCGATCCCTGCGACTTCTGGGACGATTGCCAGGAGGGGTTGGCGTGTCTGTGGGAGCGCGACGACGACGGGACGCCGCAGACGGTCTGCCGGCCCGCCGGCGCCGGCGAGGTCGATGACTGGTGCGCCTCGACGGCCGACTGCGAAGCGGGTCTGGTGTGCGTGCCCGAGGGGTTCGGTGGACGGTGCCGCCGGGCGGCCGCCGCTGGCGACATCGGCGCCAACTGCGACTCGCTCGACGACTGCCACGCCGGCCTCGTCTGCGGCCGCTACGGCCAGTGCGTGCGCGCCACCTCGACCGACGGCGGGCCGGGCTTCCCGGTGTGGGACGGCGTGGAATGCGCGCCGCCGGACACGGAAGGGCAGACGCGCTTCTACTTCGAGGTCCCCCGCGGATCGCTCGAACCCGGCCACGACTTCTTCCGCCTGCCGTGGCCGAACGACATCCGGCGCACCGCCGACGGACACCTCGACCTGCAAGACTTCCCGCATCCGGACCTGCCGGGCTTCCCGGTCGATGTGCTGGACCGGTTCCTGCGCGCCGCCGAGGCGGACCTGACGGGCTACGGCACGAACTCGGCGGTCTTCTTCCGCTCCAACCGCGCGATCGATTGGGGCACGCTGGACGGCAACGGTGAGTCGGCGACGATCTACTGGGTCGATCTGACGCCGCCCGCGGAGCCCACCGAGCGCCATGCGCGGCTCGGCTTCGGATGGGGCGCGTCCACCGGAGGCGGCCGGTACCTGTGCGCGAACTGGCTCGGCGTCAAGCCGCCGCGCGGCGGCCCGCTGCTCCCCGGCCGCACGTACGCGGTGGTGCTGACCGCCGGCGTCCGCGCCGCCGACGGGAGCCGGATGTCGCGCGACCCGGACTTCGAGCAGATGCTGAATCCGTCGCGTCCGAGCGACCCGGTGCTGGGCCGGGCCTGGGACGCCTACGCTCCCTTCCGGGCGTACCTGGACCACGACTCGATCGACCCCGGGTCGATCCTGGTCGCGGCGGTGTTCACGACGCAGGACTTCCCGGCCGTCCTGGCGGGAGCGAAGGCGGTGGTGGACGCGGAGCCGCCGCCCGTGCCCACGGGGCTGATCCGCTGCGACGCCGCGGCCCACTCGCTGTGCGACGACGGCCTGTCCGGCGACGAGCACGTCCGCGGCTGTTTCGGCGAGGATCCGGCGTTCCACGAGTTGCAGGGGGCGTTCCCCTCGCCGCTGCTGCAGCAGGGGACCCCGCCGTACTGGGAGGAAGCGCAGGGTGGAGGATTCACCTACGACGCCGGCGGCCGGCCGGAAGTCCACGGCCGGACGGACGTCTGTTTCGCGCTGACGGTGCCGAAGGGGCTGGCGATGCCGGCCGACGGCTGGCCGGTGGTCCTGATGACGCACGGGACCGGCGGGGACTACCGCGGCTTCATCCGCTCGGGGATCGCCGCCGACCTCTCCGCCGTCACGCTCGACGACGCCTCCACCGTCGGTTTCGCCGTGCTGTCGTTCGACGAGCCGCAGCACGGGCGGCGGCGGGGCGGGTCGAGCGAGTCGCCGGAGGTGCTGTTCTTCAACTTCGCCAACCCGCGGGCCGCGTACGGCAACGTGCTCCAGGGCGTCATCGACGGCTTCCAGGCCGCCCGGCTGCTCGCGAATCTCGACCTCGACGCCGCCGCCTCGCCCACCGGCGAGGCGCTGCGCTTCGACACGACGAAGATCTACTACTACGGCCACTCCCAGGGGGCGACGCACGGCGTACCGACCGTGGCCTACGATCCGACCTTCGCCGCCGCCGTCTTCTCCGGCAACGGCGGTTCGCTGATCGATTCGCTGCTCACCAAGACCTCGCCGTACCCCGTCGCCGGCGCGGTGCGGATGGCCCTGGCGGACCCGGACCTCGGGGTGTTCCACCCGGCGCTGTCGGTGTTCCAGACGTACCTGGAGGTGGCGGACCCGGTGAACTACGGCCGCTACGTGATCTCGGTCCCGCGGGCGGACGCGACGGGCGCGCCGCTCCTGCCGCGCAGCGTGCTGCAGATCTACGGCCTGTCCGACACCTACTCGCCCCGGGAGACCCAGGCCGCCATCGGCGCCGCGCTCGGGCTGTTCGTCGCCGAGCCGGTCCTGGAGGACCTCGGGTTCACCCCGACCGCGCTGCCGGCGCAGGCCAATCGCTGGGCGGCCGGCCACGAGGTGACCGCGGTGCTGTCCCAGCACAACCCGGCCGCCGGGCACGACGGCCACTTCGTCGCCACCGAGGACGCCGCGGCGCGCGAGCGCATCGCGCAGTTCTTCGGCACTGCCGCCCGCGACGGGATCCCGACGGTCGTGCGGTGATCGCGGCGCGCGCGAGCCTCCAGGCCTCCGCGGGAGGCATCGGCGACCACCTGCGCGCGGGGGCGCCCTTCGCGGTCGTCGTCGTCGCGGTCTGCGTCGCGTACGCTCCGGGCCTTTCCGGCGACCTGCTCCGCTGGGACGACGACCGGCTGGCCTACGAGAACCCGCTCGTCGGGCCGCCCTACCTCGCGAACACGGTGCGGATGTTCGGCACGATCCAGAACGAGGCCTGGCAGCCGCTGCACGTCGCCTCGTACCAGATCGACCACGCGCTGTGGGGCCTGCACCCCTTCGGCTCGCACCTGTTCAACCTGGCGCTCTACGCTCTCGGCGCCGGCCTGCTCCTCGTCTTCCTCCGGCGCCTCGGCGCGCCGGCCGCCGCGGCCACGGCGGGCGTGCTGCTGTTCGCCCTGCACCCGTCGCACGTCGAGTCGGTGGTCTGGGTCAGCGGGCGCAAGGACGTCCTGTCGCTGGTCTTCGTCGCCCTGGCGCTGCTGCTGTACGCGCGCTCCGCGCGGCCGTTCGACCGCCGGCATCTCGGCGCCGCCGGCTGTTTCGTTCTGGCGGCGCTGACCAAGACCACGGTGCTGTTCCTGCCGCTGTGGCTCCCGTTGCTCGACCGCTGGACGCTGCGCCGCTCCTGGCGCACCGCGCTCCGCCGCGCCGCGCCGCTGGCCGCCGTCGCCGGGGCGCTCGGGGCGCTGGTGACCTGGATCTGGCACGCCGAGGGGTTGACGCGGACGCTGGGGGAGGGCGGCTCGCGCTTCGCGCTCGCCCCCAAGGTCCTCCTGCACTACGCCGCGACGCTGGTCTGGCCCGCGGACCTCTCGCCGCTCTACCCGGTCGACCGCACCGGGGCGTTCGACGGGCGGTCGGCCGCCGGGCTCCTGCTGCTGGTCGCGCTGCTGGCGCTGGCCTGGACGGCGCGGCGGGCCGTCCCGCCCGTGGCGCTCGGCGTCGCCCTGTTCCTGCTCGGGCTGCTGCCGGTCTCGAACCTGATCCCGATGACCTTCCAGGTCAACGACCGCTACCTCCTGCTGCCGTCGTTCGGCCTGGCGCTCGCGGTCTGGGGCTACGCCGGAGCGCTGGCGGGCCGCGCCGTCCCGCGGCGCGTCCTGCTCGGGATCGTCGTCGGGGCGGCGCTGGCCGGCGGCGCGGTGTCGTTCGACTACTCGTCCGCCTGGCGTTCCGACGAGGCGCTGTGGACGAGGGCGGTGGAGGCGCAGCCCGGCGCGTACTACGCGTGGATGAAGCTCGGCGAGACGCGCCGCGACGCCGGGCGGTTCGACGAGGCCGACGCCGCCTACGCGCGCGCCGTGGAACTCGAGCCGGCACTCCTGCCGGCGCGCGGGGGTCGGCTGCTGAACTGCCTGGTCCGCGAGAACGCCGAGCGTCGCCGGGAGCGGCCGATGCCGCTGGGACTGGCCGGCCGCTACCTCGAGGCGTGGGGCGACGCCCGGGCGATGCTCGACGTCGCCGTCGCGGCGTTCACGGGAGGCTACGAGGACTGCGCGTTCCGCATCCTGATCGAGGCGACCGAGCAGGACCCGCCGCTGGCCGACGACCTGATCCTCGCCGTGGCGCGCGACTGGCTGAACCTGGACCGGTCCGACCGCGCCCGGACGCTGCTCGACCGCGTGACGCCCGCCGGCCGGAAGGATCCCCGCTGGGCCGACCTGCGGGCGCGCGCGACGGCGCCGCCGTAGTGCCCGCGCCGGCCCTACGGCACCGGGTGCAGTTCGAGGTACGACGCGTAGAGCCCGTACGCGGCGGCCTCCGCGCGCCACTCGTCCCACACCACGAGGAAGCCGTTGCCCGTCCAGGCGATGCTGCTGCGCGGCACATCGTCGATCCGGTCCGGGGTGATGCCGTCGTCGACCAGCCCGGCGAAGCGGACGACGACGCCCGGGACCGGCTCGGCCGCCGCGACGACGCCGACGCGCCACCGGTCGCCCTGGATCAGCGTGAAGGTCACGCCCCAGGCGGGCCGGGGGTCGCCGTCCGCGGCCGGCACGATCCCGGCCAGCAGCGCCCGGAACTCCTCGACCTGCAGCCCGCGGGCCGCCGACCAGGTCCCCACCCGCACCGTCCCGCCGGACTCCGGCATCCCGACCACGAACAGGTACGGATCGTCCGCGCGGGCCGCCACCAGGTCCATCCAGTCGAACGGCAGCGGGACCTCCGCGACCGGCGTCGAGGTTCGGACGAGACCGGCGGTGTACTCCTCGCCGAGCACCCGGCGGCCCTCCGCGCCGTAGAACAACAACGCGACGTTCGAGCCGGGGCCGCGGCCCAGGACGAACGGCCCGCCGCCCAGGTCTTCCCCGGGTCGGACCTCGAACCGTTCCGGTGGTCGAGCGTCGCTGCGCGGGAAGCGGAACACGGTCACCAGGTCCAGCCGGTCGGCGTCCGGGACCGCCGCGAGGAGGCCGTCGTCCAGGACCACCGGCGGCGCCAGCGGGTCCAGGGTGCCGCGCGGCACGTCGGCCGCCGACGCCCCGACGACCTCTCCGGAGGGGCGCAGCCGCAGCAACTGCAGCACGCTCGTCCGGTCGTCGAGATAGGTCGCCACGAACCCGGCCCCGTCCGCGGCGATCTGCGGGATCGGCGCGGGCAGGCCGCGGCTCTCCTCCAGCGTCCGCTCCGGGCCGGTCGGGTTCCCGCGGGCGTCGAGCGGGATGAAGGCCAGCCGTTCGTCGGCGCCCGGCTCGCGGCCGTGGTAGACGAGGCCGGCGGCATCGCCGTTCCAGGCCACGGCCGGGACGGCGGCGAAGTAGAGGCGGACGGGAATCGACAGGTCGGGGACGTTGCGGTCCGTGAATCGCCACTCCGGCGGCGGTCCGTCGAACGAGTCGGCGTCGCGACCGTCGTCCGCGCGGTCGGCGGCCGAGTCCGCGCGGTCCGCTCCGCCGTCGCCGCCGTCGGACAGGTCGGCGTGCGAGAGGTAGCATCCGGACAGGCTCAGGAACAGGACGACGGGGATGCATGTCGCCGTCGGTTTCATCGAGCCTCCCTTCGATGCACCCGCTCTCGTCCACCCCGGGGCCCGAACGACACGCGGATCTCGAAGGCTCGGCCCGGGTCGACCGCGGCGCGGGCGTGGAACCGCCGGCTACTTCTTGCTGCCGGCGTCGACCGGCACGCCGTAAGCGGGCGCACCGTACTCGGGCGCGCCGTAGTCCGGCACGCCGTACGGCGGCACCACCTCGGTGCCGGTGTCCGGGACGCCGTAGTCGACCGTGGCGTCGGGGTCGGCGGCGTCCGGTTCCGTCCCGTCGGGCACGCCGTAGTCCACGCCGTCGGGCACGCCGTAGGGCGGGACGGCGTCCGGGATCGAGCCGTCCTCGTCGGCGGCGACATCCTCGCCCGCCTCGTCACCCACGACGTCCCCGCCGGCATCCTCGGTCGTCCCGTCGACCGGCGGGACCCCGTAGACGTCCACGGCCTCGTCGCAACCCGGCGGAGCAGCCGCAGCGGCGGCGCCGAGCACGATGGCCCGGATCACGTTGGCGGGACGCGTGCGGACGGACCTCGGCTTCGGTTCCTTGTCGTCGTTCGGCATGAGGATATCTTGTCCGAGAATCGGCCGAAGCGCAAGGGAACCCGCCCGCCGGTGGCGGAGTCCCGCGGACGGGCACGGGCGAGGCGGGGACGTGCTACTTCGCGGGGGGCTTGGGCACGCCGTAGTCCAGGCCGTACTCGGGCTCCCCGGCATCGCCCGGGACGCCATAGTCGGGCGCGCCGTACTCGGGCGCGCCGTAGTCCTCCACGGAGTCCGGCCGGGCGTCGGGCACGCCGTAGTCCGGCGTGACTTCCTCCATCCCGTCCGGGATGCCGTAGACGGGTCCGGCTTCTCTGCCGTCCTCTGTGCCGTCCGGGATGTCCGGCTCGACCCCGTCGGGCACGCCGTACTCGACCCCGTCGATGGGCGGGACGAAATCCGCCGTCGTGCCGTCGTCGGTCGGCGCGGCATCCTCGCTCGAGACGTCGCCGTCCCCGGCGTCGTCCTCGGTGGCGTCGGGCAGCGGCGCCCCGTAGTCCGACTGGCCCGGACAGCCGGAGAGGGCCGCGGGCGCGGCGGCGGCGGCGGCACCCAGGACGATCGCGCGGATCACGTTGGCCGGACGCGTACGGACGGTTCTCGGCTTCTGTTCCTTGTCGTCGTTGGGCATGCACTGATTCTGGCGTGGAACGGCCCGAGGCGCAAGTCCCGCGGGATCGGGGGCGTCCTTGCGACGCCGTGCGACGGCAGGGTACCCTTGGGAGCGGCCGTCGCGTCGGGGCTGGCGGTCCCGGGAGGTGTCGGATGGGACGATGCGGTGTCCTGGCGGTCGGAACGGTGTGCCTGTGGGTTGCGGAGTCCTCCGCCGCCACGCTGCAGGTCGGCCCGGGTCGGACCTACGCGACCCCGTGTGCCGCGGCCGCCGCGGCGGCGGACGGCGACGTGATCGAGATCGATGCCGCCACGTACACGGCCGACGTCTGCGCGATCCGCCCCAGCCGGCTGACGCTGCGCGGCGTCGGCGGCCGCGCGCGCCTCGACGCCGGGGGCGCGAACGCCGAAGGAAAGGCGATCTGGGTGATCAAGGGCGACGACGTCACGGTCGAGAACGTCGAGTTCCTCAACTGCACGGTCCCCGACCAGAACGGGGCCGGGATCCGCGCGGAGGGGAACGGACTCACGATCCGCAGCTGCTACTTCCACCACAACGAGGACGGCATCCTCGGGGGCAGCGGCCCCGTGACGATCGAGAACACCGAGTTCGCGCACAACGGTCACGGCGACGGCTACTCGCACAACATCTATCTCGGCAACAACGTCACCGTCTTCACCCTGCGTTTCTGCTACTCCCACCACGCGCGCGTCGGCCACATCGTCAAGAGTCGCGCGCAGCAGAACATCCTCCTGTACAACCGGCTGATGGACGAGGCGGACGGCACTTCGAGCTACACGATCGACCTTCCGAACGGCGGCCGCTCGATCCTGGTCGGCAACCTGATCCAGCAGGGCCCGGCGACCGAGAATTCGGGCATCGTTTCGTTCGCCGCCGAGGGAGCGACGAACCCGGTGCAGGAACTGTACGTCGCCCACAACACGTTCGTGAACGACCGCGGCTCGGGCACGTTCCTCCGCAACGCCTCGTCGTTCGCCGCCGTCGTCGTCAACAACATCTTCGTCGGCGGCGGCACCGTGCTCGACGGCCCCGGCGACGCCGCGAACAACCTCGTCACCGACGACGCCGGCCTGCTCGACCGCGCCGGCTTCGACTACCGCCTCGCCGCCGGTTCGCCGGCGATCGACCGCGGCGTCGATCCCGGCGCCGCCGGGGACTTCTCCCTCACCCCGACGTTCCACTACGTCCACCCGCTCGGCGACGAACCCCGCCCCGTCGTCGGACCGCTCGACATGGGTGCCTACGAGTTCGGCGCCGCGGGCGCCGACGGGGACGCCGACGGGGGGGACGTCGACGCGGACGTCGCGGACGGGGATGCCGGCGCGCCCCCGGATGCCGAAACGGACACCGAAGTCGAAAGGGACGCCGACGCGACCGACGCCTCGGACTCGGACGGCGACGGCGTCCCGGCGGACGCTGGCGACGACGCCGGCGGAGGGGAGGACGACGGCGGCTGCGGCTGCGCACTGCCGGGAAGCGCGTCGTCGGGCTGGTTCCTCACACCGGTCGCCCTGCTGGCCCTCGCGCTCCGCCGCCGGCGAGCCTGAGGCCGGCGCGTCGCATCCGCGGCGCGGGCCGCCCGTTTACCAAGCCGCGAGACAGGCGGCGAACTGGGGCGGCGTCGTCGCGCCCCAGCACAGGACGCCGTCGTCGGTGCGCCGGGCGCACGTCTGCATCCCGCCCACGGCGAGCTGCGCGACGCCGGTCACGCCCGGCACGGGGGTCGGCGTTTCGAGGTACGGGCGGCCCGAGGCGCCGCCGTCGGCCTGGCCGCACTGGTTCTTGCCCCAGCAGACCACCGTGCCGTCGCGCCGCACGGCGCAGGTCACGCCGTCGCCCGCCTCGACCGCCGCGGCGTCGGTCAGGCCCGCGACGGCGACCGGCGTGAAGCGGTGGGTCCAGGAGCCGTCGCCGAGCTGGCCCCCGTCGTTCTCGCCCCAGCAGCGCACCGTGCCGTCCTCCAGCACGGCGCAGGCGTGGTCCCAGCCGACCGAGAGCTGCGCCACGCCGGCCAGGCCGGGCACCGGCACGGGGACCGGCACCTCTTCCCGGCAGAACGTCGCGAGCATGTCGCCCCAGCAGCGCACGGTCCGGTCTTCCAGCACGGCGCAAGCCTGCTCGCGACCCGCCGCGATCGCCGCGACGCCCGTCAATCCCGGCACCGGGGCCGGCGTCCGGCGCGGCTCGCGCGTGCCGTCGCCGAGTTGCCCCGAATCGTTGCGCCCCCAGCAGCGCACCGTGCCGTCCTCGGCGAGGGCGCAGCTGAAGCCGAAGCCGACGGCGAGCGCTCGCGTTTTCGGCAGTCCCACCACCCGGGCCGGCGCCTCGCTCCACCACGTCTCGTTGGCCGCGCTGCCGAGCTTGCGGTTGTTCGGGGCGCCGAAGCAGGAAACCGAGCCGTCCAGTCCGAGCGTGCAGGCGTGGGGCGTCTGCGCGGGCAGGACCAGCGCCACGTCGGCCAGCCCCGCGATCGGCCCCGGTCGGCTCCGGGCTTCCGGATCGTCGGCGAGCGGCCCGCGGATGCCGACCCCCCAGCAGGTCGCCCCGTGGTCCGGCGTCACCGCGCAGGCGTTCCACCCTTCGTCGAGCGCCAGGGCCAGCGCCGCGGGCAGGCCTTCGACCGGCGACGGCGGCGTCGGCGGCGGCTCCATCCGCCGGACCTCTTCGTGCCAGACCTTGCGCGCGGCGAGCCGGCACGGTTCCCGAGTCGGCCACGGCGGCGCTTGGGCCGCCGGCGCGTCGGGCGCCTCGGGCGCGTCGGGCGCCGTCGTCGCGTCCGCGCGATCCGGGGCGGAGCGGGACGCGGCGTCGCCCGCGGCGGCCTTCCGCTCGGCGGGAGACGCCCCGGCCGCCTCCTCACCGGAACCCTTTCGACAGCCGATGATCCCCAGGAGCAGCAGGCACACGATCGGCAGCCGCGCCGGTTGCGTCACGGCGCTTCCTCTTCGCGTCCGCGTCCGCGCCGGCGCACGGCGGAGACCGCGCCGAGGGTCGCGAGCAGCAGCAGCAGGCCGGACGGGCGACCGGCGGGCGCGCGGCAGCCGCAGCCGGAGCCGCCCGAGGCGGGCGGGGTCGTCGCGTCGACGGGGGCGTCGGTCGCCGCGTCAGCGGTCGGGGCGTCGCGCGGCGCGTCCTCCTCGGCGTCCCGCGCGACGTCCGGGGTCGCCGCGCCGTCGTCGGCCGCCGCGTCCGGCTCGCCGTCGGCATCGGCGTCGCCGTCGCCGTCGGCATCGGCGTCGGCGTCGGCATCGGCGCCGCCGGTGCAGACGGTCGAGGCCTTCTCGAGCGTGAACTGCTCGATGGTGCCGGAGCAGTCGGCGGTGGTCCAGCTCGTGAGTTGCAGGCCGCAGTCGCGCGTCGTCACGCGCATCGTGCCGCCCTCGACATCGACCACCACGAAGTTGAGGTGGTTGAGCCCGCGGGCGCTGTGCGCCAGGGTGGAAGTGAAGATCGGGTTGGCCAGGGCGCCGCCGCCGCCGGTGACGATGTAGATGGGACCCTCGGCGATCCCGCGCGTCCCGCCGTCCTCCGCAAGCGGCGTCCAGACGTGCGGCCGGCCGCCGTAGCCGCCGCGGGAGGGGTGGAAGCGCTCGTAGTCGTGGTCGTGACCGTTGAACACCAGGTCGACGCCGTAGTCGTCGAGAATCGGGACGAGCAGGTCGGCACGCGGCTTGTTGTCCTCGTTGCTGCCGTGCGCGCCGCTCGACCAGACCGGCGTGTGGAACTGCACGACCCGCCAGTCGACCGCGTCCCGGTGGTCCTCCAAGACGCCGCGGAGCCAGGCGATCTGCGCGTCCATCGAGAAGGTGTAGGTCGAGAGGCTGACGACCAGCACGTTGCCCGCGACGAACCAGAAATAGTCCTCGACGCCGTCGGGGTTGTTCGTCGGGTAGGCGAACATCTTGTTCAGGTTCGCCCCGGCGCCCTGGCCGGGGCCGTCGTCGTGGTTGCCGAAGGTCAGGAAGAACGGCGAGACCCGCGAGAGCGGCGTGGTGCTGTCCATCTCGGGCGGCCACTGCTCGGTGTTCGCGCCGTCGTAGATGAAGTCGCCGGTGTCGAGCGTGAACCGGGGGCGTTCGGCCGCCAGGGCCACCGCCACGTCGTCCCACTGCAGCGACGGGATGTAGTAACCGAACAGCTCCTGGCCGCGGTTGTCGCCGAGCGCGGCGAAGCGGAACGGGGCGCAGGAGCCGGCCGGCGGCGCGGTGCGGAAGACGTACCAGTCGCTCCAGCGTCCGCCCGTGAACACGTGGTACTCGTACTCGGTGTCGGGACGCAGGTCGGTCAACGTGGCGGAGTAGGTGACGTCGAGATCCCCGCTGCCGGTGGCGACGCCGTCGGCCGGGACGGTGACGGCAGCTCCGCCGCCCGCCGGGCGGTACTCGACCTGGCCCGTCCCCGCCGCGTCGTCGGTCCACGAGACGGTCATCGTCGTGTCGGTGGGGCCGGTCCAGCTCAGGCGTTCCCAGCGCGGGGCGCCCCGGACCGCGGAGGGCGCAGCCAGCACCACGGCGAACAGCGCGGCGAGCGCGGATGATCGGTGTCGCATCGGGCCCTCCCCGCGGCGGCGCGCCCCCGCGCGTCCCGCGCAACCGCAACGATTGTAGGAAGCGCGTCGCCGGTTGTCCACGACCCGTTCCGGAGGCGCCGATTCGGCTTGACGGGCACGGGCGATCCCGTTACGAGACGGTCATTCGCTTCGCGCACGCCGGGCGCGATTTTCGAACCGCCGCCCGGGACGACCGCCGGGAGGCGTGGCGCCTGTCGGCCGCCAGGGTACGCGGCCGGAGGACAAGGAGGAAGCAATGGGAACCAGGGGACGCGAGATCGTCGGGATGAACGTCGAACAACTGGTCCGGCTGCTCAACGAGGCCTTCGCCAGCGAATGGCTGGCCTACTACCAGTACTGGCTGGGGGCGAAGGTGATCAAGGGGCCGATGAAGGATGCGGTGGCGGCCGAGCTGAACCTGCACGCGACGGAGGAGCTGAACCACGCCGCGCTGCTCGCCGCGCGGATCATCCAACTCGGCGGCACGCCGGTGCTCACTCCCGAAGGATGGGGCAAGTTCAGCCCCTGCAAGTACGACGCGCCCGAGGACCCCTATGTCGCCGTGCTGCTCGACCAGAACATCGCCGGCGAGCAGTGCGCGATCACCGCCTACAAGAAGCTGATGGACGCCACCAAGGACAAGGACATGGTGACCTACAACCTGGCGTTGCAGATCCTGACCGACGAGATCGAGCACGAGGAGGACCTGCAGAGCCTCAAGGAGGATCTGGACCTGATGGTCCAGCGGGGCAGCAAGTGACCTTGCGCTCCGGCAGGGAATGGAAGAGAGGAGGGAAGGAATGAACGACGCAACCCAGACCACCCCGACCACGCCCCGGATTCCGCTGATCGGAGAACCCGCGCCCGCGTTCCGGGCAATGACCACCCAGGGGGAGATCAACTTCCCGGCCGACTACAAGGGCAAGTGGGTGATCCTGTTCAGCCACCCGGCCGACTTCACGCCGGTGTGCACCACCGAGTTCATGACGTTCGCGCGCATCGAGCCCGAACTGGAGAAGCTGAACTGCAAGCTGATCGGGCTGTCGATCGACAGCCACTACAGCCACATCGCCTGGCTCCGCACGATCAAGGAGAAGATCGAGTGGAACGGGATGAAGGGCGTCGAGGTGAAGTTCCCGGTGATCGCCGACCTGACGATGGAGGTGGCGAAGGCCTACGGGATGGTGCAGCCCGGCGCCAGCAACACGCAGGCCGTGCGGGCGGTGTTCTTCATCGACCCCGAGGCCAAGATCCGCGCGCTGGTCTATTACCCGCTGTCGAACGGCCGCAACTTCGACGAGGTGCTGCGGCTGCTCAAGGCGATGCAGACCTCGGACAAGCACAAGGTGGCGACCCCGGCCGACTGGCGGCCGGGCGACAAGGTGATCATCCCGCCCCCGGGGTCGTGCGGGACGGCGGCCGAGCGGATGGCCGGGGCCGGCAAGGACTACGAGTGCCTCGACTGGTTCCTGTGCCTCAAGCCGCTGCCCAACCCCTGAGGCCCCACGGGACCCGTCGTGTGCGCGCCCGGGCGACTCCGGGCGCCGGCGGCGGGCCTCCGGGCGCCGCGGTTCAGGTTGCGGGCCGCCGCCGGCGGCCGTCGCGCGGCGGGGGCGCCAGGCCGAGGCGGCGGATCTTGCGGTAGAGGGTGCTCGGGTCGAGCCCCAGTTCCCGGGCGACGCGGCCGCGGTGGCCGTCGTGCCGCCGCAGCGCGTCCTCGATCAGCCGGCGCTCCACCTCCTCCAAGCGCAGGCCGGCCAGGCCGGCGGCATCCGCCTCCGCCCGTTTCCGGTCCCGGATCGCGGCGGGCAGGTGCCGCGGCTCGATCGGACCGCCGGAACAGAGCGCGAAAGCGTGTTCGATCGCGTTGCGCAACTCGCGCACGTTGCCCGGGTAGTCGTAGTCGAGGAGCAGGGCGAGCGCTTCCGGGGTGGGACCTTCCAGCTCGCGATCGTGGAGGCGGTTGAACTGCTCGACGAAGTGCTCGACGAGCAGCGGGATGTCCTCGCGCCGCTCGCGCAGCGGCGGGATCTCGAGGTGCACGACGTGGATGCGGTAGTAGAGGTCCTCGCGGAATGTTCCCGCCCGCACGAGTTCGGCGAGCTTGCGGTTCGTGGCGGCGACGAGGCGCACGTCGACCCGGACCGGCGTCGAGGAGCCGAGCGGTTCGAAGGTCCGCTCCTGGAGCACGCGCAGCAGCCGGACCTGCATGGCCGGCGAGACGTCGCCGATCTCGTCGAGGAACAGGGTGCCGCCGTCGGCGGCGGCGAAACGACCGGCCCGGTCGCGGTCGGCGCCGGTGAAGGCGCCCGCCCGGTGCCCGAACAGCTCGGACTCCAGCAGGGTGTCCGGCAGGGCGCCGCCGTTGACCGCCACGAACGGCCTGTTCCGCCGGTGGGACAGGTCGTGCAAGGCCCGCGCGAACAGCTCCTTCCCCGTCCCGCTCGGACCTTCGATCAACACCGTGGCGTCGGAACGGGCAATCTGCGGCAGGACCTCGAACAGCCGCGCGATCGCCGGGCTGCGGCCGACGATGTCGCCGAAGCCGCGCCGTTCGCGCAGCTGCCGGCGCAACGCCTCGATCGGACGCAGGTCCTGGAAGGTCTCGACGCCGCCCACGACGCGCTGCTCCCCGTCGCGCAGCACGGCGGCCGAGATCCGCACCGGAATCCGCTCGCCCGCCGCATCGACGATGTAGATCGACCGCGGCGCGGGCGCGCGGCCCGTGGCCATCGCCTCGCGCAACGCGCACGCCCCCTCGCAGATGCTGGCGCGGAACACCTCGCTGCAACGCCGGCCCACCGCCTGGTCCCGCGGCACCCCCGTGATCCGCTCGGCCGCACGGTTGAAACTCGTGATCCGCCGCTCGAGATCGACCGTGAAAACCCCCTCGTTGATCGAGTCGAGGATCGGGTCCGGAGCGAGCGCCGCAGGCCGCCCCGCTCGGGCCGCTTCCGGTCGCCGCCGCTTCCGGTCGCCGCCGGCCGCCGCCGCGCCGCCCGAATCCGTCCCGCCGTCCGGCGTTGCTTCTCGTCGTCGCACGCTCCAAGCGTTAGCAACGGATCATGCATCCTGCAACAGAAAACGACAATATCGTGCAAAATGCATTAAAGTCCGTGTTTTGTCATTCCCGTAAGCGCTTGGAACCGTTTCATCTTTTACGGTTGTGTGGATCGGCACGCCGTTTGCTATTCTCCTTGGACGATGTGGGTCGCGCTCCCGGTTGCGGACGGTCGAATCTCTCCGGTGCTCGATGTCGCCCGGCGGTTCCTGGTGGTGGAGTTCCGCGGCGCCGACGAGCGTTCGCGGCGCGAGGTCGCGGTGGAGGAGGCGGGGTTGGCACCCCGGGCCAGGCGCATCGCGGCGCTCGGAGCCGAATGGCTCGTCTGCGGAGCGGTCTCCCGGCCGCTCGAAGTGCTGCTGCTCTCCGCCGGCATCCGCGTGGTGCTTAACACCTGCGGTCCGGTGGAGGAGGTGCTGGCGGCGCTGCGTTCCGGAGGGTTGGCGGACGACCGTTTCCTGATGCCGGGGTGCCGCGGCCCGGGGCGCGGTCGCGGGCTGCGGCGCCGCTTCCGCGGCGGTCGCGGCGGGGGAGGGGGATGGTGAGCGTATTTCGTGCGCGTTGCGCGTGCGACGCGGGAAAGGAGTTGTGAGATGCCGGGTGGAGACAGGATGGGTCCGATGGGAATGGGGCCGCGAACGGGCCGGGGCGCCGGATTCTGCGGCGGGTACCCCGCGGCCGGGTACGCGAACGCGGCCCGTGGCGGCGGCTGGGGTCGGGGCGGCGGCGGCCGGGGTGGCGGCGGCTGGCGACACCGGAACTGCTACCACGCCACCGGCCTGACCGGGTGGCAGCGTGCCGCCGGATGGGCCGGAGCGGTGGCGTCGCCCCCGCCGGTCGTCCCCTGGGCGCCGGCGTCTCCGCCGGCGCCGGAGCAGGAACGCGCGGCGTTGCAGCAGCAGGCGGAGTGGCTCGAGCACTGGCTGGCGGCCCTGCGACGGCGCATCGAGGAACTCCGGCCGGATCCGGAGGCGAAGCCCGCCGAGTAGCCCGTCGGATGCGGCAGGGGACGGCGCGTCACCCGGCGAGGCGCGCCGTCCCGAGGCGAAGGAGGCGACGCGATGGTCGGTGGCGCATGGGGTGGCGGTGGCAGTGGTGGTGGCGGTGGCGGCGGCGGCGGTCGAGGACGGGGTCGGGGCGGCGGCGGTGGCGGCGGCGGTGGCGGCGGTCGAGGACGGTGTCGTGGCGGTGATGGTGGTGGC
>Ga0073932_1001132_pt1 | contig 53657 bp, 38 predicted proteins | sample DewCreD2012metaG_FD_76967 | JGI IMG/M metagenome (GOLD analysis project Ga0073932, IMG submission 76967) | Hot spring sediment bacterial and archeal communities from British Columbia, Canada, to study Microbial Dark Matter (Phase II) - Dewar... ...
ATCGAAGCCCGCCACGGCCCCCGGCCGGACGGAGCGCTCCGGCCGAGGCGCGCGCCGGCGAGGATCTCATCGTCACGACCGGTAGAACCAAGAGCGCCAGGCGCGGTTCGTCAGCGGCCTCCGCCGGCCGGCTTGACACTTCACGCCCCCCGTTGCTACCGTGCCGGTGGCCTGCGGGGCCCCGGAGGGAGGCTGAACCGATGCGCAATTCCGCGTGCCTGGCGGCGACCTGGTGCGTGCTCGCATTCGCGGGCGCCGCGCGGGCGAACCCGATGGACCTCACGCTCTCCCGGCTCTACGACGAGGCAGACTGCACCCGCGAAGCGCTGCGACAGCCCAACGCCTCCTCGCTCTGCGCCGACCAGGATGCGTTCCGCGAACTGTCCCGCGAGTTCGGCCTGGCCGTGGCCCCGGCCCTGCTCGCTCCCGCCGAAACCCTCGGCTACGCCGGCTTCTACCTCGCCCTCGAAGGCACCCTCACCACGATCAACTCCAGCAGCGACGACCGAGCCAACGTCTGGTTCCGCGCCACCGAGGACCAGAACCCCGACAAGGTTCTGTTCGTCCCCTCGATCCACGCCCGCAAGGGACTCCCCTTCTCCTTCGAACTCGGCACCAGCGTCTCCTACGTCGCCGCCACCGAACAGGTGCTGCTCGGCGCCGACATCCGCTGGGCCGTCCTCGAAGGCTACCGCACCGGCTGGAAGGCCTACTTCCCCGACCTCTCCGTCCGCGGCGCCGTCAACCGCCTGACCGGCGACGACGAGATGGACCTGACCGTCTGGAGCATCGATGTCGCCATCTCTCACCCGTTCGCCATTTCCGGCATGATGACGATTACCCCCTACGCCGGCTACCAGTTCATCCAGACCATCGCCGACACGTCGCTGGTCCTCAACGGCATCGACGACCCCGACGGCGCCGGCACCCTGGTCGATTGCAGCGGCAACCGGGACGAATACCAGACGAACTGCGTCGGCGGCGTCTACGGGCCCCCCGGATTGCGCTATCTGGAGTTCGACCGCGAGTACATCAATCGCCACCGCGGTTTCGTCGGCATCCGCCTGATGTACGAACACCTCGCCTCGATCTTCCAGGCCGCCTTCACCGACGGCCAGTACTCCTTCGGCCTGTCCCTCGGCATGGACTACTGACCGGACGCGACGGCGGTCCGATCGAATTTCCAGGCCGCCTTCACCGACGGCCGGTGCTCCCGCGGCCTGTCCCTGGGCATGGGCTGCCGACCGCAACGCCTCGGGCGGTCCGTTCGGGCCGGCGAGCGAGCGAAGAGTCCGTTGAACGGAAGGAAAAAGCGGTGCGAGGGGAGGCCGCCCTGCTCGGCGGAGTGCAGGAGCCGGACGCGCGGCCTACCGTCCGGGGCCCACCGGCGCGACCGGGACCGGCGTCGTTCCGGGCGCCATGACCCCCGGCGCCACCGGCTCCTCGATCACCCGGCGGCCCGGGGCCGGCGGCGTCCAACTCGGAGCCGGCGGCGTGACCCCCGGTCCCGTGGAAGGCGTCGCCGAACCGGGCGTGACCGTCGTCACCGGCGCCACCGGCGTCGGTGTCGGCGTCGGCCGCGTCACCGTCGGCGTGGCGCTCGTCGGCGTCGCCGGCCGCGTCACCGTCGGCGTCGCCGGCGTGACCGGGGCCACGGGCGTCGAGGGCGCCGTGGGCGTCACGGGCCGCGTCACCGTCGGCGTCGCCGGCGTGACCGGCGAGACCGGCGGAAGGGTGGTCGTCGGCGTCGCCGGCCGCGTCACGGGCGGCGTGGCCGGGGTCGCGGGGATCGGCGGGGAGGGGGGAGTCGGGGGCGCGGCCGGTTCCGTCGGCCGGATCACCGGCGGCGTGGCGGGCGTGGCGGGAACCGCCGGGGTGGCCGGGGTCGCGGGCGTGGCCGGGGTCGCGGGCGTGGCGGGCGTCGCGGGTCGGACCACCGGCGTGGCCGGGGTCGCGGGCGTGGCGGGCGTCGCGGGCCGGGCCGACGTCACCGGCACCCCCGTGATGACCGTCGGCGGCGGCGGACTCGCCCCCCGCACCGGCGTCGCCGGCGGCGATTCGGGACGCCAGTATCCGGGGTTGTATCGGTACGCCTCCCCGTACCGCTCCACCCGCGGCGCAACCCAGGCGTATCCCGGGCGCGGCGGCACCCAACGTCCCTCCACCCAGACCCACTGGTCGTTGCGCCAACTCCACGATCCTTCGATCCAGATGTAGTTCGGCGCGGGAGCGACCCCTCGAACCTCCACCCGCGGCGGCGGCGGTGCCACCGACACGACGACCGGCTCCGGGTGCGCGTAGACCACGTCGGTCTCGTACACCGTGCAACCACTCCCCGCCGCCGACCCCACGACGATCACCAGCAGAGAAACCGTCCACAACACTCGTTTCATCTTCGTTCCTCTCCGCCGGCACGAGCCGGCCTAGCAAGCACCTATGACGTCCGAACCGGGTCGACCATTTAGCCCACAGCATACAACGGGAGGCCGCGGGCGGGTAGGGCAGGGCGGTTCGGAAACGAAACCGCTGCGGGAAGGCCGGCGCCGCGCAGCCCGAACCCTCGGACAAGGAACGGGAAAACGGGACCGCGTTGCCGCGTCGGGGGCGCCGGCGACCCCGACGCGCGACATGGAGGCACGCGCGACCGCGAGTTGGAGGACCTGCTGGCGGACACCCGGGCCGCGCCCCCGACGGGCGACGCAGAGGTGCGCGCGACAGGCAAGAACGGCGGGCCCGGCGACTACGCCTTCGGCTCGCCCTCCCGCGGCCTGCTTCCTTCCGCGTCGTCCTGGGTCGTGCAGGCGCCCGGAGGTCCGGGCGGCGGCAGCGTGGATGACCGCACGCGGAACCCGAACTCGCCCCGTCGCTTGTACAGCGGACGGAGAACCGGGAGCGCCAGCAAGGCCAGCACGACACCGCCGACCACGACCGGCTGCGACTCGGGCGTCATTCCCTGCGCCCCGAAGTGGGCGGCGATGCCCGCGCCGGCGGCGAACAGCACCGCCCACGTGACGAAACCGGTCCACCAGCCCCACCGCCGCCGGCGGCGAATCCCGATCGCCGCGACGACGAATCCGATCGCCAGCACCGCGGCCGCCCCCGCCACCAGCGGGATCCGCCCCGCCAACTCCGGCGCCGCCCGGTCGGTCGTCGAGAACCACGCCAGGCCGCCGGCGAGCGCCAGGACGGCGAAGGCCCAGAAGCCGAGGTAGGCGGGCAGCAGCCGCAGCATCCCATGCTCCCGGAACCGCTCGACGAAGCCGACGATCAGGTAGTACATGATCGGCACCACGAACAGCGTCAGGAACGTCGCCGCCGTCAGGCCGCCGATGATGATGCGCGCCATCGGCGCCCACGTCTCCGCCCCCTCGCCGATGCCCGCGGCGAGCGGCAACATGCCGAGGATCGTCGTCAGCGCCGTCATCAGCACCGGCCGGAACCGCAGCTTCCCGGCCTCCAGCACCGCCTCGAACAGCGGCTTGCGCTCGTCGCGGTGCGATTGGTTCGCCCGGTCGACGAGCACGATCCCGTTGTTCACCACGATCCCCACGAGAATCACGATGCCGATGATCGCGGGCACCGACATCGGCATCCGGGTCAGGAGCAGCACCGCCGCGATGCCGATCATCGCCAGCGGCATGGTGAAGAAGATGATGAACGGCTCGAGCAGCGACTCGAACTGCGAGGCCATCACCATGTAGACGAGCAGCAGGGCCACGAGCAGGGCGATGCCCATGTAGCGCTGGGTGTCGCGCAGGTCCTCGGCGGTGCCGCCGATGTAGGTCCGCGTGTCGGGCGGGAACGGATAGTCCTTGAGCAACTTCTCCACCGCCGCCGACACGTCGCCCAGGTTCTCGCCCGGAACGGTGGCGCCGATCGTCACCAGCCGCTGCTGGTTCTTGCGGGTCACCGCCAGCGGCCCGATCGCCGGCACCACGTCCGCCACCTCGGACAGCGGCACCTGCTTCCCCTGCATCGTCGCCACGGGCAGCCGCAGGAGGTCGCGCACGTCGAGCCGGTAGTCCCGCGGCGCGCGCACCAGGATGTTGTAGTCGTCGCCCCCCTCCCGGTAGATCGAGGCGATCACGCCCTGGAAGAAGGCCTGGACCGTGTTGGTGATCGCCATCGACATCACGCCGAGCGCCGCCATGCGGTCGCGCCGGAGCTTCACCCGGTACTCGGGCCGTCCTTCGTCCAGACTGAACGTCACGTCCGCCGTGCCCGGGATCTGCTGGACCTTCTTCTTCAGGTCGAGGCCGATGCGACGGGCGAGCTGCAGGTCGTCCATGTACAGCTCGATCTCGATGTCCTTGCCCCCGCCGAACGGGCCGCCGAACGTCGTCATCTCCACGCCGGGCACCCGTCGCACCCGCTGGAGCACGTCGACCTCGATCTCCTTCTGGTACCGCGTGCGCTCCGCCAGCGGCTTGTACTTCAGCCGCAGCAGTCCGGCGTGCGCCCCCTCGCTGAACAGCGCGACGAACCCGTCCCCGCTGCCGATGTCGCTGGAAACCAGTTCGACCTCCGGCACCTCCGCCTGGAGGATCCGCTCGACCTCCTGGATCCGTCGATCGGTTTCCGCCAGGCTCGTCCCGACCGGGGCCTTGACCTGGAACCCCGAGAACCCCTGGTCCGTCTTCGGGAAGAAGTCGAATCCCAGCCCCTGGAAGGCGAAGCGGAGCGAGACCCCGAGGACGACGGCCACGACGAGCAGCGTGACCCAGCGGAACCGCAACACGCCGCGCAACGCCCAGACGTAGCCGTCCCGCACCCCGTTGATCGCCCCCAGGACCCACCGGCGGTACCACGGCATCCCGCGGCCCCTCGCGCGGGATAGCATCCACGACGCGAGCAGCGGCACAAGCGTCAACGCCACGACCAGCGACGCCGTCAGCGACACCACGATCGTCAGCGCCATGTCCCGGAACAGGAGGCCCGCGATGCCCGGCACGAACGGGATCGGCGCGAAGACCGCGACCGTGGTCAACGTCGAGGCGGTGACCGCCATTCCCACTTCGGTCGCCCCCTTCGCCGCCGCCTCCTTCGGCTCGTAGCCGCACTCGACCAGCCGCACGATGTTCTCCAGCACGACGATCGAGTTGTCGACCAGCATCCCGATCGCCAGCGCCAGGCCCGCCATCGACAACAGATTGAACGTCAGGCCGAGCTGGTCCATCGCGGCGAACGTGACCACCACCGAGACCGGGATCGAGACCGCCACCACCAGCGCGCCGCGCACCGAGGCGAGGAACACCAGCAGCACGAGGAACGAGAACAGCAGCGCCTGCAGCGCGGTGTTGGACAGGTTGCCCAGCGAGAGCCGGATGAAGTCCGACTGGTCGAAGAACACCTGGATGTTCACCGAAGGCAGCAGCTCCTGGATCTTCGGCAGCTCCTTGCGCACCGCCTCGGCCGCCAGCGCCGTGTTCGCCCCGGACTGCTTGCGCACCGCGATGAACACCGACGACTCGCCGTTCGCCCGCACCACCCGCGTCGCCTCGTGGAACGTGTCCAGCACGTTCGCCACGTCGCGCAGGCGGATCGGCACCAGCCGCGCCTGCGCCGTCGGCACCCGCTGCCCCAGCGCCGTCTCCGCCATTCCGGCCTGCTTGTACCCCACGACCAGGTTCCGGATCTCCTCCACGTTCTGGAAGCGGCCCTCGCTGACGATCGAGAACTCCTGGCCCCCCTGCTCCAGCGACCCGGCCGGGATCTGCAGGTTCTCCGCCCGCAACGTCGACAGGATCGTCTGCACCGAGACCCGATACGCCTGCAGCCGCTGCGGCAGCACCTCCACCCGGATCTCCCGCTGCAAACCGCCGTAGGTGTCGACCGCCGCCACCCCCGGCAGCCGCTCCAGCCGCGGCTCCAGGTCGTGCACCGCGATGTCCCGCAGCTGCTTCTGGTCGTAGTTCCCCGACAGGAACAGGAACATGATCGGCTGCATCGAGGGGTTGAACGCGAACGTCATCGGACTCGAGGCGTCCGAGGGCAGGTAGTCCCGCACGAAGTCGATCGCCTTGCGCAGGTCGATCTCCCCCTGCTTGATGTCGTACCCCCACTCGAACTCCACGTACACCACCGAGACGCCCTGCTTGGAGGTCGAGGTGACCTGCTGCACCCCTTCCACCGAGGCGGCCGCCTCCTCCAGCCGCCGCGAGATCAGCTCCTCCATGTCCTCCGGGTTCGTCCCCTGGTACGTCGTCACGATGCCGGCCAGCGGAAGCGTGACGTCCGGATACATGTCGAGCCCCAGGCGGGAGAGCGAGAACAGCCCGAAGCCGATGGCGACCAGGTACGCCATCAGCGTCGTGATGCCGCGCCGGACGGTCCAGGACGAGACGCTCATGACGCCGCTCCGCTCCCGCCCTCACCCGGCGCCGCCGTTCCCCCGCCGTCCCCCGCCGCCGCGGATGCCGCGTCGGCGGCTCCTCCGGCTCCCGCCCCGGCGTCCGCCCCCGTCCCGCCCCGCTCCTCCCGCACCACCTCGACCGCGGCGCCCGGGTCCAGCATGTGGAACCCCTCCACCACCAGCCGGTCCCCCTCCGCCAGCCCCTCCAGCACCTCCGCCCGCGCCCCTTCGATCAAGCCGCGCCGCACCGGCACCCGCTCCGCCTTGCCGTCCCGCACCACCCATGCCGCGTACGACACCTCCGCCCCCCGCTGCGTCGGGTCCAGGATCAGCGCTTCGGTCGGCGCCACCAGCACGTTCTCCCGCCGGCGCAACTCCACCTCCACCGTCGCCAGCATCCCGTCCCGCAGCACCAGCTCCGGATTCGCGACGCGATACCGGATACGCACCGACCGCGACTCGCGGTCGACGATCGGACTCACCAGGTCCAACACCCCCGCGAACGTCCGGTCCGGCGCCGACTGCACCCGCACCGCCACCGTCTCCTGCCGCCGCACCAGCTCCAGCTCGTGCTCCGGCACGTCGATCCAGACGTACGCCGGGTCGAGCCGCACGATCGTCGCCAGCGGCGCCGCGGGCGACGCCGTGTCCCCCACCTCCGCGAAGCGCTGCGAGACGAACCCCGTCATCGGCGCCCGCACGATCGTGTCGTCGACCCGCAGATTCGCCTGGTCCACCCCGGCCAGCACCTGCCGCCGCTGCGCCTCCAGCGCGCTGATCTGCGTATCCAGCGGGTCGAGCTGCGAGGCGGAGACCACGCCGTCCGCCACCAGCCGCCGGATCCGCTCGCGCTGCGTCTTCAACCCGTTGATCTGCGCCGTCAGGGCTTCCGCCCCCGAGCGCGCCTGCCGCACCCCGGTGTCGACCACCGCCGTCGCCAGCCGCGCCATCACCGTCTCGTCCTGCGTCACCCGGTCGCCCACCTCGAAGTTGAGCTCCAGGATCTTCTCCGCCATCCGCGGCAGCACGTTCACCGACGCCGACGGGCGCACCTCGCCCGTGTACCGCGCGACCTCCCGGACCGTCCCCCGCCCGACCACCTCGACCGTTACCGGCGCCGCCTGCGCGGCATCCTCCCCTGCCGATGCGGGCGGCTTGCACTGCGCCAGCGACGCCATCCCGGCCGCCACCAACGCTGCTGCGCGCGCGACGCGAATCCCGTGATGGGCCACCGAATCGGTTCTCGACACGACCTGCACCTCCCGGTCCCCCGTTCAGACGTGCCAATCAAACGCTTGTTTGGGAAGGTTGTCAAGGGCTCTCCCGAGTCCCCGACCCGGACCCGACGGACCCGTGCGCGTGCCCCCAGCCCCGGGGCCGACGGTTCGGGGCGGCGCCGGTCCGCGACCCGGTCGTTGTCGTCCGGCGCGGCGATGAACCAGGACGCCGGGGGGCGGACGGTTTCGGGGGGCGCCGGTCTGCCGCCGCGAATCCGGCACTCGACCCCCGCCCGTCCCAGGGACGTTGACGGCCGAAATCGAGTGATTACGTTGCCGGCGTCGCCGGATCCCCTCGGGGAAACAACAGGAACGACGGGAGGTTGCGTCTTGGGCAAGATCATCGGAATCGACCTGGGTACCACCAACAGCGTGGTGGCGGTGATGGAGGGGAAGGAGCCGAAGGTCATCGCCAACGAGGAGGGTTCTCGGCTCACGCCGTCGGTCGTCGCCTGGGACGACCGCGGCGAGGTACTCGTCGGCCAGATCGCCCGACGCCAGGCGATCACCAACCCGGAGAACACCGTCTACTCGATCAAGCGCTTCATGGGCCGGCGCTACGGCGAAGTCGCGGAAGAGATCCGGATGGTGCCGTACAAGGTGGTCAAGGCCGACAACGGCGACGCGCAGGTCGAGATCCGCGGCAAGCGGATGTCCCCGCCGGAGATCTCGGCGAAGATCCTCCAGAAGCTCAAGCGCGCCGCCGAGAACTACCTCGGCGAGAAGGTCACCGAGGCGGTGATCACGGTCCCCGCCTACTTCAACGACTCGCAACGCCAGGCGACCAAGGATGCCGGCCGCATCGCGGGGCTCGAAGTCAAGCGCATCGTCAACGAACCCACCGCCTCCGCCCTGGCCTACGGTCTCGACAAGAAGAAGGACGAGGTGATCGCCGTGTACGACTTCGGCGGCGGCACCTTCGACATCTCGATCCTCGAGGTCGGCGACAACGTCGTGCAGGTCATCTCCACCGCCGGCGACACCCATCTCGGCGGCGACGACATCGACCAGCGGATCATCGAGTACCTGGTCGCCGAGTTCAAGCGGGAGCAGGGGATCGATGTCGGCAAGGACAAGATGGTCCTCCAGCGCCTCAAGGAGGCCGCGGAACGGGCGAAGATCGAGCTGTCCGAGGTGCTCGAGACCCGCATCAACCTCCCGTTCCTCACCGCCGACGCCTCCGGTCCCAAACACATGGACATCCGGCTCACCCGCGCCAAGCTCGAACAGATGATGGAGGATCTCATCGATCGATCCTTCGGTCCCGTCGAGAAGGCGCTCGGCGACGCCAACAAGCGTCCGTCGGACATCCACGAGGTGGTCCTCGTCGGCGGCTCGACCCGCATCCCGATGGTGATCGACAAGGTCCGCAAGTTCTTCGGCAAGGAACCGCACCGCGGCGTCAACCCCGACGAGGTCGTCGCGCTCGGCGCCGCCGTCCAGGCCGGTGTCCTTTCCGGAGAGGTCAAGGACCTGCTGCTCCTCGACGTCACCCCGCTCTCCCTCGGCGTCGAGACCCTCGGCGGCGTGATGACCGTCATGGTCCCCCGCAACACCACCATCCCCACGCGCAAGACCGAAATCTACTCCACCGCCTCCGACAGCCAGACTTCCGTCGAGATCCACGTCCTGCAGGGCGAGCGCCCGATGGCCCGCGACAACCGCACCCTCGGCCGCTTCCACCTGGAAGGGATCATGCCCGCGCCCCGCGGCGTCCCCAAGATCGAAGTCACCTTCGACATCGATGCCAACGGCATCCTCAACGTCACGGCCAAGGACATGGCCACCGGCAAGGACCAGAAGATCCGCATCACCGCCTCCTCCGGCCTCGACGAGGCGGACATCAAGCGCATGGTCCGCGAAGCGAGCGAACACGAGGCCGAGGACAAGAAGCGCCGCGAGGAAGTCGAGCTCCGCAACAAGGCGGACAGCCTCTGCTACCAGACCGAGAAGGTCCTCGACGACAACCGCGACAAGCTCGATTCCGGCGACATCTCCAAGGTCCGGGAGGCGATCGCCGCGTGCCGCAAGGCGATCGAAGGCGGCAACGCCGACGACATCAAGCGACGCATGGACGACCTGACCAAGGCCACCCACAAGATCGCCGAGCAGATGTACCGCTCCGTCGCCGGCGCCGAATCCAAGGCCGCCACCCCCGGCGACGGCGCATCCGCCGGCGGCAACGGCGGGGGTCGCGCCGGCAAGTCCGACAAGGGCGACGTGATCGACGCCGAGTTCGAAGAGAAGTAGCGGATCGACAACTCGGTTGTCGCCGCCGGCCCCGTCGTCCCGCTTCGCGCCCCAGTCCCGAACCCCCCTTCATCGATCTTCGGTCTCCTCCTCAACCTTCCGGAATCCTTTCGATGTCCTCTTCCGCCGTCCCTGCTTTCCATCCTCGGTCCCGCTTCTCCGGGGTCTCCTTCCTGCCCGGCCCGACCCTTGCATGGCTCTCCGATCGCGCGACCCGCTCCCGGCGGCGCGGCCGCGCGCACCCCTTGCCCGCGAGGGGCGCGACGGGTATAGTCACCGGGTCGAAATCCTGCGGTGCTGCGCGTCCGGGCGGGGGCGCGGTCGCCGCAAGGGAGAGGAGTGGCGCGATGAAAGCTTCACGTTGGTTCACGGGAGTTGCCCTGGCCGCGCTGGTCGCCGCGCTCGGCTGTTTCGACCGCGACCTGACCGACATCCGGCCCGGCACCACCACCGGCGTCACGATCCGCGTCGAACAGGTTGGTATCGTCAAGGTCGACATCGTCGTCTTGGTCGACAACTCGGGCTCCATGGCCCAGGAGCAGGCGGCCCTCACCCAGCGGTTCCCCGAACTGATCGCCGAACTGGTCAACCCGCCAATCAATCCCACTACCGGTCGCCCCACGCACCCGCCGGTGGAGGACCTCAACATCGGCGTGATCAGTTCGGACATGGGCACGATGGGCCAGACCGTCTCCACCTGCTCCGACCCCGTCGATGGCGACAACGGCTGCTTCCATTACAACTCCACGGTGTCCGGCTGCGAGTCGACCTACCCGGTCTTCCTGTCGCGCAACGAAGGCAATGCCGGGACCTACACGCCGGACCAGATGGCTGCGGACTTCACCTGCATCGCCACCCTCGGCACCCGCGGCTGCGGCTTCGAACAGCAGCTCAAGGCGATGAAACAGGCCACCACCACCAATACCCTCGCCGGCGGCTGCAACATGGGCTTCCTCCGCCCCGACTCGCTGCTCGCCCTGATCTTCGTCACCGACGAGGAGGACTGCTCCGTCCGCCCCGACCATCCCGAGATGTTCGACAACGGCCGCACCGACCTCGGGCACCTCAACATCCGCTGCTTCGCCCATCCCGAGTTCGTCGAACCCTGGGAGGACTACGTCACGGCCTTCCGCTCCCTGCGCCCCGCCGAGGAGCAGGACAAGATCGTGATCGGCATGATCGTCGGCGTTCCGCCCGACGCCCCCCAGTGCATCGGCCCCGGCGACGAACTCGGCGGATGCCTCTCCGTGGAGGCGATGATCGAGAAGGTCGACCCCGTCACCCCCTCGCAACTTCTTCCCTCGTGCAACACCTCGATGGGCATCGCCTTCCCGCCCCGCCGGTTCGTCCAGGTCGCCCAGGCCTTCGGCGACTCCGCCTACGTGGACTCGATTTGCAAGACCGACTGGCGCGATGCGATCAGCGGCATCACGGACAAGCTGGTCGAGCGCCTTCCCTCCACCTGCTTCCCCCGCGCTCTCACCTTCGACCCCTCGACCTGCGACGCCGACTGCAAGGTCATCGAGACCCTCAGCGACAACCGCGACTGCCCGTCCGATCCGTCCTGCACCAACTGTCCCCCCGCCACGATCGATGACGTCCACAACCTCGCCCCCTGCACCGTCAGCGTCAGCGACCCCACGCCTTGCGAGCCGCTCAAGCGGAATCTCGGCACCGTCACCTATTCCGACATGAGCGAGCGTCGACTGTGCCTGATCCGGCAGGCCAACCGCACCCCGGCCGGCGGCACCTGCGGAGCGCCCACCCCCGGCAACGAAGGCTGGTACTACACCCCGGCCGAGCAGAGCGCGGAACGCTGCCCGCAGGTCACCTTCTCCACCGGCAGCGGCTCGCTCATCGACAACGGATCCAGCGCCGAGCTGCGCTGCCTGTCGGAGATCTGCCCCGAAGACCTCGTCTGCGGCTCGGCCTGCTGCGAGGAAGGCCAGGTCTGCTCCGGCGGCACCTGCGTCACCCCGTAGCCCCCGCCGTTCCTCTCCGCGTCCTCCGCACCCCTTCTCCCGCCGGCGGTTCTCGACACCGGCCGGGTCGTCGGCTTCCCCGCTGCGCCGCGGCCGATCCGGGAGCGTCGCCTTCCGCTCGGAGTCGTCGGGACGCCGCCGCGAATGTGCCGGTGACCGGCGCCCGCTCCCGCGGGTTGGTCACGGGCCGGCGCGGCGCGATCCGTGGGGCACGCACCGACCTCCGCTCGTCCGCGGTCGCCACCCCTCCAGCAGCGGCGTGGCGGCGGTGAGCGGGTATGCCCCGGGCCCGAGCGTCGTGCCCGCCCGCAGCGGCAGCAAGATCAGCCACTCGCCCGGCGCAACCTCCGCGCTCGCCAACTCCGGGTCCTCGATCGGCCGCGACGACCGCACCGGATGGCCCACCAGGTAGCTCGCGCCGCGCTGGCGCACGTACTCCGCCGATGCGATCCGCTGGTGGCCCAGCGTGCCGCCGGCGTAGCGGGTCGCCCGCCGCGCGATCTCCCGATCGTTGAGTCCCAGCATGTCCAGCGCGCGCGCGCCGGTGAGGTACGGGATCACCCCCGCCGGCCGGATCGCCAGCGTCTCGCGCGGGTCGATGTTGCACGCCAACCACCGCGCCGTCCGTTCGAACCAGCCGAACTCGGCCAGTTCCACCGGGTCGTCCGGCCGGATCCGACCCGCCGCGTTCGCCGGCGGCGCGGCGATCGCCCACACCGACCCGGCCAGCACCGCCACCGCCAGCAGTGCCCCGGTCGCCGCCCGGAGCCCCGCCGGCCGCACCCGCCGGGCGACCGCCGTCGCTCCGGCCGCCGCCAGCAACGCACCCGCCGGCAGGAGCGGCACCAGCATCCGGAACTCGAAGAAATCCCCGCCCACCAGCGCCGTGTAGAGCAGGTAGCACGCCGCCGACGCGCCCAGCCACAACGCCTCGGGCCGCCGCCGCCCGGCCTGGAACAGGTCGATCGCCCCCGCCACGGCCAGCCCCGCCGGCAGGACGAGCACGTTCTCCCGCGCCCAGCCCAGCAGGTACTCCAGCCCCCGGCCGAGCTGCACCCCCTGCACCTTCGCGTGGAACGTGTTGGGCACGAGGTCGCCGTACTCGAACCACCGGAACACCACCTGCGCGGCCAGCAGTGCGGCGGCGCAAGCCGCGTGCGCGCCGAACGCCCGCAGCGTCCCGCCCCGCCCTGCGGCCCACCCGGCGATCAGCCCGGCCAGGCCGGCGAACAGCAACCCCTCCGGCCGCGACCATATCAGCACGCCGAACGCCAGGCCGGCCAGCGGCACCCCCCACACCCGCCGCGTGCCGTGACGCACCCAGGCCCACAGCGCGAAGGCCAGGACGCACGCGAACAGGCTGGTGTCCATCGCCTCGACCGACCACAGCGCCGCCGACCGGTTGACCGCCACCAGGGCCGCCGCGACGAGCGCCGCCGGGCGCGGCGCCAGCAGGCGCGCTGTGCGCCACACCGTGACCACCATCCCTGCCCCGCACGCCACCCCGGCCACCCGGGCGAAGTGCAGCGGCTCCCACGGCAGGAGATGCCCGGCGGCCAGCACCAGCGTCCAGAGCAGCGACGTGTACCCCTCGACCGGCGGGCCGTCGGTGTAGGTCAGCCCCTCTCCGTGCACCAGGCGGTCGGCGTACCGCAGGAAGATGAACGCGTCGTCCACGACGCTCGTGCCGACCGTCGCGAAGTACCAGGCCGCCAGGCCGAGGAACGCGGCGAGACAGACGCCGAACCCGACCCACTCGAACGTCGCCGTCGGCGGCGGAACGTCGCCAGGCGTCGTGCTTCCGGCGCCCGACGTCCCGCCCGGCGGCTCCGCCGTCGGTCCGTCCGGCCGCGCAGGACCCTCGAACGTCCCTGCCTGCCGCCCGAACCGCTCCCGCCCGCTCGCCTCGTCCCGCCGCACGAGCCCCAGGTTGCTCGTCGCCGGGGGTCGGGGTCAAGCGACGCCCCCGTCGCCCGCGTCGTCGTCGCCGGGCAGTGTGCCGGAGCGGGCGCGGTTGCGGCCCGCGAGCTTCGCCTCGCGGAGCAGGCGTTCGGCCTCCGTCACCAGCGCGGCTTCGGTGAGGGCAGGTCCTCGACGGCCCAGGCGCCGCCGTCGGTCGATGTGAGCTGGGCGTGCTCCCGCGACACTCCTTCGTCCGGCAGGCAGACGGCGCACGAAGCGTCGCGGCCGATCGTCAGCTCGGCGGCCTCGAGCCTGATCTCGCGGCCGACGTTGGCCCCCGACAGGACGACCAGCGCCGCGCCGCGCGCCTCGAGGCGTCCGGCCCGGCGTTCGAGCGCGGCGACATCGATCTCCGCCGTCGTCGCCCGCTCCTCGCCGTCCTCGTCCATGTTTGCCGTCCCCCGCCTACGCGGTGGGCCGGAGCGACCGCAGCCCCCACGGCGATTCGCGCAGCCAGCACCGCGCCTGCTCGAGGGGCATCGGCCGCGCGATGTGGTAGCCCTGCGCCCGGTCGCAGCCCAGCCTCGTGAGCGCCTCGATGCCGTCCTCGGTCTCGACCCCCTCGGCCACCACCTGCAACCCCATCGCGTGGCCCACGTCGACCACGGCCCGGATGATCACGCTGTCGCGCCGGCCGGGGGTCGGGCCGCCCACCCCCATGAACGAGCGATCGATCTTCAGCGCGTGGACCGGGAGCTTCCGCAGGTAGCCCAGCGACGAGTAGCCGGTGCCGAAGTCATCGATCGACAGGCGCAGGCCGAGCCTGCCGAGACGGTCGAGGGCGTCGCGGGCGCGGTCCGGGTCCTGCATCAGCATGCTCTCGGTCAGCTCGAGGTCGAGCCAGCCGGGGCGCGCTTCGGTTTCCGCGAGCAGCCGTTCGACCTGCTCCACGAACGCGTCGTCCCCCAGGTTCCTGGCCGAGATGTTCACCGCCACCGTCGGCGAGACCCCGGTCCGGCGCAGCTCGCGACAGGCCTCCAGCGCCGCGCGGGCGACCCACAGCGTGAGCGGCCGGATCGCGCCGGTGTGCTCGGCCAGCGAGATGAACTCGTCGGGCGGGATCATCCCGTGCACCGGATGCTTCCACCGGATCAACGCCTCGAACTCCACCACCGCCCCCGTGGCGAGCTCGACGATCGGCTGGAAGTGGAGCACGAACTGGTGCTGTTCGATCGCCGGCAACAGGTCGGCCATCAGCGCCAGCCGCCGGGGTGTGAACCCGTCGGCGGCGGGGTCGTAGACCGCCTGTCCCGAGTCGCTCTGCCGGGCCAGATGCAGGGCGACCTCGGCGTTGCGCAGGAGCGAGGGGAAGTCCGCCCCGTGCTCGGGGCACAGGGCGATCCCGACCCGCGCCGCCAGGTCGACCGTCACCCCCTCGATCCGCTCCACCCCGCTCACCGCCTCCCGCAGCGCCGCCGCCGCGCGCTCGGCGACCGCCCGACTGCCCGCGCCCGCCAGCAGCGCCCCGAAGTGATCCCCTTCCAGCCGCGCGACCTCCGCCGGTTCGGCCACCGCCCTGCGCAGCCGGGCCGCCACCGCCCGCAGCAGCGCATCCCCGTGGCGGCGCCCGAGCGCGAAGTTCACGTCGTGCAGCCGTCGCACCCCCAGCACCAGCAGCGCCAGCCCGCCGTTCCCGTTGCGCCCGTTCTCGGCCAGCCGACCGAAACACTCCTCCATGTGCGAGCGATTCGGCAGCCCCGTCAGCAGGTCGAAGTGCGCCAACCGCCGCAACCCCTGCTCGACCTGCTTGCGCGGCGTGACGTCCGTCGCCAGCACCAGCGCTCCTTCCGGGATCGGCTGCACGCGGACGTCGAGCCACCCTGCCGCGCCGTACGGAATCGGATACTCCGTCTCGATCTGCGCCGCCGTCCCCTCGTCCAGGCACCGGCAGATCGCCCCGTACATCTCCGACAGCTCGATCCCCGGATAGACCGCCTCGATCGTCCGACCGAGGATCTCGTCCCGCGTGCGGCGCCCCTGGAGCGCCGCCGCCTGGTTCGCGTACAGGAACCGCCGGTCCCGCCCGACGATCTGGCAGGCCGCCGGAAGCGCGTCCAGCGCCCGGCGGAAGTCGGCGGCTCCCGCCTCGCCACCCCCGAGCCGCGGCCCCGCGCCCGGTACGTCCGACACCCCCGGCCACGGCGACCCTGTCGACTCGTTGTCGTTGCGCATCCCGCGACGTCCTCCGGTTCGCCCTTGCTCAGGAAACGGGGACCAGCCGCACCATCCGCAGTTCGACCAGCGGCTCCGGCCCGCCCGAATCGAGTTCCGCGAAGTAGAGCACCACGAACCCGCCCGGCACCCGCGCCACGTTGAACGCGCCGGGCGCGCACCCCGCGGCCGCCGTGCAGGTCGGGTCGACCTCCTCGAACCCGCCCACCATCCGGCCGGACAGGTCCGTCCGCGCGAACCGCAGCCGCAACCCCGACGATGCCTCGTACAGGCTTGCCACCAGCGTCAACCCTCCGTCCCCCGCCGCGACCTCGACGTCCGCCGTCAACGACCTTCCCGGCAGCGTCGTCGTCACCGGCGCCCGCAGCAGCGCGCCGTCGCGGTCGAAGGCGGCGACGCCGAGTCGCATCTCCATCGAAGCTCCGGCCTCGTACCAGACGGCGCGGAAACTCCCTTCCGCCTCGATGACCCGGCCTCCGCTGGCCGGCCCGATCGTCCCGCCGTCGCGGATCGCGGACAGCGCCTCATCGGCGGCGCCGAAACGCAACGTGCAGTTTCCGCCCGCCTCCGTCGATGCCCGCCACCACAGCAGGCCGACCGACCCGTCCGCGCCGACCGCCACGTCCGGCGCCGTCCACGCGCCCGACTCCTCCTCCAGCGCGACGGGGGGCGGCATCCCGTCGGTGGAACCGTCCACCGCCAGCCGGCGGATCTTGACGGCGCTCGGCCCGGGGCCGTCGTGGACGCAGTACCTCGTGTCGTCGCCTTCGTACCAGGCCAGGTAGTACCGGTCCGGGCCGGCGGCGAGCGCCGGCATGTCGGCGTTGATCGCCTCGACGACCGGGAACGGGGGCTCCACCATCCCGTCCGCCGGCGTCAGCCGCGCCTTCCAGATGCCCCCGGCGTCCATCCGCCAGGCCAGCAGCAGCGAATCCTCCGCTCCGGCCGCGCTGAGGAACCACGCCGTGCGTCCGGTGCCCAGGCGGAACACGACGTCGTCGCGCGCCGGCGCGCCGTCCGCCGCGAGAAACCGCGCGGAAATGGCCGACTGCTCGTCGGTCGACAGCGGAGGCCGGTTCCATGCGGCGGCCAGGAGTTCCCGCAGGCCGGCCACGGCGAGCAGCGCCGACGAGGCGGCGAGCGGCGGGGCTTCCACCGCATCGAGACGGCGTGGCGGCTCCGCGCGATAGGCGATGGCCTGGGGGTCCGGCGGGCCGACCGGGTCGCCCGGCCCAACCCGGCAGTTCCACGTGCATCCGTCCCCGTCCAGGCGGTTGCCGTCGTCGCACTCCTCGCCCGGGTCGGTCACTCCGTTGCCGCACGGGGGCGGCGGCCACAACACCGTAGCATCATCCGAACCGTCCGATCCGCCGTCGGGCGTCAGATCGATGTACGTCTCGTGGCAGGCCGCCAGTGCCGGCAGGACCAGGATTGCCGGCCAGCCCGCCCGGATCGTCGAGTTCTTCTTCATCGCCTCCTCCACCCCTCCGGACCTCCTGTTCGAAATCCGGTGCGCGTAACTTGCCCGTTCACCCCAATTGGTAGACCCGAGGCGGGCAATGTCGTCGCATTTTCTTGCCGTCGACCTCCCGAAACGTTGTGCCCCGGACCACGACATGACATCATGCGGCGCGCGATGAGGTCGTTCGCTGCGCCCCGCCCCTTACCGGTTCTCCTCGTCGCGACGCTGCTTTGCGCCACTGCGGGCGGGTCGGCCGACGACGGCCCGACGCCGGTGGCCGTGATGGTGCGCACTTGCCCCACACTGGAGCCTGTGTTTTTCGTTTCCGCTTTGGAGGCACGCGCCCCGGGAGTGACCTTCATCACGCCGAACGAACCGGCGGCGGACTCCACCGTGTGGCTTGCCGAACTCTGCCTGGCCGGGACCGACCTGACCTCCACCCTCACCAACACCGCCAGCGGCGCCTCCGACACACGGCACGTTCCCGTTCCGTCGGACCTCGACGCGGAAGGGACCGTCAGGCTTGCGGCCGCCGTCCTGGCCGCCCAGATCCGCGCTGCCTTCGAGTTCGACGCCGCCCGTCGCGCCGCAACCGACAACCCCGATGCCGCCACTCCTCCCGATTCGGAACCCGGCGCGTCCGGCGAGGGAGAACCGTTCCCCCTCGATCTCCTGGCGGGAATGTCGTTCGAGAGCGTCGGCGGCCTGAGCGGCGACATCGGCCGCCCCTCCGTCGGCCTCGGCGCCGCCCTGCGATTCGGAGCGAACCTCGACCACGTCGGTCATCTCGAAGTGCGCGCCGGCTCCCTCGGTTTCCTCGGCTCCACCGATGCTCCCGCCTCCGTCGCCACCGTGCCGCTCGAGATCAGCGGCGGCGCCTGCTTCGACGTGGGTCCGCTCGCGCTGGGGGCCCTCGGTTCCTTCGTCGTCGAGCACTGGTCTCCTTCCGGGCAGGTTTCGGAAGCGGGTTGGCGGGTCGGCGCAGGAGCGTCGGGCCGAATGTCATGGTCGATAACCCGGCAGTTCGAACTCCACCTCGACGGCGGGGTGCAGTTCTTCCCCGAGGCGTACGTTTTCGGCTACGGTTCCGGCGAAGATCGCGTAATCGTTGCATCGCTGGCCAACTGGCGCTGGCGGGCCGCTCTGGGACTCGCCTTCCGCATTCAACTTTTCTGAGAAAAATGCGACGACATTGGCGTCGTGCCCTCTACTAATTAGGTGTGAATGACAAGGTGCGCCCGGACGACGGGAAGATCCCGCTCGACCTCGTGAACGCCGCCCAGGCCGGCGATCCGCAGGCGTTGCGGACCCTGTTCGACCGCGTGCAGCCGCTGGTGGCCTGCATCATCGGGGCCTTGGTGGGCGGTGCTCCTGACGCCCGGGACCTCTGCGCCGACGCCTGCGCCGAGGTGCTGCTCAACCTCGGCCGGTTCCGCGGCGAGGGACGCTTCAGCGCCTGGGTCCATGCCGTCGCCGTCCGTCGCATCGGCCGGTGGCACGAGCGGCGCCGGCTCCAGCGGATGCTGCACGAGCAGCGTCCGCTGTGGCAGCCCGACCCGTCCACTCCTCCGCCCGACGAGATCCTCGTCCGGGAGGAAGCGCGTCGTTTCGTCTCTCGGGAGATCCTCCGCCTTCCCCGGCGGATGTACCTCGCGGTCACGCTGGTCGACCTCGCCGGGATGTCGCCCGCCGAGGCCGCCGCGATGATCGGGGGGACCGCCCGCTCGATCAGCAATGCCTCCTACCGCGCCAAGGTGAGGATCCAGGAACGCCTGGTCGCGGCCGGGCTGATGGATCCCGAGGTCTTGACCGTCGCGCCGATTGTCGGCGGGACGAGCGACGTGCCCGCCACGCGGCGCGTCGTGTCCGACGAGCCGGCCGCGACGAGAGAGGTGGAACATGACGCACGAGACTGAGCAGGTCGAACGGGTGCTCGGCGCTCTGCGCCTTCAGGGACGCGCGGCGAAGGGGAGGCCGCCCGCCGAGTTCGAAGTCGTCGAGGCGCTGATGCGGCTCAAGCGACGTCGGGCGCGGGTGCGCCGCGGCCTCGTGGCGGGCGTCTCCGTCCTCGCCGCCGCCGCTCTCGGCACCGTGCTCGTGCGCGCGGGCTCCGCCGGCTCCGGCGCCGCAGCGCCGTCCGCCCCGGCCGTGGCGACCGAACCCGCGCCCCCGCCCGGGCCGTCTCCCGCCGGGCCCCGCCGCCTGGAGCCGTGGCCCGGTCTCGTCGTCTACGCCGAGCGGGACGCCCGGGTCGAGATCGCGGGCCCCGGGCGGATCACCCTCGCCCGGGGGACGATCCGCGTCCGCCTCCAGTCCTCCGTCGCCGCCGTCGGCCTCGCCGTCCGGACGCCCTCCGCCGAGGTCGTCGTCACCGGCACCGTGCTCGCTGTCACCGCGGACGCCGCCGGCACTGCCGTCGATGTGCTCCGCGGCGAGGTCGAAGTCCGCGGCGCCGGCGCCACCGTTCGCGTCCGCGGGGGAGAACGCCTCGAGCCCGGCGCCCTCCGTCCCGGACCGCTGCCTCCCGATCGCGCTTCGCGGCTGGCCGAGATGTTTCCGGAGGAAGCCGTTCCCGTGCGTGTCGCCGAGGCCGACCGGGCCGGCGTCGTGCCGGAGCCGAGTGTCGGGGTTCCCCAGGCATCGCCCGTCTCCCCCACCACGCCGTCCGCGGCATCCGGCGACCGATCGTCCCGTCCGGCGACCGCGCCGCCCCGGCCCGACGACACCTACCGCCGCGCGGAAGCCGCCCTGCGCGCCGGGCGACTCGCCGAGGCCGCCGGTCTGCTCCGCCAGGTGCTGGCTCTCGCGTCGCCCGGCGGCGGCGTCGAGGCGACCGCGCTCATCGACCTCGCGGCGGTCTGCGAACGGCTGGGCGATGCCGCCTGCCGCCGCGACGCCCTCGAACGTTACCTCGACCGCCACCCTTCCGGAGCGCTGCGCGAGGACGCCCGCGTCGACCTGTGCCGGCTCCTCGAACGCGCCGGCCCCCGCGAACCGCTCACCGCCTGCCTTCGCGCCTACCTCGCCGAGTTTCCGCGAGGACGGTCGGCGCCGTGGGCCCGCGGCCTGCTCGAGGCCGCCGGCTCTTCCGCGGAGCCGGCGCGCCGCGCGGGTGAGTAGCCGGACTCCTCGACCGGATTGTCCCCGGCGTGTCGAATCCCGCGCCCGGGGTCCGCCCTCGGTGTCCGTCGTCGCGACCGGATCGGATTGGCCGCCCGGCGGCGGCGGCGCGATGGGCGCGCCGCCGGGCCGGGCTCTTGTCGGGAACAAGAAGAAGGAGTGGAACCATGAAGAGCGTTTTCGCCGCCCTGATCGCGATCTCCCTCGCCGGCACCGCCGGCGCCTCGTCGTCCTACTTCTACGGGACCAGCAACAACGACACGATCGTCGTCGGCCGCGGTTTCAGCGGCGGAGGCCTGGTGTACATGGCGTGCATCAACAACGAATGGGTGATCGGCGGCATGGTGACCGGGTCGTCGGACACGATCTCGGTGTCGGCCAACGGGGGGAACGACCTGGTCACCGTCCGGACCACCAACGACATCTATGAGTGCGGCACCCTCGCCAAGTGGCTCTATCGCCTCGACTACACCTACGCCTGTCCCGGCTCGATCTACCTCTCCGGGAACTCTGGGCGGGACATCATCACCGGCGGGCAGTGCGTCGAGCGGCTGTACGGCGGCGACGGCAACGACACGCTGCGCGGCGGCCTCGGCAACGACTACATCGAGGCTTCGCCCGGCGACGACTGCATCGACGACCTCAGCGTGAGCGCCCTGTACTGCGGCACCGGCTACGACCGATACACCCCGGGCGGGACCTGGAGCGACTGCGAGGAGATGGTCAAGATCTGCCCCGACCTGTAGGGCAGGCCCGGCGCGGTCCGCGGGGGCGGACGGGCGATCCGGCCCGTCCGCCCGGCGGCCGGCCCGGCGGCCGCCCCGCCGCCCCGCCGCCCCGCCGCCCCGCGGGCGTGCGTCACCGTTTCGCGCTGAGTCGGCTCGGCGGGTGCGGGCGGCGGGCCTCGCGTTCCGTTTGACACGCGGCTCGCCCTCGTGGACGATCCTGGCCCGATGAGCGACCCGCCGCCGCCGCACGCCGAGAAGCGCCGCCATCCGCGCTACGAGATCCTGGCGCAGGTCCGGTTCCGTCACGCCGAGACGATCCACATCCTCGACGTCGCCAACATCAGCGCTTCCGGTCTGTTCGTGCGCGCCTCTTCCGAGGCGATGCTCCGCCGGGTCCACGTCGGCGATCGCCTGGAGCTGGACCTCTGCACGGAACAGGGCACCGAGAACATCCGCGTCGTCGCTCGCGTGGTGCGCATCGTCGGCGACGGCGGCCCGGACCGTTGGGGCATCGGCTTCGAGTTCGTCGAGGTCGGTCCCGTCTCCCGCCGGGCCCTCGACCAGTTGCTTGCCGGTGCTGCGGCCGCCGCCCGGCCGCCGCCGCTGCCCGCCGCCGAGCCCTTCGTCGTTCTGCCCCCCGTAGTCGTCGACGACGAACGCGGCGGGCGCCGCTAGTCGCTCCGGACCGGGAACGCCGGACCGCCGGTTCGACGGGCACGCCGGTCGCGACCGCGTCGGCCGGGTGAATCTTCTATTGTCCCGGGATCGATAGGGAATTCGGCGCCCTGTTTCGCCGGCGAAACAGGATTTCGAAATACTTTCTCGTTTCGATGTGTTGCAGAAACCGAACTCTCCGGTCCGGAGGTATCGGTGTTCGATGTCCGATCCGGCGCCCCGGAACGTTCGGAGTCCCTCCGCGACAGGCAGCGAGCTGATTTCATGGAACGATCCTGGGGAAGGCCCCGTCCGGCGACAAGAAGAAGGCCTGCGGCTTTCGGAGAAATGCGACGACATTTCGGCTCTCGCCGCTACCAATTAGGTGGAATGGAGAACTGCGCCGGCCAGCCGCGGGCCGGCAGGCAGGGGCGGTCCGGAGCGGAGGAGGAGGAGGTCGAGGCATGGCGATCGTCCGGGAGCGACTCCCCAAGCAGCCCGCCGTCGTCGTCCGGTCGCCGGGTCGGGCGCCGACGCTGGTTCTGCCCGGCGAAGGCGCCGTGCGGTCCGACCTCATCGATGCCGCCGTCCGCGAGATCAACCGACTGTACGTGGGCAAGGGGATCGAAGCCGCGCGCGGCGTCGGCGAGTATGTCCTCAAGACGTTTTTCGGGGGGCGGGTCGAGCACTTTCGGCGACGGGGACGCAAGCACGTGAGCTTCCGCAAGCTGGCCGAGCGGCCCGATCTGCGGATCTCCCATGCCACGCTGTGGAAGTGCACCGCGCTGGTCGATCAGTTCCGCGAACTGCCGGCGGATGTCGCCCATGCGCTGCCGGTCACGCACCACGTTCTGCTCCTCCCCGTGCGCGACGACAAGTGCAAGCTCGCCCTGGCCCGCAAGGCCGTTCGTGAGAACCTGAGCAAGACCGCACTCGCCGTCGAGGTGCGCCGCCTCGGCGGCTCGTCCTCGACCGCGCGACGCGGCCGTCCTCCCTCGCCGCCCGTCGTGCGGCTGTTCTCCGCCTTGGCGCGCCTCGCCCGACAGTCGGCCGATCCGTCTCTCCTCGACCGTTCGCTCGACGGACTTCCACCCGGACGTCTCGCCGACCTCGTCGCCGCCGCCACGCGGGACCTCGAGCAGTTTCGAGCCCTCGTGCACAGGCTTCGCGTGCGCCTGGACGCCTCCGTCATCCCCCGTCCCGGCCCGATGTGATCCCGCCATCCCCGACTCGATTTATTGAGTTGAAAATCGATATGGGCTGTGCTTTCCTGGCTCACAGTCAGTGACGGAAGCCCCGGGAACACTTCGGGCACGACACGACGGGAGGCATCGGGATGTCGAAGCTGCAAGCGAAGATCGAGGAAGTTGCCGCGCGGTTCGCCGAGACGATCGTCGAGACGATCCGCGGGCTGACCATCGAGGAGTTGTCCGGCTTCATGGGCGCCGCCCGCGGTGCCCTGCTCGGGCAGAAGAAGCCGGCGGCCGCCGCCCCCGCGAGGGGCACGGCGGGGAAGGAGACGGCGGCGCGCGTCGAGTCGGCCAAGCAGCGCGCCGCGCGCAAGGTCCAGGGGTCCTACATCGGGCTGCTCCGCAAGTTTTCCCCGAAGGAGAAGCTTGTCTTCAAGCGGATCGCCAAGGACAAGGGCGTGCCGGAAGCCGTCGCCGCGATGAAGAAGAAGCTCGGCCGCGTCTGAGCGGGACCCGCTGCGGGACTCGCCCCGTCCGACCACGGTGGAGAGACCGGTGTCCCCGCAGCCGGGCCGGGTTCCGGCCCGGCTGCTCCGGACGACCGCCCAGCCCGCGTCGCACGCTGTCCGATCGGTTTGGGAAGACTCGACGCCCCGGCTGGGAACGGTTGCGGGTCGACGCGCGTTTCTGCGGCCGCGTCCGTTGCGGCCGCAGGCGGCGCTGTGGTCGGCGGCGTGGGCCGGCGGATTTGGCGCAACGAAAGGAGAACGGCGCCGGAAGAATGTTCTTGCACACACACACGGCGCATGCCACAGTGAATCCGGTTCGCGCCGACAGGCCCGGGCAGGAGTCTCTCCCCCTCCTTCCCTGCCCGGGCCTCACCGCCTTGCGACCGGAGGGGTCGTCCGCGGTTCGGGCCGCACGCTGGTGGAGCCTCCTCCCGCCGTCCGCTCGTGTTCCGCCAGCAGCGCGTCGTAGCCGGCGGCGTGGGCGGCCGCGTCCGCCAGCGGCACGCGCGTGAACTGGATGCCGATGCCGGGCGGGTGCAGCGGGCCGGACTGCGTGCCGAACTCCTTGCGCCACATCACCTGCGCCTCGACCGCCACCAGCCCCTCGCCGAACGGCGGCCGGAAGCGGACCTGCAGCACCGCGTCCAGCGGCGGAGGCACCAGCGTGCGGACGTACAGTCCCGTGCGGTTGATGTTGTACGAGTAGGCCCAGTGGGTTTCCGTGCCGCCCTCGGTCCAGAACGAAACCGGCCCGCCGTGCAGCAGGCGGGGCGACCGGCGCGCCTCCACGCCGCGCGCCTGGAGCAGGTCGTTGACCAGGAAGATGATGTTTTCCGGCGGGCCGCTCCGGTCGAAGACGCTGGCCGGGCCGTAGGCCCGCGCCAGATCCTGGACTTCGGGCACCCGATCGGCGTCGGCCAGCAGCAGCCACGGGATTTCCACCCCCGGGCGTGCGCCGCGGAGCCTCGGCAGCGCCGTCGTCGCACCTTCGGGGGGCAGGTCCGACGAGACGATCGCGAGCCGCGGGGGCGGGTCGCGGCGAAGCTGCTCCGCCAGTTCCTCGACGTCGGCGGCGAAGGCGAAATCGAACCCCCAGGTGCGCAGCACGCGCGCGATCGTCTGGCGCCGCCCGCGGTCCGGATCGGCCAGCACCAGCCGGCCGCGGGGCGCGCGCATGCCGGCCCACGGATCGCCGTGGGACAGCGCCACCACCCGTTCCCGCAGCTGGTGCACGGCCGACTCGACCACGTAGTCGTCGATGCCGAGCCGGAAGGTCCGGTCGAGCGGATCGCGCAGCGGGTCGCGGGTCACCACCAGCAGCGGCAGGCTCTCCGTCCGTTCGGACCCGCGCGCCTGCGCCACGACGCCGGCGAGATCGGCCACCGACGCGTCGACCACCAGCGCGGCCCCTCCCTCGCCGCACGCCCCCACCGCCTCGGCCGCCGTCTCGACGGCCTCGACGTCGATCCCCGCGGCCGCCAGCGCGTCGCGCGCGGCATCCACCCACCCGGCCTTCCGCGGCAGCATCACGATTCGCATCACGAACCTCCCGCATCAACGAGGACCCGACACGGGTCCGTCCAGTTCCAGAATCCGGCCGTCGCGGTAGCGCGCGTCCTCCGACGCCACGGCCCGCAGCGGCTCGAGGAACTCCTCCGCCGTCTGGTAACGGGTTTCCGGATCGCGCTCCAACGCCCGCAGGACCGCACGTTCCAGTCGCGGGTCCAGGTCGGGCGCCAGGGCGCGGGGGGGCGTGAACTCGCACAACGCCACGGCCCCGGCGATCGCGTAGGGATTCGGGCCGTCGAAGACCGGCCGGCCCGTCAACATCTCGTAGAGGATCGCGCCCACCGTGAACAGGTCCGACCGCCGGTCGATGCTCGTCGCTCCGCGGGCCTGCTCGGGGGACATGTACTGGGGCGTGCCCAGGATCTGTCCCGCCTGCGTCAGTCGCTTGTGCCGTTCGTCACCGGTGCGGAGCAGGGAGATGCCGAAGTCGAGCAGCTTCAGCCGCGGCTCGCCCGCCTCATCCAGCAGGAACACATTGTCGGGTTTGAGGTCGCGATGGACGATGCCCTTGGCGTGGACGGCCGCCAGTGTCCGCAGGATCTCGATCGTCACCGTCACGGCCGCCGTCGGCGTCAGCCGCCGCCGTTCGTGCAGCAGTTCCCCCAGACTGCGGCCCTCCAGCAACTCCATCACGATGAACGGGATGCCGTCGGCGGTCTCCCCCATGTCGGTCACCTCGACGAGGTTCGGGTGACCGACGGCCGAGACGAAGCGGGCCTCGTTGCAGAACCGCGTGAGACTCTCCGCGCTCGGCGCCGCCTCGACGTCGAGGAACTTGATCGCGAGCCGGCGACCGATCAGCAGGTGTCGCGCCTCGTACACCGCGGCCATCCCGCCGACGCCCAGGCCCTGGCGGACCTCGTAGCGCTCGGCCACCACTCCGCCCGACAGCTTGTGGATCCGGCGCAGGAGGTCCCGCGTCTGCGGACAGACCGTCGCCTCGCGCGGATGGAGGCCGCGACAGAACGGGCAGGAGAAGTAGGCGTCGCGCGTGGCCGCGAACAGTCCGCCGTCCGCGGCGTCCCGCGCGCTCAGCCGGAACCCCGTGCGACTCGGCTGCTTCCCCGTCGCCAGCCTTACCGCCAGCGCCAACAACGCCTCCCGGCTTCGTTCGAACGCCGCCACCACCGCCGGGTCAAAGCGCCGTCCCGCGCCCTCGATCACGATGTCGAAGGCCACGTCCAGCGGATAGGCGTCCTTGAACGCGCGGCGCGTGGTCAGCGCGTCGAAGACGTCCGCCACCGCCAGCACCCGCGCGCCGAACGGAATCGCTTCGCCCCGCAGACCGCGCGGATAGCCGCTGCCGTCGAAGCACTCGTGGTGCGTCCAGGCCAGCGCCGCCGCCTCGCGCAACACCGGCGGGCCGTCCGCGTCGAGCAGCGCGTGGCCCAGCTCCGCGTGACGACGCATCACCGCCGTCTCGCGTTCGTCGAGCTTCCCTTCCTTGCGCAGGATCGCGTCCGGAACGTCGACCATTCCCACGTCGTGGAACACCGCCGCCTGCCGCAACAGGCCCGTCTCGGTGGCCGAGCGCCCGCACGCCGCCGCCAGCACCCCGACGTACGTCGAGATCCGCCGCAGGTGCTCGACCACCCCGTCCTCGCGGAACTGATACCCGGCCGCCAACCGGATCAGCAGCGCCAGGCGCCCCGGGTCCGGATCCGCCGCGCCGGCCTCCGGCCCCCCTGCACTCCCTTCCGCGCTGTCGTCGAATCCGGCCATGTGCGAGACACGTCCCTCGCCCGGCATCCTAGGGTGGAACGCGGGGGGCCCGCAAGCCGGCCGGCCGCGCCGGCGACTCAGCCGAGCTCGGCCGAGACGCCCACGAAACCGCTGTAGGCCAGCAGTTCGTGCAACGCGCGCTCCGCACGGTCCGCATCGCGCCCGGCGACGAGTTCGAGACACTCCCGCAGCGACGACGGCGGCGGCACGGCGGGCGGCGCCCGCCGCGACTCGGCCCAACCCACCAGCTCTTCCAACAACGCCAGGCGCCGCGCATCACCCTCCAGGCGCGTCGCCAGCAGCTCCGCATCCAGCTCCGACCGCGCGCGCCGCGCCAGCACCAGCGCCGCCGCTCGTGCCAGTCGCGACCAGTCCCAGCCATCCGTCGCCCCGGACCGTGCGCAGCAACGCTCCACCGACACCGCGAGGCACTGGCGCACCGCGGAGGCCGGCGCGGCGGAATGGAACACGACGATGCAGGCCTGCGCCGGGTCCCTCGTGTCGAGGCGCTCGATTCGCACCCGCGCGAAACCGGCCGTCATCTGCTCCGCCAGGGCGACGTCCTGCACCGCCGCCTCGACCAGGCGCAGGTCGGTGCCGTCCTCCAGCAGCCGCCGCAGCAGCGCGAACTTGGTTTCGAAGTCGGCGGCGCGCATCAACTCCCCCAGCAGCGCCAGGCGCGGCGAGACGGCACGGCCGAGCGCGGCGGCGAGGCCGGCCTGGAGCGCCGCCTTGCGGGTCGGCAGCCGCATCGTGTCGAGCTCGTCCTTCGGCGCGGCGTCCGCCGCGACCGCCCCTTCGTCCGCCGGCCGCTCCGACCCCGTGCCGACCCGCAACGCACCCGCCAACCGTGCCGGCACGCACGCCGCCCCCTCCGTTCCGATCCAGAATACGAGCCGATCGCTCCCCGGGTCCAACGTCACCTCGAACACGCAGGCCGCCGGCACGCCCCGTTCGACGATCGTCAGCGGCGCCAGCGCCTCGTGGCGACTCTTGAGCACCGTCAGGACGGCCCGGTGGGGCGGGATGCGACCGAAGTCCGCCGACACCTCGATCCGCAGTGCGCCGGCCGGACCCGTCCGTGCGACCCGCAGGTCGAGGAAGAACTCCGTCGCGGGCCGGTCGTCGCGGCCCGCATCGAGCAGCGGCAGGCGAACCGTGCGCGTCGCGCCCCGGGGGAGGCGGTCCAGCTGTAGCAGGGCCGCCGCAGACTCCGGCCGACCCTGCGACGAACGGCCCGACCGCTTCGATGACCCCGTCTGAGACATCGCCGCGCCCCCTCACTGCGCCCCGCCCCCGGGAGCGCCCCCGACCTACAGTATGGCAGAACTCGGGCCCGTTGACACCTGCGATTTGGAACGGGCGGAGTGGCCCGGTGAGGACCGCACACCGCCGTTCCGCGCCGTCGCGCGGAACACCCGTCCACTGGACGCGGCTCCGTGTTATGCTCGCCCCATGTCGCCGTTCGCCGTCGTGCTGCTCGGCTGGTGCGGGTGCAAGGCGCTGGTCAAGCGGCCGTTCAAGGCGCCGGGTGCGGAACGGCGTACGCTGCGACGCGCCGCCGCGGAACGCCTGGCGCCGTTGTCCCCGGACGGCCGCGAGGCGCTGCGCGGCGCGGGCGCCTGTCTCGCCTGCGGGCGCTGCGACGAGCGGTCGGGATCGGCCGCGCCCGTCGTCGGACCCTCGTCCTGGGTGCTCGGCGGCCTACGCGACCTGACGGATCACGATTTGGCCGCCGAGGCGCCCGGACCGGACGAACGGCTGGCGGAACTCGAAGCCGCCTGCCCCGCCGGCGTGCCGTTCCGCCGGCTCGCCGCCGCCACCCGAACGATGCGCGACCGCATGCAGCGGCCGGCTCAGGACTCCCGCCGCCGCGCGCGGTAGCCCCGGAGCGCGAGGCCGAGCCGGCCGCCGAGCCAGCCGAAGCCGAACGCCAGCAACGGCGTCGGTAGGGCCCACGGCGAGAGTCCGCCTCCCACGAACAGCATCGACAGCAGCGCGAACGTCGCCGCCCCGAGGCCGGCCTCGACGGCGCCGGCGCGACCCGCCAGGCCGACGATCGCTCCCGCGAGCAACAGGCCGGCCGCGAAGACCACCAGCATTCCCACCAGCGCCTCGACCAGCGCCGGTCCGTCGGGTCCGTCGAGGATCGAACGGATCGCCTCCAGCTTCGCCTCGTCTCCTTCGACCCCCACCACCGCCTCGGTGGTCCGCCGGAGCGCCTCCTGCGACCGGGGCGACACCGCCGCGAACAGCGCGGAGACGACCGTGGTGGTCAGCAACGCCAGCAGCGCCGCCAGCGGAACCCACTGCCACGCCCGCGCGGGGACAGCGGACCGGCCGGCGGCCGCCGGACCGCCCGCCTGCGCGCCCCCGCTCCGCTCCTGCGGCTCGTCGGCCAGCCGCAGGTGGCGCACCGGCAGCGCCCGCAAGGGACCGTCGTCCGGCGGCGGAGGCAACCCTTCCTCCTCCTCGCCCCGGCGCCCGAACTCCTCCTCGACCGGGTCCTCCTCGTCCCCGACGGAATCGCCTGTGCGCGGCCGCTCCCCGACCGGCGCCCCCGGCTTGTCCTCCGCCTCGGCCGGGTCCTCGCGCTTCCTTCGCCCCTCGTCGTCCCGCTCCGGATCCACGCCCGCCTCCGCCGGGATCGACCCATAGGCGCGCGACGGAGATGTGTCAACGACCGGTCTCCCCGACTCCCCGGCCGCCGGAGGTTCTGGTAGGCTGCGGGGGTCGCGACCGGGGAACCGGCGACCGCGGCGGGGGACGAAGGGCCGGCGGTGCGGCGTTGCCGGACGGAAGGAGCAGCCGATGAGACAGCGGGCCTGGCTGGGCGGAGTGGTCGCGTGGGTGGCATCCGCGACGGCGTGGGGACAGACGCCGGGCACGCCGCCGCCCTCCTACGCGGGTCCGACGACGGGAATCGTCCGGCTGCCCTGGTCGGATTTCCGCGAGCTGATCGATCGGCTGCGCGAGCTCCAGCAGCCCCAGGAAGCGCCGCCGCCCGCGGACAGCGTGATCTCGAGCGCCGCGTACCGGGTGACCGTCGACCCCGAGGAACGACAGGCCCGGGTCGATGCGGAGATCGAACTGCTGGTCCTGCGCCGGGGCGGCTGGGTCGATCTGCCGCTGCTGCCCGACACCGCCGCGCTCGAGGCGTTCGCCGTGGACGGCCGCTCCGGGACGCTGACGCAGCGCGACGGGTACCACCGGCTGATTGCGCAGGCCGAGTACGTCTACTACGGCACGCCGACGCCGCGGAAGGTGACGATGTCCTACCGGCTCAACGTCTCGCGGGGGCCGGGGCCGCACGGCCTGGATCTGCCGCTGGTCCAGGCCGGCATCACGCGGCTGGAACTGACGCTGCCGCGCGCCGATCAGGAGCTGCGCATCGAGCCGGGCGGCGTGGTGCTCGAGCGCCTGGCGACCGCCGACGGCGGAACGCTCGTCCGCGCCCTCGTCCCCCGCGCCGCCCAGGCGACGCTGCATTGGGCCGACCGCGCGGCCCCGATGCAGGAGGAACCGGTGCGCGCGGTGGTCGACCTGGTCCATCGCGCGACGTTCCAGCGGCATGTCGTCTCCGGCGAGGTGACCCTGACCGTCCACGTCGAACGCGGCTCGTTCGAGGCCGTCGTGCTGCGGTTCCCGAAGGAGGCGGAGGGGATCCGCGCCGCGGGGAACTTCTCCGTGGACACCGCTCCGGAAGGCGACGCCTTCCAGCTCGCCACGGTCCGCACCGGCTACGGACGCCGCGAGGACACGACGTTCGTCCTGCGCTACGAGCTGGCGCGCACCACCGGCGAGGTCCGTGCGCCCGACGTGAAAGTCGTGCGGCTGGTGCAGGGGGGCGCCGACCGCGAGATCGTCCGCCAGGCCGGGTTCCTCGTGCTTCACGCCGGCGAAGGGATGGAGGTCCGCGCCGCCGGAGCGCCCCAGGGGGCCGAACCGTGCGACCCGACGGAAGCGGGGGGACCGACCGAGCTGGAAGGCCAGGCCGTGCTCGCCTACCGCATCAGCGGACAGCCGTACGAGGTTTCGCTGGAAGTGCTCCGTCACGCCGAGCGCGAGGTTCTCGCCTCGGCCGTCCAGCACGCCGACCTCGACCTGATGGTCAACCGCGAAGGCAAGGCCGTCGGCGACCTCTCGCTCCAGGTCCAGAACAACGAGCGCCAGTTCCTCGGCGTCTGGCTCCCCGACGGCGCGACCCTCTGGGCCACCTTCGTGCGCGGATTGCCCGTCAAGCCGAGCGGCGACGACCGGTGGGTGATGATCCCCGTCCCGCGCTCCGCGATCGGACCGGACGGGGTGGCCGAAACCTTCGCCGTCGAAGTGCTGTACTACGCCGAGGTGCCGCACCTCCGGGGATGGATGGGGCGGGCGACCTTTCCCCTGCCCCGGGTCGACCTGCTGATCTCGCAGTGGACGATCGCCTTGTGGGTACCCGACGAGTACCGGTACTTCGCGTTCGAAGGCGACGCGAAGATCGAGGTCGAGAGTCTGGGGCCGGTCGACCTGCCGCCGGCCCGCGGACCGTACGACGACCGCTCGGCCGTGCTGCAGCAACGCCTGGCGCTGCAGAACCTGTCCGCGCCGGAAGCGGTGGCGCTCCCGGTGGCGGAAGCACCGGTGGAACGGGAATGGGTGGAGGAGAAGGAAGCCGGATACGAGGTGGAGGAGGCGGGCACCGGGGCCCGGTTCCCCGGCGACGAGGGGCGGAGCGGACGACGCGGCGACAAGGACATCGATCGGGCGGCAAGCGTCCTCCGTCCGGGCGAGGTTGCCGCGGGCGGGGCGCCGGCCGGCAAGACGGAGGGAGTCGGCGAGACGCTCGACCGGCGCTCCGGGGTGTCGCGCGACAGCCGCGGGCTGCTGCCGATCCGCATCGATGTCCCGCGCCAGGGCCTGCGGCTCGAGTTCACCCGCAGTCTCGTGGAGCCGAAGGACGAGACCGAATTGCGCTTCCGCTACCAGGGCCGGACCGTGCTGGCGGCCTTTCCGTGGCTGCGGCTGCTGGCCGGACTGCTGCTGGCGCTGGGACTTGCGCGTCTCGTCCACCGGTCGTGCGAGCAGCGCCGGCTGACCGCCGGCATCCTCGCCCCGGTCTCGCTCGCCCTCGGCCTCGGCCTGGCCGTCGTCGCCGGTGCCGTGCTGCGCGCCCCGGTCGGCGGCGTGCTCTGGTCGTGGCTCGCCGGCATGATGGTCTACGCCGCGGTCGTCGCCGCCTGGCTCCTCTGGCGCTACGGACGCGGCCCGCGGCTCCTGGCGGCCGGCGCGCCGCCGTCCGTTCCCGAACCACCCGCGCCGCCGCCGCCGGAGGCCGGCGGAGCGGAAGGTGCCGCGCCGCCGCCGTCGTCCCCGGAGGTGCGGCCGTGAGGTGCCGGGGCGCGATGACGTCGCTGGCGCTCGTGCTGCTGGGGACGACCGCCGCCGCACCGGCCGCCGCCCAGCGGACTGCTCCGGACGACGGGTTGCCGGAAGTCGGCGACGCGTCGGTCGAGCTGTCGTGGCCGGAGGTCCGGGCGCTGATCGAAGAACTGACCCGCTTCCGCCTCGAGGGCGCCGCCGCGCGCGCCCGCCCCCCCGTCGATGCCCTGGTCCACTCGGCCCGCCTCCGCCTGACTCTGGGGGACGGCGTCCTGCTGGCCGACGGCACGATCGAGGTCGAGGTGCTTCGCGAGGGATGGACCGTGGTGCCGTTGTTCGCCGAGCCGGTCGCGCTGCGCGGCGTGACGGGCGAGGGCGAGCCGGCGCGGATCGCGGCCGCCGCCGACGGCGGGCCCGGGCTGCTGCTGCGCGAGCCCGGCGTGCACCGCCTGACGGTGTCGTACGCGACGGCCGTCGATCCGAGGATGGGGCCAAAGTCGGTCGCCCTGCCGATGCCGCTCGCGGCCTCCGTCGAGGCCACCTTCGTCGTCGACGGCCGCGTCGAGGACGTCTCGGCGGTCGGCGCGGTCCTCGTCCGCTCCACCCCGGCTCGCGCGGCGTCGGGGGTCGAAGGGCCCGTCACCGAGCATCTGCTGGCCGTGCACGCGCCGCGCCACTTCGTGCTGCAGTTCGTCGCTCGCCGCCCGCTGACCGGCGCGCGGCCGATTGCCGTCGAACCGGCCCCGGGAACGGGCACGCCGGGAGAAGCGGGGGCGTCGCCGCCGGAACCGGCGCCGCCGTCGCTTCCGCCGCGGCCGGCGCGCTACCGCTCCACGGCCGCGATCGACGTCGCCGTCGAGCCCGCCGCCGTCCGCGTCGCCGCGCAACTCGAGCTCGCGATCCACGACGCCCCGCTGGAGGAACTGCGGCTCGACCCGCTGCCCGGCTGGGAGATCGTCAAGGCCCTCGTCGATGGTTCCGACGAACCGCTGCGCGTGGAGCCGGTCGCCGAGGGGCTGGCGGTCCGCTTCCCGTACGCGATCGAGGAACGTGCCCGGATCACGCTGTGGCTCGAGCGGACCAACGAACGGAGACTGGAGCGGGTCGAGGCGCCCGTGCTCGTCGTCCAGGGCGCCTACCGGCAGGAAGGGGAGATCGGCTTCCGCCTCGACAGCACGATCGAAGGCACGCCGGAGCGCAGCGAGGGCGGTGCGCCGGCCGACCCGGCGGAAGTCCGCCTGCCGGCCGGAGCCGTCGCCCAGTTCGCCTTCCGCTTCCACAAGGTGCCCTATGTCGTCGGCATGAGTTTGCGCTACCACGAGCCGCGGGCCGTGCTGACCGCGGCCGTCCGGCGGGCGCTGGTGCGCGTCGTCGCCACCCTCGACGGCAAGACCGTCGTCGATGCCGCCTGGCAGATGCTCAACAGCCGGCATTCGTACCTCGCCGTCACCCTGCCGGCCGGCGTCGAACCGTGGGGCGCGTTCCTCGATGGCCGTCCGGTCCAGATCGGCCAGCGCGCCGATCGGCCCCAGGTCGCCCTGATCGCCCTGCCGCGGCCGGAACGCGCGCCGGGCGTCCCGGAGCCGTTCACCGTCGAACTGATCTACTACGCCAAGCGCGACCGGTTCGAGGACTTCGCCGACTGGACGATGGCGCTGCCCCGCGTGGATCTCCCGGTCGCCGTGCTCGACGTCGAGGCCTGGCTGCCGCCGGGCATCGTCTACGAACCGCGCGAAGGCCCCCTGCAACTCGCGGCGGCCGTGCCGGAACTGACCGTCGAGGACTGGCGCGCCGGCCAGTTCCGCGACGAGGCGACGGGCCGCCGGGGCGGCGAATGGGACAGCCGGCGGCTCGGCAACCTGGAAGACCTGGCGCGCGGAACCCTCGCCGCGCGTTTCGAACTGCCGCGCGAAGGGACCCTGCTCGCCTGGCACGGGGTGATCTTCGACGCGGGCGAGGGCGCCACCCTCGAAGTGGCGACCCGACCCTCCTGGTTCGACGACCTCGCCTGGTGGGTCACCGCCGTCCTGCTGCTCGTCGCCGGCGGCCTCCTCGCCCTGAGTCTCGGTGCCTGGGCCGCCGGACAACGGCGCCGCGGCGCGGGACTCCTCGCCGGAGCCGTCGCCGTCGGCGCCGCCGTCACCGCCGGTTCGTTCTTCGTCCCCGTCGCCGATGCCTACGCCGCCTTCGTCGGCTTCGCCGTCGCCGGCATCGCCGTCGGGGCCACCAACCTGTTCCGCTGGATCGCCGCCCGGCGCCCCCGCGCGGCCTGACTCAGCCCGCCGAACGGGACCAGGGCTTGCCGCACGTGCCGCAACGACCGTTGCGGCCGATGATGCCGGTGCACAGGTCGTCCGAACACGGCACCCGGGTCCGTTCGAAGTCCGGCGGTCCCGCCTCCCCGGCCGCGGCGTTTCCCTCCCCGGGCTCCGCCTCGGCGCCGGCCCCTTCGTCCTCGGCCGCCGGCACGGCGCCGGGACGCCAGCCTTGCGATGCGCCGTCCACGTCCGGCGGTCGCTCCCCGGCCGGCGCGCCGCCGCTCCCCGGCTTGCCGCAGACCTTGCAGCGGCCGTCCTTGCCGATCACTCCGACGCACATCCCGTCGCTGCACAGCTCGCGCCGATCGGGATCGAACGGCTCGTCGTCGTCTTCGTCCTGCCGCCGCCTGACGTCGTCCATCGAGCGCACCTCCATGCCCCCGACCCGCAGCCTAGTACACCACGCCCCGAGTTCGTAGAGGCTCGATGGATGCCTCGACCTCGCAAACATGGTAGACTTGTTGTGTACGATGTTGTCGGAAATGAAATTGCAGTCAACGATTATCGTCAACGGAGTTTATGAACTGATTCTTCCGTTGGCGGATGGTGGGAGCGCCGTTGTCTGGTCGGCGCACAGGAGAGGGGACGATCGGCGGCTCGTCTTCAAGGCGTACCGGGAACCCGCCGCGGCGGCCGCCGTCGCCGAGGCGCGGCGCCTGCGGGCGGTGCGACATTCTGCCGTCGTCGAGGTGCTCGACGTGGGTGTCGTCGAGCGGTCGGAGGCCGCGCCCTCGGCGCCGGCATCGCGGCAGATCGCGCCGGAGCGTCGGGACGCGGGGGAGGAAGGACCCGGCGAGGGTTCCGGCACGGCGCCGTCCGGCGCTCCGGCCGCCGGCACGCCGTTCGTCGTCATGGCGTTCGTCCCCGGCATCGACCTCGAACCGTACCTGCGGCGCTTGCCCGAATCGCGCCGCGACGCCGCGGCCGCCGAGCTGTTCGCGCAGGGGCTCGTCGCGCTCGCCCACCTCCACCGTCGCGGCCTGGTGCACCGCGACCTCCATCCCGGCAACCTGCGCGTGACGGAGACGGACGGAACCCCACGCCTCACGCTGCTCGATTTCGACCTGTCGATCCCGATCGGCCGGGCCGCGCCTCCCGGTGGCCGGCTCGGTTTCATCCCGCCCGAGCAACTCCTCGGGCGCACCGACCCCCGCTCCGACCTCTGGGCCCTCGCCGCGGCCGTTCGCTGGTCGCTGACCCGCCGCGAGCCGCTGACGGACTCTTCCGATCTCCCGTCCGACCCCTCGACGTGGGTGCCGCGCGTTCTGGCGGCCGACCCGCTGCCGCTGGCGAGCGTGCGGCCCGCCGCGCCGGCCGCCCTCGCCCGCACGCTCGACCGCTGTCTCGCCCGCGACCCGTCCCGCCGTCCGGCCTCGGCCCGCGAAGCCCTGTCGTGGCTCGACCCGGAGCGCGCCGCGCAGGAGGCGCCGCCGGACCCGTGGGTCTTCGACCCGCCCTTTGTCGGCCGCGCCGCGGAGCTTTCCCGTCTGGCCGCCTGGCTCGACGACCCGAACCCCGACCGGCCGTTCGTCGCAGGCGTGGTGGGTCCCGAGGCGTCGGGCCGTCGTCGACTCGTCGCCGAGGCGCTGCGGCAGGCGACCGAGCGGGCGCTCCTGGCCGGTCGCCGGCCGCCGCGGATCGTCCACCACGCCGTCGACGATGGCGAGGCGGGACGGACGCTCCTGCGCGGCCTGCTCGCCGAACCCGCGGTCCCCGACTGCATCGCGCTCGATGCCACCGCGCTGGGCGACGAGGCGGCCGTCTTCGCCGAGCACGTCGCGCGCGTGCTGCGCGCGGCCGCCGATCTGGGTCCGGGCGGTTCGCCGGCGACGCGCGCCGTGCTGGCCCTTCCCGCGCCAGCGGGCCTCGTGCCGGGGACGGAACGGATCGAACTGGCGCCGCTGGCGACGGCCGAGGTCGGGGAACTGCTCCAAGGCGTGCTGCTCGAACCGCCGTCCCCTCCCGTGGTGCGGGAACTCGCGGCCGCGGGGGGCGGCTGGCCGGGACTGGTGCTGGCCGAGGCGGCCGCGCGCTGTCCCGACGGACGACCCGCCGTGGGCGCGACCGCCCGTCCCGCCGCGAGTCCCGCCGACCCCGGTGCCCTCGACCCCGCCGGCCGGCGCGTCCTCGCCCGACTGGCGGTGGAGCAGCTGCCGGTGCCCGAAGACCGCCTCGGGGACGACGGCGCCTCGCCGCCCGACGACGACGCGGCGGCGGCCTTGCCGCGCCTGCAACGGCTCGGTTGGCTCTGCCGCTCGGCCGCCGGCTGGAGCGTGGCGCCCGGCCGCCGGGCGGCCGCCGAGCGGCTGGAGTCGCCGGCCGTCCGGCGTCGCCGCCAGCGGCGGCTGGCCGAGGCTCCCGCCGGGGACGGCGCGGCCGTCCTGCGCCGCGCCTGGCACCGGATCGCGACGGCGCCGCCGGTGCGGCTGGCGCGCGTCGCCGCCGCGGAAGCCGCCGCCTGCCGGGTCGCCGATCCGCCGGCCGCGCTCTCCGTCTGGGGTTGGGTCCTGGCCCGCGACCCCCGGGCCCTGGACGACGCCGCGCTCGAGGCGCTCGGTCGCGCCGCCGTCGAGGCCGGGCGGTACGATCTCGCCGCGGCCGCCGTCCGCGCCGCCCGCCGGCGTCCGTCGGCCCGTCGGCCCGCGACCCGGGCGGCGTGGGCCGGCCTCGAGGCGGTCCTGCGCCGCCGGACGGGCGACGTTCGGGGCGCGGAAGCCCTGTTGCGCCGGGCGGCGGCGGGGGCGGCGCGTCCCGACGCGCTCCTCGAACTGGCCGATCTCGCCCTGACCCGCGGCGACGTCGACTCGGCCGCCCGGCGCCTCGACGAGGTCGCGACGGTGCCGGCGGACCTGGCCCTTCGCGCCGCCGAGCTGCGCGCACGGGTGTTCGTCGCGCGGGGCCGGTTCGACGAGGCCGAGCGCCTGGCGGCCGACGCCCTGGCGCAGGCGCCGCCGAGCTCGCCGAGCCACCATCGGCTCTGGTCGGTCTACGGTGCGGCGGCCCACCGCGCCGGCCGGTTCCGCGAGGCGGCGGAGCGGTTCGTCCGGGCCCTCGACGGGGCGCGCGCCGCGGGCGACCGGCACGCGGCGGCCGCGGCCCAGGCCAACCTCGGCGCCGTGATGCTGGAAACCGGCCGCATCGTCGAGGCCGTCCAGCGGTTGCGCGGCGCCGCCCTGGACCTGGAGACGCTGGGCGGGCGGCGCGAACAGCCCGCCGTCCTGCTCAACCTCGCCAACGCCCTCGTCCGGGCCGGGGATGCCGCGGGCGCCGAGCGCGTTCTGGCGCGCGCCCGGGCAGTGGCGGCCCCGGAAGTCCGGAGCGGCCTCGAAGCGTACGCCCTGGCGCTCGCCGCGGACGCCGCCCGACAGCGCGGGGACGCCGCGACCGCGGCGGCGCGGCTGGCCGAGGCGCTGGCGCGGCCGGAGACGGCCGCGGACGAAGGACTGACCCAGACCGTGCGTGCCGCGCTCGCCGACCTGCGCGCCGCCGCCGGCGACGCCCCGGGAGCGCGGGCCCTCCTCGCCGCCGTGCCGGAGACGCCCGCGGCCCCCGCCACCGCCGTGCTGCGCGGCACCGCCGAGCTGCGCGCGTGGCTGGCCGAAGGCGGCGTGCCCCCCGGCGAGGCGATCGATCGCCAGGCCCGCCGGCTTGCGGCCTGGCCCGCGCCGCGCGAACACGCCGTCGAATGGCGCGCCTGGCTCGTTCTGGCGACGGCCGCCGCGCGTGCCGGACGCGCGGCCGCCGTACGCGCCGCGGCCGCGCGCGCCGCGGCCGTCGTGCGAGCCTGGCGCGAGGAGGTACGCGAAATGGGCTTCGACCCCGTGGGCGACGACCCGGAAGCTCGAACGCTCGAGGACCTGCTCGGCGCCGCTCCGCCCGCGCCGCCCGGGGCGCCGGAGGCGGCGGACGGGCGCGCCGCGGCGCGCGAGCGGGAGCTGCGCCGGTGGCTTTCGATCCAGCGCCGGCTGGTCTCCGAGCGGCATCCCGCCCGGCTGCTCGACCTGATCCTCGACACGCTGATCGAGATCGTCGGCGCCGAACGCGGCATGCTGCTCACCCGCCGCGGCCGGACCGGCCCGCTGCATGTGCGTCGCGTCCGCAACCTCGCCGCCGGGGCGCTCGGCGGAGCCGACGGCGCCTCGATCTCGCTCTCGATCGCCGAGCAGGTGGCGCGGACCGGCGAACCCGTGGTGACGATGGACGCGCGGCAGGACGGCCGGTTCCTCGCCTCGCGCTCCGTCCACGACCTCGGCCTGCGCTCCGTGATGGTCCTGCCGCTGCTCGCCCGCGGTCGGGCTCTCGGCGCGGTCTACCTCGACCACCGGCTCCGCGAGGCCGCGTTCGACCCCGCGCTGGTCGAGGTGGCCCTCGACTTCGCCGGCCAGGCGGCCCTGGTCCTCGAGACGGCCCGACACCTGCGGCTGCTGCGGCGCCGGCGGCAGGAGATCGAGCGGCTGAACGCGGAGTTGCAACGGCGCGTCGAGGACCAGGCGGCCGAGCTGCGCGGCCTGAAGGAGACGATCGAGGGCGCTCTTCCGCCGGAAGTCGCCGACCCCTTTCCCGGCTTCCTCGGCCGTTCGGCGCCGATGCGGGAGTTGTTCCGGCGGATGCGCCGCGTCGCCGAGACCGAGCTGCCGGTCCTGGTGCTGGGCGAGAGCGGCACCGGCAAGGAACTCGTCGCCCGCGCGCTCCACGCCCGCGGCCCGCGCCGCAGTGGCCCGTTCGTCACCGAGAACTGCGCCGCCATCCCCGAAGCACTGCTCGAATCGATCCTGTTCGGCCACGTGCGCGGCGCCTTCACCGGCGCCGACCGCGACCATGCCGGCCTGTTCGTCGTCGCCGACAAGGGCACCCTGTTCCTCGACGAGATCGGCGAACTGCCGCTCGGCCTCCAGGCCAAGCTGCTGCGCGTGCTGGAAGACCGCGAGGTCCGGCCCGTCGGAGGCTCCGCCACCCGCCGGATCGATGTGCGCATCCTCGCCGCCAGCAACCGGGACCTCGAGGGGATGGTGCGCGACGGCCGGTTCCGCGAGGACCTGTACTATCGCCTGGCCGTGCTCACGCTCCGGCTGCCCCCGCTGCGCGATCGGCTGGACGACGTGCCCCTCCTCGCCGCCCATTTTCTGGAGCGCCACGCGCCGGGACGCAAGGTCCGGCTCACCCCGGCCGCCCAACGCAAGCTGCTCGCCCACGGCTGGCCCGGCAACGTCCGCCAACTCGAGAACACCCTCGTCCGCGCCCTCGTCCTGGCCGGCGGCGACGAGATCGGGGAGGACTGCATCGATTTCGGAGCGACGACGCGACCCTGCGGCGCGCCGGGTGCCGCGGCGGGCGAGCAGGGCCTCGACCTCAAGACGAACGTCGAGGCCGTGGAGCGGGCCCTGATCGAGCGGGCGCTGGCCGCGGCGGGCGGCAATCGGACCAAGGCCGCGGCCCTCCTCGGACTGTCCCGCTACGGCCTGCTCAAGAAACTGCAACGCACCGGCGCCGCCGGACGCGACCGCGGCGCCGCGCCCGTCCCGTTGCCCGGCGCGCACTCCCCGGCCGGGCGGAAGGACCCGTAGGACCCGTGGCGGCCGGCCGGTGCGGGCGCGTGGAACGGGCGAGTGGACTGCGGTCCTTCGCCTGGCCGGCGCGGCTGCCCGACCGGCCGCGGAACGGCCGCGCCGGAGTCCGAAATGGGGTCGCGGGCCTCCTTGACATGCCGCGTGCCCGGAAGCATCTTTGGCTGGCCGTACGGGCTCTCCGGACGGAACAGGGGAGATCGAGGAGTCGGGACCGATGAGTGAGAACGATCCGCAGTATGACCGCCGCGTGCAGGAGTGGAAGCTGCGCAAGGGCCTGATGACCGAGGACCAGCTCAAGGAGTACCTCCGGAAACTGCCCGACGCGAAGGACAAGGCGGAACACCTCGGCTCGCAGGCCGACGTCGAGCGGCCGGCCGAGACGCCGGGCGGGAAGTCGAAGTCCCGTTGACGGCGCGCGCCGGCGGGAGGCCGGGCGACCCCACGGGGAGGAGACGCGATGGCGGAGCGCAAGGAATCGGACGGCGTCAAGGTCAAGGACCGGCGCGTGTCGGCCGAACCGGACCCTTCCCGCACGCCGGCCGCGGACGCCCGGGCCGCCGCGGCGGCGGATCCGGCGGCCGGGTCCGCGGAGCCGGCGGAAGAGGAGGCGCGCGAGCGCGACCCGACGTGCGACGAGCCGATCCCGGAAGTCGACTTCGTGACCTTCGTCGTCTCGCTCTCGACCAACGCCCTGGTGTCGCTCGGCCTGCTTCCGCGCCCGGACACCGGCGAGCAGAAGCGCGACCTGCCGCTGGCCCGGCAGACGATCGACATTTTGGCCCTGCTGCAACAGAAGACCAAGGGCAACCTGACGGGCGAGGAAGAACGGATCCTCGACACCGTCCTCTACGACCTGCGCATGACCTACGTCCAGGTCGTCCGCAAGAACTGCTGATGCGGGAGCGGACGATGAAACACCACGCCCGGCTCCTGCTGCCGGCCCTGCTGTGGCTCGCCACCGCCTGCGAGCGCGGCACACCCCAAGGTCCGCCCGCCGGAGCGGACGGTCGCCCGTCCTTGCCGCTCCCGCCGCCTCCTCTTCCTCCCGCGGACGCCGCTGCCGGCGACCCGCCGCGCGTCGTCGAGCCGCTTCCGTCGCTCGCGCCGCTCGTGGCGCAGGTGCGCCCGTCGGTGGTCAACATCATCGCCGCGGTGCAGGTCGCGCAGCCGGTCTGGGGTCCCTACGGCCGCCAGGGCTACGTCCCCCGGACCGTCAGCAACTCCCTCGGTTCCGGCTTCATCATCGATGCCGAAGGGCACGTGCTGACCAACTCGCACGTGATCGGTCGCGCCAACGTGATCTCCGTGCAGCTCGACGACGGCCGCGAGGTCCCCGCCAAACTGGTCGGCATGGAGCGCCGCGTCGATCTCGCCGTGCTCGACATCGATGTCGAAGGACTGCGACCGCTCGAACTCGGCGACTCTGCCGGCGTCCGGGTCGGCGACTACGTGGTGGCGATCGGCAACCCGTTCGGTCTGTCCAACACCGTGACGGCGGGGATCGTTTCGGCCGTCGGCCGCGAGGTGACCTCGGAGGTCCCGGGCTACGCCGACTTCATCCAGACCGATGCTTCGATCAACACCGGCAACTCCGGCGGTCCGCTCGTCGACCTGCATGGCCGCGTGATCGGCATCAACACGATGATCCAGGCCGAGGGCCAGGGGATCGGCTTCGCCGTGCCGATCAACATGGTCAAGCAGGTGCTGCCGCAGCTCCTGGCCCACGGCTCCGTCGCCCGTTCGTGGCTCGGCCTGTGGTGGCGCACCCTGGACGCGAAGACCGCCCGCGCCCTGGGCCTGACCGTGCCGGCCGGACAGGCGGCCCGTGTCGTCGTCGTCGATGTCGCGCCCGACGGCCCCGCCGCGCGCGGCGGCCTCCGGCCCAACGACGTCATCCTTTCGTTCGGCGGCCAGCCGATCGAGCGCCCGGCGCTCTTCCCCTGGGTCGCCTCGACCGCGCCCGTCGGCCGTCCGGTGGACGTCGAGGTCTGGCGCGATGGGCGCGCCGAACACCTGTCGGTGGTGCCGATGGAGGTGCCCGAGTGACCGTGATCCCCGCCGAGATCGCCGCTCGACTCGACTCGCGCGCCCGCCGTGCGCTCGCCGAGGCGTTGGCCCAGGCGCAGCTCGGCCAGCAGAGCGAGGTCACCGCCCTGCACGTGCTGGCGGCGCTCCTGCCGGCCTGCGAGGAACTGCGGCTGCTCGTCGAGCGCCAGGCGGTCGACCCCCGGCTGCTGCTCTCGTTCGCCGAGGTATCGCTGGCGCGCAAGCGCCGCATCCCCTCGGGTCTCAACCCGGTGCTCGACGAGCGCCTGGTCACCGAACTGTCGCTGCTCGCCGTCCGTCGCGGCCGCCTGCTGGGCCCCGCCGACCTCGCCGAAGCCGCCCTGCGCAGCGGCTCGCCCGACGTCGAGCGCGTGCTCGGCGAGTTCAACCTCAGGCCGTTCGACCTCGCCGCCGCGCTCGAGGCCGGCGTCGCTCCGGCCGGGGCCGCGCCCCCCGCGCGCGCGGCGCGCGCCGGCGAGGCCCAGTCGGGCCGAGTTCCGGACGCCGGGGGCGCCGTGGCCTCCCGGGCCCCGTCGCTGCCCGAACATCCGCGCGGTCCGAGCCTGGCGCTCGACCTGGGATTCCAGCCTTCGTCGCTGCCCTGGACCGTCGCGCTGCGCGCGCACCCCGAACGGCCGGCGCTGGTCGGCCGAGCCGCCGAGATCGGGACGATCCTGTCGATTCTGCGCCAGCGCACGGTGCGCTCCCCGCTGCTGGTCGGACCCGCCGGCGTCGGCCGCCGCAGCGTGCTGGCCGAGGTGCTGGCGCGGCTGCCGGCCGCCGGCGCCGTGGCTGCCGGACTGCCCAATCTTCCGGCCGCCCTCGACCTGGTCGCCCTGCTCGCCGGCACCCGCGCCCGCGGCGACCTGGAAGATCGCATGACCAAGCTGGCCGACGCCCTGCGCGAGGACGCCGACCGCGTGCTGCTCTGCATCCCGGACGCTTCGATGCTGGAGGCCGCCCTGACCGGCGTCGGGCTCGACGAGATCCTCGCCGACCTCGCGGAACGCCACGGTCTGCGGCTCGCCGTCGTGGCGACCCCCGACGACGTGGAGCGGCTGCGCACGCAGGGCCGGCGTCTGGCGGCGGTGCTGGAGCCGGTGGAGATCGAGGAGCCGGGCGTCGAGGACCTGGCGGCGATCCTGGCCGGCCACGGCGAGGTGCTGGCGCGGCACCACGGGCGGCCGATCGAGGAGGGCGCGCGGCTTGCGGCGCGCGACATGGCCCGGCGCTACCTGCGCGAGCCCGCGCTGCCGGCCCGCGCGATCCGCCTGCTCGACGCGGCCGCCGCGCGCGTCGCCGCCCGCGACGGCCGGGTCGTCGGCCCCGACGACGTCGCGGAGACCGTGGCCGCCTGGACGCGCATCCCGGTCCAACGCCTCGTGCGCGGCGAGGCCGACCGGCTGCGCGCGCTCGAGGAGACGCTGCGCCGTTCGATCAAGGGCCAGGACGATGCGATCGCCCGCGTGGCACGCGCCATTCGTCGCGGGCGGCTCGGCCTGCGCGACCCCCGCCGGCCGATCGGCTCGTTCCTGTTCGCCGGCCCCACCGGCGTCGGCAAGACCGAGCTGGCCCGCAAGCTGGCCGAGGCGCTGTTCGACGACCCGCAGAGCCTGATCCGGATCGACATGAGCGAGTTCCGCGAGCCGCACATGGTCGCCCGGCTGCTCGGCGCTCCCCCGGGCTACAAGGACTCCGAGTCCGGCGGCGTGCTGACCGAGGCGATCCGGCGCCGGCCGTATTCGGTGCTGCTGCTCGACGAGATGGAGAAGGCGCACGGCGACGTGCACAACATCCTGCTCCAGCTCCTCGACGACGGCCGCCTGACCGACGCCCGGGGCCGCTCCTTCGACTTCACCCACTGCGTCGTCGTGATGACCACCAACGTCGGCGGGGAATTGGGCCTTCGAGCGAAGCCCGACGAGGACCTCGAGGAGCCGATGCGACAGGCGCTGCTGGGGACGTTCCGTCCCGAGCTGCTCAACCGGATCGACGAGATCGTGGTGTTCCGCTCGCTGGGCGAAGAGGCGCTGCGCGCCATCGCCCGCCTAGCCCTCGACGACGCCGCCGCGCTCGCCCGACCGCTCGGGACGATCGTCGAGTTCGCCCCCGCGGTCGATGCATGGGTCGTCGGCCGTCGCGACGCCCCGGAGTTCGGCGCGCGCCCGGTCCGCCGGGTCGTGCGCCGCGAAGTGCTCGATCTCCTCGCCCGCCTGGTGCTCGAGGGCGAGGCGGCCTCCGGCGACCGGATCGCCTTCGACGTCGGCGACGGCCGGTTGGCCTGGCAGGTGGTGCGCCCCGGCGCGCCCGGTGCGCCCGAGGCCGTGCCGTCCACCGGGCAACGCGACACGCCGTGAGCGCCTCCGCGCCCCGCACTTCCTCCGGCCTTCCGGAGGCCCTGCTCGTCGACCTCGGCAACGTGCTGGTCCATCTTCATGTGGGACGGTTCGTGCGCCGGCTGCGGGAACGCACGGGCGACGCCGGTCTTCCCGTCGACCCGCTGTTCGCCGAGGCGGCCTACCACCGCTTCGCCCGCGGGGAGATCGGGCCGCGGGAGTTCCACGCCGCCGTGGAACGGCGCCTCGGGGTCGCCTGGCCCTACGACGAATTCGTCGCGGCGTGGAGCGACGTCTTCGAGGAGAATTCCGCGTCGGTGGCCGCGGTGCGCCGGATGAAGACCCGCCGGCCGGTGTTCCTGCTCTCCAACACCGACACGCTGCACTGGGACGCGATCCGCGGTCGCTGGGCCTGGACCGGCGAGTTCGACGGGTTGCACCTGTCGTTCGAGGTTGGGATCGAGAAGCCCGACCCGCGGTTCTTCCGGACGTTCCTCGACCGGCACGCGCTCCGCGCGGAGCGCTGCCTGTTCGTCGACGACCTGCCGGAGAACGTCGCCGCCGCGCGGGCGGTCGGACTGCAGGCCGTGCGGCAGGTCGAGGCCGGGACCCTGGCGCGGACCGTCGCCGAACTGCTCGACGGAAGATGAGCTACACCGGGGGCGGGTCGAGCAGGCCGGGCAACGCGTCCGGCCCGCACGCCGGCTCGGGCGAGCGCGTCACGAAGACGACGACCAGGGCCGCCAGCAGCGCCACGATCACCAGCACCAGCGCCAGGACCACGTTGCGGCTGACGCCGGGCTGCGCGGCGGGAGCGGCGGCCGGGGCGGCCGCCGCGGGCGCGACGGGAGCGGCCGCGGGCGCGAGGGGAGCGGCGGCCGCCGCCGCCGGTCCCCGCGCCGGCGGTACCGCGGCGCCCGGCGCCGGACGCACCGCCGGGTGTCGCGGCGAGGTCTCCACCGCCGAGATCGACGAGGGCGGCGCGACCGAGAACGAGACGACCGGATGCGTGCCCGAGCCGTCGATCAACGGAGCCAGGGCGGCGGCGAACTCCGAAGCCGTCTGGTAGCGGCGGTCCGGGTTCTTCTCCAGCGACTTGGCGATCACCGGCCAGACCAGCGGGCCGAAGCTCCGCTCCGGCACGCGCTCGTGGATCGGGATCGGCGGCGTCTTGATGTGGTGCGCCACGAAGTCCATCGGGTTCTGCACCTTGAACGGCAGCTTCCCCGAGATCATCTCGTAGAAGATCACACCCAGCGAGTAGATGTCCGTGCGCCGGTCCAGCTCCAGTCCCTGCGCCTGCTCCGGCGACATGAACTCGGGCGTCCCGAACACCATCCCCTGCTGGGTCAGAATCGGGCCGCCGACCCGATGCTGCGGCAGGTCGCGGATCTTCGCCAGACCGAAGTCCAGCACCTTGGGGAAGTCCGGAATGCCGCCCTGCGTCGTCAGGACGATGTTTTCCGGCTTGAGGTCCCGGTGCACGATCGCCTGGTTGTGCGCCTCTTCCAGCGCGCCGCACACCAGCGACATCACGCGCGCCGCCCGCGAGACCTCGACCGGGCCCTCCTTGCGCAGCACCCGCATCAGGTCCGGCCCGTCGAGGAACTCCATCACGATGTACAGCGCCCCGCCCATCTCGAGTTCGCCGTACAGGAACACCCGCACGGTGTTGGGGTGCGTCAGGCGGCTCATCGCCCGTGCCTCGCGCTTGAAGCGCGTGACCAGGTCCGGACGAGCGGCCAGTCGCGGATGCAGGATCTTGACCGCCACCAGGCGGTCCATCGAGGGCTGCTCGGCCTTGTACACCGACCCCATCCCGCCCTGGCCGAGCTTCTCGATGATCCGGAACTGGCCCAGGATCTCCTGGCCCACGTACGGGTCCATGGACCGTTTCTAGATCGACCCGGGCCTCGAACGCAACCGCGACGAGATTTCGCGCGTCGCCCCCCCCCGAACTACCGGGGACGCAACGCCGGACCGGGTCCGCGCGATGACCGCCGCGCCATGCTCGGCTGCCCCCGGACGGGAAGCGCTGCCGCCGCCTCCACCGAACCGGCCGAACGTCCGGCCGGCGCCGCGATGGCCCGCCGTCCGCGTCCGGACGAACCGGCGGCCCGGCGCTTCCGCGAACTGCTCGAACGCGAGCGTGGCGACGCCGGGGAGCCGGCCGCGCCCGTCGCCGCGGCGAGCCTTGGCGATCCCACCCGGCTCGCCCGGCTCCACGCCGCCGCGATGCGCGAGTCGCCCGCGGCGCCGTCGCCCGCCTTCGCCTCCTCGACCGGCGCCGGCTCGCCCGCCATCCCCCTGGCGGACGTGAGCGCGGCGGCCGGCCCCGACGGCGCGGCCCTCCGCTTCACGATCGACGATGGTTTCCTTGCGGGCTCGCGCATGGCATTCTTGCTTCGCGGCGACGCCCTGGAACTGGTCGTCGAGGCGGCGGGCGAGGAGGCGCTCGGCCGCCTCCGGGCGCGCGAAGACGAGTTGCGGACGGCGCTGGCGGCCCGCGGCCTCGAGCTGGAACGGTTCGAGGCGGAGCGCGGCGGCCGCGAGCAGGCCGGGGGCGAGACCGACGACGCGCCTGAGCCGGCCGCCGGCCGCCGCAACCGGGGACGCCGCCGCGCGGAAGGGGAACGCGGAAGTTGAGGCACGCGCGAACCGGCTGGAACCCGCCGCCGCTCTCTCCGGTCTTCGTGGCCGCACGACGGACCGTGCGCCGGGCGTTGGCCGACGGTCCCGACGCCGCACCGGGACCGCTCGAGCGGCTCGCCGCGCCGCTGGGGATTCCCTTGCGCCTGCTCGGGATCGACCCCGTGGCGACCGGTTCGTCCCCGCAGGCCGTCGCCCCGCTCGCCCGCGGCTGGTGCCTGCACCTGCGCACCGCCGGCGGTCTGCCGCTCGGCGTGCGCCTCGACGACGCGCTGGCGGCGAGCCTGGTGGCGCAGGTCTTCGGGACGGAAGGCTGGACGCTGCCCGCCGACGGCGGCGGCGAACCGGTTGCCGGAACGCTCGCCGCCCTCGCGTTGCGCGCCCTCGAGAGCCTCGCCGACTCCGGCCGACCGCTGGAGTTGGTCGACCTGCATCGCATCCGCACGCCCGAGGACGACGCGGACCGGGTGCGCGTTTCGCTGCGCCTGCTGGCCGGCGGGAAGATCGGCCGCGCCGAGGTCGCCGTGTGCCCCGGCGACGCTCCGGCGCCGCCGGGCGGGGCGGCCCGGGTCGCCGCCGTGCCCGTCGAGGTGCTGGCGGTCTGCGCCCGCGGCCGCCTGCGCCGCAGCGAACTGCTCGCGCTGCGACCGGGCGACGCCGTGACTCTCGATGAATGGGCGGCCGGGGAGGGGGAGGAACCGCTCCGCATCGCCTGGCTCGAACCGCGGGGTGCCGGGCCCCGCGGCCCGCGGCTACCCGCGCGTGACGAGGGCGACGGCCGCTGGACCATCGCCGGACCGCCGGTAACGACGCAGTACGGGAGGATTGAAATGACGAGCGACGCCGCGGATCGGACCGAAGTCCACCTCGACCCCCCGGAACCCCGCACTCCCCTCGACGACGTGCCGATCGAGGTTTCCGCCGTCGCCGGTCGCGCCACGCTCACCGTCGGCGCCCTCGCCGCCCTCCAGCCCGGTGACACCGTGATGCTCGGACGGAGTCCCGGCGGCCCCGTCGATCTCCTCGCCCACGGCGTGCCGTTCGCCCGCGGCAGACTGGTCGATCTGGACGGCGAACTCGCGGTCGAAATCACGGAGCTGCGGGCGGCGCCGAACGCTCCACCGGTCGGGTCTCCTCGGACGTGAGTCCCAACTCGGCCTGCCACTTGGCCAGCAGCTCGGCCGACTCGCGCCGCACCTGCGCGTGCGGCTCCAGCATCGCGTCCCGGACCCGCCGCGCCAGCGCGGCCGGGTCTTCGCCGCGTTCCACCGGAATCGGCGGCAACACCCGCATGCAGGGATAGGACAGGTCCCGCAGCACCAGTGACCCCTTGGGCAACACGCTTCCCGAGCCGCCGACCACCACCGGCAGGATCGGCGTTCCCGTGTCGCTCGCCAACTGGAACCCGCCGGGCTTGAACGAACCCAACTCCCCCGTCCGGCTGCGCGTCCCCTCCGGGAAGATCAGGATCGACAGCCCGGACTCCAATGTCCGCCGCGCCGCCCGCAGGAAGCGCTCGACGCTCCCCCGATCTCCCCGCTTCACCGACAGATGCCCGAACACCCACATCTGCCAGCCGAAGATCGGCACCAGGAAAATCTCCCGCTTGCTCACCCAGCAGAAGTAGAGCGGCAAGCGCGAGAGCAACAGGATGTCGGTCAGGCTCGAGTGGTTCGCCATCACCACGTAGTGGCGGCCGGGCTCGATGTGCTCCAACCCCGTCATCTTGATCCGCCAGGTGGGGAAGGTCCGCGCCACCGTTCGGCACCACAGGTGGCTCTCCCACAGGAGCAGCCGGCGACGGCGGTCGAACGGGATGGTCAGCGAGAACAGCAGCGTCATCGGAATCCAGGCGAACGACAGGACGACCATCCACCCCCAGACCAGCGCCGAACGAACGTAGAACCACATGGCGATTGGAAGATGCCTCAGGTTCGGACTGTAATCAAGAGGTCAGTTTCCGGTCATGGAATTGTCACGGATCGGGCTCCGGGACGGTCGAGACTCCGGTGTTGTCGATGCGGACCGGCTCGTCCCGCACGGCCAGACGCAACTCGGTTTCCACGCCGCCGCGGATCACCGACAGCGTGATGGTGGTCGCCGTGTAGAGGTCCTCCCAGATCTCGACCGCGTCCGAGTCGCGTTCGACTCCGTGGCCGTTGACCGCGACGACGACGTCTCCTTCGCGGAGGCCGAACGCACCGCACCGGACGAACTCGTCGAGCGCCACGATCCGGTGTCCGACGAAGCGTGCGCCGGGTCCCTGGCGGTCGAGGACGGGGGCGAGGCGCAGGTGGGCCAGGAGGCGCCCGACGCCGCCGTCGAGCACGCGGCGCAATTCCTCCCGGGTCGTGGAGGTCGGGGTGGGCTGGGCGCAGACGATGCCGGGGGCCGGAGCGGCGGCGGCGGATGGGGCCGGCTCGTCGGGTCGGCCGTAGACCGTGCGGTCGCGCGGCTCGGCCGCTTCGGGCGCGGAGGAGCAGGCCGCGCCGGCGGCGACGGCGGCCGAAAGCAGGAGCGGGGCGAGACGGCGCGGCATGGGATGCGAGACTCCTTCGTCGGGGCGGTCCGGTGCCGAGGCGGGCGCTGCGGGGATCAGTAGTAGCAGCAGCGGAACCCGACGTTGGGGAACTGGAAGGTGGTCGAGCCCAGGGTGAAGTTGAAGGCGCAGGTGAGGCCCAGCGACGAGTTGTTCGAGGCGCCGCCGCGGATCTCGTAGTAGGTCGAGCCGGACACGCTGCGGCTGGTGGCCGTCCATTCCTTCACGTTGCCGCTCATGTCGTAGCTCCAGCTTCCCGCCGGGTAGGCGGTCAGGTTGCGGCAGCTCGCCATCGTCTGCGTGGCCAGGATGTCGTCCTGGTCCCCCGCGAGGCCCGGGTTCGTGTCGTAGTCGTTGCCGTTGCAGGTCGTGGCGGTGTAGGTGTTCCCGTACGGGTAGGTGTAGTAGGTGCTCGTCCCGCGTTCGCACGCGAGTTGCCAGTCCAGCGCGGTGCAGAGGTGCCAGCGCGAACCGGTCGTGCCGGCGGTGCCGTGGCAGACGCCGTCGGAGTTGAGCCGGCAGCAGGCGGCCTCGGCCTGGGCCTGGGTGATGTTGGCCCAGGGCAGGACACCGTTCTGCGAGCACGGCTTGAGGTTGTTGATCGAGCCGGCGCTCGAGGCGCTGGCGTCGGGCCGGCTGGCCTCCCAGCGCATGACGTAGAAGTCGCGCGAGGTCTCGCGCGTTCCGTCGCCGTTGCTGTCGATCTGGCCCTGGACGCGCACGGCCATCGGCGTGCTGGCGGTGAAGAAGTAGTTCTCGGCGAAGTTGTCGGTGGTGCCGTCGCAGTTGTCGTCGAGCCCGTTGCACAGTTCGGTCGGGCCGGGCGTGCCGGCGGTGACCGAGCAGCGCTGGCGGGTGCGGTCGCCGGGGTCGCATTCGTAGTTGCCGGTGCGCAGGCAGATGCCGGTGCCGGCGGTGCAAGCGTCGGCCGGGTCGGTCGGGCTGTGGCGCACTCCCGGCCAGTTCTCGTCGGTGGTGCCGTCGCAGTCCTCGTCGACGCCGTCGCAGAGCGTTTCGGGCAGGATCGTTCCCGAAGCGTCCGTCCGCACGGCGGGCGGGTAGGCGCAGTACCACCGGGTCGTCGAGCCGACCACGCCGCACTGGACGGTGACGCCGGAGCAGGCGCCGAGGGTCTGGCAGAAGTAGTCCGGCGCCCCGACCCGCGGCCGCAGCGCCTCGAAGTCCGAATCGGCCCCGTCGGTCAACCCGTCGCAGTCGTCGTCGACCCCGTTGCAGTTGTCGTAGTTCGGCGCCACGCGGGCGCAGGCATACTCGCAGCCGTCGGCGTGGTTGCCGTTGAGGTTCCAGTAGTCCTGGTCGCAGGCCGCGATCCGGCAGGCGCCGCCGACGCACGCCGCGGTGGCGTGCGGCAGGGAGCAGCGGTTGCCGCACGAGCCGCAGTTGAACAGGTCGCTGCTGAGGTTGAAGTCCTCGTCGGTCAGCGTGTCGCAGTCGTCGTCGACCGCGTTGCAGATTTCGGTCCCGCCCGGTACCTCGCCCCGGCAGACCCAGACGCCCGCGTCGCAGAACGGCGTTCCGGTGACGCAGACGCCGGGCCGCGAGCAGTCGAAGGTGTCGGTGACCGATTCGTCGTACTCCCCGTCGCAGTCGTCGTCGCGGCCGTTGCAGATCTCGGGCGCCGGGTCGTGCCCGCCGAGACACTCGAGCCGTCCGCCGGGGCTGCAGACGTTCGTCCCGTACTCGCATTCGCCGATCCCGATCCCGCAGCGCCCGCCGGCGTCGGTCGGATCCTCGTCGGTAATGCCGTCGCAGTCGTCGTCCAGGTTGTTGCACCGTTCGGCGGTCGGACCCGTCCCGCCCACGCATTCGAGCCTTCCCGCCAGGCAGGTGAGCGTGCCGGCCTCGCACGCCCCTGCGGTCTCCCCGCACGCCGCGCCGCCCCCCGGGTTCTCCTCGTCGGTGGCGCCGTCGCAGTCGTCGTCGAGCAGGTTGCACGATTCGGGCGGCGGCGGCGAGCCGTCGGTCGGCCCGCACTCGTACTCGCAACCGTCCCAGTCCAGGCCGTTCGCGTTCCAGTAGCCCGGCAGGCAGCCGGCCAGCCGGCACACGCCGTCGACGCACTCGCCGGTCCCGTTGACGTAGCGGCAGCGACGCCCGCAGGCGCCGCAGTTGTTCGGGTCGGTCTGCTTGTCGACGCAGTCGTCCGGCGTGCCGTTGCAGTCGTCGTCCAGCGCATTGCAGGTCGTGTCGCAGGCGCCCGCGCACGTCGTCGGGTCGCAGGCTCCGGTCTCCATCCGCGGGATGCAGTAGTATTCGCAGCCGTTGTCGTCCCGCCGGTCCACGTTCCAGTAGTTGACGTCGCAGCGTTCGACCACGCACACCCCGCCGACGCACGCGTTGAAGGCGTTGGGGAGGTTGCAGCGGTTGCCGCACGTCCCGCAGTTGGCCGGGTCGGTCATCAGATCGACCCCGTCGCAGTCGACGTCGCCTCCCTCCCCGTCGGGCACGTCGCCGTCGGGGGTCTCGCCGTCGGGGGTGTCGCCCTCGGGAACGTCCCCGTCCGGAACGAACTCGCCGCCGCCATCGTCCGCGTCCCCGTGGTCGCCGCCGGTGCCGTCTCCCGTCGGCTCACCGCACGAGCCGCCCACACAGTACGGCGACGTGTCGCACCCGCCCGCCAGCAGGACCAGCAGCGCCGTCGTCGTCCGGAACCCGTTCGCCGTTGCAAACCACCGCATCGTCATCCCTCCATCCCTAGCGCGCCCGCCGGCGCGACCGCGCGGCCGACGCCGCCAGGATCAGGCCGAGCATCATCCATGAACCGCTGCCGCCGGGCGCCGTCGTCCGGCAGGCGCACCCGCCGGCGCCGGTCGCCAGCACCTGCCGGCCCGTGCCGGTGTCCCCCGCGCCGTCACCGCCGTCCGCGTCGTCCGCCGGATGCCAGCGCTCGTAGCACGTCCCGTTCACGCAGTCGTATCCCTCGGGACACCGCACGTCCCAGCACGGCGGTTCCTCGCACTCCCCCGTCGCCGGGTCGCACTCCAGCGGCCACGAGCACTCCACCTCCGCGCACGCCGAGCTGCACGTCCCGCCCGCGCACTCCTCCCCCGGGTCGCAGGTCACCCCGTAGCACGGGTCGGGGATGCACGCCCCGTCGTAGCACACCTGTCCCGCCTCGCAGACGTCCTCCACCTCGCACGGGTCGTGGCACGTCCCGTCGCGGCAGAACTGCGGTGCCGGGCACGACACCTCGTAGCAGGCGTCCGCCACGCACGTCCCGTCCTCGCACTGATACCCCGCCGGACACTCGTGCCCCGCCGAGTAGCAGTCCGGCACCTCGCACCGGCCGCACTCGCACTCCAGCCCCGGGTCGCAGACCACCCCCGCGCACAGGTCCACGCACGTCCCCGTCGCCGGGTTGCACCGCTGGCACCGGTCGCAGCGCACCACCTCCACGCACGCCTCCCCGATGCAGTCCTCGCACAGGTTGCAGACGTCGTCCCCGCACCGCTCGAGGTCCGGCATGCAGTAGCATGCCGCGGGGTTCTCCGGGTTCACGCCGCACTCGCAGACCCGGCCGGTCGGGCAGTTCAGCTCGATCCCCGGGTCGCACGGCACCACGCAGGTGCAATCGATGCACGCGGCCCCGCCCCCGCACTCCGCCCCGTTGTCCGTCTCCCCGTCGCAGTCGTTGTCCAGGCAATCGCAGAACTCGGGGGTCGGGCCCCGGCCGCCGACGCACTGCATCGCGCCGTCCAGGCAGCGCAGCGTCCCCGCCGCGCACTCCCCCACGTCGCTGCCGCATGGCGTCCCGGTATCCGGCAGGTCGTCCGTCCGTCCGTTGCAGTCGTCGTCCAGCGCGTTGCACAGTTCTTCCGCCGGGCCGATCATCCCCTCGCAGCGGATCGCCCCGCCCACGCAGTTCGAA
>Ga0073932_1001149_pt1 | contig 53007 bp, 41 predicted proteins | sample DewCreD2012metaG_FD_76967 | JGI IMG/M metagenome (GOLD analysis project Ga0073932, IMG submission 76967) | Hot spring sediment bacterial and archeal communities from British Columbia, Canada, to study Microbial Dark Matter (Phase II) - Dewar... ...
GATTGACGGCGTGGCGCTCGACCTCAGCCGCCAGCGCTACGCCAACTGGCCGGAGCTGGAGCGCTACTGCTACCTGGTGGCTTCCACCGTCGGCCTGCTGTCCATGCCCATTATCGGGCTGGCGCCCGGCGTCACGTTCGACGAGGCCGCCCCGTACGCCGTCAAGCTCGGCCTCGCCCTGCAGCTCACCAACATCCTGCGCGATGTGGGCGAGGACGCCGCCCGCGGCCGCGTCTACCTACCGGCCAGCGACCTGGCGCGCTTCGGGCTGACCGCCGACGACATCCTGGCCGGGGTCGCCGACGACCGCTTCAAGGCCCTGATGCAGTTTGAGATCAAGCGCGCGCGCGACCTGTACTATCGGGCGCTGCCCGGCATCGCGCTGCTCGCGGCGGCCGCGCGCCCGGCGGTGACGGCGGCGGCGCTGCTCTACCGCGCCATCCTGGACGAGATCGAGGCCCTGGATTACCAGGTCCACCGGCAACGCGCCCACACCAGCGGGTTGCAGAAATTGCTGAAGCTGCCTGCCATCTTCTGGACCGTGGCCACCCTGCGCGCGCCGCGCCCGGTGGACGGCGAGCGGGCGGCGGCCTCGGCCTGATGGAGGACGAACGACGGCCGATGGGGACGAAGGCCTGATCGCCTTCGTCCTCCGTCTTCCGCCCTTCGTCGAATGCCTTGACCTACTTCAACTTCCTCCTTTACTTCGTCATTCTGCCGGCCGCAGTCCTCACCTGGATCGTGCGCCCGACGCGCCGCGAGTGGCTGGTGCTGGCGGCCATGCTGGCGATCACCTATGTGTGGACGACGCCGTGGGATAACTACCTGGTCGGCAGCGGGGTCTGGTATTACGACCCGGCCCTGGTCAGCGGCGTGGTCATCGGCTGGGTGCCGCTCGAGGAATACCTTTTCTTCGGCCTCCAGGTGTGGCTGAGCGGCACGCTGACCTTCGGCCTGATGCGCCTCTTCGCCGCGCGCTCCACGGCCTTCGCGCCGGGCGCGGCCCTGCCGGCGCTGATGTTGCCGTTGGCCCTGGCCTTCTCCCCGACGCCCCCGCTCCCCGGTTCCGGCTTGCCGGCCGGGACCCCCGCCAGCGACCTGCCGGCTTTGCCGTTCGGCGAGTGGAACTACCTGTTCCTCATCCTGGCCTGGGCGTTGCCCGTGATCGCCGGCCAGTGGGCCATCGGCTGGGATGCCTTCCTGGCTAACTGGAAGGTGTACACACTGGGTATCGTGATCCCGGCCGTGTATCTGACGACCATGGACTCGATCGCCATCGGCTCCGGGACCTGGACGATTGCGGCGACCCAGTCGCTGGGCGTCTTCCTGCCGGGCGGCGTGCCGGTCGAGGAAGGCGTGTTCTTTCTGGCCACCAATGTGCTGATCGTGCAGGGGGTGCTGCTGTTCACCAGCCCGGCGGTGGAAGCGCGTCTGCGGCGCTGGGTGAAGCGGTAAAATGCAGAGCGTGTTCCCCTCTCCCAAACGGGTGTCTATCGGCCGCCGGCTCCTGGCCCAACTCACCCCGGACCTCTGGCCGCTGCCCACGCTGGCCTGGCTGGCGTACACCATCGCCCTGCCGGTCCTCGACGCGTGGACCGGCGGTCGTTCTTTCGCCTGGCTGTCCAGCCTGGGCGTGGTGCTGCAGCTCAGCGCCGTGCTCTTCATCCTGGGCCGCGCCTGGACCTGGCAGCGCCTGGTGGACGTGGTCGGTCTGGCCGTGCCGCTGACCTGGGCGGCGGAGTGGCTCGGCAGCACAACGGGCTTCCCGTTCGGCGTCTACCAGTACACCGACCGGCTCCAGCCGCAACTGCTCGGCGTGCCGGCGCTCATCCCGTTGGCCTGGATGATGATGCTGCCGGCGGCCTGGGCGGTCGCTTCGGTCGTCGTCTCGCCGCGCGAGCGCCTGGCCTTCGCCCTGGTCTCGGCCGTCGCCTTCACGGCCTGGGACCTGTACCTGGACCCGCAGATGACGGCGCGCGGGTTGTGGGTCTGGGCTGAGCCGGTCGGCTACTTCGGCATCCCCTGGATCAACTTCCTCGGCTGGCTGCTCACGTCTTTTCTGGTGACGTTCCTGTGCGCGCCGCGCGACCTGCCCGCCCGGCCGCTGGCCGTGATTTACACCGCCACCTGGCTGTTGCAGGCTATCGGCCTGGGGGTGTTCTGGGGCCAGCCCGGCCCGGCCCTGGTCGGCTTTTTGGCGATGGGCGTCTTCGCCGTCAATTTCTGGCGCATCGCTCTCACGTCTGCGCCTGACCCCGCAAACAAGCGCTGACCATCACCCATCACTTGCCACCTGCCGCCGCCAATGTCCGAGATCGCCTGGCTACTCATTGCTTTTCTATCCGGCAGCCTCCCGTTCTCGCCGCTCCTCGGCCGGCTGGCGCTGGGCCGGGACATCCGCGCGTACGGCGACGGTAATCCCGGCTCGACCAACGTCTTCCGGGCCGGCGGGCGCTGGGCGGGCGTGGCGGCGCTGCTGCTGGACGGGTTCAAGGGCGCCATCCCGGTCGGCCTGGCCTACTGGGGCGATGCCCTGCGCGGCCCATGGCTGGTCGCCGTGGCGCTCGCGCCGGTGCTCGGCCACGCCTTCTCGCCGTTCCTGCGAGGGCGCGGCGGCAAGGCCGTGGCCACCACGTTCGGAGTCTGGGCCGGCCTCACAGGCCCGGAGGCGCCGATCGTCCTCGGCTGTCTGTTGGCCGCCTGGTTCCTGGCGCTGGACAACTCCGGCTGGGCGCTGGCGCTGACGATGCTGTGCTTCCTGGGCCACCTGCTTAATTACCGGCCGGACCCGGCGCTGATTGGGCTGTGGGCCGGCAACGCCGCGCTGCTGGCCTGGAAGTACCGCGCCGACCTCGGGCGCGCCCCGCGTCTGCGGACGGAGCGGGCCGCGCGGCTCCTGCGGCGTCTCGGCCGGGCGGCGTGAGGGCCGCGTCTTTGGTGAATCCCGTCCGCCATGCTTTACCTCGGCCTCTTCATTGCCCTGGTCCTCATCGTCCTGGCCGCCATCGCCAGCCTGAACGCGCTCACTTTCCCGCGCCTTGCGACCGGTAACGCGCCGGCTGTCAGCCGACAGCCGCCGTTCGCCGCGCACGGCCTGATCTCTGTGCTCATCCCCGCCCGCAACGAGGCCGCCATCATCGGCGACACGGTGCGCGCGCTGCTGGGGCAGACGGGCGTGGATTTTGAGGTGATCGTGCTGGACGACCACTCCGCCGACGGGACCGGCGCGGCGGCGCGGGCGGCGGGCGGCGGCGACCCACGGCTGCGCGTCCTCGCCGGCGAACCCCTGCCGCCCGACTGGCTGGGCAAGAACTGGGCCTGTCACCAGCTCGCCCGGGCGGCGGCCGGCGACTGGCTGCTGTTCACGGACGCCGATGTACAGTGGCGGCCGGGCGCGCTGGCGGCGCTGGCCGGGATGCGGGCGCGGACCGAACCCGACCTCCTGACGATCTGGCCGACGCAGATCACGCAGACCTGGGGCGAGCGCCTGGCCGTGTCGCTGATCGCCCTAGTGGTCATCGCCTATCTTCCGGCGCTGGCCGTCCATCACCTGCCCGGGCGTATCTTCTCGGCCGCGAACGGCCAGTGCCTGCTCTTCCGGCGCGCGGCCTACGAGCGCGTCGGCGGCCATGCCGCGGTGCGCGGCGACATCCTGGAGGATGTGGCGCTGGCGGCGCGCGTCAAGGGCGCGGGGCTGCGCCTGCGCATGGCGGACGGCGCGGGCCTGATTGCCTGCCGCATGTATCGGAATTGGCCCGAGGTGCGCGACGGCTTCGCCAAGAACATCCTGGCCGGGCATGGGGGTCGGCCGGCGCTGTTGCTGCTGTCCACGCTCTTTCACTGGCTCGTTTTCGTCTTCCCCTGGTTGTGGGCGATGGGGAGCTGGGGATTAAGAATGGGGGATTGGGAATTGGCCCTGGCCGCCTCATCCTTCCCCCTCAGCCTGGTCCTCCTCGGGGTCACCATCCGCGCCCTGACCGCCGCTGTCACCGGCCAGCGCGTGCGTGATGCGCTCCTGATGCCGGTCTCTGTGATGCTGATGACCGTGATCGCCGCGCGGTCGCTCTACTGGCGCTACACCGGCGGCCCGCGCTGGAAGGGGCGGGCGCTGCCCGAGGCGCGATGACCCACGACGTCATCGTGATCGGCGCCGGCATCGGCGGCCTGAGCGCCGCTATCCGCCTGGCCGCCGCCGGCCGGCGGGTGCTGGTGCTCGAGCAGAACGCCCAGGTGGGCGGCAAGATGGGCGAGGTCCGCGCCGCCGGTTTCCGCTGGGACACCGGCCCGTCGGTTATCACCATGCGCCCGGTCTTCGAGGCCCTGTTCCGCGCCGCCGGCCGCCGCCTGGAGGACTATCTGACCCTGGTCCCGGTGGAGCCGCTGACGCGCTACTTCTACCCGGACGGCGTCGTGCTGGACGCCACCCGCGACCTGGCGCGCATGACCGAGCAGATCGGCCGGATCGAGCCGCGCGATGTCGAGGGTTACCTGGCTTACCTGGCCTACGCCGCGCGCCTGTACCGCATCACGGGTCCGGCCTTCATCTTCGGCGATCCGGTCTCGCCGCGCACGCTGCTGCGGGTGCCCGTGGGCGAATGGCCGCAGGTGGACGGCTGGCGCAGCATGGACGCCGCGATCCGCAGTTTCGTGCGTTCGCCGCACCTGCGCCAATTGCTGGGGCGCTTCGCGACCTATGTCGGCGCCAGCCCCTACCGCGCGCCGGCCACGCTCAATGTCATCGCCCACGTCGAGCTGACCGGCGGCGTGTGGTATCCACGCGGCGGCGTCTACGCCATCGCCCGCGCCCTGGAGCGGCTGGCGTCCGAGCTGGGGGTGGAGATCCGCGCCGGATGCCGCGTGGACCGCATCGACGTGCGCGGCGGCCGGGCGGTGGGCGTCATCGCCGAAGGGGCGGCGCTGCCGGCGCGGGCCGTGCTCGCCAACGTGGATGTCGCCACGGTCTACGAGAAATTGCTGCCGCCCGGCTCGGCCCCGGCCGGCCGCGCGCGTGCGCTGGCGTCGGCCGAACCGTCCGTCTCCGGCTTCCTCCTGCTGCTGGGGGTGCGCGGCGAGCACCCGCACCTGGCGCACCACAACCTTTTCTTCTGCCGCGATTATCGCCGCGAGTTCGACGATCTCTTCACCCGCGGCGCGCCGCCGGAGGACCCGACGGTGTACGTCGCCATCACCAGCAAGCGCGACCCCGATCACGCGCCGCCCGGGTGTGAGAACTGGTTCGTGCTGGTCAATGCCCCGCCGCTCGGGCCGGCCTGGGATTGGACGGCGCGGGCCGCCGCGTATCGCGAACACGTGCTGGCGACGCTGGCCGCGCGCGGCCTGGACGTCCGCGATCGGCTGGCGTATGAGCGCGTGTTCACCCCGCTTGACCTGGAGCGCCTGACCGGCGCGCGTCGCGGCGCGCTGTACGGGGCCTCGTCCAACAGCCCGTGGGCGGCTTTCCGCCGCCCGGCCAACCGCGCGCCGGACATCGGCGGCCTGTTCTTCGCTGGCGGCACGGCCCACCCCGGCGGCGGCGTGCCCATGGTGGTGCTCTCCGGCGCGGCGGCGGCGCGGCGCATCCTCTCCTAACCAAATCCTCCCCAAAAACGTTCGCCGGAATCCGGGTCCTCGGCTAAACTCGCGCATATTCACCCGGAAAGGCGACTATGCTCAATTATCCGCTCACCCTGTCCTTCAAGATCATCGCCCTGGCGCCGCAGGTCCGCGTCCTGGACGCCTCGGGCAATCTGGTGATGTATGTGCGCCAGAAGATCCTGGCCCTGCGCGAGGACGTCAAGGTCTTCGCCGACGAGCAGCAGCAGCGCCAGCTCTTCCAGATCAAGGCCGACCGGATCATCGACTTCTCGGCCCAGTACAACATCACGGCCATCGGCGGCGGGCCGGTGGGGGCCGTGAAGCGGCGCGGCATGCGCTCGTTGTGGAAGGCGACCTACGACATCCGCGACCCGTACGGCGCCGACGTCGGCCTGATCCATGAGGAGAACCCGTGGCTCAAGGTGCTCGACGGCCTGCTGAGCGAGATCCCGTTTCTGGGGATGCTGGTCAATCCCTCCTACCTGGTGGACCTGCGCGGCCAGACCGTGCTGTACCTGAAGAAACAGCCGGCGTTCTTCGAGGGGCGGTTCACGCTCGACAAGCGCGGCGAGTTTTCGGACGCGGACGAGAAACTGCTCATCACCAGCGTGTTGATGATGCTGATGCTGGAGCGTTCGCGCGGCTGAGGGGCCCGGCCCGGCTTGCGGAGCCGGGCTTTGGCTTACGCATGACCACGTACGACGATCGCCACGCCGCCTACATCACCGCGCTCTTCGCCGCTCATGATCCGGCGTTGGCCGCGATTTACGCCGCGATCCCGAAGCGCGGCCTGCCGGCGATCACCATCAGGCCGGAGGAGGGGCGCTTCCTGCAGTTTCTGGCCCGCGCCTGCGCGGCGCGCCGGGCGGTGGAGATCGGCACGCTCGGCGGCTACAGCGGCGCCTGGATTGCGCGCGGCCTGGCGCCGGACGGGCGTCTGATCACCCTGGAGAAGGAGCCGCGCCACGCCGAGGTGGCCCGGGAGCACTTCGCGCTGGCCGGCGTGGCGGATCGGGTGGACGTGCGCGTGGGCGATGCCCACACTCTGCTCCCGGCGCTGGCCGCCGAAGGCCCCTTCGACTTCTGTTTCATTGACGCCGAGAAGGATGGCTATCCGGCTTACCTGGACTGGGCGCTGGCCAACCTCCGGCCGGGCGGGGTGGTGGCGGCCCACAACGCCTTCCGGCATGGCGCCGTCGTGGCCGGCGACCGGGGGGAGGCGGCCACCGAGGTCATGCGCGCCTTCAACCGGCGCTGTGCGGCCGAGCCGCGCCTGGTGAGCACGATCTTCCCGGCCGGCGACGGCATGGTCGTCGGCGTCGTCGCTTGAGCGCAGACGATTCCGACCTTTGGCGGATACCCAGGGCCGGCCGATTGTGGCATAGTGTGGCGCGATGTTCGCTGTGAGCCCGCTCGCGATGGCGTATGGTAGAATGCCGCTGACCACGGCCCATGTCTCTCACGCTCCTGCACGACGGCCTGTCCAACGCCTGTCTGATCTTCAGCCTGATCATCAGTGGCTACGGCTTCTGGACGTTCGCCCGCAGCCGGGGCGTGGGCGGCAGCTTCCTGGGCGTCCTGGTCGTGGGCGAAGCCTTGTTTCTGGCGCAGGCGGCGGTCGGCGTCCTGCTGGCGACGCAGGGCCAGGCGCCGGCGCGCGGCTGGGTGCACTACCTGTACGGCGTCGTGCTCATCATCGCGCTGCCCGGCCTGTACGCTTTTGTGCGCGGCCGGGACTCGCGCCGCGAAGCCTTCCTTTACGCGCTCATGGGCCTGTTCCTGGCCGGAATCTCCCTGCGCGCCGTCGGCACCGCCCTGACGCCGTTACCATGATCCCGCCCCTGGTCGTTCGAGGGCCTGCCGCCCTCTCGGTTGGTTGGAATTCATAAAGCTTCACAAAGGAGACTTGCCATGCGCGCTCACAAGCTCAGCCGTCTGTTGGCGGCGCCCATCGCCCTGGCGCTGGCGGCGCTCGCCTGCTCGCCCGGCGGGGCGCCGCCGACCGAGACGCCCGAGCCCTCGCCGACCCGGCCCCGGCCCACGGTGACGCCGGCCGCCACGCCCACCCCCGAGAACGCCGGGGCGATCCGCGACGTCCGGGACGTCCAGCAGGCCACCATCCAGATCGTGGCCCAGGGCACGTTCGTCGACCCGGAAGTCGGCGTCCAGGCCAACGCCGCCGGCGCCGGCTCCGGTTTCATCATCAGCCCGGACGGCCTGGCCGTGACCAACAATCACGTCGTCACCGGCGCGGCCCGCATCAGCGTTTACCTGAACGGGGAGGAATACCGCGCCCGGATCCTGGGCGTCTCCGAATGCTCGGACCTGGCCGTGATCCAGGTGGAGGGCAGCGATTTCCGTTACCTGGAGCTTTATGAAGGCGACGTCGAGGTGGGTCTGGAGGTGTACGCCGCCGGGTTCCCGCTGGGCGATCCCGAGTTCACGCTCACCAAGGGCATTGTGTCCAAGGCGCGCGCGGGCGGCGAGTCCAGCTGGGCCTCGGTTGACTCGGTCATCGAGCACGACGCCACCATCAATCCCGGCAACTCCGGCGGCCCGCTGGTGGACGAGGCCGGCCGGCTGGTGGGCATCAACTACGCGGGCAATTCCGGCACCAACCAGTACTTCGCCATCAAGGCCCAGGACGCGCAGGACATCATTGATGAGCTCGCCGACGGCAACGACGTCGACTCGCTGGGCGTCAACGGCCAGGCCATCGTCTGGAACGACGGTCAGAACTCCGGCATCTGGGTTTCGTCGGTGAAGTCCGGCTCGCCGGCCGACAACACCGGCGTGCAGCCCGGCGACATCCTGCTGACCATGGAGGGCCTGACGCTGGCCGCCGACGGCACGATGACCGAGTATTGCGATATCATCCGCAGCCACAAGCCGGGCGATCCGCTGTCGGTGGAAGTGCTGCGCTTCTCCACCCAGGAATACCTGTCCGGTCAGATGAACGGCCGCGAGCTGGCGGTCACCTATTCGTTCGCCAACGAGCTCGGCAATGAGGTGCAGGCCAGCGGCACCGGCGAGTACACGGGCTACGAAGTGATCCGGGACGACGCCGGCGCCATCGAGATCGCCGTGCCGGTGGAGTGGGCCGACCGCAACGGCGCCAACTGGGAGGTTGACGGCGATATCATCGGCGCGTCGATCAGCGCCGCGCCGGACCTGGGGCGCTTCAACGGCGGCTGGGACGAACCCGGCGTCTTCTTCGGCGTCACCGACGACATCGCCCGGCTGGGCGGCTATATCCAGGTGCTCGACATCTACAAGGGCAGCTTCAGCCAGAACTGCGAGTTTGTGGAGCGCCGCGACTATGGCGAGAACGACCCGCTGTTCGAGGGCAAGTTCGACATCTTCACCGACTGCGACGGCGTGGGCAACGTGCTGATCGTCCTCTCGGCGCGGCCCAAGGAGAACCAGACGGCGTATCTGCTCCTGGTGGTCGCCAACATCATGACCGACGCCGACTATAGCGCGCTCGACCAGATCTTCAACACGTTCAACGTCGTCGGCAACCTGCCGTAACCCCGGCGGCGCGCCCGACCCGCGGCGGGGCGGCTGACTTTCGAGTCAGCCGCCCCGTTGTGTTTGGACGAGGCCGTGTTGTCCCCACAGCCAGCTCGGACACGCGCAGGCCGCTCCGGCCCGGCGGTTTGCAGCGCCGGGGCGGTCTTCTCCTTGGTGATGAGCCCGATGCCGCGAAGGCCACGCAGTCACACGAAGCTCTCGCGGCCCTTCGTGTCCCCCCGTGATGATTGACGACGCCGGCTTCTATGACGATTTCCTGTTGCCCTTGCCCTGGCGCGCCTCTCGACCGTTCGACAGGCTCACGGTGCGAGGCGAATGCAGACCCAGATGGCCGTGTTGCCGTCAGGCCGAGGCCCACAGGCGCGGCCGGTCCGCGATGCGCGCCCACCCCTGCCCGGGTTGGACGGGCTCCACGCTCAGGTCGGTGAAGTAGGCGTCCAGGACGGCGGCGCGCTCCATGGCCAGCGGCGGCCGGCAGTAGTCCTCTTCTTCCCACAGCGCCCAGCCGTCCGCCTCAAGCCGGGCGTCGTCCAGCCCCCCGTGCAGGGCGGCCCCAAACGGGCGCATGGCCCGGATCTCGCCGCTGTCCAGGCGCCGGCGGAGTTCGGGCAGGCGCCCGGTCTGCGGTCGCGCTTTCACCAGATAGTGGGCCATACAGCTCCTTTCTACGGCTTGGCCGGCTCCACCGGCAATGGCAGTGCTCGTCGTCGGGCCGCAGCCTCTTCGCCGATACGCGGCTCAGGCGCGAGAAGTCGCCGACTTTATACCGAATGCCGCTTGCGTTGACGTCACCCCGGCGCAAGCCGGGGTCCAGGTCCCGCCCCAATTCGCTGGATTCCGGCCTTCGCCGGAATGACATGCCGTAAATTAAATCGGCAATCGCTCTAAACACGGTGACGTCATCCTTTCGACCCCGACTCTACACCTGCCTGCCGTGGGAGAGTCAAGCCATCTGGGTAAAATGTTAAGGCTGGCTGCTTGACCTGCCTGCAATCCTTGCTACAATCCCGCCAGATGGACCTCTGGCCGCGGTGTTGTGTCCCCTGTTCCCCACCGGACGCTGTGTTGGCGCCCACCGCCGGCTTCTTCCGCCCCGACCACGACCCGCCCGCCTCCTTTCCCGCCGTCCAGTCTCTCGTCGCTTAAGTTGCCGCTTTGACGGAGCCTCAGAAAGGAGAACGCCCCATGACTTCCGCAAATCCCTTCCCGCGCGGCCGGCGGGCGAAGTTCTACGCCGATGTCCCTGACGAGAAGTGGTCGGACTGGCGCTGGCAGATGTCCAACCGCCTCAACACCGTGGGCGAGCTGGCCCAGGTGCTGGACCTGAGCGAGAGCGAGCGTCAGGCCCTGGAGGCCAAGAATCTGTTCCGGGTGGACATCACCCCGTATTTCGCCTCGCTCATCGACCCGGCCGACCCGCACGACCCCATCCGCCAGCAGGTCATCCCCACCGCGCGCGAGATGGTGCCGTTCACGTCGATGATGGAAGACTCGCTGGCCGAGGACCGCCACTCGCCGGTGCCCGGCCTGGTCCACCGTTACCCCGACCGGGTGCTGATGCTGGTGACCACCCAGTGCGCGTCCTACTGCCGCTACTGCACCCGCTCACGCATCGTCGGCGACCCCAGCCAGACCTTCTCGCGCAAGGAGTTCGAGGCCCAGATCGATTACCTGGAGCGCACGCCGCAGGTGCGCGACGTGCTGCTCTCCGGCGGCGACCCGCTGGTGCTGGCGCCCAGGCTGCTGGAGGAGATCATCAGCCGGCTGCGCGCCATCCCGCACATCGAGATTATCCGCATCGGGTCGCGCGTGCCCGTCTTCCTGCCCATGCGCATCACCGCCGAGCTGTGCGACATGCTCCAGAAGTACCACCCCTTCTGGATGAACATCCACGTCAACCACCCGAACGAGATCACGGGCGAGCTGGCCGACGCCTGCGACCGGCTGACGCGCGCCGGCGTGCCGCTCGGCAACCAGAGCGTGCTGCTGGCCGGCGTGAACGACTCGGTCCACATCCAGCGCAAGCTGGTGCACGACCTGGTGCGGATGCGGGTGCGCCCCTACTACCTCTACCAGTGCGACCTGGTGGAGGGCGCCGGCCACTTCCGCACCACCGTCGCCCGGGGCATCGAGATCATCGAAGGGCTGCGCGGCCACACCTCCGGCTACGCCGTGCCGCATTACATCGTCGACGCGCCGGGCGGCGGCGGCAAGATCCCGGTCATGCCCAACTACGTCGTGTCGCAGGCCCCCGGCAAGGTGGTCCTGCGCAACTATGAGGGCTTCATCACCACCTACACGGAGCCGGAGGATTACAACCCGCACGCCGTGGCACCGCTGGAGGACAAGGTCCTCAAGCGGCCGGAGCCCGGCCAGGAGGGCGTGCTCGGCCTGCTGCATGGCCGGGATATGTTCATCAAGCCGGCCGCGTTCGACGATGTGCACGCGCGCGGCGGCGGCACCCACCGCCTCAAAGCCGATGAGAAAAAGTGGCAGCCGCTCGGCATCGGGCATGCGCCGGGCCTGATCGAGGGCGAAACGGCCGCGGCGCCGGCGCCCCGCCTGGCCTCCGGCGACGCGCCCGCCGAAGACGGCGTCTCACAGGGAGAAGTGAGCTAGTGTCTACTTCTGAAACGTCCGAGTCATCGCCCATCCCCGCCTCCGGTCCCGCCGCCGTCGCGCGCGATGGCGGCGGGAGGCGGGCCGGGGGCCTCCGCGTCGCCGTCCTCTACAACCTGAAGGAGAACGCGCCCAGCCTGAACGGCAGCACGCCCAGGGACGCCCTGGCCGAGCTTGATTCAATGACCAACGTCCAGGATTATTGCAACGCCCTCCGCGCCCTCGGGCACGAGGTGGTGGCGTTCGAGGGGAACGCCGAGCTGCCGCAGCGCCTGGCCGAGCACCCGGTGGATATCTGTTTCAACACCTGCGAGGGGTTCCGCGGCGACTCGCGCGAAGCGCAGGTGCCGGCCCTGCTGGAGATGATGGGCATGCCCTACACGGCCAGCCGGGTGCTGGCCCTGGCGATCACCCTGGACAAGGCCATGACCAAGCGGGTGCTGCACTACTACGGCCTGCCCACGCCGGCCTTCCAGGAATTCTTCGCCGCCGACCAGCCGCTGGACCCGCGCCTGGCCGAGCGGTTGTGCGCCGGGCGGCCGCTGTTCGTCAAGCCCAACCGCGAAGGCACCGGCATCGGCATCCACAGCGACAACATCATCACCGACGAGACGCGGCTGCGGGAAAAGGTCGCCTACCTGCTCAAGGCTTACAAGGAGTCGGTCCTGGTCGAAGAGTACGTGGACGGCCGCGACGTCACCTGCGGCCTGGTCGGCAACCTGCGGCCGGACGGCGCGCCGGACGACGACCTGCACTTCTTCCCGATCTCGGAGGTGGACTATTCGGTCTATCCTCCGGGCACGGAGCCTTTCTATTCCTATAAGCTTAAAGTCGACCTGGCCGACGACTATCGCAACCTGTGCCCGGCGCCCCTGCCGGACCACATCGCCGCCGAGGTGCGCCGGCTGACCCTGGAGACCTTCCGCGCCTGCGGCTGCCTGGACGTGGCGCGCGTGGACTTCCGCCTCGACGTGCACAACCATCTCCAGCCCATGATCCTGGAGATCAATGCGCTGCCCGGCCTCACCTCCATCAGCGACCTGACCCTGTGCGCCCAGGCCGAGGGCTGGACGCACGCCCAACTGGTGCAGGCTGTCTTTAACGCGGCCCTGAAACGTCTCGGCATGCTCAGGCCATTGGAAAGACAGGGACAGGGGGTCGGGGTCTGACCCGGCCCTTAATCCGGCGCCCGCGGAGGCCGTATGTCTCGACTCAAAGTCGCCGTCCTCGCGAATCTGAAAAAGAACGCGCCCAAGTGGCCGGGCATGGCCGACGACCACTGGGACGATCTCGACTCCGAGTCCACCGTCGAGGCGTTGCTCGAGGCGATCCGCGCGGGCGGACACGACACCACTTTCTTCGAGGGCGACGCCACCCTGGTGGCGCACTTGAGCGCCTTCAAGCCGGACATCTGCTTCAACATCTGTGAGGGCCACTTTGGCGATGGGCGGGAAGCGCAGGTGCCGGCCCTGTTGGAGACGCTGCGCATCCCGTACACCGGCTCGCGGGTGCTGACGCTGGCCCTGGCGCTCGACAAGCCGATGACCAAACGCGTGCTGATGTGGCACGATCTGCCCACGCCCGCCTTCCAGTCGTTTGAGAGCCCGGACGAGCCGCTGGACGACGACATGCTCTTCCCGCTGTTCGTCAAGCCGTCGCGGGAAGGCACCGGCATGGGGGTCAGCGGCAAGTCGATCGTCAACGACGAGCATGAACTGCGCGAGCAGGTGGACTACATCGTCCGCCGTTACAAGCAGACGGCGCTGGTGGAGCGCTACATCGCCGGCCGCGAAGTGACCGTCGGCCTGGTGGGCAACATCGGCGGCGTGGCCGCCCGCCGCCTGCCGCAGCGCTATTACCAGACCAAAGACCGCGACTATTCCGAGATCGGCCTGGCCGCGCTGCGGGCCGGCGGCATGACCTTCCTGCCGCCGATGGAGGTGAACCTGGCGCCCTTCAAGGACACCGACGCGGTCTATTCCAACCGCCTCAAGACCGACCTGGCCGAGGACCTGGAGTACCTGTGCCCGGCCCCGCTCAAACGCGAGCAGATCCAGGAACTTAACTGGCTCACGGCCGCCGTCTTCCGCGTGATGGGCTGCCGCGACGTCGCGCGCGTCGATTTCCGCCTGGACGAGAACGACAACTTCAAGCCCTACATCCTGGAGATCAACCCGCTCCCCGGCCTGGCGCCCGGCATCAGCGACCTGGTGATCGAGGCCGCGGCCATGGGCATCAGCCACGCCGAACTGGTCAACATGATCCTGGACGCCGCCATCGAGCGGCACGGCCTGCGCCCCGCGCGGTTCGTCTCGTCTCCATAGCGATGAGTGGGTGAAGGGGTGACCTGGTGACCGGGTGAGTGAGTGATTGTTCATTACCCTGTCACCCTGTCGCCCTGTCACCCTGTCACCCTTGATTGTCTCTTCATCTCTCCCCGAGGAACTCCCCGCCATCCTGGACGCGAGCCGCAGCGTCGGCGTGTTCACGGCCGAAGAGATCGCCACGGTCCAGGAACTGTTCGAAGGCTATCAGCGCGATCCCGTCGCCAGCGGTTACAACTTCCTGAGCTGCACCGAGGGCGGGCAGTTGTTGGGCTTTGCATGCTGGGGGCCGACGGCGCTCTCCAAAGGCGCGGCTGACCTGTATTGGATCTGCACGGCGCGGTCCGCCCAGGGCCGCGGCGTGGCCGCCGCCCTCCTGCGCGCCGTCGAAGACGCCGTCCGCGCCGCCGGCCGCTGGCTCATTGTCATCTGGACCAGCAGCCGGCCCGACTACGAGCCGGCGCGGCGCTTCTATCAGCGGGCTGGCTGCGAGTTGCAGACGCAGATCACCGATTTCTATGATCGCGGCGAAGACCTGTGTGTTTTTGTCCGCCGCCTGGATCGCTAATCGCCTTGTGCAGTTTGCACACAATTCCCCCCGAGTCAGTCGTCTATTGTGGCCGTTAACCGTGAAACTTTAAGGTTTAAGGCCGAGTTTTAAGACTAGACATATTGACGCCTGTCTCGGTTATGGTAGGATGCGATTAGAAAACGTCAATCTGACGTAAGTATCCGGGCAGGTCACCCGGATGTTTGGCGGTAATGCTTGCGAGGTCTCCCAGATGTAGCCGGTGGCCCGGAAGCGCCGAAAAGGGAAAAATGGCTCTGAAACTGAAATCCCAGCGGACTCAACCTTCTGTCCAGTCACGGCCGTTCAAGGCCATCCTGCTGTATAGCGTCATGAGCGACTGGACCCAGGATGACACCCTTCTCTCCGAGGAGTGCATCACGCGCATGAAGCGCGGTCTGAGCGTCGTGGGCCTGGAGTCCACTCACGTGGCCATCCGCAAGGACGTGGCCGGCCCGCTGCGCGGCTTCGATCCGCGCGAATACGTCATCTTCAACTGGGCCGAGGGCCTGGACGGCGCGCCCAACGCCTACGACGCCGTGCCGCCGGTGCTGGAGGAGATGGGTTTCGCGTACACCGGCGCCGACGCCTGGACCCTGGCCGCCAGCCTGGACAAGGCCTACACCAAGAAGATCCTGCTCGAGAACAAGATCCCGACGCCGGTCTCGAAAGTGTACGACCGCGCCGTGCTCAACGGCTGGCGGCGTTACCCGGCGCTGGTCAAGCCGGCCACCGAGCACTGCTCGTTCGGCATCACGCGCGAGGCCGTGGTCGACAACCCTCAGCAGTTGAAGGACCGCATCCAGTACGTCATCGACACCTGGAAGTGCCCGGCGCTGGTGGAGGACTTCATCGACGGCACCGAGTTCAACGTCTCGGTGTGGGGCAACGGCGACGAAGCCCAGGTGCTGCCGATCAGCGCCATGGACTACTCGGCGTTTGCGGACTATCACGACCGGCTGTGCACGTTCGACGCCAAGTGGAACCCGGAGTCGGAGGCCTATCGCCTGACGGCCGTGCAGTGCCCGGCGGACCTGGACAAGACCCTCAAGCGCCGCATCGAGCGCGTCGCCCTGGCGACGTATCGGGCGTTGAAGCTGCGCGACTACGGCCGCGTGGACATGCGCGTCCGCAACGGCGTGCCCTACGTCCTGGATGTGAACGCCAACCCCGACATCACCATGGAAGGCGGCTTCGCGCGCTCGGCCCGCGCCGCCGGCTACGATTACGGCCAGATGACGGCCCACATCCTCACCCTGGCCGCCCGGCGCATGCCGAACGGGACGAAAGCCTGACGCGCCCCGCCAGCTTCACGCAAGAAAAGACCGGCTCCCCGCAGCCGGTCTTTTTCGTGCGCGCCATCAGCGCCAGCCGCGTCAGCGGGCCGGCTTAATCCGCGGCGGTGGCCGGCAGGGTCTGCCGCGCCTCCTGCTCCGCGCGCGAGGCGGCCACGTTGAGCCGGAAGGACAACCCGAAAGCCGCGGCCAGCATGACGATCTCCAGCGCGAACACGGCGCTGTAGGCGGCCAACCGGCTGCCGGTGAGCAGTTGGACGACGTCCACCACGCCGCCGCCGATGACGTTGCCGGCCGCCTTGCCCAGCAAGTTGGCCATGCCCCACACCCCCATCAGCAGCCCGGCCCGGATGGTGGTGGTGAAGTTGAGCGCGCCCGTGAGCATGCCGGCCCCGGCCAGCCCCGTGCCCAGACCCATGAACAGGATCAGGTTGCGGAACAGCCCGACGTCCCCGGTGGCGCCGGCGAAGATGATGCCCGCGAATGCGGCCAGGCTGGCCGCGATGCCGGCGCGCATCACATTCAGATAGCCGAACCATTTGATCAAGACCAGACCCGAGAGGAGCATGGCCGCCATCACGCCCAGCCCCCACGGCACGGTCAGGCGCGTGGTCTGCCCCACGTCCATGTTCAACACCAGGGCGCCGTACGGCTCCAGCAGCGCGTCCTGCGCCAGCGTGCCGATGAACGTGAAGAAGACCAGGCTGAAGAACAGCCGCACCTGCGGGTCGGCCAGCACCACGTCCCGGACGGCGGCCCGGAACGAAGCGCCGCGCGCCTTCTCGGTCGCGACCCGGGTCACCACCGTCCGCGGCTCCTGGCCGAGGGCCGCCAGAAGCGACAGCCCAAAGGCGACCGTGGCCGTGCCGAGCGTGACCGCCACCAGCCGGCCCGGGTCGTAGGTCTCCAGCGCCCGGCCGAGCAGGCCGCCGCCCATCACGCTGCCCAGCAGCGCCGCCACCTCGTACAGCGTCGCGGCGCGCGGCCGGGCATCGCCGGTGAAGATGTCCGCCAGCAAGGCCTCAAACGAGTTGTGCCCCAGGTTGCGCCCCAGGCCGAACAGCGTGAAGCCCAGCAGCGTGCCCGCCATGAGCCAGGGCGCGCCGGCCGAGTTGACGATCATCAGCACGGTCGCCGCCAGGCCCAGCCCGGCCAGCAGCGCGCCCAGGACGATATACGGCTCGCGCCGGCGCCCGAAGATCGTAAACCCGTCCGACCGGTAGCCGAGCCACAGCCGGATCGGCGAGATCAAATATGGGATGGCAATGAGCAGGCCGACCAGCGAGGCCGGGTAGCCCAACTCGGCGATCATGATCCGGTTGAGAGTCGAGGCCACCAGGACGCCGAGCAGGCCGTAGCCGAAGACGAAAAGGGCCAGGCGGAAATGGTTCAAGAAGCGGAGAGTGTGTTTCATGACAGCGGACCTCGCATAAGAAGATGGGTTACTGTTCAGCCGTTCCCGTTCGCGGTGAGCGCGGTTCCGGGGGCGTCGGCTTCAAGCCGGCGCAGTCACGACGGCGGCGGCCCGTTGCGCCGCGGCCTGGCCCTGGCGGATGCAGTCCGGGACGCCCAGGCCGCGATAGGAGCTGCCGGCCAGGAAAAGACCCGGCGGCAGCCGGCGCTCGATTTCGTCCACCCGGTCCAGATGCCCGACGTCGGCCTGCGGGAAGCTGGCCGGCCAGCGCGACACGCGGTAATCGATCGGTGCGGCCTCCAGGCCGATCAGGGCGCGCAGCTCGTCGCGCACGGCGGCGAGCAGGGCGGCATCGTCCAGCGTCAGCATGGCCGGCGCGCCCGCGCCGAAGAAGACGCGCGCCAGCTCGTAGCCGCGCGGCGCCCGATCCGGCATCTTGGCCGAGGTCCAGGTCAGGGCGTCGATGCGGCGCTTTTCCCGGCGCGGGATCATCAGGCCGTTGAGCCGGAACGGCAGGCGCACGTCGGCGCTACGGTAGGCCAGCGACAGGGTGCCGATGTCGGTGTGCCGGATACGCGCCAGGCCGGCCGCGCTCGCCGGGGCGGCGTCGCGCAGCAGGCCGGCGGCGGCGTTGGCGGGCGTTGCCACGATCACGGCGTCCGCCAGCAGCGGCTCGCCCTCGGCCAGTTCGATCTCGTACTGGTCGTCGATCCGGCGGAGACGCCGGGCGCCGGCGTTCAGGCGCAGGTCACAGCGCAGGTCCGCGCTCAGCCGCCGCACCAGCGCGTCCACCAGTTCCTGGGCGCCCTCGCGAAACGTGGCGAAGGCCGGCGGCAGTTGCTCGCCGCGCGCGCGCGCCCGGCGCTTGGCCTGCATCCGGGCCAGCGCGCCGGCCACCAGCGAGCCGTTCTCTTTCTCCATCTCGCGCATGACGGGCGACGTGGTCAGCAAGCTCTGCGTCGCCGGGTCGGTGTTGTAGATGCCGGCCAGGATCGGGCCGATGAACTTCTCCATCGCCTCGCGCCCCAGCCGCCGGCTGGCGAACTCGCCCAGCGACTCGTCGCCGTCGTCACGCCGGGCCGGGATGAAGGGTTCGGCCAGCAGGCGCAGCTTGCCGCCCAGGGTCAGCAGCGGCGACGTCACGAAGTCCACCGGGTTGAGCGGCACCTTGAGAGGCCGTCCCGCGTCGAGCACATAGATGTTGCGCGCCTCGCTGCCCGGGTCGATCAGCCGGTCCTGCAGGCCGAGCGCGTGGGCCAGGTCCCAGGCCTCGCGTTTGCGTGTGATGAAGGATTCAGGGCCGGCGTCGGCCAGGAAGCGGCCCCCTTCCGGGCCGGGCATGACGTGGGTCTCGACCTTGCCGCCCCAGCGGCCGGCGGCCTCCAGGACGGTCAGGGCGGCCGCGGCCCCGACGCGCTGGCGCAGCGCCCAGGCCGCGGCCAGGCCCGTGATGCCGCCGCCGATGACGACGACGCGCAGCTGGGTGCGGCGAGTAGTCAGCATAGAATCTCATCCGTGAAATTTGTGTAATCCGTGGTTCGATACATCCGCCACGTCATCCCGCCAGCCGCTCAAGTGCGCGGCGGCAATCTCGGCCAGCGCGTCCAGGTGGGCGGGCTCGTCGTTGAGGGCCGGGATATAGTGGAAGCCGCGCCCGCCGGCGGACTCGAAGGTGTGTTTCGCCTCGCGCCCGATCTCGTCCAGCGTCTCCAGGCAGTCGGCCGCGAAGCCGGGGCAGACGACGTGGACGCCGTCCAGGCCGGCGCGGCCCCACGCTTCGAGCGTCTCGTCCGTGTACGGCTTGAGCCACTCAGCCGGCCCGAAGCGCGACTGGAAGGACAGCGCCCATGCGTCTTCGTTCAGGCCGAGCCGGGCGGCGGTCAGCCGCGCCGTGAGCCGGCACTCGGTCTCATAGGGATCGCCCTTGCGGGCATAGCTGCGCGGGAGGCCGTGGAACGAGAAGAGCAGGCGCTGCGGCCGGCCGTGCTCGGCCCGCGCGCGTTCGATGCTGGCGGCCAGCGCGGCCAGGTAGGCGGGATGATCGGGATAGTGGTTGACGGTGCGGATTTCCGGCAGCCAGCGCCAGCGCCGCAATTCGGTGAAGACGGCGTCCAGGCACGAGGCGGTGGTGGAGGCGGAGTATTGCGGGAAGAGCGGGAAGATCAGGATGCGGCGCGCCCCGGCGTCGCGCAGTTCCCGCAGACCGGCGGCGATGGACGGCTCGCCGTAGCGCATCCCGGCCGTCACCCGGACCGGCGCGTCGAACCGGTCGCTGAGGCGCGCCTGAAGCCCGGCGGCCTGCCGGCGCGTGATGGCCAGCAGCGGCGCCCCCTCCGGCCCCCAGATGTTGCGGTACAGCCGGGCCGAGCGCGCCGGCCGGACGTTGAGCAGGAGGCCATGCAGGATCGGCAGCCACAGCCAGCGCGGCGCCTCCACGATGCGCGGGTCGCCCAGGAACTGGGCCAGGTAGCGGCGCAGGGCGGGGAAAGTGGGGGCGTCCGGGCTGCCGATGTTGGCGAGCAGCACGCCTGTGGCGGGTTGAGGGGCGTCAGCCGGCTTGCCGGGGAAGACCATGCCGAAGTCTCTGTTCGGAGTGCAAGAAACAGAGACAATCTATACCGGCTCCGTCCGAGAATGGCGATAATTTTCCGTAGAATTCGGCTGGACTTACGTCACTTCTTTTTGTGACTTTTGGGCAGGGCTCGTAGAAAGCCAAGACCGGCTCGGGTGAGCCGGCAGGTTTCTGGAGCGCCGGGCCGCCCGAGCCTAGGTTACTTCGAGAGTGAACTCCTCCGTTGGTTCGGGCTCTGCGCCAAGCAGCCGTTTGTTTTCGTTCTCCATTTGTCGGACCAGCGAAGTGTAGTCATCCAGGATGGATCGGTAGGTCGTTTTCTGATGCGGGTGCCGATGCGCGCTGGTGGTGATGATGCGGCCGACCGAGCGGTAGACGCGTTGCACGGTGTCCAGGCTGATGAGGCGGGTGCCAAACAGCTCGTGGTATTTGGCCACGCGCAGCCGCCGGACGAAGCTCTCAACTTCGCCGACATCGGCTTTGGCCAAATCGCGCAGGAATAGCCGCAGCAATTTCAGTTTGTCCGACAAGTGGCCGTACGCCACCTGATTAGGCCAGCGGGCCTCGTCTACCTGACAGTCGAGCATGACCTCCTGGATGTAATCGGTATCATGCATCAGATAGCGGACGTAAGCCTTGCCCTTTTCTGTCAGATAGAGCATTTCCTGTTCGTCGCCCCAGTTCTCGCGGAACACATCGTAGCCGTCCGATCGGATCATCTGGCACTCGTGGCGCAGCAGGTCATTGAGGGCGCGCTTGATCCAGTCTTCTTCGTAGCCGAACAGGACGAAGGTGCTGCGCAGCACGCTCAAGGCGCACCGGTTGTCATGCTGTTCCATATACCTGAGCAGGCGCGGCTTGAGCAGCAGCCGGGCCGTTTCGGTGATGCCGCTGATGTTGTAGACGTTCTCGATCGGCGACCGCACGCTGGCGCGGAATTGAGGCTGTCCTTGCCGCACGCACGAGCGGACCAGGAAATGTTGGGTTGTGTCGCTGCTCGTCATGTCGGCGATGCTGGTCAGAAACAGGCCTTGGGCCAGCAGCAAACCCAGCCGGATGCTGCGACCCGCCGCTGCGGCGCTGAAGTCGGCGAAGCGTGTGTCATTGGAGGTGATTTGCGTATACACTCGGGTGATGAAATCGGTTATGAGCTGATACTGATCACGGGTCAGTCCCAACGTAGGATCCGCGTAGTGCTGCGGTTGGTCGGTGAAACGCCGTAGCCGGTCGGCGATGACGTCGAACGGGCGCGGCCCTTCCTGGGTGATTACGTCGATCAATGTGTCAGCCAGGCCTTGCCGCATGCGGGTTTCGGGCCGTAGCGCGATCACGAACGTCGGACCATCCTGGTGGGCGGCGCGCATGATCAGGTCCAGCACCAGGCGCTGAAGATGCGGGGATAAGCTGTCCAGGTTGTCGAGGACAACAAAGGCCTTGTCGCGCCGGCCATCGTGGCGCGACTCAATCCAGTACCGCCAGAACAAGATCAGATAACGCAGATACCAACGCGTGTCCTGCGCGCGGATGGCGTCCATCAAGCCGCGACGGTGTTCCAATTGAGCGGGGGTCAGCGGCGCGGCGGTGCTGTTCCGGTGCAGGCGCGGATCTTCGTCCAGGATCCGCCGCACGACCGGGCCGATGTCGGGGTCCTCATGCCGGGCATATTTGGCGATCAAGCCATTCCAGAAACTATCGAACTCCTCTGCCGGCTGGATATGCTCGCGGCTTCGGGCGGAGAGCTCGCGGCAGATATCCTTGATGAGTTCATCCACGGCGCGGCGAGAGTCCGGCGCGTCGATCTGTCCTGGCCCGAACTCGCCGTGGCCCTGCTGGCGGAAGTCCAGGCGGGCGATGAGCAGTTCGGCGGGCGTGCGGCCATTAGCTGAGGCGGATTGGAGGCGTCGGACCAGGTCCAGCAGATAGGCCAGCGTCGTGCTTTTCCCGGAGCCGGCGGGCCCTTCGATGCACAGCACCGGATAAACCGGGTGCAGCAGCTTGCCCAGAAGCATGGCTTCATACTCACCCAAAAACTTGACGTCGGATGGCAGACCCGGGATCTGCGACGGGTCCATGTAAGGCCGCCGGTGGACGTAGTGCTGGGGGGTGCGCACCACATCCAGAAAGAGGACCTTGGTCGCCAGGTTCTCGGCCGCCCGGATGTAGCGGTGATCGCCAACGCGGACGCGTTCGTCGGCGTTGATAATGTCGCCCATGCGTTTCATGATGATGTCCTCCGGAGGCATGATCAGGCGGCGGCCTGCGCCATGCGGCCATGTGTGGTCAAGGCCGCGGAGATCGCGGCCAGACCCCGCTGTAATTCCTGGAGCCTGTCCCGAATTTCTTCGCTGTCCGGGTACAGGGTCCCGCGCCCGGCCAGATCGTCGATGGCAGGCGCCACCTCAGCCCAGAAGCGGTCCAGCGCGCCGGCCAGCGGCTGGTCGTCGTGCGCCTCGGGTGCCGGGAGGTGCAACACAAAGCCCTGTTTCAGGGAGTGCAACTGGTTCAACTGGCGCAGGACGCGCTTTTCATGCTGTTGGATGGCCGCGTCATCGCGCTCCGAAAATTCCTGCTCCAGGAGTTGGAGCGCCTCGCTCACCAGCTGGTTGAACTGTTGCAAACCGAGCGTCAGGCGCTGCCGGGTGGCGGCGGCCCGCTCCTGGCGCTGGTGCTGGTCCCAGAAAACGTTGAGCAGCAGGAAGCTGAGGAAGGCGACGACCAGGTTGGCCAGAAAATCCAGACTCCTGGATATGAAGTCGGCCGGCTCAAAGACGAGGGCCCCGGCATTCGCCCGCCAGACCACCAGGGCAGTTACGGCGATGCCTACTGCCACGAACAGATATGCCAGGAAGATGCGTCTCATGTTGTCTCCTCATCTCATAATGTGGTCCTACCTTACAGTCTTCCTGAAGTGGACAAGGCCCCGGGTTAGCTCTCGGTTAGCTGAAGTTCGGGCGAGATTAACTTGAACCGGCTCGCCCGGTCCCCGGTTGTATAATCGTTTTGAACCGGGCCGCCATCCGGCCGGAACCAACCACCTGCGAAATACGTCTGTTGGCCGGGCATACCCCGGCGTGCCGGTCCCTGTGCGCCCCGGCTCAGGAGATAAAACCGATGACCCCTCGGCGTCCCAACCGCCTCTGGACCGCTTTCACCCTCCTGGTGCTGGCCTCGCTGGCCTGCAACCTCTTCGGCCCGGCCCCCACCGCCACCCCGATCCCGTCCACCGCCACGCCGCCGCCCACCGCCACGCCCCTGCCGCCCATCGCGCCCAACGTCGTGGACCAGCTCCCGGCGCGCGGCGACGAGCAGAAGATCGACGCGCCGATCACGGTCTATTTCGATTCGCCCATGGATCGGGCCGCCACCGAGAAGGCGTTCACGCTGTCCACCGGCGCGGGCGCGGCCGTCCCCGGCACCTTCACCTGGTCCGAGGGCGACACGGTCCTGACGTTCACGCCTGCCCGGCCCCTGGAGCGCGCCGCCCGGTACACGGCCAGCGTCGCGGTCAGCGCCAAAAGCCGCGCCGGCCTGGCCCTGGCGCGCGAGGTGTCGTTCAGCGTCGAGACCGTCGGCTACCTGGAGGTCACCAAGGTCCTGCCGGAAGCCGGCACGCTCGACGCCGCTGTAGATTCGGTCATCACGGTTATGTTCAACCGCCCGGTGGTCCCGCTGACCGACCTGGCGAACCAGGCCGCGCTCCCGAACCCGCTGACGCTCTCGCCCGCCGTCGAGGGACAGGGCGAGTGGCTGAACACCAGCATCTACGTCTTCCGCCCGGCCCGCCCGCTGGCCGGCGGTCAGACCTACACCGGCCGCGTCCCGGCCGGCCTGGGTGACGTGACCGGCGGCGAGCTGGCCGAGGCGTTCACCTGGCAGTTCACGGCCGCGGCTCCCCGCGTGATCGCCAGCGAGCCGGCCTTCAACGCGCGCGATATCGCGCTCACCCAGCCGGTCACGATCACGTTCAACCAGCCGATGGACCGCGCCTCGACCGAGGCCGCCTTCCAGTTGACGCAGCCCGGCCAGGTGAAAGCCGGCGCGTTCCGCTGGTCCGAAGACGACACCGTGCTGACCTTCGTCCCGGCCGAGCGCCTGGCCCTCGGCTCGACGTACGGCGTCGTGGTCGGCGGCGCCGCCCTGGCCGCCGGCGGCGGCGCCTCGCTCGGGGACGACTACGCTTTCGAGTTCACCACCGTCCAGCCGCCCGCTATCCTGTCCACCGATCCGGGCGACGGCGAGCAGGAGGTGCGCTTCAGCAGCGGCTTCCGCATTTATTTCGCCTCGCCCATGGATGTGAGCACGCTCGACCCCAACATCGAGATCGTGCCCGAGCCCACCCAGGTCTACACCTACTGGAGCGACTACGACTTCAGTTTCTACGTCGGCTGGGACCTGGCCGCCTCGACGTCTTACCGGGTGACGCTCAACCCCGGCATGCTCGACCCGTACGGCAACCCGGCGTTGACCGAGCCGCGCACGGTGGCCTTCACCACCGGCCCGCGCGAGCCCGAGGCTTACTTCAACTCCGCCGGCACGGTCGGCCTGTACAGCGCCTATCTGCCGAGCGAGCTGTACATCACGACGCTCAACGTCGACGCCGTGAACTTCTCCCTGCACCCGCTCACGCTGGACGAGTTCGCGCGCCTCACCGGCCCCAACCAGTACGAGTTCGCGCAGAATTTCAACCCGTCACAGCCGCCCGTTCCCGGCGGGCCGGGCCGCGTCCAGATTGCCGCCGAGCTCAACGAGCGTATTCTCACCAAAGTGACCCTGGCGCCGGAGGGCGGCAGCCTGGCGCCCGGCCTGTACTACCTGCGGCTGACGCCCGAGTCGCCGGACCTCCAGCCGGTCTACCATCTGCTGGTGGTGGCGCGCGCGCATCTCACGCTTAAGACCGCGCTGGACGAGGCGCTGGTCTGGGCCACCGATCTGAACACCGGCCAGCCCGTCCCCGGCCTGCCGGTGACGCTGTACGACCAGAACTTCGGCGTGATCGGCCAGGGGACCACCGACGCCGAGGGCGTGCTGCGGACGAGCCTCGGCGAGCGCGAGACGCTCTGGGACCCGCTCTACGCCGTGACGCCGGCGGGCGATCAGTTCACGGCCACCCTGTCCGACTGGAGCGACGGCCTGGAACCGTGGGACTTCAACGTCAGCTCGCAGTATTACCGGCAGAGCGACCGCGCCTACGTCTACACCGACCGCCCGATCTACCGGCCCGGCCAGATCGTGTATTTCCGGGGCGTGGTCCGCGCCGAGGACGACGCGCGCTTCCGCCTGCCCGAGTACCGCGAGGTCCAGGCCGTCATCAGCAACGACCGCGGCGAGACGGTCTACGAAGCGTCTTTGCCGCTGACCGAATACGGCACCGTCTCCGGCGAGTTCAAGATCGCGGACGAGGCCGGGCTGGGTTTCTATACTATCGCCATCAACCGGCCCCGGCCGGAGACCGACCTCGGCTTCGAGAACCTGGGCAGCGTCTCGTTCAGCGTGGCCCAATACCGCAAGCCGGAGTACCAGGTGACGGTCAGCACACCCAAGGACGAAGTCGTCCAGGGCGAGACGATCCCGGTGACGGTGGACGCGGCCTTCTTCTTCGGCGGCGCCGTCTCCGACGCGCCCGTCAGGTGGACGGTGCTGGCCGCCGACGCCTTCTTCCAGTACGACCCGAAGGAGGGCGCGCCGACCGGCTACTTCGATTTCGTCGATTTCGACTGGACCTCGGGCGAGACCGGGCCGCTCTTCGGCGCGTTCGGGCGCGTCATCCTGGAGCGCGACGGCCGCACCGACGCCCAGGGCCGCGCCACGCTGAGCGTGCCGGCCGACCTGTCGGACAAGGGCCTGTCGCAGGTCTACACCATCGAGGCCGCCCTGACCGACCCGGCCGGCGGCCAGCAGGTGGCCGGGCGCGTGCAGGTGACGGTCCACGCCGGAAACTTCTACATCGGCGTGCGGCCCACCGAATATCTGGGCGCGGCCGGCCGGCCCATGGACTTCGAGATCGTCACGGTGGACTGGGACAGCGCGCCGTTCCCGAACCAGCGGCTGCGCGCCGAGTTCTACGATCACCAGTGGAACTGCGCGCTGGAGAACAATCCCGAGACCGGCGGCAACGTCTGGACCTGTGAACCGGACGACACGCTGGTGGGGAACGCCGAGGTGACCACGGACGGAAACGGCCAGGGCCGCGTCTCGTTCACGCCGCCGGAGGGCGGCACCTACAAGGTCCTGGTGACCGGCGTGGACGCCGGCGGGCGCACGGTGAAGACCGCCACGTACGTCTGGGTGGCCGCGGCCGGGAACGACTTCGTGACCTGGCGCCAGCGCAACGACGACCGGATCACGCTGGTGACCGACCGGCGCGAGTACCGGCCGGGCGACACCGCCGAGATCCTCATCCCCTCGCCGTTCCAGGGCGAGGCGCTGGCCCTGGTGACGGTGGAGCGCGGCGGCATTCTGCAGCACGACGTGGTGCCGCTCGCCAACAACAGCGCCACGTACTCGCTGCCCATCACCGCCGATTACGCGCCCAACATCTTTGTGTCGGTCTCCATTGTCAAGGGCGTGGACGCCAACAACCCGGCCCCGGCCTTCAAGCTCGGCCTGGTCAAGCTCACCGTCAGCCCGGAGCAGCAAGAGATCAACCTGACCCTCACGCCGGACAAGACCCGGGTCGGCCCGCGCGAGACCGTCCGCTACACCCTCAAGGCCGTGGACTACACCGGGCGCCCGGTGCAGGCCGAGTTCTCCATCGGCGTGGTGGACCTGGCCGTGCTGCAGCTCAGCGCCCCCAACTCCAGCCCGATCCTGGACGCTTTCTACGGCGAGCGCGGCCTGGGCGTGCGCACGGCCTCCAGCCTGACGCGCTCGGTGGACCGGCTCAACCTGGAGGCGGCGCGCGCCAAGGGCGGCGGCGGCGGGGCGGAGGCCGGCTTCGACGAGGTGCGCTCGAACTTCCTGGATACGGCCTACTGGAACGCCACGGTCACCACGGATGCGGCCGGGGAAGCCGTGGTCAGCGTGCCCCTGCCCGATAACCTCACCACCTGGCGCCTGGACGCGCGCGGCGTCTCGGCCCAGACGCTGGTCGGGCAGGGCACGGTGGACATCGTCGCCACCAAGGACCTGCTCATCCGGCCGGTGGTCCCGCGCTTCTTCGTCGCCGGCGACCAGGCCGAGCTGGCCGCCGTGATCAACAACAACACCGCGACCGCCATCGACGCCACGGCCATGCTCGCCGGCCAGGGCGTCCGCCTCCAGTCCCCGGCCGCGCAGACCGTGTCGGTCCCGGCCAACGGGCGCGCCGAGGTCAAATGGAACGTGACCGTGGAGGACGCCCCCGCCGCCGACCTGACCTTCTCCGTGGAGGGCGGCGGCCTGCGCGACGCCTCCAAACCGCCGCTGGCCCCGGCCCCGGACCAGCTCGTGCCGATCCTCAAGTACTCGGCGCCCGAGACCGTGGGCACGGCCGGCGAACTGACCGACGCCACGCCGCGCCTGGAGGCCATCAGCCTGCCGCGCCGCTACGACGCCACCCAGGGCGAGTTGCGCGTCGAGGTCGCGCCGTCGCTGGCCGCCGCCACCACGCCGGCGTTGACGTATCTGGAGAACCCCAAGTATGAGACGAGCGAGGCGATCGTCTCCAGTTTTCTGCCCAACGTGGTCACCTACCGGGCCTTCCAACAGCTCAACCTGCCGGATGCCGGGCTGGAAGCGCGCCTGCGCGATCTGGTGGGCGAAGCGGTGCAGAAGCTGAGCGCGCGGCAGAATGTGGACGGCGGCTGGGGCTGGTGGAACACGGAGGAATCGAACTCGTACCTCACGGCCTACGCGCTCTTCGGCCTGAGCCAGGCCCGGCAGGCCGGCTTCTCAGTGAATGAGGGTATCTTGAACAGCGCGGCTGGCTACCTGCAAGGCCAGCTCGTCAACCCGGCGACGCTGCCGCCGGACGAGGACTGGCGCCTCAACCGCCAGGCCTTCATCCTGTACGTGCTGGAGGACGCCGGCTACGCCGACACCAGCGCGGCCGTGACGCTCTACAACGTCCGCGACCGGCTCGACGCCTATGCCCGGGCCTACCTGGCGCTGGCGCTGGAGGACCTGGACGCGGGCGACGAGCGGGTGCGGGCCCTGCTCTCCGACCTGAACAACGCCGCCATCCTCTCGGCCACCGGCGCGCACTGGGAGGAGACGCGCCGCGACTGGTGGAACCTGAACACCGACACGCGTTCCACCGCCATCATCCTGATGGCGCTCGCGCGCCTGGACGCCGAGAACCAGCTTATCCCCAACGTCGTGCGCTGGCTGATGTCGGCGCGCAAGGCCCAATACTGGGAGACGACGCAGGAGACGGTCTGGGCGGTGCTGGCGCTGACGGACTGGATGGTGGCCAGCGGCGAGCTGAGCGCGGACTACAACTATCGCATCACTTTGAACGGGGAAATCCTGCTGGCCGACCGGGCCGACGCCGGCAACCTGCGCGAGACGCGCGAGGCGCGCACGGCCGTGAGCCAGCTCCTTCAGGATCAGGCTAACCGCCTGGTCCTCGAGCGCGGCGCCGGCCCCGGGCGCCTGTATTACACCGCGCACCTGAACCTCTATCTGCCGGTGCCCGAGGTGCGCGCCCTGAGCCGCGGCGTGATCGTCGGGCGGACGTATACCCTGGTGAGCGACGAGTGCGGCGGCGCGGACCAGCCGGCCTGTCCGCCGGTCAGCCAGGCCCGGGCCGGGGACGACCTCCGCGTCAAGGTGACGCTGATCGCGCCCAACGACCTGTACTACCTGGTGCTGGAGGACCCGATCCCGGCCGGCGCGGAGCCGGTGGATACCAGCCTGCTCACCACCTCGGTCGTCGGCCAGCCGCCGGAGCTGGACCCGGCCGACCCGTTCTACTACGGCTGGGGCTGGTGGTGGTTCTCCAAGACCGAGATCCGCGACGACAAGGTGGTGCTGTTCTCGAACTACCTGCCGCGCGGCACGTACGAGTACAGCTATGTCCTGCACGCCTCCCGGCCGGGCGTGTACCAGGTGATCCCGACCTCGGCCTACGAGACGTACTTCCCGGAGGTCTTTGGGCGCGGCGACGGCGTGGTGTTCACGATCACGCCGTGAGCCAGATTCTCAGTGCTCCGTGCTGGGGCGCGCGGCTGTGCGCCCCAGCGCGGGCTGCCCGGTCTTCTGCGCCAACAAAAACGCCGGCTTTTCAGGCCGGCGTTTGTTCATCAGGGGAAGTGCGGGGCTTCAGGCCGCAGATACGGCCGGGCGGACGGCTTCCTCCGGCGCGGGCATCTGTTCGTCCTGCATGACGATCTGGCCGCGCAGGAAGGCGCCTTCCTCGCTGGCAAAGGCGCGCGTCACCAGATCACCGTAGACGCGGCCCGTGGAGAGAATCTCCACCCGGTCCGCCACGATATTGCCCTTGATGGTGCCGGCCACCGAGACGGCGCTGGCGCGGATCTCGTCGGAGGTGACCCGGGCGCCCTCGGCGACGATCAGGGCCCCGTCAAGTTTGACCGGCCCCTCGAACGAGCCCTCGATGCGGACTCCGCCGGCGCCGGTGAGCGCCCCCTTCCAGTGGATGCCGGGCCCGATGACGCTCTCGACCCGGTCCGAGTGGCCGTTCCCGTTCCCGTTGTGATGGCCGTTTCCGTTAAGGCCGTTGTGGCCGTTGGTTCCGTGACCGTTCCCCCCGTGTCCATTCTTGCCCCCACTAGCATTTCTGCCTGGGCGGAAGGTGAACATAGCGACTCCTTGAAATTCACCTGCGTGTATCCGGTTGTCAGATCACATAGGGTGGTGCCATTAGTGTAGCCATTCGTCTAAGGTTGTCAACCGGACCCGAAACATACGTTCTACACACTTTGTTCGAACTGGGAGCGCGCCTGGCTCACGGCGAGCTGCTCTTCAGCGCTCAACGGGGTCTTGGCGGGCGGGGCCCAGGCCACCAGCTGTTTGGCTGTCAGGCCGCCGCGCACGCTGCTGGCCAGCACCAGGCCGTCGCCGCGCGCGCTGACGACCGCCAGCGCGAACGCGGGCGCGCCGGCTGTATCAACGTAGCGCTCCAGGCCCACGAACTGGAGCGCGCGGCCCAGCGAAGCGCGCATGAGGGGCGCGCCTTCGGCCAGCTCCTGCACCTGGGAGGCCAGCGCCGACACGTCGCCGGGATTCTCCGCCTCGGCCGCATCCGGGAGGCTGTCATCCTCGCCCCCCTGGCCGAAGGTGTTCCACGCCAGCCAGGCCAGGGCGACGATGACGAGCGCAGTGGTCAATCCCCACAGATAAAAGCCGTACTCGGCCCAAAAGGCTTGCATCATGAGCGTCCTGATATCCTATCGTAGGCTGCGTCGGACACGGGCGACGATTCGCAGTCGTTTGCCCGACGAAGGTGTGGTCAAAGCCGGAATGGTCACGGGATGCTGTAACTCACCAGGGTGCTGGTTGACGTAAACCCCGCGCTGGTCGTCGTCATCGACACGATCCCGACGCCTCGCGCCATCTGGATTGTGCTCGACGAGTCGAACGACTGCGGCGGCGTCGTGAAGCCGCTGATGGTGAACGAGAACTGGAAGGCGCCGGTCTGTGAAACTTGCAGGCCCGCATACGTCTCGCCGCCCACCGACACCGGTTCGGCGCCGGTCACCGTGGATGTCTGCGACAGGCTCAGGGTGCTTTCGCTGGTGCCGGCGTTCTCCGGCAGCGCGATCTTCATTTGCAGATCGTAGGCGTTGGTCCAGCTGTAGCCGGGCGTCAATTGCTCGGGCGCCGGCATCCAGGCCCCGGAACTGCTGACGACGCTGAACTCGGCGACGGTGCCCATCTGGCTGAAGTCCAGGCGGCCAAAGTCGTACGAGACCAGGCCGGCGGCGCTGCATGTCCAGTTGTACGTGCCCGTGATCTCGCCGGTGCTGAAGGTCATGATCGCCGTGGCGTTCTCGGCGTCGCCGGTCACGCTCTCGACGGTCCAGGTGACCGTGCCCTCCTCCGTCTGGTAGGTCCAGGTGGCGCCGGGCCGCATCGGGAAGTAGGCGTGGTCGCACGCGGTCAGGCCGCCGCCGGGCGGGGGCGGGGTCGGCGTCTCGTCGGGCAGGAGGCCCAGCAGGCGTTGCAGGACCTGGCGCGCCTCCGGGAACTCGGTGATCCACTCGCGCACCTGCTGGCGCGTCATCCGGCGGGCCGCCAGCGGCGCCAGGCCCGTCCCGGGGACCTCGCTCTGCTGGCCCTCGGTCAGGCGCACCAGGGTCTGGCGCAACGCGTCGCCCAGCTCGCACTGCCCCTCGGCGCACAGGACGTGCAGGCGGCCGGTGAGCCGGTCGAACTCCACGCTCATCAGCGAGCCGCGCACGGTGGCCACGCCGTTGGGCGTCTCCACTTCAAAGGTCCCGGCGCCGAGCGTCTTGGTCACCCACACCCACACCTTGCCGGTCTCGAGCCGGAGCCGCGTCACCGGGTCGTCGCTCTGCGGCGACAATTCGGCCAGCGTGAACTCCGTGTTGGCCGCGATGCGGATGATCGACCCCTCCGAGGTGTCGATGCGCACGCGGGCCTCGTCCCCGGTGCGCACGCCGCCCCCGGCCGCGATCTGCTCGCCCTCGCTGGCGGCGGCCCACTCGGCGGCGGATACCGGCCGGGCGTCCACCTCATTCCGCAATTCGGAGATGACGGCCGACCGCGCGCCGCCCTGAGCGCCGTTCTGTGCGCCCGCGCCCGGCGTCGTCGCTCCGCCCGCCGCGCCCGGCGTGCCGCCGGAGGCCGAAGTCGCCGCCGGACCATTGGCCGGCCCGCTGCACGCGGCCGCCAGGAGCGCGGCCAGCATCAATCCCACGATCCATCGTGATCGCAACATAGTTCTCCTCAGTCTGGCCGGCGCCCTTTGGCGAACAGCGCCAGCCCCGGCCCAATTTTCTCCGCAATCTCCGGCGGCTGCAAACCGGCCGACTCGAACAGATTTTCCAGGTCGGCCGGGCTGAAGCGGGCGTGGCGCTCGGCGATCGCGCCCCAGTTGACGAAGGAGGCCAGGTCGAAGCCGGTCAGGCCGGCGCGGGCGGCGTGGGCCTCGGCCTCGGCGCGGCTGAGTTTGGGGGACGGGTTGAGCACGGCGACCAGGCCGCCGGGCCGGCAGACGCGCGCCATCGCGCGCAGCGCGGCCAGCGGGTCAGGGAGCAGGAAGAGGAGGTTGGTGGCCGTGACCAGGTCGAACGCCATCGCGCCAAACGGCAGCGCGCGGGCGTCGCCGGCGCAGAAGCCGAGGCCGGGCGCCTGGTTGCGGGCGCGGATGGACATGGCCGGGTCGGAATCGACGCCGAAGGCGAGACAGGCGAGACCGGACAGGTGGCGGACCAGCGCGCCCGGCCCGCAGCCGACGTCCAGCGTGCGCCAGCCGGGTTGTGGGGCCGCGAAGCGGGCGAAAGACGCGAGCACCCGCGCCCAGCCCGGCGAGGCCTGGACGCGGGTGAAATAGTCGGCCGAGGACATGGGGCGGATTCTACCGCGTCTCGAATGCGCGCCTGACCTGGTCGAGCGTGGGCCATGGCCAGTCAGCGCCGTCGGGCAGGGGACGGGCGGAGCCGGCGGGTGTGGCGGGCAGAAGGGTGGGCAGGCCAACGTCATCGGCGCCGGCAGCCAGGGCGCCGGAGTTCAGGCTGGTGACGCGGAAGTTGTCGAAGCGGGCGTCGGCCACCGGCTCGTCGTCATAAGACAGGACCATCACGCCGGCGCGGGTGAGGCCGAGGCTGGCGGCGTCGTACCAGTTGCCCAGCAAGACGTTGTTGAGGATGACCGAAATTTGACTGCCGTTGCGGGTGATGGCCAGGTGATTGGAGCCCAGGCCCGAGACGATATACGGCGTGAAGTAGGGGCCGGCGACCAGGCTGAAGCCGGAGGCGTCGTCGTAGCGGAACAGGCGGAAGCCCTGGAAATAGGGGTTGACGTCCAGGAAGTAGAAGCGGCTCCAGTCCGAGTTGAGGCCGAAGAGCAGGCCGTAGCTGTCGGAGCTGGACGCGGCCCAGCGGACGTCGGTCTCGACCGTGTAGTGCTCGCGCGGGCAGGTGGGCGCCGCGATCAGGAAGATGTCCGAGACTTTCGTGTACAGGCGATACTCGCCGTTGACGACCTGGGCCAGCAGGTAGGCGTCGTCGCCCGTGTACCACCGGGTGGCCGGGCTGCTAAAGTCTTCGAAGAAATCGAGGCAGTAGTTGCGGGACGTCAACGGAAGATATAGATGTGTATAGGTATCCAGAATGGCGCTGCTGGTCGTCTGAATGCCGGACCAGGAACTGATGACCGTGTTGGTGATGAGTTGCCCTAGGGCTGATGGATCGATGGCGGCCCGATAAGTGAGGATGGTCGATGTGGTGCTCATCACAGTGCCGGTCCAAGACACCGTCTGACCATTGATGGCCCCAACACCGTCGTTGCTTGTGAACGAGCCGACAATCGGGCTGAGTTGCGCGGGTAGCGTGTTGGTCACCATTACCGGCGACAAATCCATGCCCCCGTCCAGATTTTGGAGTATGACTGTGCAAGTGACGGTGTTACCGGCGCGGACCAGGCCCGTGGTTTGAACCGCCGCCGAAAGGCCGGCCTCATAAGCGCCTATGTCGCATCTGCTCATGCGCGGCGCACCGCGCTGGTCGGTCAGCAGGGGCTGGCCGAGATTGTCAGTACAACCCGCCGGATTTGCGGCATTGATGGCCGGGCTGCCCGGCTGAAGGGAATGGATTGGCGTAAAGCCGCCGCTATCTGTCAGGTCGCCGAGTTTCGCGGACACGCCAAGGATATCGCCCGCCGATCCGGCCAGGGTACAGCCGGTGGTCGCGCCAATCAGGTTGTAGCCCGTGCTTTGCAGTGGACCGCCGCAGTCCGGAGAGCTTACATCCGGGCTTAGCGACGTGTTCGACGCAATGATACTGTTGGCCGCCAGGGTCAGATTGTATAGAGGCTCAGTGGCCGGTTCTGTGTAAAGGCCTCCACCCAGGTAAGCGGTATTGCCAGCTATGGTGCTGTTGTATAGGGACACTACGCCCGGTGTGCCAATGTAATACCCTCTATTGAGAATTCCGCCGCCAGCACCGCTTGTTTGGTTGTGGCTAATTGTGCTGTTGATGAGGCGGATAGCGCCCCCCTCGTTGAATATTCCACCGCCGCCGTTGAACGAACTGTTGTTCGTCAGGGCGCTCTGTGTGATGGTAATGACACCAAGAAAATTATAGATCGCGCCGCCGCCCCAGTGACCTCGATTGTTCGCCAGCAGGCTTTTATGCAGGGTTGTTTGTCCCTGATTCGATAGGCCGCCGCCGGTCGCCCAATCGCCGGGATCGCCGTTAAGGATGTGAAATTGCTCCAGCCGAACGGTCGCCTCCGCGCCGATGTACACGGGACGGCGCGTTTGTTGGCCATCAATGGTCGAGAAACTGCTTTGAGTGCTGAAAGCAGTATTCCAACCTCCCAAGAAAGTGATGTCCTTGGCAATGGCTAATCCATCAAAATACGTACCCGTGGCGACCTTGATGGTGTCCCCATCCGCCGCCTTGCCGATCGCGGCGTTGATCGTGGCGCAGGGCGTGGCCGGGGTGGCGCAGTCGTTGCTGTCGTCGCCGGTGGTGGCGACGTACCAGGTCCCGGCCTGCGCGCCGGTGGCCCGGGCCGGAGACGCGGCCGGGAGGCTGGCAGCCAAAGTGGCGAGCAGGCAGAGCACGCTGAGGAGGCGCGGCAACAGAGAGTGAGTCATGGCAGCCCCTGATGAGATGGGATTGAGTGGATGAACCCCCTGACGGGACAACCGGGGTGTCTTTTCTCAGTCTAGCGGGGAGGTCGAAGAAGAACAGTGACCATCGTCACTGACGGCGGTCATGGTACTGTAGTCATGGGCGCGGCGTGGACCCGGCGGCCAGGGCCTTCACCTGATGCCAGAGGACTTCGTTGACGGTGGCGTGCACGCCCAGGCGGATGCCCTCGCGGGCCACGGCGCCGTTGAGGGCGTCAATCTCGGTCGGCGCGCCGCGGCGCAGGTCGCGGCGCATGGGGGAGGTGTGCCGGGCGCGGGTCTCGGCGGCGTGGCGCACGGCGAACAGCGGGTCGGCGAAGGGCAGTTGCAGGTGCTGAGCCCAGGCCACCATCGCGCACTCGGTGATGGCGCGGTCCATCAGCAGCAGGGCCTCGCGCCGCGCCAGCATCTCGCCGTACGGCGCGTCCAGGATCAGGCTGAGCGCCTCCAGGCTGCAGCGCACGGCGACCATGCCCCAGAGCAGGCCGATGGCCTGTTCCGGCGTCGCGCTGACCACGTCCAGGCCGGCGTGGCGGAAGACGTCCACGGCCCAGTCGGGCGCGGCCAGATGCGTGGGCCGGTCCGGCCCGGCCAGGACGTAACCGGGCTCCAGCAGGGCCGCCTCCAGCTCGGTGACGCCCAGGCAGGCCTCCGGCCCGAGTTGCTCCAGGTTGCCCAGGCTCTGTTGCAGCGTGAGGACGATGCCGCCCGGTTTGAGGAGGCTGGCAAGGTGCGGCAGCACCGTCTCCAGCTGCCAGGCCTTCACCAGCACCAGCACGATCTCGGCCTGTTTGACCGGGTGCCCGAGCGGCACGGCTTCCACCGGGTGCGCGGCCGTGCCGAGCTCGTCCGACAGGACGACGCCGCGCCGGCGCAGGGCGGCCAGGCCGTCCAGCCAGGTGCCGACGATGGTGACGGCATGCGGGGCGACGGCGGCCAGCCGGGCCCCGAACAGGCAGGCCATGGCGCCGGTCCCGACGATGGTGATGCGCATAAGCGGCGGCAGGCGACAGTCAGGCGGGCTGAAACGCGCGCAGCGGGATTATACGCAAGTCGCCGGGCCCGGCCAAACGCGCGGAAAACGAAGGCGCGCCTGAGCCGAGGGGGCCGGCCCAAAAGCGCGAAGGCGCCCGAAAGCAAAACGGGCGAGTTGGCCTCGCCCGTTCGGGACGGTGTGCTCCTCGACCAGGACTCGAACCTGGAACCCACCGGTTAACAGCCGGTTGCTCTGCCGATTGAGCTATCGAGGAAAGAGCGAAGGGATTATACGGAGCGGACTGCGGGCTGTCAAGGAAAATGCGATTTGACCCGGGCGCCGCCCCATCGCGCCCACGGCGTGCGGGTCGGACGCGATGGGGCCGCCCAGGGTCGTCGTCGTTCAAGCCGTTTCGGGCGCGGCGCTGGCGCCGTCGCCATCTCCGCTCAGGGCGGCGGCAGGCGGCTCGGCGCCGAGCAGCTCCTCCCGGCTGTTGTAGGTCCAGAAACCGGTGCCGGCCGGGATCAGCTTGCCGATGATCACGTTCTCCTTGAGGCCGTTCAGGCTGTCCACCTTGCCCTCGATGGCGGCCCCGGCCAGCACCTTGATGGTGTGCTGGAAGGAGGCCGCGCTCAGGAAGGACTCGGTGGAGAGCGACGCCTTGGTGACGCCGAGCAGGACCGGGACCGCGGCGGCCGGCTGCTTGCCCTCCGCCACCAGCGCCTCGTTCTGCTTCTGGAGCACCGTCCGGTCCACCAGTTCGCCGGGCAGGTAGGCGGTGTCGCCGGGGCGCGTGATCTGCACCTTGGAGAGCATCTTGCGGATGATGACCTCGAAGTGCTTGTCGTTGATGTTCTGGCCCTGCGCCCGGTAGACCTTCTGGATCTCGGTCAGCAGATACAGCTCGCAGGCCTCGCGGCCCAGGATGCGCAGGATGCGGTGCGGGTTGAGCGCGCCCTCGGTCAGCGAGTCGCCGGCCCGCACGTGCTGGCCGTCCACCACCAGCAGGCGCACCGACGGCGGGATCTCGTATTCCTGCTCCTCGCGGCGCTCGTAAGTGATGGCGATCGAGCGCTCCTTCAGCTTGACCTTGCCGCCGTGCGTGGCGCGTATCTCGCTTTCGCCGCGCGTCGCCAGCACGTCGCCGGCGTTCACCAGCTGGCCGTTCTCGGCCTTGATCGACCAGTTGCCGGGGACCTCGTACTCGTCCTGCATGATGGCGCTGTCGACCACCTTGACGAAGCGCGGGCCGCCCGGCTTCTCCGAGCGGATGACCTCCACCACGCCGTCGATCTCGGTGATGACCGCCTCGCCCTTGGGCTTCTTGCGGCTCTCGAACAGCTCCTCCACGCGCGGCAGACCGGTGGTGATGTCGCCGCCGGCCGCCACGCCGCCGGTGTGGAACGTGCGCAGGGTCAGCTGCGTGCCGGGCTCGCCGATGGACTGGGCCGCCACGATGCCGACCGCCGCGCCGATCTCCACCAGCCGGCCGCGGCCGAGGTCGCGCCCGTAGCACAGCTGGCACAGGCCATGCTCGGACTGGCAGGTGAGGGCGCTGCGCGTGAAGATCTGCTCGATCGCGGAGGCCGCGATGCGGGTGGCCTGGGCTTCATCGATCATCTCGTTGCGCTCGACGATCACCTCGCCGGTCTTCGGGTCGACGATCGGGCTGGCCGCCACGCGGCCCAGGATGCGGTCGTAGTAGCTCTGGCCGGCCACATCGTCCTTGCGCCGGATCCAGATGCCGGCCTCGGTGCCGCAGTCGTGGTGGGTGATGATCTGGTCCTGGGCCACGTCCACCAGGCGCCGGGTCAGGTAACCGGCGTCGGCCGTGCGCAGCGCGGTGTCGGCCAGGCCCTTGCGCGCGCCGTGGGTGGAGATGAAGTACTCCAGCGTCGTCAGGCCCTCGCGGAAGTTCGAGCGGATGGGCAGCGGGATGATGCGCCCGGACGGGTCGGCCATCAGGCCGCGCATGCCGGCCAGCTGCGAGATGGGGCCGAAGCCGCCCTTGGTGGCGCCGGACTTGGCCATCATGGCCAGCGAGCCGGCCGGGTCCAGGTTGGCCGAGACCGCCTTGGCCACCTCGTCGCGCGCCTTGCTCCACATGTCGATGACGCGCTCGTTCATCTCCTGCTCGGTCAGCAGGCCGCGCTGGTACATGCGCTCCAGCTCCTGCTGCTCGCCCAGCGTGCGCTCGACCACCTTCTGCTTCTCGTCCGGCACCTGCAGGTCGGAGACGGCGATGGTGGTGCCGGAGCGGGTGGCGTAGCGGAAGCCGATGGCCTTGATCTCGTCCACCACATCGGTGGTGCGCTCCGGGCCGAGGACCTGGTAGCACTTGCCGACCAGCTTCTGCAGGCCGCTCTTGTCGAGCGTGTCGTTATAGAAGCGCATCTCCTCCGGCAGGACGCGGTTGAACAGGGCGCGGCCGACGGTCGTGTCGATGAGGCGCTTCTGCGGGCGCGCGTAGCGCTCGTTCTTCTCGTTGTACCAGGTGCTGATCTGCAGCTTGATCTTGGTGTGCACGGCCAGCTGGCCCAGGCTGTAGGCCATCTCGACCTCGTCCAGATCGCCGAAGACGCGCCAGCGCTCCGGCTGCTGCGTGGGGTGCCAGAACGTCAGGTAGTAGACGCCCAGCACCATGTCCTTCTGCGGGCCGACGATCGGCTCGCCGTCCGCCGGCTTGAGCAGGTTCGTGGTGGACAGCATCAGGCGGCGCGCTTCCTGCACGGCCTTTTCCGACAGCGGCACGTGCACGGCCATCTGGTCGCCGTCGAAGTCGGCGTTGAAGGCCGAGCAGACCAGCGGATGGATCTGGATGGCCTTGCCCTCCACCAGGATCGGCTCGAAGGCCTGGATGCCGAGGCGGTGCAGGGTGGGGGCGCGGTTGAGCAGGACCGGGCGCTCCTTGATGACCTCCTCCAGCACTTCCCAGACCTCGGGCCGCTCGCGCTCGATGAAGCGCTTGGCGCCCTTGACGTTGGAGGCGTAGTTGTACTCCACCAGCTTGGCGATCACGAACGGCCGGTAGAGTTCCAGGGCCATGGTCTTGGGCAGCCCGCACTGGTGCAGCTTGAGCGTCGGGCCGACCACGATGACCGAGCGGCCGGAGTAGTCCACGCGCTTGCCGAGCAGGTTGCGGCGGAAGCGGCCCTTCTTGCCCTTGAGCATGTCGCTCAGGCTCTTCAGCTCCCGGCGTCCGCGGCGCGAGAGCGCCTTGCCGCGCTGGCTGTTGTCGATCAGGCTGTCCACCGCCTCCTGCAGCATACGCTTCTCGTTGCGCACGATGACGTCCGGGGCGCCCAGCTCCAGCAGGCGCTTGAGGCGGTTGTTGCGGTTGATCACGCGCCGGTACAGGTCGTTCAGGTCGGAGGTGGCGAAGCGGCCGCCGTCCAGCTGGACCATCGGGCGCAGGTCGGGCGGGATGACCGGCAGGATGGTCAGGATCATCCACTCCGGCCGGTTGGAGGAGCGGCGCAGGGCCTCGACGACCTTCAGGCGCTTGAGGGCCTTCTTGCGCTTCTGCTTGGACTTGGTGGTGCGGATCTCATGCCAGAGCTCCTTGGCCGTCTTTTCCAGGTCCATGTTCTTGAGCAGCTCGAGGAAGGCCTCGGCGCCCATGTCGGCCTTGAAGACCTGGCCGTACTTCTGCTTGAGTTCGCGGTACTTGGTCTCGCCCAGGAACATCATGGGCTGGAGGCTCATCAGCTCGTCGCGCTCCACCGAGCTCTTGTCGCGCAGGTCGTCGTAGCCGTCCTCGACGTCGGTGCGCAGTTTGACGATCGCGTCCTCGGCCTCGGCCTTGACCTTTTCGATGTCCTCCTTGAGGCGCTCCAGGGCGCGGTCGCGCTTCTCCTTCAGGTCGGCTTCGATTTGAGCGACGTAGGACTTGACCAGGCTGGTGAGCGCCGTGATGTGCTTGCGGCTGATGGTTTCGCCCTTGTCGGCGATGACCTCATCGGAATACGAGAAGGTGATGGGCACACGGATGGTGGTGTCCATCTTCTCGGCCAGGGCGCGCTCCAGTTTCTGGGCCTCCTTCATGATCGGGTCGATTTTCTCGGCCGCGTCGGCCTCGTACTTCTCCTTGGCCGCTTCGCGCTTGGCCTCCAGATCAGCCAGCCGCTTGTCGCGCCCCTGCTTGAGGCTCGCGATTTTCTGGTTGATCTCGTCGTTGCGGCGCTTCTCTTCGCGCCCGATCTCCTCGTCCAGGCGCTTGAGGGCCTTCTGGCGCGCGTCCTCGTCGACGTGCGTCACCACGTACTGGGCGAAGTACAGGACCCGGTCCAGGTTGCGGCGCGAGACGTCCAGCAGCAGGCCCAGATAGGAGGGCACGCGGCGCGTGTACCAGACGTGCGCCACCGGCGCGGCCAGCTCGATATGGCCCATGCGCTCGCGGCGCACCGACGAGCGCGTCACCTCGACGCCGCATTTGTCGCAGACGATGCCTTTATAGCGGACGTTCTTGTATTTGCCGCAGTAGCATTGCCAGTCGCGCGTGGGGCCGAAGATCGCCTCGCAGAACAGGCCGTCCTTTTCGGGCCGCAGACGCCGATAGTTGATGGTCTCTGGTTTGAGGACTTCGCCGTACGACCAGGATTTGATCTGGTCGGGCGAGGCCAGGCTGATCCGCAGCGCGCTGAACGTCTTGTTCTCATTGCTGCTACTGCCACGATACGCATCCGTCATTGTCGGGCCTCCCAATCGAACAGGCGTGCTAAAGCCGGGGAACAGTAAAACAAGCGCAAGGAGCTGATGGGCCGCCTGCGCTTGTCTTGGCTTGAGAGTCAGGTATCTGCGTAATTATAGGGCCGATTTTTGTTCTGTCAAGATCGAGTTTTCGATTCTGATCTCTAGTTCGACGCCCCAACCTGCGAACGCAGATAGGCCTCGATGAAACCGTCCAGGTCGCCGTTCAGCACATCGTCGGTGCGGCCGGTCTCGTAGTCGGTGCGGTGGTCCTTCACCATCTGATAGGGGTGGAGGACGTAGGACCGGATCTGCTGGCCCCACTCGGCCTTCACCCGCTCGCCTTTGAGGGCGGCGATCTCTCTGGCGCGCTCCTCTTCACGCATCGCCAGCAGCCGGGCGCGCAGCACCTTCATGGCGTTCTCGCGGTTCTGGGTGAGCGAGCGCTCGTTCTGGCAGGTGACCACCAGGCCGGTGGGCAGATGCCGGATGCGGATGGCGGTGGCGTTCTTCTGCACGTTCTGGCCGCCGGCGCTGGAGGCGCGGTAGGTGTCGATCTCGATATCGTTCGGGTTGATCTCGATCTCGCCCACGTCCTCGACCTGCGGGTACACCTCCACCGACGCGAACGAGGTGTGGCGGCGGTGGGCCGAGTCGAACGGCGAGAGGCGCACCAGCCGGTGGGTGCCCTTCTCGGCCTTCAGATAGCCGTAGGCGTACGGGCCTTCGATGCCCAGCGTCACCGACTTGAGGCCGGCCTCTTCGCCTTCGCTCAGGTCCATGACCTCGGTCTTGTAGCCGTGCGCCTCGCACCAGCGCTGGTACATGCGGTAGAGCATCGCCACCCAGTCCTGGGACTCGGTGCCGCCGGCGCCGGAGAAGATGGTGAAGATGACGTTGTCGTGGTCGTGCGGTCCGGAGAGCAACGTCTCCATCTCGAGCTTGTGGGCCAGCGTCTCCAGCCGGCTGACTTCGGCCTCCAGCTCGGCCCGCATCGACTCGTCGCCCAGCCCGGCCAGTTCGCGCGCGTCGGCGATGCCCTGCGTGGCCGTGCGCCAGTGGCTCAGCTCATCCCGCAGCCCGGACAGGGCGCGCATGGTGCGCTGGGCCTCGGCCGGGTTGTTCCACAGGTTCGGGTCCTGGGAGCGGGCTTCCAGGTCGGCCAGCGCTTTCTCTTTGGCGGGCAGGTCAAAGACGCTCCAGGAGCTCGCGCAGGCGGTCGTCGATGGCGTTGAGGCGGGAGAGGAGGTCTTCCATGTAAGGTTGCTCAGCGTGGGAGGATTTACCGCGCGGGTCACACGCCCGCGCTGACACGATTAGTCCAGCAAGCCGGCCACGAACTTGTCCGGGTCGAACGGCTCCAGGTCCTCGAAGCGCTCGCCGGTGCCCGCGAACAGGATGGGCAGGCCAAGCTCCTGACGGATGGCGAAGGCCATGCCGCCCTTGGCCGAGCCATCGAGCTTGGCGAGCAGGACGCCGGTGACGCCGGAGGCGTCTTTGAAGGCGCGCGCCTGGGAGAGCGCGTTCTGGCCGGTGACGGCGTCCAGCACGAGCAGAGTCTCGTGCGGTGCGCCGGGCATGGCCTTGGCCATCACGCGCGCGACCTTTTTGAGCTCTTCCATGAGGTTGTACTTGGTCTGCAGGCGGCCGGCGGTGTCCACGATCAGGACGTCGATCTGGCGCGCCTGAGCGGCGACCACGGCGTCGTAGGCCACGGCGCCGGGGTCGGCGTTGGGCTGGCCGGCGATGACCGGGATCGCCAGGCGTTCGCCCCAGGCCTGAAGCTGGTCGATGGCGGCGGCGCGGAAGGTGTCGGCGGCGGCCAGCATCACCGAGCGGCCCTGGCGCTGGAAATAACGGCCAAGCTTGGCGGCGCTGGTGGTCTTGCCCGAGCCGTTGACGCCGACGAGGGCGATGACGGTGGGCCTGGCGGACAGCGTCAGCGGGCACGGGTCGCTCAACAGACGGCGCAGTTCCTGGCCCAACGCGCCCTTCAGGGCGTCGGCCCGGATCAGGCCCTCGGCCGAGGCGCGCGCGCGCAGGCGCTGGATCAGGGCGTCGGCCAGGGGCGCGCCCAGATCGGCCTGGATCAGGGTCGCCTCGAGCTCGTCCCAGGTCTCGGCGGTGATCTCGCTCTGGCCGAGCAGGGTCGCCACCCGACCGAAGACGGCGTCGCGGGTGCGCGTCAGGCTTTCACGGAGTGATTTGACGGCGGAGAACATGGCGCGAGGATTATACAACGGATGAGGCGGGCGTCAGGCGGGGGAGCAGCGTGAGCCGGGGGCCGGGGAAAGGCGGACAGCAGCGGGGGCGGAGATTGGTATAATCGCCGCGTGTCGGCTGGCATTGACTTTGGCATCACGAACACCGACGCCGTCGCCGAGGTGGACGGCGCGCTGCGCCTGTGGACCCGGCCGTCAGACGGCGAGCCGGACGAGGCGCTGGTGCGCGCCATCCTGGCCGAGGGCGGCCTTGACGTGGACCGCGTGCGGCGGGTGGCCGTGACCGGCGGCCGGCATCGCCACCTGCCGGCCCGCATCGGCGCCTGCGAGATCGTCAAGATCGGCGAGGTCCCGGCCATCGGGCGCGGCGGACAGGCCCTGGCCGAGGCCCTGGGCGAGCCGCACACGGCGCCGTTACTGGTGGTGAGCGCCGGCTCGGGCACGGCCGCCATCCTGGCGCGCGGCGACGAGTACCGGCACGTCTCCGGCTCGGCCGTGGGCGGCGGCACGCTGCTCGGCCTGAGCCGCCTGATCCTGGGCACCGTGGACCCGGGCGAGATCGACGCCCTGGCGCTGGCCGGGGATCCCAACGGCGCCGACCTGGCGCTGAGCGACGTCATCAGCGGCCCGATCGGGGACCTGCCGCCGGAGGCGACGGCCGTGAATTTCGGACGGCTGGGCAAGCGCGCCCTCGACGTGCGGCGCGAGGACCTGGCCGCGGCGCTGGTCACGCTGGTCGGCCAGGTGATCGGCGTGACCGCCATCAACTCAGCCCGGGCGCAGTCGGCCGAGCACATCATCGTCACCGGCCACCTGCTGGATATGCCCAGTTTCCGCCGGGCCCTCGAGCGCACCGGCGAGTTCTACCGCACCCGCTTCATCCTGCCGCCCGATCCGGGTTACGCCACCGCGCTGGGCGCGCTCAAGCAGTTGCCCGCCTGAGGAAGCTTCAACGCCTATGACTGTTCCCCGCCCCCGCTACTCCATCGTCGCGCCCGTCTTCAACGAAGAAGAGACTCTGCCGGAGTTCTACCGGCGCATGAAGGCCGTGATGGACAGCCTGGACGGCGAGTGCGAGCTGGTGCTGGTCTTCGACGGCAGCCGCGACCGCTCGCCCGAGATCGGGCGCGAGCTGCGCGCGCAGGACCCGCGCGTCAAGATCGTCGATTTCGCCCGCAACTTCGGCCACCAGATCGCCATCACGGCCGGCATCGACTACGCCGAAGGCGACGCCGTCGTCATCATCGACTCGGACCTGCAGGACCCGCCCGAGGTCATCCCGGACCTGGTCGCCAAATGGAAAGAAGGTTACGAAGTGATCTACGCGCAGCGCCGCAGCCGCGCCGGCGAGACGTTCTTCAAGCTGGTTACGGCCAAGCTGTTCTACCGGCTGATCAACCGGATGGCGTCGATTGATATCCCGCGCGACACGGGCGACTTCCGCCTGATCGACCGCAAGGTGGTGCTGGTGATGCGCCAGTTGCGCGAGCACCACCGCTTCATGCGCGGCCTCTCGGTCTGGGTGGGCTTCAAGCAGACCGGCGTCTTGTACGACCGGCATGAGCGCTACGCGGGCGCCACGCAGTACCCGCTGCGCAAGATGGTGAAATTCGCCAGCGACGCCATCACCGGCTTCTCGTACGTCCCGCTGCAACTGGCGACGACGGCGGGCTTCTGGATCTCCGGCCTGGCGCTGCTGGGCGCCATCGCGGTGGGCGTGCTGCGGCTGATCGGGCAGGAGGATTTCTTCTACGGCCAGGCGACCGCCATCATCTCGGTGTTGTTCCTGGGCGGCGTGCAACTGATCTTCCTGGGCATCCTGGGCGAGTACCTGGGCCGCATCTATGACGAGGTGAAGAAGCGGCCGCTGTACATCGTGCGCGAGGCGCCGGAGCAGGGGGTGGGGGCGAGGGAAACGGGAGAGCCGGCGAGCAAGGACGAGAGGGTGATCAGGTGACGCTTTCGCATATTGATGAACAGGGCCGGGCGCGGATGGTGGACGTGGGCGACAAGCCGGACACGGCGCGGGTGGCCGTGGCGGCCGGCGAGGTGCGCATGCGGCCGGAGACCCTGGCCCTGATCCGGGCCGGCGCGCTGAAGAAAGGCGACGTGCTGACCGCGGCGCAGCTGGCCGGGATCATGGCCGCCAAGCGCACGGCCGACCTCATCCCGCTCTGCCACCCGCTGCCGCTCACGCACGTCGAGGTGGAATGCGAACTGCGCGACGACCTGCCCGGCGTGGCCATCACGGCGACGGCGCGCACGACGGGCAAGACGGGCGTGGAGATGGAGGCGCTGACGGCCGTGAGCGTGGCGGCGCTGACGATCTACGACATGGCCAAGGCGGCCGAGAAGACCATGCAGATCACCAACGTGCGCCTGCTGGAGAAACGCGGCGGGCGCAGCGGCGATGTCGTCCTCGCCTAAGGTCCGCTACCAGGGCGCGATCGTGCGCGATCACGCCATCCTATTGATCCAGCACCGCTGGCGCGCGGACGGGCGGAGCGCCTGGCTGATCCCCGGTGGCGGCCGTGAGCCGGGCGAATCGGAAGAAGAGTGCGTGCGGCGTGAGATGCGCGAGGAAACCGGCCTGGACGTCGCGGTCGAGCGGTTGCTGCTGGATGAGGCCGCGCTGACCACCGAGCGGGTCTATCAACGCTACAAGACTTACTTGTGCCGCGCAATGGCCGGCGAGGCCCGGCCCGGGTACGAGCCCGAGCCGGAGGCCGCCAGCGCCTATACGATCACGGCCGTCGGTTGGTTCGACCTGCGCCAGGACGCGGACTGGGATCCCGCTCTCAAAGCGGACCCGATCAGCTATCCACTGCTCACACGGCTACAGCGGGCTCTGGGATACCCGGCGGCATGAACATCACCGTCCTCTTCTTCGCCACGCTCAAGGAGCGCGCTGGGCGCGAGCGGTTGACTCTGGACCTGGACGACGGCGCCACGGTGGCGGCGCTGAAACAGCGGCTGGCCGCGGACATCCCAGCCTTGAGCCCGGCGCTGCCCACGGCCCTGGTCTCGCGCAACCGCGAGTTCGCTTTCGCCGATGACGTATTGAAAGACCGGGATGAGGTCGCCCTCTTCCCGCCCGTCTCCGGCGGCGGTCTCCAGTCCCCTTTTTCTTTTCCGACAATCTTCAAGATCACCAACGACCCCATCGACCTGGATGCCCTGGTCGCCAGCATCACGCTGCCGACCACCGGCGCGGCCTGCCTGTTCACCGGGGTGGTGCGCGGCGTGACGACGCGCGCGGACCGCGATGCCATTGGGCCGCACACCACGACGCGGTTGATCTACGAGGCCTACACGCCGATGGCCGAGGCCAAGATGCAGCAGGTGGCTGACGAGATCCGCGAGCGCTGGCCGGCGGTGGAGGGCATCGCCATCGTCCAGCGCATCGGGCCGCTGGACCCTGGCACGCCCACGGTGTTGATTGCGTGCTCGGCCGCGCACCGGGACACGGGCGTGTTCGAAGCGGCGCGCTACGGCATCGACCGGCTCAAGGAGATCGTGCCGGTCTGGAAGAAGGAGATCGGGCCAAACGGCGAGGCCTGGGTGGAAGGGGAGTACGTGCCGGGAGTGGAAGACAAGGCTCACGGTGCCGGGAATGTCTAAAGCACGTGACACGCACTACGCACTACGTAGTGCGTAGTCTGAACTATGCTCAAGTGCGCGAACTGCGGCCGGACGCAACCGGCGATGTCCCCGGGCTGGAAATGCCCGGTCTGCGGCGGCGTGCTCGACCTGGCCGGGCCGGCGGTCTTTGAGCCGGCGCAGGTGGAGGCGCGCGCGGTCGGCGTCTGGCGCTACCGGCACACCTTCCCGCTCGGGCCGGAGGTTGAGCCGGTGACGTTGGGCGAGGGCGGCACGCCGCTGGTGCCCGTCACTTTCCAGGGGAGGACGGTGTTCTTTAAGCACGAGGGCCTCAACCCGACCGGCTCGTTCAAAGATCGGGGCATGGCCGTGCTGTTTGCGGCGCTGCGCGCGGCGGGCGTGGCCGAGGCCATCGAAGACTCATCCGGCAACGCCGGCGCGTCGTTCGCGGGCTACGCGGCCCGGGCCGGGATCAGCGCGCGGGTTTTCGTGCCGGCGTCGGCCTCCGGCCCGAAGCGCGCCCAGATCGAGGCCTACGGCGCGCGCCTCGTCGCCGTGGACGGTCCACGCTCTCAGGTCGCCGAAGCCGCGCAGGCCGCCGCCCGGGCCGGCGCCGTTTACGGCAGCCATGTTTACAATCCGCTCGGGCTGGCCGGGAACGCCACCTGCGCCTATGAGCTGTGGGAGCAACTGGGCCGGGCGCCGGGCGCCGTCGTCCTGCCGGTCGGGCACGGCACGCTGCTGCTGGGCCTGCACCGGGGCTTTACGGCCCTGCGCGCGGCCGGATTGATCGACCGGCTGCCGCGCCTGATCGGCGTCCAGGCCATGGCCTGCGCGCCGTTGTGGGCGGTCCACACCTACGGCCGGGCGGGGCTGGGGTGGGTGACGGAAGGCGCCACCGTCGCCGAGGGCATCCGCGTGGTGCAGCCGGTGCGCGGCGACGCTGTGCTGGCGGCGGTGCGCGAGAGCGGCGGCGCGCTCCTGGCGGTGGACGAAGACGCGATCCTGCCGGGCGGCGACGCGCTGGCGCGGCTGGGCTTCTACGTCGAGCCGACGTGCGGCGTGGTGTGGGCGGCGCTGCCGAAAGTGCTGGCCGCAGACGCGCCGGGCGAGGTCGTCGTCGTGCTCACCGGCCACGGCCTGAAGCGCGCCGTCTGATCTACGGGAAGCTGTCATTCATCTCTTGCAGGAGCACCCATGACTCGTCGAGTCGTCATCACCGGGATGGGCACCGTCAACGCGTGCGGCAACACCGTCGCCGAGACGTGGGACAACATCGTCAACGGGCGCAGCGGCATCGGGCCGATCACGGCCTTCGATCCCGCCCGGTTCGCGGTGAAGATCGTGGCCGAGGTCAAAAAGACCTTCGACCCGACGGCCTACATGGATTTTAAGGAGGTCCGGCGCACCGACCGCTATCAACACTTCGCCATCGCGGCGGCCAAGCAGGCGCTGGCCCAGTCCGGCCTGGAGATCAACGAGGCCAACGCCGAGCGCGTGGCCGTGATCGTCAGCTCGGCCATCGGCGGCTGCAAGACGTTCGAGGACGGCGTGCGCGCCCTGGACGCCCACGGCCCGCGCCGCGTGGACGTCTTCTTCATCCCCAAGCTCATGTCCAACGGCGCGGGCGGCCTGATCGGGATCGAGACCGGCGCGCGCGGCCCGAACTTCTCGGTGGCCTCGGCCTGCGCCTCCGGCCAGGACGGCATCGGCCAGGCCTGGCAGATGATCCGCTACGGCGTGGTGGACGCCGCCATCACCGGCGCGAGCGAGGCGTCGCTGATCGAGACCGGCATCGCGGCCTTCGACCGGACCGGCGCCATGACCCACCGCACCGACGGCGTGCCGCAGCCGTTCGACAAAGAGCGCGACGGCCTGGTGATGGGCGAGGGCGGCGCGGTGCTCATCCTGGAAGCGCTGGAGCATGCCCAGGCGCGCGGCGCCGAGATCCTGGCCGAGCTGGCCGGCTATGCGGCCACGTCGGATGCGTTTCATATCACGGCCCCGTCCGAGGACGGCGCGCCGGCCGCGCACGCCATGCGCCAGGCGCTGGCCAGCGCCGGGCTCAATGCGGAAGACGTGGGCTACATCAACGCGCACGGCACCGGGACGCAGCTCAACGACGCCGGCGAGACGCTGTCCATCAAACGCGCGTTCGGTGAACGGGCGTACCAGATCCCGGTCTCGTCCACCAAATCCATGACCGGGCACATGATGGGCGCCACCGGCGCGCTGGAGACGATCCTGTGCGTCCAGGCTATCCGCACCCGGACGCTGCCGCCGACGATCAATTATCATACGCCGGACCCGGCCTGCGACCTGGACTACGTCCCGAACACGGCCCGCCCGGCGCGGGTGGACGTAGCCCTGACCAACGCCTTCGGTTTCGGCGGGCACAACTCGGTGCTGGTGGTGAGACGCTTCACGGGTTAACCGCCGGCTGGTTATGCTGGTGGCCGATGGCGGGCAGCGGATGGCGCCGGGCAGGGGGCGGGCGTCCTTCGGCTGCCGGCGATCGGCGATCAGCCCGGACATGCACCTGCCTCCGTTCAAAGATCCTTCCCTCCTACTGCGCGCCTTAACACATCGCTCCTATCTGAACGAACACCCCGATGTTTTTGAGGACAACGAGCGTCTCGAATTCCTGGGCGACGCCGTGCTGGATTTCCTGTCGGCGGCCCTGCTCTACAACCGCCTGCCGGAGATGAAGGAGGGCCGGCTCACGCGCCTGCGGGCGGCCCTCGTCCGCACCGAGCAGCTGGCCGAGTTTGCCGGCCAGCTGGCGCTCGGCCCCGCGATCCGGCTCGGGCGCGGCGAGGAGGAGAACGGCGGCCGCCAGCGCAAGACGCTGCTGTGCGATGTGTTCGAGGCCGTGATCGGCGCGTACTATCTCGACTCCGGGATCGACGCCGTGCGCGGCCTGGTGGAGCCGCTGTTCCAGCCGGTGCTGGAAGAGATCCTGCGCGCCGAGATGGACAGCGACGCCAAGAGCCGGCTGCAGGAGTGGGCGCAGGCGGAGCGCCGGGAGACGCCGCGCTATGTGATTGTGGACAACAGCGGCCCGGACCACGAGCGCACGTTCACGGCCCAGGTCTTTATCGGCGATGAGATGGGCGGGCAGGGGATCGGCCTGAGCAAGCGCGCCGCCGAGCAAGCCGCCGCCCAAGACGCGCTGCGCCGGCTGGGTCGGCTATGAAGCGCTTGCTCATCACGGGCGGTTCGGGCTATCTGGGCGCCCGCCTGCTGGCGGCGGCGGGCTGGGAGGTGGCGGCCACGTACTTCACCCGTCCGTTGGCGCCGGTCCGCGGCCGGGCGGTCAGGCTGGACCTGCGCGACGCCGCCGCGGTGCAGGCGGCCGTGCGCGCTTTCCGGCCGGACGTCATCCTGCACACCGCCTGCTCCAACCGCAACGCCGACCACATCGCCGCCATTGCGCCGGCCGCCCGGCATCTGGCGCAGGCGGCCGCCGAGCATGGCGCGCGCCTGATCCACGTCTCCACCGACCTGATCTGGGACGGCGAGCACGCGCCGTACCGCGACGAGACGCCGCCGGCCCCGCTCGGCGACTATGGCCGCGCCAAGGCCGAGGCCGAAACCATCGTCGCCGCGCTCTGCCCATCGGCCGCCCTCGTCCGGCCGTCGTTGATCTGGGGCCTGGACCCGCTGGACCGCCAGACACGCTGGCTGGCCGACGGCGCGCGGAGCGGCCAAAGGGTCACGCTGTTTACGGACGAGTACCGCTGCCCGGTCCACGTCCACGACCTGGCCGCGGCCCTGCTGGAACTGGCCGCCGCGCCCGAGGTCGCCGGGCCCTGGAACATGGGCGGCGCGCAGCCGCTCAATCGCTGGGAATTCGGACAGCGGCTGCTGGCCGCGCTGGGGCTCCCGGCCGGCCGGAACGTGGTGCCTGGCGCCATCCGCGACTCCGGGCTGCTCCGGGCGCGCGATCTGACGATGGTCAGCGCCCGGGCGGGCCGCGAACTGAAGACCCGTTTGCGGGGCGTCGACGAAGTGTTGGCGGGTCAGGAGCCCGGGCGATGACCTTCAAACTCTTCGCCGCCTGCGCGCCGGGGCTGGAGCCGTTCGCCGAGCAGGAGCTGCGCGGCCTCGGCCTGGCCGATTTGCGGCGTGTGCCCGGCGGTGTGGCGTTCGCGGGCGACTTGCGGGATATCTATCGCGCGAACTATCTCCTGCGCACCGTCAGCCGCCTGCTGGTGCGGCTGGGGGAATTCCACGCGGAGGAGTTCTGGGAACTGGAGAAGCGGGCGGCGCGCCTGGAATGGGAGCGCTACCTGAAGCCGGGCCAGCCGGTGGTCGTGCGCGCGACGAGCCACAAATCGCGCCTGTATCACTCGGACGCGGTGGCCGAGCGCATCGCCAAAGCGATCGGCGAACGCCTGGGCCAGCCGGTGACCCACCAGACGGCGCGCGACGATGAAGCCGAGGCCGCGACTGCGCCGGTGGTCGTCGTGCGGCTGGACCACGACACCTGCCTGGTCAGCCTGGACTCGTCGGGCGAGCTGCTGCATCGGCGCGGCTACCGACTGGCGACGGCCAAGGCGCCGCTGCGCGAGACGCTGGCGGCCGGGATGCTGCTGGCCGCGCGCTGGGACGGCGTTGCGCCGCTGATCGATCCGTTCTGCGGCGCCGGCACGCTCGTGATCGAGGCCGCGCTGCGGGCGCTGGACCTGCCGCCGGGCCGGGGCCGGCGTTTCGCGTTTATGGACTGGCCTGCCTTTGACGCGTCGCTCTGGGATGAGGTCGCCCGGCGCGGACCCGCGCCGCCGCCGGGCCGGACGCTGCCGCTGATCATCGCCTCGGACCGGGACGAGGGCGCGCTCGAGGCGGCGCGCGCCAACGCGCGGCGGGCGGGCGTGGCCGAGCACATCGCCTTCCTGTGGCGCGCGGTGTCGGAACTGGAAGCGCCGGCGCGGCCCGGCTGGGTGGTGACGAACCCGCCTTACGGCGTGCGTGTGGGAGAGGCGGCCGATCGGGGAGGGCGCGGGCGACCACGGGCGGGCGCCTCGCCGTTGCGCCACCTGTACGCGGCTTTCGGCGATGTCCTGCGGAAGCAATGCCCCGCCTGGCAGGTGGCGTTCCTGTGCCCGGACCCCGGGCTGGCGTTTGCCACGGGGTTATCGTTCGACAAGGCGCGTTCCGTGCGCCTCATCAACGGCGGGCTGATGGTGACGCTGTGGCAGGCGCAGGTGCCGGCGCTCCCGCCGCCGGGTTGAACCCGCTCAGGGCGGCAGGTAACTCCACGGGTTGACGTTGACCCCCAGGTAGCGCATCTCGAAGTGCAGGTGCGGGCCGGTGGACCGCCCGGTGCTCCCGGCCAGGCCCACCAGGCTGCCCTGCGTGATCCCTTCGCCGCAGGCCACGTTGATCTGGCTCAGGTGCGCGTAGAGGGTGTGCCAGCCGTTGCCGTGGTCGAGGATCACCAGGTTCCCGTAGCCGTACACGTTCCAGCCGGCGTACACCACCACGCCCGAGTCCGCAGCGTACAGCGGGTCCCCGACCTCGCCGCCCAGGTCCAGGCCCGGGTGATAGCGCGCGTTGTAGTTTTTGCCCACCAGGTAACGCCGGTCGGTGGGCCAGGCGAACAGGCCGGAGCCGGTGGGGGCCAGGACCGGCCCCCAGCACTCGCCGGCGCCGTTCCAGCCGCCATACTGCGGCAGGGTCGACTCCCAATTCGTATAAACCACCGGTATCGGCGTGGCCGTGAGCACGGGCTCATAAGTTGGAGACGGGGATGGCGCGGGCGACGGGGTCGAAGTGGGCGTCGGCGGCAGCGTTGCCGGCGTCGGCGGCTCGTTCGCCGATTTGCGCAAAGCGGCGGCGATCACGGGGCGGGTCTGCGGCCGGGCCGGCGTAGCCCAAATTGCCTGGAAGGACGCGGCGTTGGCGGCCACCAGGCTGACGATGGTGGCCGCCAGCCCCATGTCGGCCACGACCAGGGTGCGCACGAGGGCGGGCCGGCGGGCCGCCAGCCGTTCCGCGCCGCGCAGCCCGCGTTTGAGCTGCTCCTGCGCGCGCGCCGTGGCGGACTGCCCGGTGGCGCGCATCGTTGAGGCGAGGGCCGCCAGCTCGCGCCGGATGCGGCGTCCAGTCTCGACGACGTGCGGCCACAGGCGGTCTCTTGTGAAGCTTCGAGTGGAGGCCGCCGCCGTCCGCAGAGGCCGCCGCAATTGCTCGACCGCCGGCGTCGCGGCAGCCGCGAGGCGGCGCCAGGCCGGGCCAGCCGGCGTACGCCGCAGCCAGCCGTGGGCGGCTTCGATCAGGATGCGCGAGTCGCCAGACAGTTGCTCGGAGCCGGCCTGAGTAGCGTCGCGCCACAGAGCGCGCAGCTCGGCGGCGGCGGCGCGCAGGGCGAGGCGGAGCCAGGCGACGAGCGGGGAGGCGAGCGCAGCCCGGCTCGCCCGGAGGAGTATCTGAAAGTCTTGAGCGATCTGTTGGAGGCCGTCGCGCCCGAGGGCCTGAGCCTGAGTCCGCCACGCCCGGAGGCGTTGGCGGGACAAGGCGGCCAGGGCCGCCGGGCGCGGGTCGATCCAGCGAAGCACGGGCCCATGCTAAACCTGAAGGGAGACCGGGACGGGCCAGGCCGCGTTAGTGACCGGTCAGGGTTTGGTAAGATTTCGGTTGGCCTGCGCCCGGCCGATGTCTTCCCGGCGGCCGGCCGCCGTTCTCACCCGGCCTTTATCTCAGCCTGCTAAGGTTTGGAGTTTTGACTAACTTATCCTGACGATGAACGTGGGCAGGGCCCCTCGCGGAATCCTGCCCACCGGCGGACAATTCGGGTGTGTCTAGACCGAATATCACCGCCAGAGAGCACATTAAC
>Ga0073932_1001167_pt1 | contig 52529 bp, 47 predicted proteins | sample DewCreD2012metaG_FD_76967 | JGI IMG/M metagenome (GOLD analysis project Ga0073932, IMG submission 76967) | Hot spring sediment bacterial and archeal communities from British Columbia, Canada, to study Microbial Dark Matter (Phase II) - Dewar... ...
TACAACTTTCACTGCTGATGGATTAATTGCTGCAACTCCAACAGGTTCAACCGGATATTCAATTTCTGTTGGCGGACCAATAGTAAATCCACAAGCAGATGTAATAACGCTTTCACCAATTTCACCTCATAGCTTAACAATAAGACCACTTGTGCTTCCAAGCAGAAGCGAAATTATTATTAAAGCCGATTCGTTACATACAGATATTAAAGTTAATTGTGATGGTCAGCGTTCTTATTCTTTCCCGCCGCCGATGGGAATAAAAATTAAAAGAAGTGATAAAAAGCTTAAATTAATTTCCACATCATTATCAACATACTTTTCAACCCTCAGAAAAAAACTACTTTGGGGAATTGATGTCAGACATTCTAATAAGGAGAATTCTATATGAGAATAACAATTTTATTTTTAATAATTTTCTATAATAATTTCTTTGCTCAGAGCTTTAACCATTTTACAATTGATTCAGTAAAAAACAAGAAAATGCTCATTGGTTATTGCACCCGTGAAGCATTTCAGGACACTGCTTTTGCTGATTGGTTTAATGAAAGCTACTCAAACTATCAACCAGATATTGAAGTGTTAAATCAATTGTATGATTTTTTGAACAACATAAATATTAAAATTGTTTTAGGAACTTGGTGCGGTGATAGTAGGGAATTTGTGCCTGCTTTTTTGAAAATATTAGATTTAATTAAATTTCCGGAGGAAAATCTCGAGTTGATTTGTGTTGATAGAAAGAAAAAAGGGTTTGGAAATGAAGTTGATAATCTTGATATAAATTTTGTCCCGACATTTATCTTTTTCAGAGGAGATAAAGAAATAGGTAGAATAATTGAATTACCTAATGTTACTTTGGAATCGGATTTTCTTGAAATTGTAAAGAATAATTAAATTTAATTGAAACAAAAGTTTTTTAAATTCATCTAAATCAAAAAAACAGATACGATAAAATCTTAAAAGGAGAAAATATGAACGCAATTAAAACCGTATTTTTAATGTCTTTAATGATGGCTTTGTTCTTACTTGTCGGATATGCTATTGGAGGACAATCAGGAATGACAATAGCATTTATTTTTTCATTGGCTATGAATTTCGGTTCTTATTGGTTTTCTGATAAAATTGTTCTTTCGATGTATAGAGCAAAGCAAATTACAAGAGCTGAAGCTCCAAAATTTTATGATATGGTAGAAAGGTTAGCTCAGAATGCAAATCTTCCAATGCCCAAAGTTTATATTATTAATGACCCAACACCGAACGCATTTGCAACAGGAAGAAATCCACAGAATGCGGCTGTCGCTGCTACTACTGGAATTTTACAAAGCCTTAATGATGAAGAAATTGCTGGTGTAATGGCTCACGAACTTGCACACATTAAAAATCGTGATATTTTGATAAGTACAATAGCAGCAACTTTAGTAGGAACAATTTCCTACATTGCTCATATGGCTGGCTGGCTGGCAATGTTTGGTCGCAGCAATGATGAAGATAGCGGAAGCGGATTAGGTGGTTTATTGTTAATTATACTTTCACCCATTATTGCTACAATGCTTCAGCTTGCAATATCTCGTTCCAGAGAATATATGGCTGATGAAGGCGGAGCGAGAATTAGTAGAAATCCATTGGCTCTTGCTTCAGCACTTGCTAAGATTTCAAGATCAAATCAATTGCAGCATATGAGAAATGTTGAGCCAGCTACTGCACATATGTTTATTGTTAGTCCATTGTTTGGTGGAATAGGTAAATTGTTCTCAACTCACCCACCAATTGAAGAAAGAATTAAAAGATTACAAAAATTAGCAGCAGGAAGAATCTGAAAATTTTGTCAAAATACTTAGTTAAAGCTGGAATAAAACTTCAAACATTCCAGCTTTTTATTTTGGTTTTAATTTTAATAAGTTCAACATCGGGACAACAAATTTCCAACCTGCAAATTTTTGATAATTTAACAGATTCCCTTTCAAACAAAATTATCAGAACTTTATCAAATAATGTTAAAACTTTGGAATTATCATCAGCGAATCAGGATGTTTTAAGTGTTTTAGTTGATTTTTTAAGAAAAAATCTTATTAAAAGCGGATTAAAATTAAATTCGGATTCGGGCTATGATGAAAAACTAAACTTGACTATAGTTGAAGCAAAAGTAGATTATAATGATTTATTCAAAGATCGTTTATTCGGAGATTATTTTATGACCAGAACTGTCAATTTATCAGGTAGTTTTGTTCTATCAAGAAGAAATGAGGTTTATGATTTTAACTTTAGCTCAGTTGATACTGTTGAATATGAAAATTATGAAAAACTTGAAAGTAAGCTTTATCCTATAACTGAAGGTGTACCGCCAAAAGAACCTTTTTTCTCAAGTTTATTTGAACCGGTAATAGCAATTGCAGCAACAGCAACTGCAGTTATACTGTTTTTTACAATCCGGTCAAAGTAATTTAATACCTTTTCAACCATTACAATTTTAATTATAATTGCCACAGAATAATTAAATAATATTTAAAATAGATGAAAAAATATTTTATTGGAATTTCAGTTTTAATAATTCTTATTGTTAACATATCTTGTTCTTCTTCAATTGAAACAGTAAATCTTCCTCCAGATGAAAGACTGGCATTTGCTATTAAGCTTTACGAAGATGAAGATTACCTTGACGCAATAAAAGAGTTTGAATCAATATTACTTCAATTTCCGGCAAGCGGAATTAATGACGATGCGATTTATTATCTCGGAATGTCCAGATTTAAGAGAGGAGAATATATTCTTGGTGCTTATGAATTCAGCAGGCTGATAAAAAGTATTCCAACAAGTGAGTATCTCACCAAATCTCAGTTTATGTTAGCAGAATGTTATTATAATCTTTCTCCAAACTTTTCATTAGATCAGAGATATAGTAAAAAAGCGATTCAGGAATTTCAGGCATTTATTGATTTCTTCCCTTTAGATGAAAAAGTAGCGGAAGCCGAAGCAAAGATTTCAGAACTAAATCAAAAGTTAGCTAAAAAGGAATTTGAAACCGGCAGAATTTATGAAAAAATGGAATATACGACTGCTGCAATTTTTTATTATGATAATGTAATTCAGATTTATCACGATACAGAATTTGCTCCACTTGCTCATTTTAATAAAATAAATATTTTATTATCCAAGAAAAGATTAAATGACGCTTTAGAATCTGCAAAATTATTTGTGCAAAATCATCCAAATGATTTGCGAACTGCAGCCGTCCAAAAAATAATTTCAAACCTCGAAAAAGAATTGTCATTAAATTAGTTTTATGAAACACGTATCTGATTCTCAGATTGAAATGACAGAATTGGTTTTGCCTAATCATACCAATCAGCTTGGAAATTTATTGGGCGGACAATTAATGCATTGGATAGATATTTGTGCAGCACTTAGTGCAGCAAAACATACAAACAGAATTTGTGTTACCGCTTCAGTTGATAGAATTGATTTTCATCATCCAATAAAATTAGGAGATGCAGTTACTTTGATAGCTTCAGTTAATCGAGTATTTAAAACTTCGATGGAAGTCGGTGTAAAAGTTTATGCACAAAACTTCAGACTTGGAACAAAAATTCATACAAATACGGCATACCTTACGTTCGTTGCAGTTGATGAAAATGAAAAACCTGTTCCGGTTGACCAGATTATTCCGCAAACAGAGGATGAAATCAGACGATTTGATGATGCATTCAGGAGAAGGGAAGATAGACTTAAGAATAGAACTAAAGCTATTTAGTTTTTTTATATATCTGCTCTCCCTTTCAAATTTCTTATTTGCTCAAATTCCTATTAATGGTTTTACCAATTTTTCTGAAGTTGCCACAATTACTGGTCAGAATAAGTTAATAAGTCTCAATTATAATAAAGATCCACATTCAGATATTCTGATTTATTCGAATGATAATAATACTGCTTTTCTGATAACCGGTCAGCCAAATCTTAAATTTACAAAACCGCTGAAGTTATCTTTTAGGTTTGAACCAAACTTCTTTAAACCAGTTTATAATTCTCAAAATCAAATTACAGAATATGCTTTCACTTCAAGAAAGTCGAGATTATTTGGTCTGATGAATTTTAATCAATACGGTTATCCCAGAATTTCAAAAACACTAAAACTAAACTCTTTCCCTAACAAAATTGATATTGCAGATATTGATTTAGATAACTCAAACGATTACTTAGTCTCGGGAGAAGCATTCGAAGGATTGTTAATAATCTCGGAAGAGAATAACAGATTGGTAGAGAAAAAACTTTTCAGAAATCATTCGTTTTTGGATGCATTTTTCTTTGATATAAACGGAGATGAATACATAGATATTCTTGCTTATGATCTGATTTCCCAAAAACTCTTTTTCATTTATAATAAAGACGGCGATAGATTTGATTTAGAAAGAGAGCTTTATTTAAATCGCAAGATCTATAAATTTCAATCTCTTGATATCAATTTGGATGGATTTAAAGATTTAATCTTTTCAACGGACAATGGCTTAATTATCTACCTTGGCGATAATTTGAATGTTTTTAATCAGTTTATAAATATTAAAACCACTTCTTCGATTTCAAACTTTGTGGTTGGAGATTTTAACCACGACGGAAATTTTGATTTTATCTGTCATTCATCAGCATCTAATTATTTATCAATTATATTTTCTAAGGATGGAAATGAATTTTTCGAAGAGATTATTTTTGATTTCGGAAGTCAGATTAGTGAAATAATACCTTTTTTCTCCAGATTCGTTTATGGAGTTGCTTATCTTAAAGATGACGGTAAAATTAATATAGTTTCTGAATTTTCTTCTTTTAATAAAGATGTTAATTTTATCTTTGGCATTAAACCAACTGAAATAAAAACTTTTGATTTTAATAACAACGGTCTTTCGGACTTTATTTTTATTGACAAATTTGATAATAAACTAAAAATTATTCTCAGGAATAATCGTGGAATACCTTCTCAATTTTTTCAAGTTGAATTAAAAGGTGTTCATTCTGAGATTTTTATACTTAGAAAATCAATTTTCGAGGTTATCATCTATTGTTATTCTATTAACCAACGCTTGATAGAAATTGTTGAAGTAGATTTCAGAAATTTCAATTTTAAAAAAGAATTGCTTTACGCAGAAGGAAAAATTCAGGATTTGTGGAGCGTCAATAAAAATGGCGTTGGGGAAATAAAAATATTATTCTCCAAAGAGAAAGAGTTAAATTATGGAGTGATAAAATTATCTCTGGATAAAAAGTATAACTTGATTAAATATCCATTAGTATCAGATAATTTTAATTCGACTAATATTCTTTCCGAAAATGAAGATAAAATTCTTTACTGGATTTATACCGACACAACATCTTTTGCTTATTCTGTTGATTATCTTTTTGATACCAAACAGTCAAAAAGAATATATTCAGATTATGCAAAAGGTATTATCAGAATCTTTACTAATATTTCGAAAAAAGTAAAAAATTATGACTATTTCTCTTCATTAATAGAAACCTCTGATAAAAAATATTTACTTATTTTTAGCCCTGATTTTAATATTTTAAAAAAATCTGATTTATTGACAAATCATTCTTTAAAGTATGAAAAACCACTGATTTCAGATAATGAAGGTTTTTTATACTTTTTTGATTCTAAACTAAATCAAATATTTAGAATTGTATATGTAAAGAGATTGAATAGAGTTATTATCAGACCTATTTATCAAGATGTTAAAGTATCAGAATTTGTAGTTTCTAAATTAGATAAAAAAAATAAACACTTAATCTATATTGATTCCGAAGTACAAAAAATAAAAACAAGGCAGTTAGATTGATAAATAAAATAATATTATTGCTGATTCTTTTTGCTTCAATTTCAGAAATTATTAGTCAGAATCTTTCACAAAATCAATTAGATTCTTTATTTAATAGATATCTTTTGATAAGAACGGGCGAGCAAATTGGTGAAAAGCCAATTAAGATTTCTCACGATGAAAGAAAATGTGGTTTCGGTTTAGCAGCAGGTGTTGTAGTTAATTTTGATAAATTCAATTATAACCAACAGGCTATTTTAAAGACATTATTTCAAAGACCACCGGCAGATACAAGTATTACCACTCCTTCAGGTTTTTTCAGAATTCATTACAATAAAACAGACATTTCTGCACCAGGTTATTCTTTAGTTGAATTAGCAAAAGCTTTGGATTCAGTTTATCAATATGAGGTAAATTTTCTCGGATATCCACCTCCGCCGCCCGATAATGGAGCTGGCGGAGATAATAAGTATGATATTTATATAACTAATCTCGGATCTGATTATTATGGGTTCACTCAACCAGAAACGCATTTAGGTAACAACAGATACACAAGCTATACTGTCATTGATAATGATTACTTAGGATATCCGACAACCGGAATAGATGGTGCAAAAGTAACCATCGCCCACGAATTTCATCACGCTATCCAAATTGGAAATTATATTTACAGAGAATCCGATCAGTTTTATTATGAAATTACCTCCACTGCTATGGAGGAATTTGTATTTGATAGTATAAATGACTACTATTTTTATTTGCCAGATTACTTCAATAATCCTTCCCGTCCGTTTTTACTAAATAACGGTTATAACCTTTCAATTTGGAATATATTTCTTCAAAATAATTTTGACCATCAGTTGTTAAAAAGAATTTGGGAGTTGATGCCATCAAACAGAGCTTTGACTTCTATTGCTTTAGCATTAAGTGAAAGGGGATCAAGCTTTAAAGATCAGTTTAACAGATTCGGTATTTGGAATTATTATACGGGTTATAGAAATTTTCCGGGAAGATACTATGAAGAAGCAGCCAATTATCCAATAATCAGAACATCTGACCCTATGCCATTTAGACCTCCTTCTCGTTCTTATGCAATGGAAAGCAGAGCCAATACTAATTATTATTTAAAAATAAATTTAGGACTGGATACTTTGGTGGTTATAATATCTAATTCCGACTTGGTTAGTGCAATTGACAGCATTGATAAAACATTTCCTTTTGTTTATACTCTTTATAATGATACTTCAAGAGGTTTAAGAAAACTTGGGGGAATATTCTCAGCAGATTTTGAAACTCTAAACCCTTTTCATCAATCGTTTTATAATTTATCAGAAATTCTTAATGATATATTAGTTAACGGAGATACAACTTTTACCCCTCAAAAAAGTAATAAGGAATTATTTGCCTTTCCTAATCCGTTTCGTTTTAATGAAAATTATATTCTTGGAGATTATTTAAATATTCAGGTTGATAAAAGTTTTCTTGATGGAGTTGAGTTTTACGTTTATACTCCTTCAATGAAACTTATTTACAACGATTTTCATAAGCTGGTTTTCCTTCCAAATGGTGCAAAAGGAATAAAATGGAATTTGCGAGATAATAACGGACAATTTGTCTCTTCGGGAGTTTATTTTATAACAGTAAGAGTAAGTGATAAAGTTTTCAAAGACAAAATTATAATATTGAATGAATAGCTATTCACTTGAAATAAATAATCTATCTAAAAATTTCGGACGAAGACTGATTTTCCGGGATATAAATTATACTATTCGAAAAAATACCGTTTTAGGGATTTCTGGTAATAATGGTTCAGGAAAATCTACTTTTATGAAAATTGTTGCCGGAGTCTTATCGCCTAACAAAGGAGAAATAGTGCACTCAATCAATGGGATTAAAATAGTAGATAATGAATTATTCAATTACATTGGATTTGTTTCTCCATATTTAGTCCTTTATGAAGAATTTTCAGCAGAGGAAAATCTTAAAATATTTTCAAAAATCAGAGGTATTAAATTTAATTCAGAATACAGCAAAGAACTTTTTGAAAAATTAAATCTGTTTAATAGAAGAAAAGAATTTGTCAAAAATTATTCATCGGGTATGAAGCAAAGATTGAAATATATATTTGCTCTTTTGCATCAACCTGAACTGTTATTACTTGATGAACCAACTTCCAATCTTGACTCTGAAGGGAAAGAAGCAGTTTATTATATTATTGAAAAATTTTCTGAACATAAAACTGTAATTATTGCTTCAAACGAAGAACAGGATTTGAAGTATTGCAAAGAGTTAATAAAACTTGAAAACTATAAATGATATTTAACTGATTCAGGAATGTTAGAAAAGTCATATAACATATTCATAAAAGATTTAAAGTCTGAGTTAAGAACCCGTTATGCAATAAATTCTCTGGTAATGTTTATCCTGGTTGCGATAAGTGTAATATTGTTTTCTATCGGAAATGAGAAAATTCAGCCCGAATTAACAGCAGGTCTTTATTGGGTAGTAATTTTTTTCTCTGCTATGAGTGGACTTTCCAGAGCTTTTGTTTCGGAAGAAGAAAGAGGCACAACTTTGACTTTACATTTAATTGCCTCTCCCGACACAATTCTTTCAGGTAAAATTTTATTTAACCTGACCTTGACTTTTTTTATCAATGTAATAATTACTTTTGTTTATGCGGCATTTTTTGAGGGTTTTGTGATTAAAAATTTCGTTTTATTTTTAGTCACATTTATTTTCGGAAATATCGGATTGGCTGTTTCATCAACAATAATTGCATCTATTATTGCTAAAGCCGGTTCAAAAGGAACGTTATATCCAGTTCTTTCTTTTCCGATTTTGTTGCCGCTAATTTTAAGTTGTGTACAACTTACAATTTTTTGTTTTGATGGCACAAGCATTGATACACATTTTTATGAATTAGCAATAGTTGTCAGCTATGATGTTATTATGATTACAGTTTCGTATCTTTTGTTTGATTTTATTTGGAAAGAATAAAAACTTAAAACTTAATTAAACTTTAAATTATGTACTGGAAAATATTATTATTTGTTTTAATGGTTTTTGTCTCTATTGCAGGAATTACTTTTCCAATAGTTGATAAACCATCTGCGTGGTATGAATTTCCATTTATTCCAGGATTAGGAGAAAATGCAAAGATTATTTTTTTCCACGTGCCTACAGCTTGGTTAACAGTAATTGCTTTTTTAATGTCTTGTATTTATGGTTTCCGTTATCTGAGAAACAAAAATCTTAATGATGATGTTAAAGCTTACGTGGCAAATCAATTAGGAATAGTTTTTTGTATTCTTGCAACTGTTACCGGTGCAGTTTGGGCAAAGTTTGCGTGGGGAGCTTTCTGGAGTTGGGACCCAAGACAGACAAGCATATTTGCTTTATTGTTGATTTATGGTGCCTGGTTTGCATTGCGTTCCTCAATTGAATCAGAAGAGAAAAGAGCAACTCTTTCTTCAGTTTATTCGATAATTGCTTTTGTTACTGTACCGTTCTTTATATTTATTATGCCGAGAATTATGACTGGTTTACATCCCGGTTCTGCTGATGATGAAACATCCGGACCTATTGTCAATTTTAAGATGAACGAAAATATGCTGCTGATTTTTTTTATATCTTTAATTGCTTTTACGATTCTTTATTTTTGGATGTGGTATATTGGTTATAAATCAATTTTATTAAAAGAAAAATTACAAAAAAATTATTGAGGTAATTCGTGATTAAATTTTTAACAGAAAATGCAATCTATATCGTTATGATTATTGTTTTAATAGTATGGATTGGTATATTCTTTTATCTTTTAGGAATGGATAGAAGAATCAAATCAATTGAAAAAGAAATGAAAGGAGAAAAAAATGAAGAATAAATATATTATCGGTGGTTTTATCATTGTTCTTTTCCTTGGAATAATGGTTTATCTTTTTACTCAAAGCAACATTAAGTATGAAAATAATTTTACAGTGGTCAAATCAACTAATAAAACTGTAAAAGCTACAGGTAGTTGGGTTAAAGAAAAAAATTACTCTTATGATTCTGAAAACAATCTCTTTAAATTTTTTATGAAGGATGAAAATGGCGAGGAAATGTTGGTCGTTTATCGTGGAGCAATGCCCAATAATTTTGAATCAGCTACCAGTGTTGTTGTAACCGGTTCATATCAAGAAAATTATTTTTATGCAAAAGACATTTTAACCAAATGTCCAAGCAAGTATCAGGAACAACCAAACACACAATCATCAAGTTTGTAAAAATGTTACGGGGAGAGATTATTTAATTAAACGGAGATATTATGATTGGAAGTATAATTCTAACATTCGCTTTGGTCTTTAGCATTATTTCTATGGTAATGTATTACCTTAACTTCAAGGGTTATAATAATACAATTTCTTATGCGAGAATTTTTTACCATTTAACTTCAATTTTTGTTATAGTCGCATCTACTTTTTTATGGTATTATATATTAACTCATCAATACCAATATAAATACGTATTTAGTTATAGCAATAATTCATTAACAACAGGTCTATTACTTTCTTCTTTCTGGGGTGGACAGGAAGGAAGTTTTATGTTATGGATTTTATTGACCGTAATTGTTGGTATAATTTTACAATCCTATACTTCTAAAAGAGTTGACCTTGAACCAAGAGTAATGGCAGTATTTACTTTAGCCATTTCATTTTTATTATTGATGGTTTCTCCTTGGTTTAAAAATCCTTTTGAATACATTTGGACCACTCCAATTTTTGTTGATTTGAAATCAATAAATTCAAGTTATTTGAATTTGCCATTTCTTGAGCAATTTTTATTTCCTGACCCACAAACAAATACAACTTATGTTCAGGTTTCATCAACTTTATTAGCATCTTTAGTTCAAAACGGAATTGATCCAAATACTTTTATAATTAATGGAAGAGGATTAAATCCACAGTTGCTCAATTTCTGGATGCAAATTCATCCGCCAATTTTATTTATCGGTTTTGCAATGGCAACAGTACCATTCGCTTTTGCAGTTTCAGCTTTGATGAAAAATGAATATAAAGAATGGGTTTCGCAATCATTTCCGTGGTTATTAGCTGGAACCGGTATTTTGGGTTTAGGAATTATGCTCGGCGGCTATTGGGCTTACGAAATGCTTGGCTGGGGAGGTTATTGGGCTTGGGATCCTGTTGAAAATTCAAGTTTAATTCCTTGGCTTATTGGCGTTGCAGCAATTCATACAATGCTGGTTCAAAAGAAAAGTCAATCTCAATCAGAAGGAATTGGAAGATATGCTAAAACTAATCTGATTTTAAGCATACTGGTTTATATATTAGTTCTTTATAGTACTTTTTTAACCAGAAGTGGCATTTTGGGAGACGCATCAGTTCATTCTTTTGTTGATCCCGGAATGTTAGTCTATTTATTTCTGATTATTTTTATCAGTTCATTTACTTTGCTTGGAGTTGGATTATTAGTTTATAGATGGAAAGATCTAAAGTCAGAAATTCCTCAGGATGAAAGTTTATTATCTCGTGAATTGTCATTATTTACTGCTGCAGTTGTTTTATGTGCGTCGGCTATAATTGTTTTCGTTGGTACTTCGGCTCCTATTGTAGGTCGGTCAGTAGATATTTCTTTTTATAATGAAATGCATGTTCCATTAGCAATAATAATTGGGTTATTAAATGGATTAAGCTTATTATTAAAATGGAAAACTACATCTACTCAGGAACTTCTTAGTAAATCTGTTATTTATCTTGCAATTAGTGTTGTTCTTACAGCTTTAATGATCATATTCGGCGGAATTAATGATATTATGATGATTCTATTAGCATTCTCTTCGATATTTACAATTTTAGTTAATGGAGAAATTGCCTATAAAATCATTAAAAATAATCTTAACAGACTTGGAGCTTATGTTGCACATATTGGATTGGCGATTTTCATTTTAGGAGTAATAGGTTCTTCTGCTTATAGTAGTGAAAAAACTTTAAACTTAGTTAAAGGAAAACCAGCTGAAGCTTTTGGTTATCAGATGATATTCACTGGCTATGAACCGATTGAAAATGCTACAAAGTATGCTTTTAATATTAATCTAAATAAAGATGGAAAAACTTATAACGCAGCTCCTGTGATGTATATAGCTGAATTTAATAATAGTTTGATGAGAGAACCTTCCATTGTAGTATTACCTACAAAAGATATTTACATCGCTCCATTGAGTTATGAACAGACAGGCGATCATAGTCATTCTGGTTCTGTTTTGATTGAAAAAGGGAAATCAATTAATTACGAGAATATTAATTTGACTTTTGAGAAGTTTGAAATGAGTTCTGATGTAATGCAGGCAATGCAAGAGGGAAGAGATTTCCAGTTAGGCGCAGTTATGTCTGCGTCATCTAATGGTAAAAAGATTTCTTTTAACTTATACAGAAAACAAAGTGGTGATAAAGTTGAGTTTACTTCTTTTGAATCCAAAGAGTTAAATCTAAGAGTTGAAATGTTAAATCTTTCTGCTCAGGGCGTTGAGTTATCTCTATCAAAATTAGATGAACCTAAAAATAAAGTCGAAAAACAAGCAGAAGAAGTTTTAGTCGTTAATGCAAGCGTTAAACCTTTTGTGAGTTTAGTTTGGATAGGTGTGCTGGTAGTAGTAATTGGATTCTTTATAGCATTCAGCAGAAGACTGAAGGAATCATTTTAAATTAAAATTTTAAGCTGTTTCAAAAGAGAAAACCTAAAAGGATTTCATCAAATGAAACAGCTTTTTTTATAATTCCTGAAGTATTTGAATTGGGGTTTTTTCTTTCGTTGATTCAGATTTTTTAGATTTTCCGTTGCCGTTTTTACCATTCCTTCTTGAATCAGGACCGTAACCATTTATATTATTTCTGTCAGCATAATTTTTATAAGTAAATAATTTGTGCTGATAATTCCTCATAATAATTTTTTCTTCGTCGTGGTAAAGAACATAGTTAGGAAGGATTGGAATTTTCCCTCCGCCTCCGGGTGCATCAATAACGAAGTGAGGAACTGCTAATCCAGATGTATAACCTCTTAAAGCTTCAAGTATCTTCAATCCGGTTTCAACAGATGTTCTGAAATGATTTGCACCTTTTGTTTCATCAGCCATATACATATAATAAGGACGAACACGAATTTTCAATAATTTCTGAACTAATTCTTTTACAACTTCAGGATCATCATTAACACCTTTCATAATAACCATTTGATTACCAATTGGGATTCCTGCATCTGCGAGCATTTCACACGCTTTTGAGCTTTCAGGAGTTATTTCCCATGGATGGTTAAAATGTGTGTTACAATAAATCGGATGATACTTCTTCAACATATTACAAAGTTTTGGAGTTATTCTATGTGGAAGAACACAAGGCATTTTGGTCCCAAGACGAATTATCTCAATATGAGGAATTTGTCTTAATCTTTGTAATATTTTTTCAAGCATTGCATCTGTTAGCATTAAGGGGTCGCCGCCGGAAAGAATAACATCTCTTATTTCAGTGTGTGCTTCCAAATATTTAAATGCACTATCGAGACCACGCATAGAAATTTTTTCATAGTCACCCACTTTACGTTTTCTTGTGCAGAATCGGCAATATAAACCGCACTGACTTGTAACAAGAAACAAAGCTCTGTCTGGATAGCGATGAGTAATATTTGGTACAGGACTCATAGCATCCTCTAATAATGGATCTTCTTCGGCATCAAAATCTTCAAGCTCCTTTTTATCAGGAACACATTGAAGCCAAATAGGATCTCCCGGATATCGGATTAGACTTAAGTAATAAGGATTGATACGAGCTTGAAAGAATTCATCAAGATCTTGAGCGACTTGTCTTTCGAGACCGAATTTTTCAACAAGCTGATCCACTGTGTGGACGCTGTCTCGTATCATTTGTTGCCATAGTTCCATTTTGTCCTCAGTTTTGCTTTTGTTTGAAAAACTTTCCGAAAATCAGAAGGTTGTCTCCAACTGAATAAAAATCTTTTATCTCTCCAAGTATTGTATAGTTGTTTCTGAAATAAAAATTTTGTGTTGAAAGATATTCTGCTCTTGATGATGTTTCAGCAATAATCCATCTGCCATTTCTTTCGGAAACAAAATTTTCTGCATGCTCTAATAATTTTCTTCCTATGCCAGAACCTGATTTTGATGGATCGGCAACAATCCAATACAAATCATATACAGCATCTGTCAAAGGTCGTCTTCCTGTACAATGGTACCCAAGTATTTGATCATCTTCTTCATAAACAAAAATGTTATAGTCTGTCTGATTAGGATCATTTGCTGCAATATTTACTAATTCCATTGCAACTTTAATCTCTTCTTTATTAAAATTAGGAATACCTTTTAACAACATTTCAATTTTTCCGACATCAGATGGCTTTAGTGAGCGAATCATTTTTCTTTCTTTCCAAAGCAAAACTTGTTATTATTTTTAATAGTTCACTATAACTTATTCCTGCTGCATTTGCAGCTCTTACAAATCCGGAATCCGGCGATATATCAGGATTAGGATTAACTTCAATAACATAAGGAACATTTTCTTTTGACAATCTTATATCAACACGCGCATAATCTCTACAATTCATAACGTTATAAGATTGTAAAGCTATTCTTTCAATTTTTGATTTTATATTTTTATTAAGTTTAGCCGGGCATACCGGTTTAGTATGATTGTAATAGTCACTTCCTTCAATCCATTTTCCTTCATAAGTTACAATTTTAGGTAATCCATTTGGCAATCCTGTAAAATCTATTTCTGAAAGCGGCAAAATCTTACCATTTAATATTGAAACATTAATTTCTCTGCCTTCAATGTATTCTTCTAATAAAATTCTTTTATTATAAGTTTCAGATAAAAACTTAAAATGCTTTTTCAATTCTTTGATATTTTTAACGACTGAAAATTCTGAAATGCCAATACTTGCATCTTCTTCATCTAACTTCATTATAATTGGAAAACGAAGATTTTTATTTATAGAAGTAACTTTTTGATTCGGCTCCAAAACATCAAATTGAGGAGTATTGATTCCATAAGATGAAAGAATAATTTTGGTTCTTGCTTTATTAAGGCAATTACCCAATGTAGTTGAAGTGTTACCAGTGAATTGATAATCTAATAATTCAAACAAAGCGGCAACACAGTATTCATAGTTTGTAATCCCTTCGACTGATTCGATAAAATTAACAATTGCATCGGGATTAAAACTTTTAAGTTTATTTATAAGATTTTTAATGTTCTTATCAACGGAGAATGATTCAACAACAGCAAATTCTTTAGATAGAATCTCTGTTATATTTTGAATCTGTGAAGCAAATGAAAACTCAGATAAATCTACAGAACCGGAATTATCAGACTCCGGTTTTCCGTTATAGATTGAAAACAAACTAACAGGTGCGTTATAACAGACTAATATTTTAGCGTTTTTTTTCATAATAAGTTATATCTTTTACAAGCAGCTAACAAAACGTGATTTATCATTTCTTCATAAGACAATCCTGATGCTCTTGCAGCTTTAGGAAAACTTGAGTTTTCTCTTGGATCAGGCATTATACCAGGCAATGGATTAATCTCGATTACATTTGGTTCTCCGTTTTTATCAAGTCGAATATCAATCCTACTCCAATCTTTACATCGGAGAACATTGTAAGTTTTCAGACAACAATCAATAATTTTATTTTCAAGTTCTTTTTCCAAATTTGCAGGGCAGTCAAAGACATCGAAATCATTTTCTTTCGTGTCCAAAATCCATTTGGTTTCGTAGGAATAAATTGGTAAAACATTTTCAGGATATTTATCAAATCTAACTTCAATAATTGGTAATACTTTTACTTCATTTCCATTTCCTAAGATAGCAACTGTAAATTCTCGTCCCGGCAAAAACTCTTCGACTAAAGCTGGTTGATTATATAACTCAACAATTCTTTCAATCTCTTTTTTCAGTTCTGATATATTATGAGTTACTGAAGAACAAAAAATTCCTTTCGATGATCCTTCGCTTATTGGTTTTACAAATAATGGGAAGTTATATGCCTGTCCATTTAATTGATTAGGATTATCGTAAATAAAAAATTTTGAATTAGGAATTTTGTAATAACTTAAAATTTCTTTTGTACGGGATTTATCAAGACAAATTCCCAATGTAAGAGAATCACTTCCTGTAAAAGGAATATCTAACATCTCAAGCATAGCAGGAATTTGTGCTTCACGACTTACTCCTTTTAATCCTTCAGCAATGTTAAAGACAATATTTGGACGAAGAGATTTAAATTTTTCAAAAGCATTTTGGTCTGCTTCAATTAAAGTTACATCATGGTAAATTGAAAGAGCATCTTTTACTGCGTTTATTGTTTCCCAAGTATCCCATTCAGCATATTTATCAATATTAAAAGATTGGCTTTGAGATGATTGTTGTTGTTTTGAGGACACTGATTCGGAGAAAGTTTCACTTTCTGGTTTTACATTGAATGCTAATGCAACACTCAATCTCTTACTGAAATGTGTTGATAAAATAACTTCTCCTAAATTTTTATTTTCGAAAGCAAATATAATGTTTATAAAAATCTTGTCAAGAAGTTTTAAACACGATCAGAAATTATTTGAGATAAAAAATTTCTGAAAGAAAAAATAAAATCGTAAGAAAAAATATTTTTTAAAATTATTGCACATAAGTTTTAGCACTGAATAGAGGGGATGAAATGCATTATAGTGATTTGCTTTTTTAATTAACCAATACTTGAAAGTATAAAATTGTTTTTATAATCACTAATAATTTTTTTTCTCAACAAAAAATTTTTTTCTGAAGAGAGATTCAAATCATCATTAATAATTTCAAATGCAGAAAGTTTTGCTTCACGAATTAATTTTTCATCTTCAATAAGATTAATGAATTTCAATTCAGGAAAACCACTTTGCTGAGTTCCAAAAATATTTCCGGGACCACGAAGCTCCATATCTATTTCTGCAATCTTAAATCCATTTAAATTTTCAACCATTGATTGTAATCTTACAGATGATTTATAATTTTCCATTTGTGATGGTGATAAGTATTCAAGATTTAATTTGTTGAGATTTTGGTTAGCAGCTAATTTGTCAGTGGTTACTAAAATGCAATAAGCTTGTTTGTCTCCTCTTCCAACTCTTCCCCGAAGTTGATGAAGTTGTGATAGTCCAAAACGATGTGCATCATTGATTAAAATTATATTTGCATCAGGAATATCAATTCCAACTTCTATTACTGTTGTAGCTATCAAAACATCAAATTCTTTCTTTAAAAATCTGAACATCATCTCTTCTTTCTCCTGCCAAGACATTCTTCCATGTATCAATCCTAATTTTAAATCTCTAAGAAATGTTGTTTGAAGTTCTTCATAATATTTTGTGGCAGCTTTCAAGTCGAGTTTATCTGATTCTTCAACAAGAGGATAAACAATAAAAGTTTGATAATTTTCTTTTGCTTTGTCTCTTATGAATTTATAAATAGCCGGCAGCTTTTTTTCACCACGAAGCACTGTAATTATTTTTTTTCGGTTCTTAGGCATTTCATCTATAATTGATGTATCAAGATCTCCGTACAAAGTCATCGTAAGTGTTCTCGGAATTGGTGTAGCACTCATAACTAAAACATCAGCATTAATACCTTTGCTGATTAAATCTGCTCTTTGTTGAACTCCAAAACGATGCTGTTCATCAATCACTACATAAGATAAATTTTTAAAGTTAACATTTTCTTCCAATAGTGCGTGCGTTCCGATAATTATTTTACATTCATTTTCTTCTATAGACTTTAATATTTTACTTCGTAAAGATTTATTTTGACCACCAAGCAAAAGAGATACTTTAATCTGTTTCTCAGTAATTATACTATTCAATTTATCTATTAGTGAAGAGATATTTTTAAAGTGTTGATCTGCCAAAATCTCAGTTGGAGCCATCAAAGCTGTCTGATATCCGCTTTCTATCGCAATTAACATTGAAATCAAAGCAACTATAGTTTTGCCGCAACCTACATCGCCTTGCAACAAGCGATTCATTGGAAAATCGGACAACATATCTTTTTTAATCTCTGAAAGAACTTTTAGTTGTGCTTTTGTCAATTCAAATGGAAGAATAGATAAAAACTTTTTTATTAAATCAGATTTGATGGTGTATTTATGAGGTTTCTTATTTCTTTGAATTTTATTTTTTTTAAGCGCGACTAATAATTCAAGAAAAAATATCTCTTCGAATTTCATTCTTCTTTTTGCCTGAATAAGTTTTTCGCTGTTTTCCGGAAAATGAAAGTTTAATATTGTTTCAGAGAGATTTAAGAGAGAATGTTTTTTCAAAACATAATCTGGTAGAGTCTCTTCAATTTTATCTGCATATTTTTCAACAGCATTATGAATTATTCTTCTGATGCCTAAATCACCAAGGTTTGTAAGTTTTAGTTCTTTCGGAATTCTGTAAAATGGAATAATCTTTCCTGTGTTAAGAAAATTTTTTGATTCCTCCTCTGTTAGTTTATCATAATCAGGATGAATAAACTGAAAGTGATCATACCTGTCAATCTCTGGTTTATGACTTATTGCAAAAAATTCATTCTCATTGAAAACCTGATAAAAATATTTAATCCCTGAAAACCAAATACATTCAAAAAATCCAGTTTTATCTTTAAAGAAAACTTTTAGAATTTCTCTTTTTTTTGTTCTGATAATTTCTTTACTTATTACTTTACCAATAACAGTAATTTCTCCATTATAACCATTCAAAGCATATTGATATGCCTGAGCAACAGTAAGTAGCGTTGTTCTGTCAAGGTGTCGAGTGGGAAAATAAAAAAGCAGATCTTTTATTGTAACTATTCCTGCTTTCTCAAATGCAACTGCTCGTTTAGGTCCGACTGATTTAATAAATTTTACTGAACTGTCTAAAATGGTTGGTTTACTTTCAGTCATTATTAAATAAAAGTTGTATTTGAAAAATATGATTTCATTAAAAGGTTATAATATTCATCCCATTCAATTTCTACTGCACCAAACATTTTTAGATGATTTGTTAAATATTGAACATCTAAAAGTATAAAGTTTCTTTCCTTAAGATGTTTAATTAAACTAATAAGAGCAGCTTTAGATGCTCCCGGAATTTCAGAAAACATTGATTCTCCGAAAAACGCACCTCTGAAGGTAATTCCATATAATCCTCCAACGAGTCTATCTTCATAGTAGGTTTCAACTGAGTGAACAAATCCACGTTTGTGCAATCTTTTATAAGCAAAAATTAATTTTTCGGAAATCCAGGTCGTTTCTCTATTTGCACATCCTTTAATAACACTTAAATAATCAGTATCAAACTTTATTTCAAATTTGTTTTTGAAAATCAGTTTTTTTGCAGACCTTGGAATGTTGAAATTATCCAATGGAATAATTGCTCTTTTTGAGGGAAGATACCAGTTTATATTTCCATATCCGTCATCCATTGGAAAAGCACCGGAGGCGTATAATCTTATCATATTATCAGGTTGAAGAGTAGAATCAATATTTAATGATTTGAAATCCATTGGTAAAATTTTATTTCAGTAAAAGCTTATTTAAGTTTACACTGTAATTTTAAAAAAACTTGCAAAGAATGCTAATGAATAATAAGGAAATTTATGACCAAAATTGCAGTTGTAGCATTAGGAGGAAATGCAATACTTCGTGGCAGCGAAATAGGAACTATTCAACAACAAGAAAAAAATACATACGATACCTGCGTTAATCTTATAAATCTTCTTAAAAAGGGCTTTGAAATTGTAATCACTCACGGAAATGGTCCTCAGGTAGGAAATATAATGCTCAGAAATGAGGCGGGCTACAATACTTATAAAATTCCTAAAATGCCTTTGGATATTTGCGTGGCTGATTCCCAAGGCGGAATCGGCTATATGATTGAAAGGCAGATGAAAAATATTTTGTCAAAAAATAAAATCAGAAAAAATATAGTTACTATTGTTACACAAGTTCTGGTTGATAAAAATGATCCGGCTTTTCAGAATCCAAGTAAACCAGTTGGACCTTTCTACCTTAAAGAAGAAGCCGACTTATTGGCAAAAAGTAATAACTTCATCTTTAGAGAAGATGCCAGAAAAAGAGGTTGGCGGCGGGTTGTCCCTTCACCTGATCCGATTGATATAATTAACAAAAAGATAATCAAACAGCTTGTACAAAAAGGAAATATTGTCATAGCTTGCGGCGGAGGTGGAGTTCCAGTTTTCCTTGATGAGCAAAAAAATCTTCAGGGAACCGAAGCAGTAATTGATAAAGATTTAGCTTCATCTTTGCTTGCTTCAGAGATTGGAGCTGAAAATCTAATTATTCTTACTGATGTACCAAAAGTTTATTTGAATTTTCATAAACCAAATCAGATAGAACTTGATCAAATTACCCTTGCGGATGCGAGAAAATATTATGAGAACGGAGAATTTGGCTCAGGGAGTATGGGTCCTAAAGTGCTTGCGGCAATAAGATTTTTAACTAATGGTGGAAAAGAGGCTATTATTACAGAAGCCACTCAACTAAGTGATCCTGATTGTGGAACCAAAATTATTTCAGACAAAAAGTAATTAGTAATAAAAAAATATAAGGAGCTATTTATGGCAGTTAATATGAAAGGTAAAGATTTAATTTCAATTGCTGATTTATCAATTGAAGAAATTTATGAAATATTCGATGTAGCCAAATCTTTGAAACAAAAACTCTATACAAATGAACCACATCGTCTTTTAGAAGGAAAAACTCTTGGAATGATTTTTACAAAACGCTCTACAAGAACAAGAGTTTCTTTTGAGGTTGGTATTTATCAGCTTGGTGGAATAGGTATGTATTTCGGTCCAAATGATTTGCAGCTTGGTGTAAGTGAAAGCATTTCAGATACTGCAAAAGTCCTTTCAAGATATCTTAACGGGATTATGATTAGAACATTTGCTCATTCTGATGTAGTCGAACTTGCAAAATACGCTGACATACCTGTTATTAATGGTCTGACAGATTTATTACATCCTTGTCAGGTTTTGACCGATTTATTTACAATTCTTGAAAAGAAAAGAACTCTTCAGGGATTAAAATTAGCTTATATTGGTGATGGTAATAATATGGCTCACAGTTTATTAAATGGTTGTTCAAAAGTAGGGATGAACATTGCAATCGCATCACCTTCAGGATATAAACCAAATGAAGAGATTGTCAAAAATGCTCAGAAGTTTGCTTCATATATGGGAAGCAGAATAGAAATTTTAGAAGATCCTGTTCAAGCAGTAAAGAATGCGGACATTGTTTATACAGATGTTTGGGCAAGTATGGGTCAGGAAAGTGAAGCTTTGGAGCGTAAGAAAAAATTTGCTTCATTTCAGGTAAATCCCGAATTGGTTAAAAATGCAAAAGACGATTATTTATTTATGCATTGCTTACCAGCTCATAGAGGAGAGGAAGTTGTTGATGAAGTTGCCGACTCTCCAAATTCTGTAATCTTCGATGAAGCAGAAAACAGACTTCACGTTCAAAAAGCTATTATGGCTTTGGTAATGTAATTTTAATTCACTTTCTTGAAATAATTAACCAGGATTTTTATGGAGCAGTATTCTGATGTTTCTATCTACACTTTAATCCCATTCGTTTTAATGCTTGGAGCAATAGCTGTTTTGCCCTTGACTTGGAATCATTTTTGGGAAAAGAACAGAAACAAATTATTAATATCAGTTTTATTAAGCATTCCAGTTTTGATATATCTGCTTATCAATGGATATACTCACGAAATAATACACACAATGCTTTTTGATTATGTCCCTTTCATAATTTTACTCGGTTCTTTGTTTACTATAACTGGTGGAATTTTGTTAACAGGCGATATCGAAGCACGTCCTTCAGTAAACACAACTTTTCTTGGAATCGGAGCTATTCTTGCTTCTTTTATGGGTACTACTGGAGCAGCAATGCTTTTGATTAGACCTGTTATTCAGACTAATAAAGAAAGAACTTTCAAAGTTCATACAATTCTTTTTTTTATAGCTGTAGTTGCAAATTGCGGAGGTTTATTAACTCCGCTTGGAGATCCACCTTTGTTTATGATGTATCTTCGCGGAGCTCCTTTTGAATGGTTCTTTATATTAAAGGTTGAATGGTTATTTGCAAATTCTCTTCTGCTTTTGATTTATTATATTTTAGACTCATATTATTATAAAAGGGAACCGGCAGAAGCTATTAAAAGAGATAAAACAGATATTCGTTCAATTAAAATTCAAGGGAAAAGAAATTTTATTTTTCTGATTGGAGTAGTTTTATCAGTTGAATTTTTGAATGAATTTTATCTGCCTTTCGTAAAATCCAATGAATACTTCAAATTCATCAGAGAGATAGTAATTTTATCAATGGCACTTCTTTCACTAAAATTTACAGAGAGCAATTTAAGAAAACGAAATAATTTTACTTGGCATCCAATTGAGGAAGTAGCTTATCTTTTTTTAGGAATATTTTTTACTATGATTCCCGCTTTAATGTATCTTCAATCTCACGCAAAAACTCTTGGCGTTTCTACTCCACCTCAGTTCTATTATTATACTGGTTTACTCAGCAGTTTTCTTGATAATACGCCAACTGCTGTAACTTTTCACTCATTGGCTGTGGGACTCGGAGTAAAAACCGGAGAGATTGTCGCAGGAATACCAGAAAATATTTTAATAGCTATCTCTGTTTCATCAGTTTTATTTGGTTCAATGACATATATCGGTAACGGACCAAATTTTATGGTTAAGGCTGTAGCTGAAGAAAACAATATCAAAATGCCGGATTTCTTTAGTTATATGTTCAAATTTTCATTGATATTCTTGCTGCCAATTTTTATTCTGATTCAATTATTATTTATCAGATAAAAATTTTTTTGTAATTGGGGGCTTTTTTTCTGAAATTATTTTTTTCTTTGCATTGATTTAAATAAAAAAATCTTTAAAATTGAAATAAACTTTCTAACCATTTTATCCAACGAAAAAATTACTATGTCAGATTTTATTCATTTACATAATCATACTCATTATAGTCTTCAGGATGGAGCTTGTACCGTATCAGGACTAATTAACGCAGCGAAAAAATTTGATATGAAATCAGTTGCTATTACAGATCACGGTGTAATGTTTGGAGCAATTGAATTTTATAAAAAGGCGAAAAAAGAAGGCATTAAGCCAATTATTGGTATGGAAGCATACATCGTAAAAGAGGGAAGCAGATTTGATAAAAGTAAAACCGAAGAAATTCCTGGCAGGAGAAAAACCAAACCATATCATCATTTATTATTATTAGCAAAAAATGAAATAGGATATTCCAATCTTGTAAAATTATCAACCATCGGATTTCTGGAAGGATTTTATTACAAACCAAGAATTGACTTAGAAGTTCTAAAGAAATATAAAGAAGGTTTGATTTGTACTTCTGCTTGCCCTGCCGGCATAATTTCATCACATATTATAAATGGAGATTTAGCAAAAGCAAAAGAAACAGCGGTAACATATAAAGAAATTTTTGGAGAAGATTTTTACTTAGAAATTCAAGACCATTCATTAGAAATTGAACAACCTATTCTTGAGCATATGCCTCGTTTGGCTAAGGAATTAGGTATTAAATTAGTTGCGACAAATGATTGTCATTACATTGAAAAAGAACATTCAATAGCTCATAATATCCTGCTTCTTCTATCAGATAAAAATGATTATGATTACAAGCAGCTAAAGTATGGCACTGATGAAATTTATTTCAAATCACCAGATCAGATGAAGAAACTTTTCAAAAAACATAAAGATGCAATTGAAAATACTCTTGAAATTGATGAAAAGATTAATCTTAAACTAAATTTAGACCAGCATTTTTTCCCTAAGTATGAAATACCCTCCGATTCAAAAGCGAAGAATCTTGACGAATATTTATTAGAATTAGCAACAGATGGCTTACAGAAAAAAATCAGTAACATTACTCCTGAAGTTAAACAACGATTTGAATATGAAATTGATACAATAAAGCAAATGGGCTTTTCGGGTTATTTTCTTGTTGTGCAGGATTTTATAAATGCTGCCAGAGAGAAAAAAATTCCTGTTGGACCCGGTCGTGGCAGTGCTGCCGGCAGTCTTGTAGCTTACGCTTTGGGAATTACAAATATAAATCCACTTCAGTATGATTTACTCTTTGAAAGATTTCTTAATCCATCAAGAAAATCTTTGCCCGACATTGATGTTGATTTTGCTGATGATAAGCGAAGTGAAGTAATTGACTATGTCAGAAAGAAATATGGACATAATTGTGTTAGTCAAATTGTAACGTTTAACACTTTGTCTTCTAAAGCAGTTATCAGAGATGTTGCAAGAGTTTTGAAAATTCCTATTCCAACTGTGAATATGATTACTAAATTTATTCCATCAAAATTTGGAAAAGTTTACTCTATTGATCAGGCTTTGGCAGAAGTTCCTGAATTAAAATGGGTTAAAGAATCAAAAGATCAACAAATTGTTGATTTAATAAAATATGCCAAAGTTCTCGAAGGAATGGTAAGAAATTCATCAAAGCATGCAGCCGGAGTTGTAATTACTCCAGATGACGTAAGTAATTATTCTCCGCTTGCTACAACCACTTCGCAGGAGGAAATCGTTACTCAATATAATATGAAAGATATTGAATCTGCCGGGTTGTTGAAGATGGATTTCCTTGGATTGAGAACGCTTACTATTATTAAAGACACTATTGATATGGTAAAAAGAAATTATGGTGTTGAAATAGATATTGAAAACATCCCTTTAGATGATGAACATACTTATAACCTTTTCAGAAAAGGACAGACAACCGGAATATTTCAATTTGAATCCGCCCCGATGAGAGAATATTTGAAACGATTAAAACCTTCATCTATTAAAGATCTTGCTGCGATGAATGCTCTTTATAGACCGGGTCCAATGGGATTTATTGATAACTTTATTAAACGCAAGTTTAAAGAACAAGCGGTTGAATATCTTCATCCAATGCTGGAACCTATTTTACAAGAAACTTATGGAATAATAGTTTATCAGGAACAGGTAATTCAGATAGCAAATAAAATCGGTGGAATGTCTTTGGCAGAAGCCGACAACCTTCGTAAAGCAATGGGTAAAAAAGATTTAATTGCAATGAAAGAGCAGAAGGTTAAATTTTTAGAAGGAGCAGAGCAAAATGGAATTGATAAAAAAATAGCTGAAAAAATATTTGATAACATTTTTGAGTTTGCAAACTATGGATTTAATAAAAGTCACTCTATTGCATACAGCCTTGTTGCTTATCAAACTGCTTATCTTAAAGCTCATTATACTGCTGAATTTCTTGCAGCAAATCTTAAAAACGAATACGATGACACAAAGAAAGTAACAAAGTTTCTTGAAGATTGTAGAAAACTAAAAATAAAAGTTCTGCCTCCTGATGTAAACAAACCTTCTGTTTTTTTTGATGTTAATAATGGTGAAATAGTTTTCGGATTGGCTGCAATTAAAAATGTTGGAATTCCTGCTGTTATGGAAATTATTAAAGCTAAAGAAAACTTGGGAAGAGACTTCAAAAGTATTTTTGATTTTTGTGTAAATGTTGATACAAGAATTGTAAATAAAAGAGCACTTGAAGGTTTAATCCTCGCTGGTGCATTTGATTCACTTCATAAAAACAGAGCTCAACTTTTTGAATCTGCTGAGACAATTTTAGACTATGCTCACAAGGTTAAAAATTCGAAATTAAATTTATCTGACAGTTTATTTGGAGACGTTGAAGAAATCAAATTGACCGAACCAAAATTGCCCGATGTAAAAAACTGGAACAGAGATGTTCAGCTTTCAAAAGAAAGAACAGTTGTTGGATTTTATATTTCAGATCATCCACTAAGAAGATATGAATTGGAATATGAAACATTTGCTTCAATTCATTTAGGTGAAACTGAAGATTTTGAAAACGAAGGAACAGTTACTGTTTGCGGAGTTATAACCTCAATTAAAACCAAAATAGATAAATCCAATAAACCAATGGCATTTATAAATTTAGATGATTTTACAGGTTCTTGTGAATGTATTGTCTTTTCAAAAACCTATGATGAATATGAAAAATATATTCGCGAAGAAGAAGTTATTGTAGCTATAGGAAACCTTGAAAGCAGTGGAGATGCATTTAAAATTCACATAAACAGAATCGTTCCAATAAATAAAGTATTTGATGAGCTTTTAGAAAGCGTGAAAATTCAAGTTGATAAAAACTCTGCTGATGGGAAAAAAATAATTGAGTTAAAAAATATTTTCATCAATCACGAAGGAAATATTCCGGTTTACATTGCATTGTCTGAAAATGGTTCTAAGTTAGAACTATTTTCTATCGAAAATTATCGTGTTAAAGTTTGTAAAGATTTTATAAAAGAAGTAAAAAATCTTTTTGGAGAGGATTCGTTAATTCTTAAACCAAACTCTTCAAATCTTGTTTAGATTTTTTCAATTTAGTATTATTGCCCCACTGTTTACGAATAAGTTGGAATCAGTAAATGAAAAATTTGGAAAGAGCATATTGGGCTTTAATATTAGGAGCATCTTCAGGATTTGGTGAAGCTATTGCTATTCAATTAGCTAAAGATGGTTATAATATTTTTGGCGTTCACTTAGATAGACAAGCAACTTTACATAACGTTGAAAGAATTATCTCCGAAATAAAATCTTACGGAAGTGAACCTGTTTTCTTTAATGCTAATGCCGCTGATGATGAAAAAAGAAGTGAAATAATTTCATCAATAAAAAATAAACTATCAGGTAAACCAGAAATTAAAGTGATAGTTCATTCGCTTGCATTTGGAACATTAAGACCTTATATACCCAAATCAAATCAACAGGCAATTACAAAAGCTCAGATTGAAATGACAATGGATGTAATGGCTCATTCTCTTGTTTATTGGACACAGGATGTTTATTCTAATGGTTTGCTTGCAGAGGAATCAAGAATTTTTGCAATGACAAGCTCTGGCAGCCATACAGTAATTCCATCTTATGGAGCCGTTTCTGCGGCAAAAGCAGCTCTTGAATCTCACTGCCGTCAACTTGCAATGGAACTTGGACACACAAGAACTTCCGTGAATGCTATTATGGCTGGAGTAACAGATACTCCTGCTCTGCGAAAAATTCCAGGTAATAAGGAAATGATAGAAATTGCAAAAAGAAAAAATCCATTTGGTAAGCTAACCGATCCTAAAGATATTGCGAAAATAGTTTCATTATTATGCAAAGATGGAGGCAACTGGATTTCGGGAAGTGTCATTCACGCTGATGGCGGCGAAGATATAGTTAATTATGTTGGTCAGAACAATAGTTTAATTTAATCAATTAATTTATTTAAGGAAATTTATGCAACCATATATTTTTACAGATCAAAATTTTGAGGATGAAGTAATAAAATCTGATATTCCGGTTCTTGTTGATTTTTGGGCTGTCTGGTGCGGTCCTTGTAAAATGATTGCTCCGATAGTTGAACAATTAGCTGAAGAACTTTCCGGAAAAGTTAAAATAGGGAAACTCGATGTAGATTCTAATCAACAGACATCCATTAAATATGGAATCAGAGGAATACCTACATTGCTAATTTTTAAAGATGGAAAAGTTGTTGACACAATTGTTGGAGCTGTTCCAAAAGCTGTTATTTTAAGTAAACTTCAACCATTTATGGTTAACTAAATTATTTATCATGAATTTTAAAATGATTTGACTTTTAATTAAAAATTATTATTTTCAACAAAAAGAAATAAATTTTACATTAAAACTTGATTAAAATCTTATTGGTGATTATTTTTCAGTGTGATTTGAAAAGAAATAGTTCAAAATTTTAATTTTTTACTAATTAACCAAACAATCATTCACAAATAAAAGGAGATCGTCATGACTAGAAACATTTTTACCTTTCTTCTAGTTAGTTTTCTTGTGTCCTCATTTATTTTTGCTCAAAATGGTCCGGTGAAGGTCCATTCTAAGCAATTGGTTGACGACAATGCAACCACAACGTACATTGAAAAACAAATTAATCCTCCTGCAATCATGTCTGGTGAAAATGTTACTACCACAGATTATGATTATTTTTCTAACTCTGTTATCAGAGATCAGATAGTTTTTGACGTTGCCAACCAAAAACCGCACTTATTTAATATGATCCGTCCTTGGCAGGGTGCAAATACCAGACATGCAGCTCACTCCAGAAAAGAAGGAACCAACTGGGTTATTCAATCAGTCAGTAATGGTGCTGGTGGATGGCCTCATATAGATTTAGGCTTAACTGGCGATGGAACCGGAACTTTAGCTCTTGTTTGGCACACCCCAAGCCGTCTTTCCATTTGGGATGGTGGTACTGGTTATTTAACAGCTCAATTCGATCCTTCAACAGATCCATCAGTTCAAATATCAGGTGGTAAAATGTTTTTGGCTACTTCTGGCGGAAGAGTTCAATATCAGTTCTACAGAACTACTGATTTTGGTGTAACCTTCACCAATTGGGATAGTATTAAATCTTTCATTTCATCATGGACAAACAATGGTGGTGTTGAAGTTGGAATGAGTAAGTCATTAAACGAACAACATTTAATTATGTTCGGTAATGCTGAAGGAACACCTACCGGCGGTGGAGCTCACGTTTATAATGGTGTTAATCCCAACGATGCAGATTGTTTCTGGGTAATCCGTTCAACCAATGGTGGAACCAACTGGGCAGCATCAAAAATTGCAGTTGATGGTGAATTTGATAAAGTAGTTGGTTATCATACACCAAACTTTGCTCCTATTTTTGAAAACTTTGCTCAAACAGATATAGCAATTGCAAATAACGGCGTTTTCCACGCAGTTGCAAACGGATATGGTTTAAGTTTTAACGCAACAAGAGATACAGCAATTGGCTCTCAATTCCCATTGTTATATTATAATTCTCAATCAAATACTTGGAAAGCTATTTCTTCTAGAGCTATTGATACAATTAGTTTAATATCAAACTATTATCCAACTAATGCAATCGGTCAGTCTTATCCATCAGTTGCAACAAACGAAGATGGCTCAGTTGTTTATGTAATTTGGACTGGACCACAGTTAAATGCTCAGGGTGGTTTAGATACTGCAAGTAACGGTGCCGCTACACCAGCAATGTATTACTGGAGAGATTTATATCACGCATTCTCAACCAATGGTGGTAATACTTGGGTATATGGCGGAAAATTCCCTGGAATGAGCAATACTGTTTCTGAAACTTACGGAACTGTTGCTCAGCATTTAGAAAGAGTTAGTGCAACCAAATATCGTGCACATATTGTTTACTTAGCAGATTTAACAACTGGTGTTGGTCCTTTTGATAACGTTTTAACAAGTAACCCAATTGTATATACTACATTTGATATTGACGTGGTTTCTGCTGACAATAATCCGATTGTTAACAGCTTTGAACTTGGACAAAATTATCCAAATCCATTTAACCCAAACACCAGAATTACATATTCAGTTGCTGAGAGAACAAATGTTTCTCTTAAAGTTTATGATATGTTAGGTAAAGAAGTTGCTACTTTAGTTAACGAAGTAAAAGATGCAGGTTCTTATGATGTAAGCTTTAATGCTTCAAACTTAGCTTCTGGTATGTATATTTATACAATTACAGCCGGAAACTTTACTGCATCAAAGAAAATGATGTTAATGAAGTAATTTGGATTTAATGAGAAATTTATTAAATAAGTTCTTTTAATTTTCAAGGCGGATGGAAAGGATTCCGAAAGAAGAATTCAACCATCCGCTTTTTATTTCTTTCAATTTTCATAAAAATTTTATTAAACAAAAAATGGTGGAGATGAGATGAAACGAATTTATACCGTTTTATTCGGTTTACTCCTTATTACCTCATTCAGTTTTGCCCAAACAGGTGTGGGTAAAATTAGTGGTAAGATTATTGACGCTGCCACAAAAGAACCATTAGTTGGGGCAAATATCGTAATTATTAACACTGACTGGGGTGCTGCCTCTAATATAGAAGGAGAATATTTTATTTTGAATGTTCCTCCTGGAACATACGATGTTCGTTTTAGTTATGTAGGTTATGCCCCCAAAACAGTTCAAAATGTCAGAGTTGTTGGTGGTGTAACTTATGAACTTAATGTTGAACTTAGTACTGACTTTACACTTCCTGAAATAGTTGTTCAGGATAAAAAGTTCTTTGAAGAAAAAGCAACTAACACAAAGAAAGTTATTGACTCAGAAGAAATTGCAAGACTTCCCGTAAAAGGAGTTGAAAAACTTGCTTCACTTCAAGCTGGTGTTGTAATGCAGGAAGGAAGCGGTGGTTCAGAGGGAAATGCTACCATTAACGTTCGTGGTGGTAGAAGCGGTGAGGTTCTTTACATCGTAGATGGGGTTCCTCAAAACGATATCTTCTTCGGCAATAACACTTCTCAGGTTAGTAATGCAGCTATTGAGCAGATTGCTTTTGAAATTGGTGGTTATGAAGCCAAATATGGTCAAGCTCAATCCGGTATCATTAACGTAACTACCAAAACAGGAGCTGCAACATATTCTGTTTACGCTGATGTTTTAACATCTTCATTCACAGATAATTATGGTTATAATCTTTATACAGGATCTTTAAGCGGTCCAATTATTCCAGGATATCCAAAACAAACCTTCTTCGTTTCTGTTGAAAGAGGATGGTTTAAAGATGCTGACCCTAAAGCTGTTAATTACAGCTTCCCATCAATAAATAAATATTATGATTTCATTCCAGAAAATGACGCAGGCGTTTACCGAATTACAGGTAGAACTAATTTTAGTATTGAAGATTGGACTTTAAGATTAGGTACAAATATTAATACTCGTAAGTATCGAGGTGTTATTGGGACATACATAAAGAATAACCCAGAGCATAATACTCAAAATGAAACTGGCAATTATTCCTACACTTTAAGACTTTCTAACAATCTTACCAGTTCGTCTTTCTGGAATTTTAATGCAGGTTACAAACTTTTTACAAGCGAATCAGGTGATGGTATATGGTTTAGAAATCTTGAAGCATACGGTGATAGTATTGAAAACGCTAAAATTGGAGTTACTCTTCCAAGAAATGGACAAAGATTACTTCAGGACTCTATTGGAATACATTGGCTTAAAGGAAGAGTATCAAACAGCTATACAAAATATAAATCAGAAACATTCAATTTTGATGCAGATTTCACTGCACAAGTGTCAAACCATCTTATCGAAGTTGGTGGTGGGTTAAATACTCATACATTAAGATATTTTGCTATTGGACCAGTTGGTCTTGCAGCTGACAATATTAGAAATCTACCAGAGAAAGAGAAATATTCAAGACTTCAACCTACTGTATTTGGATATGATATAACTGGGAAAAAAGAGACCTCAGCAGATAATTCTGATGACACTGAATTTGCTCCAAAGAAACCTCTCTTAGCTTATGCCTATATTCAGGATAGATTTGAATTGGAAGATATTGTTCTTAACGTTGGATTGAGAATGGATTATTTTGATACGAAAACTGATATTTTAAAGGATCCTAAACTGCCGTATGCTGCTGGTGATCCAAATAAATTTGATGCTGAAGATTTTATAACAAAAAAAGCTGAACTTAAATTTTCTCCAAGAATTGGTTTGGGATTTCCCGTTACAGCTACAACAGTATTTCACGCACAATATGGTAAATTCATTCAGCAACCAAACTTAAATCAGCTATACACAAGTAAAATTGATTATAATGATTTGGTAAGAGACGCTTCTCTTACATTCTTGAACGGATATGTTAATAGTGAAGAAACTACACAGTATGAAGTTGGATTCAGACAAGTCTTAGGTGATGTTGCTGCATTAAATATTACAGCTTTCTACAAAAACACCAGAGGTTTAATAAATCAGCAGTTAGTATTTTTCCAAAGAACACCAGGTGGTGAAGTTTTAGAATATTACACTCCAACCAATACAGACTTTGGTACAATAAAAGGGTTAGCTTTTTCACTTGATGTTGCTCGTGTTAGCTATTTCTCTATGGCTTTAAATTATACTTATTCAATTGCTGAAGGAACTGGTTCTTCACAATCTTCAAACTTTATTGCAGCTTTCAGAAACACAGGACCAGATAGAATTCCAAAAGTTATTTCCCCATTGGATTTCGATCAACGTCATACAGGTACTATAAATGTAGATATAAGCGTTCCTAAAAATGATTTAGGTTTATTGGAACTTACTAATGCTAATATTCTTGTTTCATTTAATAGTGGAAGACCATATACTCCGCTTCAGGAACAAAACTTGCTCGAAGGCTCTTCAAACTGGGGTGAGACAAAAGGATATGTTAACTCAGCTTACGGACCTGGAAACTTCAGAGTGGATTTGAAAATCGAAAAAGGTATTCCAATAAATAATCTGGTAATTACTCCTTATGTTGTTATCGAAAATCTTTTCGATGCTGATAATCCTGTAGAAGTTTATCGCTCAACTGGCAGCCCTTATACAACAGCTTGGTTGAATACAGCTCAGGGTAGAAAGTTTAGAAACGAGCATCCATATCCACAGCTCTTTGAATATGATTATAAATCTTTAGAAATGGACCCATTTAATTTTGGAATTCCAAGATTAATTAAGTTGGGATTAAAAGTTAATTTCTCAAATATTTCCTTTTAATAGTCAGGATTAATAACGAGGAAAAAATGAAAAAAATAATGAAAAATAGAACTTACATAATTGCTCTGTTTTTAATTGCCATTGTTTCTTTGGCTTTCAGAAGCGGAGATGGTGGGAAAAACACTACCTTTAAAGGAAATGTCCCGGCTCGAGATTCTTATCGTTTATTTATCAACAATATTAATCTCCCATTAAACAGAATTGGTGTATTAGCTGATGTGTCAATTGGCGGAAGTTCTGGTGGAAGATTAGATGGTAAGGAATTTCTTTATTCCGGTGGTTTCTTCTTAAGTGGTAAAACAAATGGTATTCCTTGGGCTAATGCTGTAGCTTCTGCTTCAAGAATTACAGATTATGAACCAGGTACCTATAAATATGGTACAAACGATCCGAGAAATCAGATTTTTGTTCTCGAACAAAACAAAGGTGATTTCAATTCGCAATGGGATGAATGGAAAGAAGCTGTAGAATTAGGCGCTTATTATTATGACGGCGATGGTGATGGTAAATATAATCCTGTTGATCTAAATGGTAATGGCAAGTGGGATCCAACGGAAGATAGACCTGATCTTATTGGTGATGCTACGGTTTGGTGTGTTTATAAAGATTCACGTTCTCCTGCTCTAAGAAGATTTAACGATGTTGATCCTCAGGGTATAGAAGTTCGCCAAAGTGTTTTTGCTTTTGCTTCTAAAGGAATAGTTGGAAATATGATATTCATTAGATATAGTATATTAAATACTGGCACTGTTGCTGATACATTAGATGATGTTTATTTTGGCACTTGGGCAGATCCTGATTTAGGTAACGTTAATGATGCTTACCTTGATGATTTGGTAGGCTGCGATACAACTCTTAATGCTGGTTATGTTTATAACGATGGAGACGATAATGAATGGGGTCAAAATCCTCCTTGCTTCTTGATTGACTTTTTCCAAGGACCTGTTGCATATATTCCTGGAAAAACATTTGTTGACAATAACGGTAACGGTATATTTGATGCCGGTGATACTCCCCTTGATACTGCATATAATGTTCAAGGTCAAGTTAGAGGTATAGCAAAGTTACCCGGAGCAATGAATGAAGGACTTTCATCATTTGTACACTATATGCAAAGCCACCCCACTCACGGGGATCCAAATACACAGTTTGAAGCAAGAAACTATATGCTTGGAAGAAACAGGGTTGGAGACCTTCTTGATCCTTGCACTTGGGGATTTGGGCAGGTGCGCGGTGGCGTAAATTGTGCTCAAGTTAATCCTCTGTTTTCATACAGCGGTGATCCAGTTACAGATGTTGGTTGGATAAATATTTTCCCAACTGACCAGCGACAGATGTCTAATACTGGACCATTTAAATTAGTAAAAGGACAACCTGTAGATATAGTAGTAGCTTATGTGGTAGGAAGAGGAACAAATGCATTGAATAGTATTACAGTGGCAAAACAGTATGATATTGTAGCCCAATTAGTATTTGATAATAACTTCCCATCACCACCAGCACCACCTCAAATTAAGTATTCTGTTAAAAACGGAATTGATTTTATAGATATAGATTTCAGCACAGCAGATCAAGTTAATTATGTAGCTAGAGATTCAGTTTTAGATATTGAAAGAAGACTTCAGGGATATTACATAACCGCCTTTAGGACACGTTCCAAAGAGCCAAGTATTCAGGGTATTCCAAACAGCGAAATCATAGCAGAATATCAAGTAGATAACTTTATTAAGAACGTATATCAAGTAGCAGGTAATGGTGGTAAAAATTTAGAGATAAAAGAAGTGGATTCATTAAATAAATTGAATCCTGCTGTTTATGGTAATCCAAATACAGGTAGAGTAAGAGTAAGAATCAATAAAGACCCATTTGATGGTGGACCACTAATTAAAGGACACGAGTATTACTTTACCATTACCCATTACTATTTGAATCATAGAGCAATAGTCCATAATTCAGGAGCTCCATTCGGAACACCGGGAGATTATTATGATCCGGGAGGTGGAGCGATAGAGGAATTTGAGACTCAGCGAATAGATGTAGTATTTGGAGAAGATCAATATGCCCCTGCATATTATGGAATACAGCCAGAGAAGACAGGAGCATCGAGTGGAAACATAAAGCCGTTAATAGTAAATAATGATGCATTAACTGGGGATGAGTATACAGTAGAATTCTTTGAGGATAAGAATCAGGCACCAGCAACCACGTATGCACCATTCTGGAGGCTGAAGAATAACAGGACAAATGCAGTATTAATAGATTCATCAAAAGCCTACGATTGGGATACGACAAAGTATGCAGGAGTAGTAACCGAAGGATTCATAGTAAAGGTACAACCAATAACACCTGTAATTGGCTCAGGCACACAAATAACCTACACACCAAGTGCAAATAGGTGGTACACTAATTTCAGAGCTGACTCAGGAACAGGAGTATTTTATGTAGGTCAGGATATACCTCAAAGCTCAAAGATTCAGATAAATCAGACACAGAATATTGCATCGAATTATACCAGAGCAAATAGACTTCGAACGATAGAAATAAGATTTGGAACAAACGGTAAAGCATACAGATACTTAAACGGATTCAAGGGAGCAAATCCAGTTCAGAGAAGGGGTTCATATGTATATGCACCGTTTATAACTGCAGCCGAGACCACGGGTACCGGGTTGAAGAAGTTCGGAGAGGGATTTGTTGACGTACCATTTACAGCGTGGGTAAAAGACAGCCGATATAATGAAGAAAAACAGTTAGCAGTAGGATTTGTAGAGATAGCTGGGAATATAGGAGGTACGCCAGATGGAGAATGGGATCCGGGAGTAGTAACCTCTCCGATAGGTAATGAGATAATTTTAATATTTGATGCGCCGTATGATCCAAATGGTGGAAATATTTCTTATACAGGAGGTTCAGGCAGTTATTCAGGTACGAATTTCCCTGATGTAGTAAAAGGATTTAACAATACAGACGCAGGAGCAAGTGCAGAACAGAAAGCGATTTCACAATCGCCGTTATTTAATACAATTTATGCTGTAAGCTTGAAGAAACGAAGTGCAACAAGTACGTTTACCAATGGAGACATATTGAGAATACCAATGGTAACGTATCCATACACATCGTTGGATAAATTCAAGTTCAAGACGATAAATAAGGGAATGTTAAGTGAAGATGATCAAAGGGCATTGTTCAATAAAGTAAATGTATTCCCTAATCCATTGTTTGGATTTAATCCTGCAACGAGTTATGCGAATACACCGCCTGATGAGCCATTTGTAACATTCTCAAATTTACCAGAGGAGGTAACGATAAAGATATTCTCATTGGCAGGAACAAGGATAAGAACATTAACAACTGCAGATAAATCCTCGCCAAGCTCAACTTTCTTAAGATGGAATCTGAAGAATGAAGAAGGCTTAAGAGTTGCTTCCGGATTGTATATAGCAATAGTAGAGTCGCCAAAATTCGGTGAAAAGGTTCTGAAATTCTCGATAATTATGCCTCAAAAACAAATTGAAAGATACTAAGTTGAAAACTTGCAGCGGTTAGTTAATAACCGCTGCTTTAAAATTTTGAAAATATTGAGGAGAAAATAGAAAATGAAAAAATTGTTAGTTTTATTAGTAATATCAGCCTGCATAGCAGTTAACTTTGCGGGTGATAAGTCCAGAAAGGGTACAACCGGAGCAGATCAATTACTTATTCCAGTGGGTGCCCGTGGAATTGCAATGGGAGAAGCATTTTTATCAAACGTAACAGGGTTGGAAGCTATATATTATAACCCTGCAGGTTTTGCTCATCAACAGGGTAGCGAAGCAATGTTTAGCTATATGAGCTACTTCGCTGATATAAATGTTTCTTATTTTGCTGTTGGAACTAACTTGGGAGACCTTGGTTCATTTGCATTCAGTGTTTAGACTTTTGATTTCGGGGATATTCCCGTAACTACATTCGAAACACCGGATGGAAATGGCGATGTTTATTCACCAAGTTTTTTAACAGCCGGATTAACTTATTCTAAAGTTATTACTGACAGAGTAAGCATTGGTGTTAATGCTAAAGTTATCAGCGAATCTATTTTAGATGTTAGTGCAGTTGGATTTGCTATTGATTTTGGTGTTCAATATAAATTCTCAGGTAATTTGAGCTTGGGTGCTGCAGTTAAAAATGTTGGAACAAATATGCAATATGGTGGTTCTGCATTGCAGCAGAGAGCCCCAATACCGAATACTTTACCTGGCTCAAGAACAGGTATGTATGAAGTAGTAACTGAAGCTTTCCAATTACCAAGTTATTTTGAATTAGCACTTGGTTATAAGTTCGATATGAATGAACAAAATATGCTTCAGGTCGCCTCAACTTTTAGAAGTAATAACGCTTTGGAAGATCAATTAAAATTGGGACTTGAATATGGTTTCAATAATATGTTCTTCGTAAGAGGCGGATATGATTTGTTACTTGAGAATACAAATCAAAATACTTTCGGTTTAACCGCCGGTGCTGGAGTTAATTATCAAATGGCAGATGGAATAAATCTTACTCTTGATTATGCATTCAGAGAAGTTAAAGAATTCGCAAGTGCAAATCACATAATTACTCTCAAACTTGGAATTCAATAAAATTAAATAAGTTCTTTTTTAAGGCGTTCAGTTGAAAAATTGAACGCCTTTTTTATTCAATAATTTTACTTCACCAACTTAAATGATTAGTGAAGAAAGAATGAGTTTTCTAATAAACAAAAAGTCTTTAACCTTAAAAGTTCGTATCAATAAAATTATATTTTCGATATACTAAAATTAAAGTTATTCTTTTATGCAAATCTCTAATAATTTTCTCAATTTTTATGAAATAATGAAATTATTTCTCTTCGAGGGGGAATATAATCTTACTAAATCAACTTTTGAAGAAATTAAACTATGTTACAATTTTCTTCTTAAAAATAAAACAAAATCATACATATACGGTTTAAATACAGGATTTGGACCGATGGCAACTTATAGTGTAGATTTTTCTAATTATAAAGTGCTACAAGAAAATTTAATATTTAGTCATGCTGTCGGACAAGGAAATATATTGCCGAAGGAATTTTCTAAGTTCGTTTTATTGACAAGACTTTTTACATTGATAAAAGCTAAATCTGCTGCAAGCCCTCAAATAGTAGATAGAGTTTTATTTTTCCTGAATAACAAAATTTATCCCGTATTTTATGAACATGGTAGTGTTGGGGCAAGTGGAGACTTAGTTCAACTTGCTGATATTATGAAAGGGTTGCTTGGTTATGGTTTGGTTTATTATAAGGATAAATTAGTTAATGTTGAAACTTTATCGCTTCCAGAATTTGAAATTGGGCTAAGGGATGGGCTTTCTTTTATAAATGGAACGGCTGTAATGACTGCAATAGGGTTATATAACGTTTATTTAGCTAAAAAGTATTTGAATATTTCAATTTATATCTCGTCCTTGTTAACAGAACTATTAAATTCCTATGATGATCCATTTTCAAAAGAATTAAATTATTTCAAACTTCATTTAGGACAAAGGATTATTTCTGATAAAATCAGAGAAAATTTAAAAGGCTCTACATTAGTATCAAAAAGATTCAAAAAAAGCATAAATAGTCCGAATATACAAGAGCCTTATTCATTAAGATGCGTGCCTCAAATACTGGGTCCAATTTACGATGTGATAGAAAACGCCTCAAATCTATTAGTTAATGAATTTAATTCTATTAGCGATAATCCAATTTTTGATTATAAAAAAAATAAAATATTATTCGGCGGCAATTTCCACGGTGATTATGTGTCTTTTGAAATGGATAAATTAAAAATAGCAATGACAAAGTTATCAAAGCTTTTAAACAGACAACTTGTATTATTGTTTAATCCTGCAATCAATAAAAAATTCCCTCCTTTTCAAAATTATAAAACATTAGGGCTAAATTTAGCTTTGCAAGGAATAGAATTTATATCTGCCTCAACAGTTTCTGAAAATTTAACTCTTTCTTATCCTCACTATCTGCACGATATAGTTTCAAACAACGACAATCAGGATATTGTAAGTATGGGAGTTAATTCGGCTTTAATCTGTAATAAAACATTAAATAATTTGATTGACATACTTATTCCGCTGTTGTTCGCTAAAATGACAGCAGTTCATTTTAATAAACTTCACAGAAAATTAACCAATTCTCATAAAAAATTTTTGGGGAAACTCGGATTTTTTGAATTAAAATTTGACAACGAAAGGGAATTTCAAGAAAATTTAAAAAATCTTAAGGATAAAATTATTGGCTGGAAAATAATTTAATTCAAGGTATTTAAAATTTTTTATAGATTTTTAAATTTTTAGGAACTAAATAAAATAAATAAAAGTTTTCAATTTCATACAACTTAAATTATTATAGCAGGAAAAATGTCAAACTTAGAAGTAATCAAATTCGGTTCTGAAGATATTGAAAATGAGGTAGCCAAATTAAATGAAAAAGAAATTGACGATTTGGCTTTCGGAGCTATTGAAATAGATAAAAATGGCAAAATTTTGAGATATAATTCAGCCGAATCTTCAATCACTGGTAGAAAAAAAGAAGATGTAATTGGAAAAAATTTCTTTGACGAAGTAGCTCCCTGCGCAAAAACAGAACAATTTTATGGAAAATTTAAAGAAGGCGTTAAAAATGGAAACTTGAATGTGATTTTTGAATATGTTTTCGACTACAAAATGGTTCCCACCAAAGTTAAAGTCCATATGAAAAAATCTTTAGTAGGCGAAACTTACTGGATTTTTGTTAAAAGATTATAATGTTAATTGACAGACTAAAAAATTTCTCTCTTGCTAAGGGCTGACTAAAAAGTAAATTTTACAGTGGTTCAATAATCGTTTTTTGATTTTGGTTAATGAAATTTTATTCCAATTAAATTCAAATAATAGTCAAAAATCATTAAATAATAATTTTACTCAATCTATTAGTCAGTCCTTTTTTATCTAATAATTAAAAACTAGTTTATGAATAATTTTAATTTCGAATACAACGAAAGAAGTATTTATTTTATTAAAAATGTGATTATTAGTTTAATAAGGAGCTATTTAATAAAAACAAGAAAACTATACTCTTTTGATATTAACTTAAGTATTGAAAATGAAAACTTAAAAGATAATTACAACTTAGATTCCCTTGATTTATTAAATATTACGATGGAAATCAATATTTTTTTCAATATCCACAAATTGGGAATCGAAGACAAGCTTTTAGTCAAACCCACTTTAGAAAACTGGAGCGAAATAGCAATAAAATCATTGCAAAAAAACGGAGGATATTTAACATTTTCAACATCTGGAACTACAGGAACTCCTAAACTTGTAACTCACACATTAGGCTCAATTTTTAATGAAGCAAAAGAGATATCGCTCATAGTTGGAAATTTTAATAAAATTTTAACTCTTGTTCCCTTACATCATATTTATGGCTTCTTGTATTCTGTTGTATTGCCGTATATTAAGGAAAAAACTTCTGTTTTTATAAGTTCCCTTAAGATGTTAGACTTAGAAGATAATTTATTAATCGTTGCTACTCCTGAACAATGGAAAACTTATAAAGACCTTATCATTTTATCTAAAAAAAAAATAAAAGGAATCTCCTCTACGGGACCATTAGATTCAAATTTATTTGCGGAGTTAATTAAAAATAATATTCAACTTTATGAATTTTTCGGTTCGACTGAAACTTTAGGATTAGGTTTTAGAACATTGCCCGAAGAAAAATTTCGTTTCTTTTCATATTTAACCGTAAAAAATGAGAGAATATTTAATATTGCTAAAGAAGAATATTTAGAAACAATGGATAATTTGAGAATTGAAAACAATAGATTTGAATTTATGGCTCGAAAAGATAATGCTGTTTCTATCGGGGGAACAAACGTATTCCCTGATTATGTTAGATTAGAATTATTGAAGAACGATTTGGTTATTGATTGCAGCGTTAGAAGTTATAATACAGAATTTGGTTTGTTCTTAAAAGCTTTAATTGTACCCAAATCCTTTGATGAAAGTATTACTAATAAAATAAAAGAATACATATCTAAAAACGATAGCACAAAATATATTAAGAATATTAAGTTTGCTGAAAAAATCCCAATTAACGAAGTAGGCAAGCCATCTGATTGGGAAATCTAAAAATTTTTTAATGATTTGTTAAAAACTAATTCTAAAGAATGTCAAAGTAACATTGAGCTTGTAAAAATTTAATTCTTACTAAATTTCTTGTCCTTTGCTGTTTTCAGCACATCTGTCCAAAATAAATTTATTTATGTGGCTAAAGCCTGCCTGTTGCTTTAAATTTTTTTTAGTTCAATGAAGTGAACTGCAATAAATACTCATTAGATTTGTTTTTTTATCTATTGCAGTTGGATTTATCCAACTGTTATTATAAAGGCAGATATATGATAGGCTTTAGCCACATTTGATTAAAATCAGTTAACAATTAAAGAGTAAGACTTTTCATAAAGGATTCAATTAAAAATGAATTTGTTTTTTTATTTTGAACCAAAATCAGAATTTATTTATGAGGTTTAATTTTATTTGGACAACACGTTTTGAATATGGAGTATTTATTTATTCAATAACTTAGCTGGAAATTTGCATTGAATAATTAAAGCTAAAGTGTATTTTTAAGGTGTTCAATTGAAAAAGTTGTATACCTTATTTTTTTAGAGAGGTAAATAATTTATGAAAAAAATATTTATATCTTCTTTGTTTCTTATTTCAAGTTTAATTTTTCCACAAGATATAGGATTTGATTTTGACTATGCTCAATTTGGCTATGATTCTACATCTAATTTTGTAGAATTCTATTATATGTTTGATCAGTCAAAACTTCTTCCTATAAGTAAAGAAGAGAAATCTTTTGTTGAAGCCTATTTAAAGATTACTATTATTGATTCAGTTAGTAGTGATACAATAGTTAGTAACAGATGGGTAGTTCAACACGAAATTACAACTCAACCAAGTAGTTCTCAAAGTCTGGTCGGAGTTATCAGTTTTATTATCCCAAAAGGAGTTTATAAATGTTCATTAGAGGGAAGTGATATAAATTTCCCTTCGAATAAAAAGTCTATTAATGAGTTTATAAGGATAAATCCTTTCAGGAAGCAGGATTTATCAATTAGTGATATTCAGATAGCATCAAAAATGATTCAAGGCAGCACTAACACAAATTCAATTTTCTATAAAAACAGTTTTGAAATCATTCCTATTCCAAATCTTGTATTTAGTGAGAATCAGCCAGTTCTTTTCTTTTATACAGAACTGTATAATCTCAAAGATGATAGCTACAAGGTTGAGAATTTCAGACTTAATGAAATAATTCTAAACAGTCGTGGAAAAATAGTTTTAAGAAAAGATAAAATCCTTACAAGAAATACAGACACACGTGTTGAAGTTGGTTCTTTTGTTCTGGCTAAGTTACCTACTGATACTTATACTTTGATAGTTTCTGTATTAGACACAGTCAATAATGTAGGTATTAACTCGACTAAAAGATTTTTTGTTTATAATCCCAATGTTGTAGATAGTGATACTTCTTTTGTTTCCCTTAAACCTGTGCTAAGCTCTACATTTGGAGCAATGAGTGAAGAAGAACTTGATGACATTTTTGCAAAGTCTAAGTATATAGCCTCTTCAGCAGAAATAGAAAAATTTAGTAAACTTAAAGGCGAAGAGAGTAAGCGTGAGTTTTTGTTTGATTTTTGGAAAGTGCGTGACAATAATCCTTCAACTTCAGAAAATGAATATTTCTATGAATATCTTAAAAGAATTGATTTATCAAATCAACAATATAATTCAATGCAAAAACAAGGATGGAAAACCGATCGCGGAAGAATATACATTATTTATGGTGAACCTTCAGAGGTTGAAAGGTATCCGAATCAGATCGAAAGCAGACCTTATGAAATCTGGTATTACAATTACATTGAAGGAGGGGTTTATTTCATCTTTGCAGATTTAACAGGTTTTTCTGAATATACATTAGTACATTCCACTAAACGTGGTGAACTAAGAGATGATAACTGGGGACGAAGAATTATCATTGCAAAGTAGCATTTTTAAAAACTTTTAAATTTGATTACAAAATTTTGAAAGACCGAATAGAATATATTTTATTTATTACGCTGAGTTTATTGCTTAGGGTAATAGGTCTTAATCTTTCCAGAAAGTTTGCATATCTGTTGGCCTTGTTTTTTTATTATCTAATACCGATTCGAAAAAAAACTGTATTCGAAAATCTTGATATTGCTTTTCCAAATAAATCCCACAAAGAAAAAAAGGAAATAGCATTTAAATCATATCATAGTTTTTGCCTATCAATGGTTGAAATTTTAGTCCTTCCTTCTTTAAGTGCAGAAAAGGTCAAATCACTTATCCAATTAAATAATTCAGAGTTGTTATTAAATAAATACAAAGAAGGAAATGGGGTGATAGTTCTTTCTGCTCATTTCGGGAACTGGGAATATATTGCAGCATCAGTATCCTTACAGATTAATGTTCCCTTTAATATTGTTGTAAAAAATCAGAGAAATGGTTTTGTGAATGATTGGATGAACAGAGTGAGAACAAAATGGATTAATAAGGTAATCCCTTTGGGAGTTTCAATCAGAACAACTTATTCTGTTTTAAAGAGCGGTCAGATTTTAGCTATAGTTGCAGATCAGCGCGGACCGGAAGATGGATTAAAAATTAATTTCTTCGGGAAAAGAACTTCGGTTTTTACCGGACCTGCAGTTTTATCCCTTAAAACCGGAGCCCCTCTTTTGTTTGGTATCCCAATCCGAAAACCAGATTATTCATATTTTGCTGAAGTTTATGAGATAGATAGAAGCAATTTGCCAGAAAATTTTGCTGATCAAGTTAAAGTGCTTTGTGAAAGAATGATTAGATATATCGAAGAAGTAATTATCAAATATCCCGAGCAATGGCTGTGGATGCATAAAAGATGGAAACATTAGAATCACCGGTAAGAATTTTATTTATTCAAACAGCGTTTTTAGGGGATGCTATCTTATCTCTCCCAGCATTGGAAATATTAAAACAAAAATTTCCCGATTCCCTTATTGATGCTTTGTGTATTCCTGAAACGAAAGAGGTTTATTCTAATAGTCCTTTTGTAAATGAAACTCTTGTTTTGGAGAAAAGAAAAAATCATAAATCAATTTTTAATTTGCTGAAGTTTGCTAAAGAGATTAAAAGTAAAAAATATAATCTGATTTACTCTTCACACAGATCTTTTCGAACATCACTATTAGTACTTTTAAGTGAAGTAAAAGAAAGTTATGGTTTCTCAAATTCTTCATTTAGTTTTATTTACAAAACTTTGGTTCCATATATCAAAGAGCATCACGAAGTTAAAAGAAATCTTGACCTTGTTTTTTATCCTGATAAAATTGAAGAGTGGAAACTACTTCCAAAAGTTATAGTGAGCGATGAAGTAAAACTGAAATTATCAAAAATTTTAAATGATTATAAGAATAGAAAGAAAATCACAATTGCTCCGGGAAGTATCTGGTTCACAAAAAAATATCCGGCAGAAAAATTCAAGAATATAGCTGATGAACTTTCAAGATTAGATTATCAAATATTTTTAATAGGTTCCAAATCTGACAAAGAGCTTTGCGAATCAATAAAAAATAATCACTCCCAAATTGTAAATTTTGCAGGTGAGTTTTCATTTGTTGAAACAGTTGAGCTATTATCAAATTGCAGCTTGTTAATTTCAAATGATAGTGCTCCGACTCATATGGGAATGTGTGCTGATATCCCAGTTTTAACAATTTATTGTTCAACAGTTCCAGAATTTGGTTTTTATCCATACAATAATTTTAGTGAATACATAAGTCTGAATGGGCTTAATTGCAAACCTTGTGGTATTCACGGACATAAGGAATGTCCATTAGATCATTTTAAGTGTGCAAATAATTTAAAAGAAGATGCAGTTTTATCTAAAGCAAAAGAAATTTTAAATAAAATTGAAAAACATTATTCAAAAATTTAACATTGACGAAAATTTAAACCGATCTGTTGAAGAAGCAGCAAAATTATTTTTTAACGGAGGAGTTTTTATTTATCCAACTGATACTATTTATGGTTTTGGGGGGAATCCTTTTAATGATAATGTCCTCAACAGGATTTCTGAAATAAAGAAGAGAGTGCAGTGGAGAAGATATATTCACTTAGTTGGTAGTATTGAAATACTCTTAAAATATGTTGATATAAAGTATGAGGAACATTACGATTTTCTTTTGAAAATTTGGCCGAATCCTATTTCCGTAGTTTTAAAGGTAAATCAACAAACAAAAAAGATATATAAATCTGACACTATGGCTTTTAGAATACCCAATAATAAATTTTGTATCAAGCTTTTGGAAAGTATTAAAATGCCATTAATTTCAACAAGTGTAAATTACACGGGTCAGGAACCTCTTAATAGCCCTGATATTATAATGCAGGAATTTGGTAAGGAAGTAGATGCCGTATTTTACTCTGAAAAAAAATCTTACTTCATCGCCTCAACTATTATTGATTTAAGTTCTGAAAAACCCTTATTAGTCAGAGAGGGAAAAATAAAGTTTGAAGAAATCATAAAACATTATTAAAATTAAGATGAAGAAATCATCCTTAAAAAACTTTTTTAGAAGGATCAGTCATTTCAATTTAGTGCTAATTCCAACTGATCCTTATATCTCAACGAAGAGTTATAAAATCTCGTCTTTGAGAGTTATTTCACTTATATTCATTTACTCTGTAGTTTTATTTCTTGCGGGATTCTATGTTATAACTTTTATGAACCTTGATAAACTACTTATTCCTGAATCTTACTATCAAGCCACCAAAAATGAAGAGATCAAAAAACTCAATGAAAAAATCATATATCTTGCAAATGAAGTGGAAAAACTTCAAATCACTAATATCAAACTAAAAAATATTTTCAATAAGCAGGATAGTTTAAATCAACAATCTAACACCAACGATTCACTTAAAAAAAAGGTTCAGGGGAATATTTTTCTTGTTGTAGGTGATCTTATAAATAAATTTTTTACCAGTGGTCAGGTAGAAATCATTTTCAAAAAACCTGTTGAAGGAATAATATCAAATAAATTTAACCCTGCTCAAGGACATTTTGGAATTGATTTTAGTGCTAAAGAAAATACTCCTATTTTTGCAGCAGCAAATGGATTTATTAGTTTTGCAGGATTTACTCCCGAATACGGAAATGAGATTATTATTGTTCATCAGTCTAACTTTATTACAAAGTATAAGCATTGTTCGGTGCTGATAAAAAAAGCCGGCGAAAGAATTAAACAAGGTGAGTTGATAGCTTTAGTTGGAAATACAGGTATAAAATCACACGACAGTCACCTGCATTTTGAAATTTGGAAAAATGGTAAACCAGTAAACCCTGAAAATTATTTACTAAATTTTTAGGAGGTAAAATTGAAAACAAAAAGTAATGGAATAATAATGGAAGACGTAACAATTATCAGCAATGGTGTATCCATTGAAGGGAAGATTTCAAGTAAAGGAAATATAAGAATAGATGGAAATATAAAAGGAGATGTAACTGCTCAAGGAAATCTCACCATAGGTGAAAGTGGATATGTGCAGGGAAATATAAATGGTCAGAATATAAATATCGGGGGCAAAGTTGATGGTACTGCGACCGCCAAAGAAAAAATCACTCTTGAATCAAAGTCTGTTCTAAAAGGAGATTTAATTACGAGAGTTCTTGTTGTTGAATCAGGGGCTATTTTTGATGGAAAGAGTTCAATGACTAAGACTGACGACAGCTTATTCAAAGAATCACAGAAATGATAAATGGTAAGAGTCCTCTTAATGATTTAAACCAAACATTTAAAGAAGTCGGTCCTTATCTTGGGATTGGAGTGCAACTTGCAGCAACTATTATTCTTATGGTAATTTTGGGGCAATGGCTTGATGAAAAATTTGAAAAGAAGTATTTATTTACAATAATCTTTGCCTTTTGGGGAATAATTTCTGGGATGTACAATCTCTTACGAACATTAAATTATCTCGAAAAGCGAAAAAAAAACAAAGATAATGCACAATAAGTCTTTAATAAGAGTACTTGGATTTTACTTACCTTTCTTTTCCTTTCTAATAATAGCAATTCTTTTTCTTCTAAACTCCATAAGTAAAGTTAATTTCTTATCCTTCATTTACGCAATAATAATTTCTTTATTAAATTTTTTAATAGGTTTTATCTCAATAAACTACGGGATGACGAAAAATGACAAATCATTCCTTTTAATAGTCTTTGGGGCAATAGTAGTCAGGTTTTTTATAGTATTTTTTATGATTATAAGTGTGTTATCCTTTTTGGATGTTAGAGTTGATTATTTTATTTTTACAACCTTTATATTATATTTTTACTATCTCATAATAGAGATTTTATATTTAAAAAGCCTTAAAAATGTTGAAAAAACAAAGGAATAATGGATTCTACAATTGTTAATCAGGTAATAACCGATACTCTTCAGGCAAGTCATTCTGAAAATGACAGCGGCTGGATTCTGCACCACGTAATGGATGGAAATTATCTTGATTTTAGTCCGTTTTTTAAAGTATATCTTCCGCATTTAGAATTATTTGGGATGGATATTTCTATTACCAGACACGTAGTTTTTATGTGGTTAGCCGCTTTGCTGATGTTTATTGTTTTTACTTCGGTTGCAAAGTCCTATAAAAAATCTTTAGCACCAAAAGGAAGCAGTAATTTTTGGGAAGTATTTATTCTTTTTGTAAGAGATGAAATTGCAAAGCCAACTATTGGTAAAGGATATGAGACCTTTTTACCTTATTTATTGACGGCTTTCTTTTTCATTTTATTTGGGAATTTCCTTGGGCTTATTCCTTTTTCTGCTACTTTTACCAGTAACATTGCTGTTACTGCAACTTTGGCAACTCTTTCATTCCTGGTAATTCAGTTTGGTGGAATAAAAAACAATGGATTTATAGGTTACTTCAAAAATTTAGTGCCTCACGGAGTTCCTGTTTTCCTGTTACCAATTATGGCGGTAGTTGAATTATTGGGATTATTCACAAAACCATTTGCATTGGCAATTCGTCTTTTTGCTAATATGACCGCTGGTCATATAGTTATTTATGCTTTGATAAGTTTAATTTTTGTTATGAAAAGTTATTTAATTTCGCCTGTATCGGTTGGAATGGCATTGTTTATTTATGGTTTGGAAGTCTTAGTGGCAATGTTACAGGCATATATATTTACAATGCTTTCATCATTGTTTATTGGTATGGCAGTTCATCAAGATCATTAATAATAACTAAAAAATACATAATAATTTAAGGAGGTAATTAATGGATTACGCATATTTAGCAGCAGGTTTAGGAGCAGGTTTAACAATTCTCGGTGGTGCTTTTGGAATTGGCAAATTAGCAGCTTCAGCTATGGAAGCAAGCGGGCGTCAACCAGAAGCAGCAGGAGCAATCAGAACTTCAATGATTATTGCTGCTGCACTTATAGAGGGAATTTCATTGTTCTCTTTGGTTATCTGTTTTATTCTTGCAAGTAAATAAATTTTAATTTACAAATTATGATAGCAGAAATTTATTTTGCTTTGATTTCTGTTCTTGCAGCTGGTGGTGGCGGTGGGCTGCTCTCTGTTGATCAGGGATTGGCTTTCTGGACTACTTTGACGTTTTTATTGTTACTCTTTTTGCTTAAGAAATATGCTTGGAAACCAATTTTAACAGCACTTAAACAAAGAGAACTGGCAATAAAGGAATCACTTGAGCAGGCTGAAAAAGCAAAAGAAGAAGCGAAGAAAATTCTCTCTCAAAATGAGGCTAATTTAGCAAAAGCTGAAGAGGAATCTAAAAAAATTATTGAGCAGAGCAGGCAATATGCTGAAAATCTTAAACAGCAAATTATCAATGAGAGTAAATTGCAAGCAAAAAAACTGATTGATGATGCTACATCCGAGATTGAAAGGAAAAAACTTGCAGCCTTGGATGAGTTAAAAATTCAGATTGCTCAGATTGCAGTTGATGCTGCTTCAAAAATTATAAGAGAGAATTTAGATTCTGAAAAGAATAAAAATCTTGTGCAGAGTTACATCAAAGAAATTTCGAAAAACTGAGTATGAGTATTTCAAAAGTTGCAAGAAGATACGCTGAATCATTACTTTCAAATGCAATTGAAAAAGAAATTGTAGCGGAAGTTAATTCTGATGTCAATGTTATTATTAACTCAATATATTCCAGTGAAGAATTTCGAAGATTTCTTGGTAGTCCTGTAATTAAAGCAGATTCAAAAAAAACAATACTTAAAGAGATTTTCGCTGATAAAATTTCTTCTCACTCGTTAAAATTTTTAGAATTTGTTGTTGAAAAGAAAAGAGAAGATATTTTATTACAAATCCTTGAAAATTATAGTCAATTGAAAGACGATTATCTTGGCATAGTAAGATTGGAAGTTAAGTCCGCTTTCCAATTATCTGAAGAGCTCAAAGAGGTTTTACTGAAAAAATTTGAATCAATCTTCAATAAGAAAATTGAAGCTGATTTCAGCCAGGATGAGAATCTTATAGGTGGATTTGTTGTAAAGTTCAGAGATACTGTTTATGATGCTTCAATCAAACATCAATTAGAAAAGTTAAAACAAAATTTAATTAGTGGAAGTATATCACTTAATTAATTTTTAAGAAGAAGGAAATAATAATTATGCCTGAAGTTAGACCAGATGAAATATCAGAAATTTTACGTCGTCAATTATCCGGTTTCGAAAGCGAAGTAGATATTTACGATGTTGGAACTGTTTTACAAGTTGGTGACGGTATAGCTCGTGTTTATGGACTATCAAAAGTTATGGCGAGCGAACTTGTTGAATTTCCAAATGACGTTTTTGGAATGGTTCTTAATCTTGAAGAAGATAGTGTCGGTTGTGTATTATTTGGTGATTCGACACTCATTAAAGAAGGTGATGTAGTCAAGAGAACCAACAGAGTTGCATCTCTACCTGTTGGCGATAATATGTTAGGAAGAGTTATAACTCCATTAGGAATTCCAATTGACGGTAAAGGTCCTATTAAAACTGAAAAATATTTACCGATTGAAAGAAAAGCACTTGGCGTTATTCAAAGACAGCCTGTTAAAGAACCTCTACAGACAGGAATTGCTGCAATTGATGCAATGATTCCAATCGGACGTGGACAGAGAGAATTGATAATTGGTGATAGACAAACCGGTAAAACTGCAGTTGCAATTGATACAATTATTAATCAAAAATATACTCATACAGAAGAAGCTAAAGCTCTTGGAATTAAACCTGTTTATTGTGTTTACGTTGCAATTGGACAAAAGGAATCAACTGTAGCTCAGGTCGTTGCAAAATTAGAGGAACAAGGTGCTATGCCTTATACTACTATTGTATCTGCATCAGCTTCTGATCCTGCTCCACTGCAATTTATTGCTCCTTACGCTGGAGCTACCTTGGGCGAGTATTTCAGAGATTCAGGCAGACACGCTTTATGTATTTATGATGACCTTTCCAAGCAAGCACAAGCTTACAGAGAACTTTCATTATTATTAAGAAGACCTCCTGGACGTGAAGCTTATCCAGGTGATGTTTTTTATTTGCATTCAAGATTGCTTGAGAGAGCATCAAAATTAAGTGAAGAATTAGGTGGTGGAAGTCTGACTGCTTTACCTGTTATTGAAACTCAACAAGGAGATGTTTCTGCTTACATTCCTACAAACGTTATTTCAATTACAGATGGACAGATTTATCTTGAATCAAATTTGTTTAATGCAGGAGTTAGACCTGCTATTAACGTTGGTATATCAGTATCCCGTGTTGGTGGTAATGCTCAAATTAAGGCAATGAAAAAAGTTGCCGGTTCATTGAAATTAGACCTTGCACAATATCGTGAATTAGAAGCATTTGCTAAATTCGGCTCTGATTTGGATAAAGCTACTCAAAGAACTTTAGCTAAAGGTGCAAGATTAGTCGAATTGCTAAAACAAGGTCAGTACGCACCGATACCTGTTGAAAAACAAGTCGTTAGTATTTTCTTAGGAACTAATGGTTATTTAGATACAATATCAGTTTATGATGTTAAAAGATTTGAAAAAGAAATTTTAGAATTTATTGAAGTAAAGTATAAACAGATATTTGAGAATATTAAAAAAGAAAAAGATTTAAGCTCGGATACAATTGAATTAATTAAAAAAGCAGCCGAAGAATTCTTAGCGGTCTTTAAAAAATCTTAATTTAAAAAATGGCAACACTCAGAGATATAAAGCAAAGAATTAAAGGAGTTAAAAGTACCCAGCAAATTACCAAAGCAATGAAAATGGTTGCTGCTGCTAAGTTGCGCCGTTCTCAGGATGCAATTATTAATGCACGACCATACGCAAGAAAAATTCAGAATTTGCTCTCTGAGTTAACTACCGAAAATGATTTTAATTCTAATCCTTTGTTCTTTCAAAGACAAGTAAAAAGTGTTGCAGTAGTTGTAGTTACAGCAGACAGAGGACTTTGTGGTGCTTTTAATACCAACATAATTCGGGAAGCAAATCGTTATATAGAAGAAGAAATTCTTTCAGAAAATCTCTCTTATTCTCTGTTCTGTGTTGGTAAAAAAGGGAAAGATTATTTTTCAAAAAGAAATTTTCCTGTTGAAGACTCTTACGTTGGTGTTTTTTCTTCTCTCGATTATTCTTTTGCTCAAAGACTTTCTGATAAACTAATAAATGGATTTCTAAATGGTAATTTTGATAAGGTCGTTGTAATATTTAATGAATTTAAATCTATTATTCAGCAGAAAATAGTTGTCGAACAATATCTTCCAATCCCTGTTAAAACTACTGCCGGAAAATCTTCAAATGTTGAGACCAACTATATTTATGAACCAGATAGAAAATCCATATTTGATTTTCTGATTCCTAAAAATCTTAAAGCGCAAATGTGGAGATTTTTGTTGGAATCTAATGCTGCTGAGTTTGCAGCAAGAATGACTGCAATGGATAATGCCACAACTAATGCAAAAGAATTGATTAGAACGTTAAATTTAAAATATAATAAGGAAAGACAAGCCTCAATTACGAAGGAAATCCTGGAAATTGTTTCAGGTGCGAACGCTCTGAAATCAAGTTAAGGATATTTGCTCTGTATTTTAAGGAATTGGTAATATGTTTGAAGAATTATCTCAAAAATTAGAATCCGCTCTTAAAAAAGTAACCGGTCAAGGTCGCCTTACCGAAAATAATATCTCCGATACTTTAAGAGAAATAAGAAGAATTCTACTTGATGCAGATGTTAACTATTTGGTTGCCAAAGATTTTATTGAAAAAGTAAAAATTAAATCTCTTGGTAAGGAAGTTCTCGCATCAATTTCGCCAGGGCAGTTAATTACCAAAATCATCTATGATGAACTGGTCGAATTACTTGGCGGCGGACACAGAGAAATATCAATAAATCCAAGTGGTGTAACTACCATTATGGTTGTTGGATTGCAGGGTTCAGGTAAAACGACTTTCTGTGGTAAACTGGCGTTGCGTTTAAAGAATTTAAAGAGAAAAGTTTTACTTGTTGCTGCAGATATCTATAGACCAGCAGCTATACAACAGTTGAAAATTTTAGGTGAACAAATAGGCGTTGAAGTTTTTTCAAGCGATATAAAAAACGCCGTTAAAATCTCTGAGGATGCTCTTTTATATGCAAAAGAAAATAATTATGATACAGTTATTTTCGATACAGCAGGAAGACTTCACGTTGATGAAACAATGATGGTTGAAGTTGCTGAAATTAAATCAAGAGTTAATCCAACAGAAACTTTATTCGTTGTTGATTCAATGACTGGTCAAGATGCAGTTAATTCAGCAAAATCATTTAATGAAAAAGTAAATTTTGATGGGGTTGTACTAACTAAACTTGATGGTGACGCAAGAGGAGGAGCATCAATTTCTGTCCGATCAGTAGTTGGAAAACCAATAAAGTTTATA
>Ga0073932_1001172_pt1 | contig 52285 bp, 41 predicted proteins | sample DewCreD2012metaG_FD_76967 | JGI IMG/M metagenome (GOLD analysis project Ga0073932, IMG submission 76967) | Hot spring sediment bacterial and archeal communities from British Columbia, Canada, to study Microbial Dark Matter (Phase II) - Dewar... ...
CTCGGAAGGGAAAATTGGCCGGTTGTTCTGCAACCCCCGAAGCGACCGTTGCTGGGTTTGTTCGCGTCAAGCCCCGAAGGGGCGGCTGTCAATAGCCAGGGGCGTCAGCCCCTGGGCCAAAAGCCCCAACCAACCGCCCAGCCCCAAAGGGGCGGCAGTACCTCCCAGGAACCCACGCATGCCTCAGTCGTTCGTCTCGTTGCACGTGCATCTGGTGTTCAGCACCAAGAGCCGCCAGCCCCTGATCACCGCTGACCTGCGGCCCCGCCTGCACGACTACATCGGCGGCATCCTCCGCGCCGAAGGCAGCGTACTGCTCGCAGCCGGCGGCATGCCCGACCACCTGCACTTGCTGGCTTCCCTCGGCAAGGAGAACGCCCTTGCCCAGACGTTGCGACGGATCAAAGCCAACTCCTCGCGCTGGGTTCACGACACGTTTCCCCACCGCCGGGCGTTCGCCTGGCAGGCCGGATACGGGGCGTTTGCGGTGAGCTTCTCCAGCCTCGACCGCGTCAAAGGCTACATTGCCCATCAAGCCGAGCATCACCGCACCAGGACGTTCCAGGAGGAGTTCTTGGCGCTATTGCGCCGACACCACATCGAGTTCGACGAACGATACCTCTGAGATTGACGCTGGGGTTCTGGCGTATCTTTCGCCCTTTCAGGGCTTCGTGCGGATTGGATCGCGCCGGTTCCAGGGGCTTGCGCCCCTAGCTATTCACGTGAGCCCCTCCGGGGCTTGTTGGGATCGGCCGTTTCATATGCCAGAAGCTTGCGCCCCTGGCTATTCACGTGAGCCCCTTCGGCGCGGTGCGCCGGTGGCCCCGTGGCTCCGACGTGCGGCACGGCCTGAGCTTTGGCGCAGGGCGTGCCCGTGACGCTCAACCGCCCACGCCGTTGCACCAACATGCCACGCGACCACCGGCGTTGCGTGCCACCCATCCCGCCGACTTTCACCGTCACCAACGGACTGGTCCGCTGGAAGACTTCCTCGACCCGCCACGCAAATTGTCAAAGAACAAACGCGACGATTACGAGACAGGTGACCGTACCTATTCCGTCCCGTCAGTGGCCGGAAAGCCACGCCCGTCGAAGACTCCGGGCGTGCCACCCGTCCCGCCAAAATAGTTCGGCCAGCCCTGGAAGTTGTTGAACGCCTGATCGTAGAAGCCGGGGTGACTGACCGTGCCGCTGTAGCTTTGGTGCGGGCCGGTCCACGTGCCGCTGGTCGCGCTGGACGTGCTGTAGCTGTACCCGCTCCCCGAGCCGCTGCCCGAGCCGGGGTACGTCCACGTCTCCGACAACGACTGGCTCCACGAGCCCCACGTGTCCCGCTCGCCCGACACCTCGTTGACGATCCACCCGTCGAACGTGGACACAAATACGGGAGAGTCACCGGGGTTCGGCAGGTCCGTTACCCCGGGGAACTGGTGAGTGTCCCCGATTTCGATGCCAGAGAACGTTACTGCGGTTCGTTCCCAGTTCCTACTTGGTCAGCCAGGTCGAGCCAAGGAAGAGAAAACGGGACGAGCCTTGCGCAAGGCCCGTCCCGTTTCGCATTGCGTCAAACCGCGGCTATTTCTTCACGCCGCCCGGCGCGGGAGCCGAGGGCGCCGAGGGAGCCGGCGCCGGAGCGCCGGCGGCCGGTTTGGCCGCTGGCTTTTTCTCGCCACCACCACTTCCGCCGCAGCCCAGGGCAAAAAGGCCAAGGCTCAAGACCAAGGTCAAAGCCAATAGTCTCTTCATCACGTTTCCTTTCGTCATAGCGATGCGTCTTGCCACCAACTACTTTTTCTCGGGGGCCTTTTCGGCGGGTTTTTCGGGCGCTTTTTCAGGCGCCTTCTCCGGCGCCTTCTCGGCGGGAGCCTCCGGCGCCTTTTCAGGCGCCTTCTCGGCAGGCTTTTCCGCGGGTTTCTCGGCGGGTTTCTCAGCCGGCTTTTCGGCGGGTTTCTCAGCCGGTTTCTCCGGCGCCTTGGGCGCGGCGACTGGCGGTGGGGCGGACGTCTTCTTCGCCGGCGCCGAGGTCTTCGGACCGCAGCCCAGGGCAAACATGACGAGACTTGCGCTGACCGCGAGAGCCATCAGCCTTTTCATGGTGCATTCAACTCCAAAAGAGGGTTGCTTGTTCCCCCGTCAGGACCCATTCCTGCGCGGGTCTGAATCGCTAGAGGCTTTTCTCTGGGAGTTTATTCCTTCGGCGATTAAAATTTCCTGTTGGATCCCTGAGGCCCCCTCGCATCGAGGGTGGAGCGTGGACCATAATGGCGATCGACGAGAAACACGGGAATAACGGCGGCCCCTGAGGTGTCTTACCAAGGGGACCGCGGCGCCTGACGGCTGAAATCCGATGGATATTGTCCAGCTTGTCGCCGAGCACCATCAGGCGGTTTACGGGTATGCCTATCGTCTGACGGGCCGAGCGGCCGACGCGGAAGACCTGACCCAGCAGGTTTTCCTGAAGGCCCAGGCGAAAATCGGGCAATTGCGCAACACGGAAAGCGCGCGGAGCTGGTTGTTCGCGATCTTGAGACGTCGTTTTCTCAAGACGGCGCACCGGCGGAGCCCGATTCCGGCCGCTGCCTTGGACATGAACGTGGAGTCGATCCCGGCCCGGGTCCCCCGCGCGGAGGAAATTGACCGCGAGGCGCTTCAACGAGCGCTGGACGGGCTGCCCCCGGCGCATCGAATGGTTGTGACCATGTTCTATTACGAAGGGTGCTCTTACCGCGAGATCGCGGAGAAGCTCCGTGTGCCGATCGGCACCGTCATGAGCCGTCTGGCGCGAGCCAAGGCCTATCTTCGGGCAGCACTGACGGCATCCGAGGCGGTGGGCAACGGCCGCGCGGCTCGCAAGACGCCGATCATGCAAGGCTGAACCTATTATGGGACACGAACCGACTCGGGAGCCGAGCCTTCGCGAAATGATGGAGGCCTGCCGTCCTGACCAAGACGACCATGCCCAGCCCGAAATGGCCGAGCTGGCCCAGACGTTGGCGGCTTCGCCTGAATGGAAAGCCATGTACGACCGATTGCGGGTATTCGACTCCGCGGTGTCGGCGGCCTTCCGCGACGTACCTGTTCCCGAGGGGCTCCCGTCGCGGATTCTCGCTCGACTCGGCGTGGAAGACGCCCCCCGTGACGGGGCCGAGGAGGAACGGATGTTGGCGAGGGCCGGGCAAGAGTCTGGCGAGACGCCTTCCACGGCGTCTCGGGCATCCCGGCGGCGATGGCTGTACGCCGCCAGCGGTCTAGCGGCCGCGGCCGCTGGTCTGCTTTGGGTCGTGTTTGGCATGTTCCCGCGAGCCGAATCCATCTCCAGGGCGGAACTCATGGCGGCGGCGATCGAGCGGTTTTTGAACGAGCCGGCCGAGCCGGGCCAGGTCGCGGCCGGATCTCCCATCCGATACCCGCTCAGCCCGTCGCTCCTCGACCTGGCGTCGGGCCAGAGGGCGGTCGTCCGATGGCGTGCGTTGGACGATTTCTTCGGCGGCGAGGCGGACGCCTTCGATTTGATCGGACCCGAGGGCCGCGTGGCCACCGTGTACGCGGGCAGATTTCCGGTCGAGGGGCTTCCCGCCGAAGTGCCGCTGCGGCCCATGCTCTCCACGGCGGAGACCTCGGCGTCGGCTTGGCGCGAGCAGGAGGTGGTGTACGTCCTGGTCGTTGCCGGCGGCGACCGCGCCTATGAGCGCCTCGTCGGCGTCAACGCCGGCCCGCTGGCCTGATTGCCTTCTGGCGCCGCGAGACAACGTCGGCCGGGAATCGATGGTCGGCGGGGCGCCGTCCAAGGCTGGCTATCCGAGTGTTTGCGTCGAAATGTCTCCCGCGAGGCCGTCATGACCGATCTTCAATGGCAAGACTTGCTCCGAGTCCTCCGCGGCGATCTGCTCGACCCGCTGCCGGTCGGTTTGATCGTCGATAGTCCGTGGCTGCCGGGTTGGGCGGGGACCTCGATCCTGGAGTACTTCAGCGATCCTCACGTGTGGCTGGACGTCAATCTCAAGGCCGTCGAAGCGTTCCCCCAATTGATCTTTCTGCCGGGATTCTGGGCGGAATACGGCATGTGCACCGAGCCGTCGGCGTTCGGCGCGAAGTGCGTCTGGTATGAGAACGCGTTTCCGAACGTCGAGAAATCCCTCGACGACTACGCGGACATCCATCGGCTCAAGAAGCCCGACTGCCGCACCGACGGGCTGCTCCCGTTCGTGCTGAAGCGGCTGGTTCGCTGCCGCCGGTCGATCGAGAAGGCGGGGCATCGCATCCGCTTCGCGGTCGCCCGGGGTCCGCTGAACATCGCGTCCTATCTGTTGGGACACACGGAGTTTCTTTTGGGCGTGAAGACCCATCCGGAGGACATCGACCGCCTCTTGGCCCTGGTGACCGACTTCCTTGTGGACTGGATCGGCCTGCAAATCGACGCCTTCGACACGATCGACGGCGTTCTGTTGCTGGACGATCTGGTGGGATTCCTGGGCGAGGCGGATTTCCGGCGATTCGCCCTGCCGCACCTCAAGCGGATCTACGATGCCCGTCCCGTCGCCGTGCGATTCTTGCACAACGACGCCCACGGCCTGGTGACCGCCCGGCATCTGGAGGCCATGGGCGTCAACATGTTCAATTTTTCGTTCACCCACGGGCTGGACGCGATGCGTCGGGCGGCCGGCGAATCGGTGGTGCTGGTGGGCAACGTTCCGCCCCGCGACGTCCTGGCGCAGGGAACCCCCGACGACGTGCGGCGGAGCGTGGCCGAGGCCTTGGCCTCGCTTGCCGACCATCGCCGCATTCTGCTTTCGGCGGGCGGCGGCGTGCCGCCCGGCGTGCCGTCGGCCAACCTCGAGGCCTTGCGCCCGGCTTGAGGTCGCGCGGCCTGAAGGCCGGGCGCGATCATTTCAACGAGCGGTCGTAATTGAAACGGAAGGTCCGCCGGTCGTCGAACGGCGCGTCGAACCAGTCCTGAAGCGGATCGGGCGATCCGACCAGGTCCACCACGAGGTGCCGGACGCGAATCCGATCGTTCCGCGTGGCCCGCAGGTCGAAGGCCCTCGCCGGACGGAACACCCAAAGGCCGCGCTCCAGTCGGCCCGTCAATCGCACGCCGCGGCGGTCCTCGACAACCTGGTCGAGAAAGCGTTCTCGGGCCAAGGCGACGCGGGTGATGAACAACGGCGGACGGCCGAAGACGGTCAGCGAACACGGCGTCGGACAACACGCCGACACGTCCTCCAACTGCTTGCGATCGGCCTCCAGCGAGAGGGTCACGCACTCGATCCCGGCTTCGCGGAGGCGGCGCGCGGCCAGGGCGTTCAGGACGGGCAAGCCGGGACCGCTCTCCATCCGCACGCGGGCGTCGCGGGCAAGACGCCAGCCGCCCCAACTATTGACCTCCACACTCAGATGGGCCCGAGCGCAGAACTCGATCAGCTTCTTGACGGCGGGGATTTCCCGCTCGAAGAACACCTGCGGGAGGGCGACGACGAGTTGGACGCCCAGGCCCGCCTGGAGGAGCCGGTCGAGGGCGGCGGGATGGGCGTTCTCGAGCACCGCGCCCTCCGGTTGGACCTGCTTCAGGAAACCGAGCGCCGCGTCGGCCTCGATGCGGACGCGGTTCGGTGCGTCGCCGAGCGACCGGCGGTTGGCGGCGGACGCCCTGCCCGGCGCAATCATCTCCGCCACCCGCTCCGGAATCGCGATCCGCACGCGCTGGTCGGGGGCCTTCTGGGCCAAGCGAAGCTCGGCGGAAATCCGATCCACCAGGGCGTTCACTGCGCGCGGAACGATCAGGAACTCCGGCTGGTTGGTTTCGGTTCGCGCCAGGCGGCAACCGCGGATCGTTTGGGTCTCGAGCCAGGCGAGGAACTGGCCGATCGCAACCGCCTTATGCGCCCGGCGGACCACGGTTTTGGGAATCGTCCACTCGGCCGTGCGACCCTCGGCCTGGAGACGGCACGCCACCGCACGGGCTCCGACCGTCATGTCGAACTCGTAGGTCGGACTTTCGCATTCCGGCGTTTGCTCGTCATCGGCGGTGGTCTCGTCTTCGTCCAGGCGCCGCGCGGCGCTGTCCGCGGCGGGCCTGCCCGACGTCCCCGTCAAGTCCCCTCGCTGGCCGTCCAGGTAGGCGCTGGTCAGTTCCCTGCCCGTGTAGGCGCCAAGCCCTTGGGCCTCGGCAAGAAGGGCTTGCGGATCCTCGCCGTCCAATGCCCGGCAATACAGGCGGACCGCCTGCCGGACCCAGGCGGCGTTTTTCAAGCGGCCCTCGATCTTCAGTCCGCGGACGCCGGCGTGGCGCAGGTCGGCCAACCGGTGCACGGCCGCCAGATCGCGCATCGAGAACGGGGTGCCGGCGGGCTGGGCGCCGGCCGCCCACGGCACGCGGCAAGGGCTGGTGCACATGCCGCGGTTGCCGCTCCGTCCGCCCACCCAACTCGACAGCAGGCATCTCCCGGAAATGCAAAAACACAGCGCCCCCTGCACGAACACCTCGGTCTCGACGCCGGGCACGCGGGAGGCGGCGGCGATTTCGTCCAAGGCGAGTTCGCGGGCGAGCACGACCCGGGCGGCGCCGAGATCGCGGGCCGCGGCCACGTCGGCGCTGTTGGCCATGCAGGTCTGCGTGCTGAAATGGAAGGCGAGTTCCGGATAGGCCCGATGCAAGGCCAGCAAGGCGGGATCGCGGACCAGCACCGCGTCGACGGCGAGCTGCCGGGCGAGTTCCAAAATCCGGGCGGCCTGGCCCAGTTCCCGCTGCGCAAGATCGATGTTCAGCGTCAGATACGCCTTGGCGCCGCGGGCGTGCGCGGCCGAGACCGCGGCGGACAACTCTTCCTGCCGGAAGTTCCTCGCGCCGCGCCTGGCGTTCAGCGTGCTCAGCCCAAAGTAAACCGCCGCGGTCCCCGCCTCCAAGGCTGCCTCGAGCGATTCCCAGTCCCCGGCCGGAGCCAGCAGCTCCAAGCCGAGGGGCGAATGTTCCCGTCGATCTGCGTCGCCCATCCCGCCGTTCCGTTCGATCCCTAACCCCTGCGTCGAATCGCGTTATTGTACGGCGGAGGCGGCCGAGGGCAACGGGCCGGAGGCCCCCGCGCCTTGCCATCCCCGCGGGCGGCGGCAGTTCAAGGACACTGGACGATTCCGGCGGCCCAGAGGCACTCGCCGCAGCAAGGAAACTCGTTGCCGAAACAGTCGGTTTCGTTCGACTCGCGCAGGTCGCAGCCGCCGCAGTCGATGCAGGGGGAGAACTCCCAGCGGAGTACGCGCTGGCGGAACCGAGCGTAGCCGGCATCGTCCCACAGGGCGGAAAGCGGGCGTTCGTTCACGTTGCCCACCCGATAGGCCCGAATCCGCCGCCGTTGGCCGCGGAAATAATACTCGTAATCGTGGAGCAGGGCGAGGCACGGGCTCACGTTGCCGTCGGGATCGATCGCCGCGCGCCCCTCGGTGACAAAACGGCAACGCAGCCCCTCGCCCGACAATCTGGAACCAAGAATCGCCAGATTGCTGCCCGATCGCTGGAGCCGTTCGATCACCGGGCTGGCCTTCGACCAGGCGTCCAGCCGGGGAAGATCGATGGCCGGATTCCACGTCGACGGTTTTCCGTCGGCCCGCGCGCTCGTCCAATGATGATACAGAATCTGCTCGCACAGGTCCGCCGTGTGCGGCACCAGATTCGAGACCACAATCCGGCTAAACCCCAGATTCAGGGCGAGGCGCTTGATTTCGGGCAAAGCGTCGATGTTGGCGGCGGTGGCCACGAAGGCGACCGCGACCTCGGGCAGGACCGCCCCGCGCAGGAACTTCCGCCGGAACAATTCCCGGAGGTTGTGCCTTACGCGATCCGCCTCGGGATGCAAGGCGCTCTCGCCCGCGCTGGAAACGTGGTCCAGCGAGACCACGATTTGGTCCAACGGCAGCTCGATCAAACGGTCCAAGGTTTCGGCGGTCAGCGCCACGGCGTTGGTGACCAGCTCGGCGCGCCAGCCCGCTTCCTTGACCGTGCGCAGGAACTCCAAGAACTGCGCGTGGGCCGTCGGCTCGCCGAAGCCGCCGAACTGCACGGTTTCGACCGTGGGAATCTCGCGGAGTTGGGCCGCGAGGGCGGAGAAGGTCTTGTTCGTCATGCTTCGAGCCGTCTCCCGCCACGCATGGCGGATGCACATCTTGCAGTCCAGATTGCACTCGTTGGTAATCTCCAAGTGCACTTTGCGCAGGGCGTCGCGCCGTCGCAGCGAGGCGCGAGAGTCCGCGACGGGCGACTGTTCCAGGCTCGGGAACTGGCCGGCGGGCCGGCCCGTTTCGGACGAAAAAAGGTGTCCGCCGCCGTCTGCTCGAGAACAGGCAGCCTCATCTTCCGCCACGGGACGCCCAATGGTCATTTGCTCATCCGCGCCGGCTCCGCGGTGGGCCGGATGGGTTTCCTCGTGCTGGGGCGCCGGGAAGTGGACCATGGCACAAAGCTCCTCCGCGCTCAGGCCTGCCCGGTCAGCAGCCTGACGAACGGTCCCACCACGTCAACCTCGAAAGCATATTTCAGCCCGAAGTGGACCCCCAGCGCGATGAACAGCCATCCGGTAATTTGCCGCGCCCACCACTCGATCTTCCCGAGAACATTGTACGCCTTGCCCACCGATTGGGCGCTGTAGGCCAGCAGGAAGGCTACGAGAATGACAGGCACGGCGGTGCCGATGCCGTAGACGAGGGGGAGGACGACCGTGCTGCCGGGCAAGGAAGCGTCCGGCAGGCGGATGCCGATCTTGGCCAGGACGGTCGTGATCGCGCCCGCCTCCGAACCCATCATCAAGGCGACCAGGCCGAAGAACCACGCCGCCGAGGTCGGACAAAACGACAGGGCGAAGAGCACGCCCAGCGGCAGCGCGCCCCACACGCCCATCGCGTCCACGCGCTTCTGAAAACCCGCCGGCATCGCGGCACCGCCGCTGGCAACGACAATCAGCCCGACCAGAAACATGCCCAACAGAAGGAACACCGGCGCCAGGACCAGGTGCATGGACTTCTGCAAGAACAGCGAGACCGCGGGAATGGACATCGCGGTCGCCGCCAGGAAGACGGCCAGGCCGAGATAGAGCAGGCACCGCCCCAGCGTGTAAAGCAAGCCCGCCGTGATCACCGCGCGTGAGCTGCCCACCTTGCGGCCGACATACGAAATGGCCGCGATGTTGGTGGCCAACGGGCAGGGGCTGATCGAGGTGAGCAGGCCCAAATACAGGGCAGCCCCCATGTAAAGGAAATAGGCGACCATGCCGGCGTCCTTCCCAGCCCTACTTCTGATATTCCCTGACTTCGCTCCGCACGTAGTCAAGAAAGTCCTGCTTGTCGCGGACCTTGGTCCACATCTCGTCCAGCCGCTTATAGCGGATGACCTTCGCGCCGGAGACTTGGGCCACGATCAGCGAAGGCCCCTCGATCTTGTAGCCTTGGGTGAACTTCTGGTTCTTCTCGTCCTGGAAATCGATGAAGTGAAAGGACACCTTTCCCGTCTTGATTTCCTCGGCAAACCCTTTCTTGACCGCCTCCTCGGCGTAGCCGCCCATTTTCAGGCACGTGGGGCACCGCTCGGTGCGATGGAAGTACATCACCACCACGCGATCCTTCGGGGCCTCCTCGGCGGCGTCGGCCCGCGGAAGCCAGGGAAGCAGCAAGGCCAGGGAAGCGGATACGAACGTGCAAGTCCAAACACGATTCATGACGAAAGCCTTTATCCAAGAGGGTTCAGTAAACAGTCGTCCCGATCGAGCCAGTCACGGCACTGGAAGGTCCAGCGGCTGCTGGTCCGCGGCGGGTTTCGGGGCGGCCCCGTCCGACGGCTTGCCGGACGGACCCGGACCCGATTGCTTTCCGGCCGCGCCGGATTGCGCCACGGTTGCCCCCGAGTCGGCGGCGAGCATCCGGGCAATTTGGTCGCGCAGGAATCGGGCATAGGCGGGTTTGTCTCCGACCAGGGCCCAGACCTCGTCCAGCCGGTTCCAGGCCTCGATCTTGCCGTCCTTCAGCCGGGCCAAGACGACCACTGGGGCCTGAATGTCGAAGCTCTTCGCCAAATCTGCGTTGGCGGGCTGTTCGTAGTTGAGGACCTTCCAAACGAGTTCGCCTCGGGCCACCTGCGGGGCGAAGTCCGTCTGCACGACCTGCTTCGCCTGGGATTCGATCGACTGGCAGGTGGGGCACCGCGTGTTGCCGTGGAAGTAGTAGACCACCAGGCCGTCGGCGCCCGCCTCGCCGCCGGCGGCCGGGCGCGGCGAGGCGGCAATTCCGCCCTGCTTGCGGATCGCCTCCAACTCCTCGACGATGCGGGCCAACTGCGGTTCGAGGCGCGCGGCCGCCTGGGAATCGAGCGACCGGGCAATCAGCACCACGAGCGTGGCCGAGAAAAGCGAGATCAAGCAAACCGCCACGGCGTTTTTCAGTTCCATGCTGACGCTCCTTCCTTCGCAGCCGTTGGGGCAACGGTCCCGATTTTCGCAGCGAAGTCCGCGAAAATGCGCCAGTCCCCGGCCCGGGAACGGCGACCTGAAAAGCCGCCCTCCCAGGCTAGACCGCGGCCAGCCGCCGGCGGCCCTCGGCGACCACCGCGTCGACGGCCTCGTCGGTGACCGGCGTCTTGCCCTTTTCCAGGCCAAGATCGCTCAAGCGCACGTGCTCGAACCGGCCGAAGGCCGCGTTTTCCAGGGTCTTCTTGGCGCAATCGAGCGGGCAGCCGTCGATGGCCAGGATGGCTTGGGCAGCCTCCGTGCTGGCCAGGATGCCGCTCACTCGGCCGCCGATGCCCGCCAGGCAGAACATCTTGCCCGCCCCCTCCGCGGTCAGTTTTCGGGCCGCCAGGTCGGAGATTTTGCCCACGTCGGCCGCGCCGGAACAGGCGAAAATCAACTTGGGCCCGGCCCCGCAACATGTTGCCGCAAAAGGCGCCGAAGAAGTTTGTGGTTCAGCCATGAGATCGACTCCTCGAATCCTTGAATAACCCCATCCCGACCGTCCACGGCTGTTCGGCCATTCGCAGGGCGACTCCCGCCACGCGCCGCCCGGGAATCCCAGGCCGCTACGCCAGGAGCCTCTTGATTTCTTCCGCCGAGAGCACCTTGCCGACCGATTTGACCTCGCCGTCGATCGCCAAGGCGGGCGTGCTCATCACGCCGAAGCCGACGATCACCTGGATGTCCGTGATCTTCTCCACCATGGCCTCGGCGCCCAACTGCGCGACCGCCTCCTCGGCGTTTTTCTTAAGTTTCTCGCACTTGGGGCAACCGGGGCCGAGGACTTGTACTAGTTTCATCGTACACCTCCTGATGTCCGTCCGCCAATCCGAGATGGGAAAGCTACGCGAAGAACATGCCGAAAATCATCCCCACCACCGCGCTCATCACCACGGTGAGGAAACAAAACACAAAGGTCTTCTTGAAGCCGATGACGCTGTAGATCACGGCGATGCTGGGCAGCGAGAGCGCGGGCCCCGCCAGCAACAGCGACAACGCCGGGCCGCGCCCCATGCCCAAGCCGATCAGGGTCTCCAGGATCGGGATCTCCGTGAGCGTGGCGAAGTACCACATCGCCCCGATCACCGAGGCGACCAGATTTGCCCCGAAGCTGTCGCCGCCGACCCACCGGCCGACCACCTCGTCGGGAACGAGCGCGCCCACGAAACCGGTGACGAACACGCCGCCAAAGAGCAACGGAATGATCGACCTGGCGAACCCCCAGGTCTGTTCCAGCCACTCGGACAATTCCGCCTTGTCGAACCAGCTTGCGAGCATCAACAAGGTCGCCGCGAGGCAGGCCAACGCAAAGTACCAGCGGTGCGTGTAAATCCAGTTGGCCCACTCGTAGCCCTCCGGAGTCGCATACCCGGTGTTGAGGATTTCGTTCTTGGGCAGCGTCAATTTCATGCCCTTCTTGAGCGGGCCGACAGGCTCCTCGATCTGCACGCGGAGCATGTCCGTCGTCTCCAGCAGCACGGCGACTTGCAGCTTCGTGCCGTCGCTCTTTTCGATCGTTGTCTGGCTGGGATTGGCCCAGTCGCTGAACACCAAGAAGGCGATCATGGCCGCGAAGAACAAGGCGGTCTGGACGAGGTTCCGCCGGGGGGCAGGCGGGTCGGGCAGCTTGAGGAAGACCGCTTCGCGCTTCTCCTCGTCGCCCCGGAAGATCGCGGCCATGATGACCCCGATCACCACCGCGAACGCAATCGAACCGATCACCCGCGCGATGCCCAGATCGAACCCCAAGACCCGCGCCGTGAGGAAGATGGCCATCACATTGATCGCCGGGCCGGAATAGAGAAACGCCGCCGCCGGTCCCAGGCCCGCCCCCACGCGATAGATCCCCGCGAACATCGGAAGCACGCTGCACGAGCACACGGCCAGCACCGTCCCGGCGACCGAGGCCACCGCGTAGGCTTCGCACTTGTTCGCCTTCGGTCCAAGGTGGCGCAGCACGGTCTCCTTGGAGAGGAACGAGGCGATGGCCCCGGCAATGAACATGGCCGGGACCACGCAGGCCAGCGTGTGGTTCCGCGCGTACCACTGGAGCATGTAGAACGCCTCCATGATGGCGTTCTGGATCTTCGGATCGGTGAAGTTCAGGAAGTAGGCGAGCAGGAAGACCGCGGCCAGCCCCGCAAAAATGCTCCATTCGCTCTTCATGGCGTCTCTCGCTTCGTTGGACAGTTCCTCGCTTCCACCGCCCTTCGGATCCGCTCGATCAACTGCCGGGCCTTTTCCACCCTTGCCCTCGACTCGTCGTCCTTCGGTTCCGTGAACGGATTGCGCACCTTCCAAGTAATCCGCCCGCTGAGCGGGGGCCGAGGGTACGCGCCGGGATCGCTCAGGACATAATTCCGAAAGGGAGTCGGCGATTCCTGATAACAAGCCCGAATCGCCTCGCGGAGCACGTCCGGTGAGCCCTCGTCCACCAGATCGATCACCGTCACCTGGTCGCGGAAGCGGTCGATAAACTCCCCAGGCAGGTTGAACAGGTAGGGCGTCGGGGCTTTCGTCCCCAGGATGCGTTTCCGCTGATCCACTCCGTTGGCCTTCAGGGCCAAGATGGCGTCGCCGACCAGGTGGCCCGGCGTCTCCGGCCCGCAGACGACGAGGAAACGAATGTTCGGGTTGGCCACCACGTTCGAGATCACTTTTTCCAGGCCCACGTTCTCGGTTTGCAACGTGCCCGATAGGGCGGCGCCGCTCTCCACCCCCACCCGCACCAGGTGCTCGATCGATGGCGGCGTTTTTTCCCGCTCCCAGCGGAGAATCACCACAACCGCAACCGGCGAGTAATCGTTGCCCCGGAGGTAGCAACCCTCCTCGGGAGGATAGCCTTCGGCTGGGGCAGCCTTTCTCATTTCCAGCACCCTTGTCTGCCGATCGCCCCAGGAGGCCACTATTTCGTCAATTGGCGAATTCACCAAGCCCGCTTCACAAAAAAACGCGACAAGCGTCAACCCGGGTCCTACGGAACGAGCGCTCTTTCGCGTTCGTTGGCGTTGCAGGCGAGGACCGATTCCACGCATTCGAAGAAGTTCAGCACGCATCGCACGCGGAGCCGGTAGTAGACTTGGGCCCCCCGCTTCTCGTCCTCCACAATCCCCGCGCCCTTCAGGACCGCCAGGTGGCGCGAGACCGTGGACATGTCCGCCCCGATCATCTCGGTCAGTTCGCAGACGCACCGCTCGCCGCTCTTGGCGAGTTCGTCCACGATGAACAGACGCGTCGGGTGCGCCATGGCCTTGATGATCTGGGCCCGGGACTCGTACTTGGCTTGAGCCTTGGCGTCCATACTCCACTCCATCGGCGGATCGTGCTTGCAAGTTTAGCCAAATGACCAAATGACGTCAAGATCGCCCAATCGACGTGCTCGCCCCCTCGCCGCGGTCGCGACGCCGCGACGCCTGGGTCAAATCTCGTGGGGGAGCTGGTGGCCCATGCGGTCGCGCTTGGTGGCGATGTAGCGGGCGTTGTGCTCGTGGATCGGCCCGACGATCGGCACCTGGTCCACCACTTCCAGGTCGAATCCCCCGTAGATGAAGGCATCGGTCTTCTTCGGATTGTTGGTCAACAGCCGGACCTTGGAGAGGCCCAGGTCCTTGAGAATCTGGATGCCGATCCCGTAGTCCCGATTGTCCACCGGATGGCCCAAGGCGAGGTTCGCGTCGACCGTGTCGAGGCCTTCGTCCTGCAAGCGGTAGGCCTTGATCTTCTCGGCCAGGCCGATGCCTCGCCCTTCCTGGGGCAGATAGACCAACACGCCCGCCCCTTCCCGGGCGATCATTTCCAGGGCCATGTGCAACTGGTCGCCGCAATCGCAGCGGAGCGAGGCAAGCAAATCGCCGGTGAAGCACGAGGAGTGGAGCCGCACCAGGGGGGCCCGCGGCCCTGGCAACGCCGCCGGATCGCCGAACACCAACGCCAGCGGTTCCTGCGATTCGTACTTCACGCCGTAGAGGATGACCCGGCTCGGTCCGAATCGAGTGGGCAGGGCGGCGTCGACCTGCCGGTAGACGAGTTTTTCGATCCGCCGCCGGTAGCGGATCAGGTCCTCGATCGTGATGATTCGAAGGTGATGCTCCTCGGCCAGCGCGTAAAGGTGTTCGCGGCTGGCGCGGTCGCCGTTCGGATCAAGAATCTCGCAGAGCACGCCCGCCGGATACAGTCCCGCCAACCGCGTCAAGTCCACGGCGGCCTCGGTGTGCCCGGCCCGGCGAAGCACGCCGCCCTCTTTGGCCACCAAGGGGTAGAGATGGCCCGGCCGGACGAAATCCGACCGCTTGCTCGACGGATCGACAATCGCCCGGATCGTGGTCGCTCGCTCTTGGGCCGTGATCCCCGTGCGGCAACTCCGGTGGTCGACGGGTACCGTGAAACTCGTGCCCAGAGGGGTGGTGTTTGAATCCACCATGGGTGGGAGGTCGAGGCGCTCGCACACGTCGGGAAGGATCGACAAGCATAGCAGCCCCCTCCCGTGAGTAATCATGAAGTTGACCATCTCGGGCGTCACCTTCTCGGCCGCGCAGATGAAGTCGCCTTCATTCTCGCGATCCTCCGCATCCATGACGATCACGATTTCTCCCCGGCCAATGGCTTCGGCGGCCTGGTCGATTGTGGAAAGTCGGTGCGGCATCGAGGCCCTATCCCCTGTGGGCGAGTGGATCAACCTGTTTCTTTGCAAGGAGTTGCAACGCAAGGCGAGCTTTATCGACCCTTTCATTGTAAATCGGCGAGGAGCTTCTTGCCAGCTACCCATCCGCGTGCGCGGTCGCGCGGCCTCGCCCGCGTGGCGACAGGCCTGCCTCGGCTTCTCCCATGGCAAGTCTTGCGCATGATACATGATACGGAAGATGGGCTTGGTTTGCCGCGGGGATGATCGGTGGCGATTTTAACGATTAGCTGGATTTTGCGGGTCAGTTGGACGATAAGTCCTTCTGAAAACGCGCCAACCACGGGAAAAGGGGTTGTTATGACCAGATCCATAATGGGAGGGTTGCTGCTTTCGGCCGCCTTGGCAGCGTCGGGCGGATGTAACGTGTGCCGGGCGATCCTTTATGATCCGTTCGGTCCAAACACGCTCTGCGACGCGCGGCGCTGCGGCAGGGTAGTCGAAGAGCCGTGTGGACCTATGTGCGGCCCCATGGGCCCCCCCGCCGTGATGGACGAACCCGGCGTCGACGAATCCTGTGATCCATGTGGTCCCGGGCCGTGCAGGTGCCGACGCGGTTTGGTGCGCGGGCCACTCGCCTTTGTGTTCGCCCTGTTTACTGCGGGTTCGTATCGCGGCTGCTACGGCGGCTGCGGGGAGCGATATTGGGGCGATTGGTATGGCGACCCGCCGGAGTGCTGCGACCCTTGCGACGGTCAGGGCAATTTCATCGGCGGAGGAGCCTCGTGGGGCGGCGGGCCAGGCCCCGCAGAAATGAACGGGGCAGAGGTTCCCGTGGTGGCGTCGCCGGGCGGCTGTCGCAGTTGCGGCCAAGGAGGCCACGCCACGTACACGCGCGGCCCCTCCCAAAATCCGGCCTATTTCCCTTCCTACTCGCGGCAATATGCCGGGCCGAGCACGTCGGGGATTCAGCGGTCGGCCGCGCCGGCCTACGACTCGGGCCCCAGGGCCCCAGCGTGGCAAGCCTCGCGCGGATCCCGGCCCACGGCCCAATCCTATTATCCCTCGTCGCCCTCTCGCGGGCCCCAAGCCCCCCGGCTGATTTCCACGACCGACCGCGTGGTCGCGCCGGGGACAACGGACGCCGGGCCCCGTCTGGCGCAGCCGCAAAGGTCGGGCGTCGTCCAAGAGTAATCGAACCGTCGCAGTTTCCACCGGCCGATCTTGCGAAGCCCGCGGGGCGCATCCCGCGGGCTTTTTTGCGTTGGGCCCGAAAGGGTGGCGTGACGGAGCGCGGGTTGCCGTCCGAGCAGCTCGCCGCTAGACTGCCTGCATTCACCGCTTCCTTCGATGAGGTGCATGTCATGCGGACTCGCGGCGTTCAGGCGATGCTCGAAGTGCTGTCCGGCTGCGGCGTGCGCTACCTGTTCGGCAATCCAGGGACCACGGAACTCCCCTTGATGGACGCCCTGGCGGGGGACGATCGCGTGCAATACATCCTCGCCTTGCAGGAGATTCCGGCAATGGCCATCGCCGAGGGATACGCCTTGGCGTCCGGGCGGCCCGGCGTGGTGAACCTGCATATTTGCTGCGGGTTGGGCAACGCGATGGGAATGTTGTTCAACGCCTACCGTTCCGGCAGCCCCCTGGTGGTCACCGCCGGGCAGCAGGACCAGCGGATGCTCTTCGAGGAGCCGATCCTCTGGGGCGACATGGTTTCCGTGGCCCGGCCGTGGACCAAGTGGGCAGCCGAGGTTCCTCGCCCGGACGACGTGCCTTCCGCCGTGCGCCGCGCGGTGCAGACGGCGTTGACGCCTCCGACCGGGCCGGTGTTCTTGTCGCTTCCGCTGGACGTTCAAATGGGCGAGGCCGAGATGGATGTGAGGCCGCCTTGCCTGCCCGATCCCCATCTTCGTCCGGCGGCGGAGAGTGTGCGGCGGGCGGCGCTGGTGCTGGCCGAGGCGCGGAATCCCGGCATCCTGGTGGGCAGCCGCATCCGCGAGGCGGGCGCGGTGAACGAACTCGTGGCGGTGGCCGAGCGCTTGGGCGCGCCGGTGATTCACGAGGCCTCGACGTCGCACGGCCGGATGAGTTTTCCCTCGGACCACCCCTTGGCGGCGTGGCCGCTGGAATACTGGTCGCCCGACGTGCGCAAGCGGCTGGCGGAATTCGACGTGCTGCTCGTCGCCGGCATGCGATTGATGCAGCAATACATCTATCATGGTCCGCGGCCCATCCCGGAACACGTGAAGCTGGTTCAGATCGACGACAACCCCTGGGAATTGGGCAAGAATTACCCGCTCGAGGCGGCCGTGCACGGCCACCCGAAGCCGGCCCTGGCGGAGCTGGCGGAGTTGATCGACGTGGCGATGACGCCGCGGCAGATCGCCGCGGCGAAGCAGCGCGGCGAGGAACGAGCGGCCGCCCATCGCAACCAGCGGAACGTCTTGCTCCGCGAGGCCGAAAGCCGGTATTCCCTGCGGCCCATCGCGCCGATGTGCCTGATGGACGTCTTGTCCCGCGTCCTGCCCGAGAACATCGCGGTGATCGAGGAGTCGCCGACGACGACGGGGTGCTATTTCGAACGGGTCGGTGCGTTGAAGTCGTCGGGCGACTATTTTGCGCACCGGGGGTGGGCCCTCGGTTGGGGACTCAATTGCGCGTTGGGCGTGAAGCTGGCGTGGCCCGACCGACCCGTCCTGGCGATCCTGGGCGACGGCGCGGCCCTCTACGGCGTGCAAGGCCTCTGGAGCGCCGCCCACTACCGCATTCCCGTCACGTTCGTCATCACCAACAACGCCCAGTACAAAATCCTGAAGCAATGCGCCCAGGTGCTCCGGCTGCCTCACGCCCAGGCGGGACGCTACCTCGGATTGGACGTGGTCGAACCGGCCGTCGATTACGTGGCCCTGGCGCGATCGCTGGGCGTCGCGGCGATCCGCGTGACGGAACCCGAGGAACTCGCCGAGCACGCGGCGGCCGCCCTGGCCGCCAACGTCCCGCAGGTCATTGAAGTCCCGATCCAGGCGACGTGAAGGACGCCCAGGTCGCGGCACGGAAACGAGGGGTCAACGGCAAGCCGGACGCGGCGCGAAGTCTGGAATCGTTCCTCGAATCATGCAAAACGAGGCAGCTTCTCATCGAGCGGTGCGACGGCCATGGAACTCCGCCCTCTAGGCAACACGGGAATCTTCGTCTCGCCCATCGCGCTGGGGTGTTGGCCAATCGCCGGGCTCACCAGCCCCGGCACATGCGACGCCGACAGCTTGGCCACCATCCAGGCGTGCTGGGAACTGGGGATCAATCATCTCGACACGGCCTACAGCTATGGCCGTTCCGGAGAGAGCGAGGAAGTCATCCGGCGGGCGCTCGGGCCGCGGCGGCGCGAGATGGTGATTGCCACCAAGGGCGGATTGCATTGGGACGACGAGGGCCGGCAGGCCCGCGACGCTTCGCCCGCCACCCTCCGCCGCCAGTGCGAAACCAGTCTGCGCCGCTTGGGAACCGATTACGTGGACCTCCTGTATCTGCACGCCCCCGATCCCAAAGTTCCGGTGGGCGAATCCGCCGCGGCCTTGAGGCGGCTCATGGAGGAGGGCAAGACGCGGTGCGTCGGGGCTTCGAACCTCACGCTCGCCCAGTTGGAAGAATTCGCGGCCGCCTGCCCCTTGGCCGCGTTCCAGCCGCCGTACAACATGCTCCAGCGCCAGATCGAGGCCGACACACTCCCGTGGTGCCGCGCGCACGGCGTCGCCGTCCTGGTCTATTGGCCCCTGTTGAAAGGGCTTCTCGCCGGCCGACTCGCCCGCGACGAGACCTTCGCCAACGACAGCCGCCGCAAGTACCCCATGTTTCAAGGCGAGGAATATCAGAAGAACCTCGACTTCGTGGAAGTGCTCCGCGGGATTGCCGCGAGGTCGGGCCGCACGGTGGCCCAGCTTGTGCTCAACTGGACGATCCACCAACCTGGCGTGACCGCGGCGCTTTGCGGGGCCAAGCGGCCTGAACAAATCCGCGAGACGGCCCAAGCCGCGGGCTGGCGGCTCAGCGAGGAGCAGCTCGCCGAGATCGACCAGGCGCTGGCCCGGCGCGGCTTGCCAGCAGTCCGCGTCCCCGTTTGACAGCCCGCCCGCGGCGCAATCTCGCCGTGCGCCGGCCAAGGCTTTGGGGCCGCGAAGGACCGTTCGGAAAGGGAAACCACCCTGGCCGGCGACGCCCCGGCGGCTCGCCCTTGCGCAACACCGGGTTGCATCGTCTCTCCGAGGGTCGATAGACTATCGGAGTCGGCTTACCCGTTCACCGATCGGGGACTGGCTGTTTTTGGTTCATCCGGAATTTCCAGGAAAGGCCGCAAATCGGCAAACCCTATTCGATGGGAGGACATCGCGATGTTGCGAAACCCGGCGTATCTCGCCATGCACCGCGGCGCACTTCTGCTGGCATGGAGCGTGTTCGTGGCGGCGGCGTTCATGAGTCCGACCCGGTCGCTCGCGGCGGCCGACGAGCCTGCGCGCGGCGCCAAGAAGAAGATTGTTTTCATTGCGGGCAAGGCCAGCCACGGGTATTTTTCGCACTCGCATTATGCGGGATGCGCCCTGCTGGCCAAGGCCCTCAACGAGAACGTGCCGGGCGTCGAGGCCGTGGTCGTGCGCAACGGTTGGCCGCAAAACCCCGCGGTGCTCGACGATGCCGCCGCGATCGTGCTCTTTTCCGATGGCGGGGGCGGCAACCCCATCCTGCCGCACCTGGAACACGTGCAGCGGTTGATGGACCGCGGGGTGGGGCTGGCCTTGCTCCACTACGCGGTCGAGGTCCCCAAGGAAAAGGCTGGCAAACAGTTCTTGGATTGGACCGGCGGCTACTTCGAGACGTTCTGGTCGGTCAACCCCACTTGGACCGCCCGTTTCGACTCCTTTCCCGATCACCCGATCACTCGCGGAGTCAAACCCTTCGCGATCCTCGATGAGTGGTACTACCACATGCGATTCCGCGAAAACATGGAGGGAGTGACGCCGATCCTCTCCGCCGTCCCGCCCGACAGCACCCGTGAAAGGCCCGACGGACCCCACAGCAACAACCCCACGGTGCGGTCGCGCAAAGGCATGGCCGAACATCTGGCCTGGGCCCGGCAACGCCCGGACGGCGGCCGAGGATTCGGTTTCACCGGCGGACACTTCCATTACAATTGGGCCCACGACGGCTTCCGCACCATCGTGCTGAATGCGATCGTATGGGTGGCGGGGCTCGAGGTGCCGCCGGGCGGTGTGCCCTCCAAGACGCCCACCTGGGCCGAGTTGGAAGCCAACCAGGACTTTCCTCCGCCCGACCGATTCGATCGCAAACACGTCGAGAACCTCCTCGACCAATGGAAGCGCGAGTACGGCAGCCGCTGAACTCCAACGGACGACGCCTGCGTGCTCTTCTTCAAACGGCAATTCCTGCCCGCCATCCGGTGCGGACAGAAAACCCAGACGATTCGCTGCTGGAAGCACCGGCGCGTCAGACCCGGGCAGCGTAGTTATATCCCCGGGGTGGGGCCGATCCGGATTACCGCCGTCGAGCAGATCCAGCTCGATCAGCTTACCGACGCCGACGCCCGCCCCGACGGCTTCGAGACCGCCGACGCCTTGCGCCAGGAGATCGCCAGGCTCTACCCCGAGCCAGAATCCCATGGCTTTCGCGCGTACCGCGTGGTGTTTGAGCTTCTGTCCCGCTCAGAGTAGAATGGGAGTCAAACGCGTGGGCCGTTTCTCCGGCCCGCGACGCGGTGTTTCCTGGAGTACGATGATCCATGCGCCACGCTCTGAGTCGCGCCGTTGCCATTGCCTTGGTCTTGGGGATTTCCATGGTCGGGTGTGGTCCGAGCGTTTCCCACAACGACTTGGGAACCATCGTGTATGAGGTGCCGACCGTGCCCGGAGCGGAGGAGCCTTACCGACTGCCGGACCTGCCCCCTCTTCCGCCAGGGGCCTCGCCGCGGAGCCGTATGCCGGTGATGCCGCCCATGCCACCTCCCAATGCCGACGGTTCCGGCCCGGTTTCCGACCCGGGCAAGAAATAGGACCGGCGATTCCCGATACGCCGAACATTCCGGATTTCAGGGTTGTTTCTGCGGCTATTCAGATTAGTCTGAAGGTATTGCCAAGGCCGGCCCGGCCAGGCATATCCGATCCAACACCCCACCTTACGACTGGAGATTAACATCCAGTTTCATGGGGTACAGCCAGGCAGAACAACCATGACAGCAGGCATTCGACGAAGCTTTTCTCCCCTCCGACTGGGCATTCTCGCGGCGGTGCTTGTGTGCACCATCGGCGGAACGTGCCTTGGCTGGTGGCCATTCGGAGGGTGGGGGCAACTGGGATGGGCTCCCGGTGTTCCTCTGGGGTCTTCCGATCTGGAACGATTGCCCCACTTTTCCTTGTTTCCGCCGGTCTATTACAGCCACCCGGTGCGACATCCCTACGGATACAGCCCCTTTGCAAGGTTCCCCGAATTGACAAGTATTCTCGAGGTGCGTGCGGCGGGACCGCTCACGGTGAGAAACCCCTTTTTGTGCACACAGAGCCCCCGCCCGCAAGAGGATGCATCTGCCTCGGGGCCGCTGGTGGTGAAAAACCCATTTTTTGAACGCAAGGATAAAACCGGTCTGGACAAACCCGGAGAAATCGCTACCCTGACCGCCCCCTCGAAATGAGTCTCTTGATTACGGGTCAGGAAGGAGCCTCACCCGATGCGGCGGTTGTGGGCGCTTCTGGCGATGTTGCTCGTTGCAGCAGGATGCAAAGGCTCGGGCACGTCAGCGCCTTCCACCGACCCCTTCTTTGGCCGAACGCGGATCGAACCGCCGCGAACCGGCGCAGTTTCCGGGAATCTCGGGCCAGGGACGAATCCCGCGCAATCGTCGACCGCCGGATCCGCTGCTTCCGGAGGGGCGATAGGACATAGTGCAGTAGGGCAACCGGGGTCAACGGTTCAGCGTTCCTCGACAGGCCAACCCACCTCGCCGGCCCAGAACTGGTCGCCACCGCAACCCAAAACAAATTCCGTGCCAGCGGCTATCCCAGGGCAGCAAGGAAGCGGCCCCCTTCCCGCGACCCCAGGGGTTGGATCTGGCAACTCGGGGGGATTCTCATCACCGACGCCGAGTCGACCGCTCTCTGGAAGGGGCGATCAGATTAGCATCCCAATCGCCGCGCGGAGTGAACCATTGGGGCAAAAGTCCGCCACCGGTTCGGGGCCGGAGCCCTCCACGATGAGCGCTGCCGGTCCTGGGGCCACGCCGTTGAAAACAGAGACTGGTACGACGACTGGGGGATCGTCCTCTTCTGGATCCGGCCTTTCAGGAACCCCATCATCGGCCAGTGCGACGAATCAACCGGTTCGACCCTATCTCGATCCTGGATCACCTTCCTCTTTAGAGGGGAAGGAGCGAATCGTGCGGGAGATTGAGCGCACGGCCAGTGCCCCGGGCGTGGCTCCTCGTTACGCACCTTATCCAGGCAGTGGTAGTGGTTCCGCGGGAAATGCTTCCGCCCCCCCCGCCTCGAGCCCTGGCGTGAACATCGCCGACTTGCCCGAGTCCAAATAGCCCGGGCGTTCGCCCAGCCCGCCGTCGAGGCGATTCACCATGTCAGGTGGCGTCGTGGCGTCGAGATTCGGAGCAGCCGCCCCGTTGCGTGTGGTCGCGAGGTATAATTCCGTGAGGCTTTGCGCCGGGTCGCGCGGAGCGAGGAAGGGTGTTTTCGCCGACGCGGTCGGGCTGCGATTCAATGGGTTGGAGTCTCCAAGCAGTTTTGGGCGGGCCTTCGCAGTGGCGCCTGGGCTACTGGGCGAGCCTTCTGCCCAAGATCGGGGCCCTGGAGCCGGAACTCAAGGCTTTGGGGGATCACGATTTGCGCAAGAAGAGCCTGGCCTTGCGCTACCGTGCCCGGAGCGGTGAGCCGTTGATTCGGCTCTTGCCCGAGGCGTATGCCCTGGTCCGCGAGGCCGGTCGGCGCACGCTGAACATGCGTCATTTCGACGTCCAGGTGCTCGGCGGCATCGCGATGTTCCACCGCTCGATCGTGGAGATGCAGACGGGCGAGGGAAAGACGCTGACGGCGACGTTGCCGATGTATCTTCGGGCGTTGGCGGGCCGAGGATGCCATCTGGCGACGGTCAACGACTATCTGGCCAAGCGCGACGCCGACTGGATGGGCCCGATCTACCGCGCCTTGGGACTTTCGGTTGGAGTCATTCAAACGCAAATGAGCCAGCCGGAACGCCGCAAGGCCTACGCCTGCGACGTGACCTATGGGACGGCGAAGGAGTTCGGCTTCGACTTCCTTCGCGATCGGCTGTTGTTGCGGCGCATTCGCGAGGGGCAGACGGACCTGCTGGGCGGCATGTTGGGTCAACGGGGCGCCTCGGATGAAAAGCCCGTCCAGGGCGAACCCTACTTCGCCCTGGTCGACGAGGCCGACAGCATCCTCATCGACGAAGCCCGAACTCCGCTGATCATCAGCGCCTTGCCGACGGAGGAGGAAAAACTGGCCGTCGAGTGTTACAAGTGGAGCGCCAAGGTCTGCAAGGAATTCGAGGAAGACGTCGATTACGAGTACGACCACGAGAAGAAGAAAGTGGAATTGACCCGCGCCGGGCGGCAGAAGGTGCGCCAGTTGCCCAAGCCGGCCGCCTTGGACACGGTGGGCATGTTCAACATTTACCAGTACGTGGAGCGGGCGATCAAGGTCGAGCGGGAGTTCATCCGCGACCGGCAGTACGTGGTGCGCGACGGCGAGGTGGTGATCGTCGACGAGTTCACCGGCCGCCTTTCGGAGGGCCGCAAATGGCGCGACGGGATCCACCAGGCCGTCGAGGCCAAGGAAGGCGTCGAGGTCACGGTCGACACGGGGCAGGCCGCCCGCGTGACGGTCCAGGATTTCTTCCTGCGTTATGAGCAACTGGCGGGCATGACGGGGACCGCGCGGGATTCGGCGCGGGAGCTGCGCAAGATCTACCGGTGCCACGTGGTCCAGATCCCCACCAACCGCCCTTGCATCCGCCAACGCCTCCCCGACATGGTCTTCGGCACCGCCGAGGCCAAATGGCAGGCCGTGGTCGAGGAGGTCTGCCGCATGCACGAGCAAGGCCGTCCGGTCCTCATCGGCACCCGCTCGATCGACAAGTCGGAGACCCTGTCCCAACTCCTCGCCGCCCGCGGCATCGAGCATCAGGTGCTCAACGCGAACCACATCGAGGCCGAGGCGGAAATCGTGGCCCAGGCCGGCATCCGCGGCAAAGTCACGGTCTCGACCAACATGGCCGGTCGGGGCACGGACATCCGCCTCGGCGATGGGATTTCCGAACTCGGCGGACTCCACGTTATCTGCACGGAGATGCACGACGCGGCGAGGATCGACCGCCAACTCAGCGGACGGTGCGCCCGGCAGGGCGACCCGGGCACCTTCCGCCAGTTCCTGGCCCTGGACGACGAATTGCTTTCCACCGGTCTGGGTCCGAAAAAGGCCGAGAAATACAAGGCCCTGGGCCAGCAGGTGGAGGGGACGCTGGAGGGTTACAGCCGCCTGTTTCGCAAGGCGCAAAAGAAGGTCGAGCGCCGCCACTTCCGCGATCGCAAGGCGCTGATGTACTTCGAGAAACACCGCAAGAAGATGCAGCGCCAGATGGGCCAGGATCCCTATCTCGACACGCCCAGTTGACCGTTGCCCCCTGGCCCTCCGCGGCCACGGCCCGCCGAGACGGTGCTTGCCGCGTGCGCGGAGCCGAAGCCGCGGCTGAAGCGAACCGCGGGCGTCAGGATGGTCGGCTTCCGCGGGCAGTTTTCAGATACAGCCGACGAGCGGCATTTCGACGCAAACGCGGACGCCCTGGCCCGGGGCTGTCTCGATCTGGACGCGGCCGCCAAGGAGCCGAACGCGCTGGCGGATTTCCCTCAGCCCGAAATGTCCGGTTTCGTCCTCGCCGGCATGGAACCCCACCCCGTTGTCGCACACCGCGAGGCGCACCAGCCCCGCGTCGCAGCAGAGCTCCAGCGAGGCGCGCGTCGCCTGGCTGTGGCGGCGGAGGTTGGCAAGCAATTCCTGGGCAATCCGGAAGAGGGCGTTTTCCAAGGGACGGGCCAGGCGGGGAAAATCGTCCGCGGCGAGCAGCGTGACCTCCGGGCCGTTCTCGCGCCGATTCCATTCCAGCAAGTGCTCGATGGCGGGAAGGACGCCAAACTCGTCGAGGACCGGCGGGCACAGTCCGCTCACCAACCGGCGAGAATCCGCGATGCTCTCCCGCACGATGCGCATCCCCGAGAAGTACGCCTCGCGCGTTTCCTCGCGCCATCCGGCCGCTAGCCCGGCCGCCCCTTCCAGCATCATCAGGGCGCCGGCGAGCTGTTGCGCGATGCGGTCGTGCAGGTCCAGGGCGATCGCTTCCCGATCCCTCTCCAGCGCGTCGAGCAAATGGCGGAGGTGTTCCTGTTCCTTGCGCACCGCTTCCTCGGCCCGCTTGCGTTCGGTGATGTCGGTGCAGATGATCATCGCGCGCGGCGGCGATTCGGCGTCGAGGATCGGCACGAGCCGGCATTCCCACCAAAGGTCGAAGATGTCGACCACTTCGACGCGGGCCGCGGCGCGCTTCGCGAAGACCTCGCCGAGCGCCCGGCCGGCCGCCTCTCGGCAGTCGAGGCGGAGGAAGCCGAATCCCGTGTTGCCGACAAGCTGCTCGGCCGTCGCGCCGGGAACATCCCGATTCGCGAACAGAATCGTGGCCCGGCGGTCGACCACCAGGACCAGGTCCGGAATGTTGGCCACCAGGCTGCGCAGCGTGGCCTCCGAGGCGCGCAAGGCGTCTTCGGCGGCCTTGCGCTCCGAAACGTCGCGGGTCGCGCCCACGACGCTCGCCACGCGCCCCGCCCCGTCGCGCAGGAAAGCCACGCTGATCTCGCACCACCGCGCAAGGCCCTGCCGGGTGAGCACCTCCAATTGCACGAGACGCCGGTTCGGGCCGTCGCCCGGTTTGATTTCCCCGACAAGCTCGTCCGCCAGAATCAGCACAGCCTCGGCATACGACTCGGGGGTCAACAAGTCCTTCAGCCCGAAACGCATGGCGTCCTCGACGTGGTAGCCCAGCACGTGCTCCACCGCCGGGCTGATGAACGTGAATCGCCAATGCTGGGCAGCCTCCCGCGACCAAGCAATGGCGTCGGCCCGATTCATTCCACTCGCTGGGCACGGGAAATCATCGAATCGCGCGGTCCAAATGACATCCGTGCTGTTTTCGACGACCAGGCGATAGAGCTGCTCGCTCGAAGAATCGTTCGCCTGAGGGAACATCGCTCCACCGCCCTTCGAGGTGCCGGGCCATGCGTCTGGCGGAGAATCCATCGAAAACCGCGGGGAGCCCCGGCACAAGGACCGGAAATACGCTTCCTTATCCTTGAAACGCCTCCAAACTAGCTTGTGCAAAGCGGTTCGTCAACGCGCAGGCACGCCGCGAGGGCCCGCGGCGCTGGAAAGCGTTGGTTCTCCCATCATGGCTTGCCGACGCCGTCAGGAGTTCATGAGGCCATAAGGCGCAAGGGAACGTCGACGTCTCGGGACAAGCTCCCAGCCCTCCTGGATTCTATTCACCGGAGTCGGGGCCCGTGGCCTTGTCTTCGGTGAGCAGGGGACGATGGTCCCCCGGGCGCCTTGAGCGAAGGGAGCCAAGCTGAGGAGGAATGCGGAAACAAATCGGCGCATTGTCCCTGCCCGTTGCCGTTGCCGCTGCCTCGCGGCTCCTTGCCTCCGCCGCTGTCCCTGCGCCCATGTGCAGCCGCGGCCTTCGACCGGCGAAGGCTGCCCTTGCCGACGGTTCAATCGTTCGAAACCATTTCGACCGCGGCGATTTCATAGACCTGCACCGAGGGCACGGTGAAACGCACCTTGCCATCGCGTTGTTCCCAGGACAGGGTACGGTCGATCTCGTGATCCGGGCTGGAGAGGGTCACGCGGCGGGCTCGGGAACCCTTGGGCAGTTCGAGCGTTACCCCCACGTCGCGCACCGGCCCGTCGGATCGATAGTTGACCAGGTGGACGAGGCGGCGGCCCTGCTGGTCGGTCAACTCCGCGCACAGGCCCGGCTTGGCCTCGATGGCGAGCGAGAAGGCGCCCCCGCACGCGCGGCGGATCGCCTCGAGCCAATCGCCACCCTCCGGGACCTCGACGACGACTGAGGCAGGCAGATCGGCCAGGGCGGGTTTCGCGCGGGGAAGCATCCACCGATCGTGGGTGGCGACCGGCCCGACCACGCAGAGTCGGCCGCCGGATGCGGCGAAACGTCGGATCTTGTCCACCTGGTCGTCGCCGAAGGCCGGGCACCCGGCCAGCACCAACGCGCGGTATCGGCTCAGGTCGCCGAGCTTCGGGTCGTAGATGATTTGGAATGGAACGCGCTGCTCGATCAGCAGGTTCTCGGCCCGCGCCGTGAGCTGGGAGCACTTGGGGCCGCCGAACACCTGCGAGGCAAAGCTCCGCAGCACGGCGACATCGGCCACCACCTGGGCGCGGCGAAGCAGGTCCCGGCGTTTGTGGAAGAAGCGGACGTAGCGGTCCAGGAGCGGCGAGGGGGCCTGCGTTTCACCCGGCATGGCCACGATCTTGCCGTACTCGAACCAACAGATGCAGCCGAGGCAGTCGAAATTGAAGGCCATCGACTCGGCCATTTCCAGCGGCGTGAGGGTGTAGTCGAACGTGATGTTGTCCATCGCCCGGCCCGCCTTGTAGTTGGCGATTCGCGACACGAGCCGCCCGTTCTGGTAGCCCACGCGCCCGCTCTCCACCCAATAGGCCTCGCCGCCCTGGAGCAACCGGCCGTGGTCGACCGGCGGACGGATCGCGCTGCCCACCCCGCCGGGATTGCACTCCATGAGAATGTCGGGACGCAAGGACCGGGCATAGCGGCTCATGGCCCAGTAGGACTCGGCCAGGGATTGGCAGCAGAAGTCCTGCCATGCCCGTTGCAACAGCGCCGGCGAGCCAGCCTCCGGCGGATGGGCCGAGTCAAGGTCGGCGATCCCCATCGCCTTGATCTGCGCGGGCGTGAACGCGCCGCGGAGATACTCTCGGAACCGGGCCAGGGAGTGGGCGTCGTGGCCGGGGCCCACGATGTAGTTGTCCAGATGGACCAGGTCCGTGCGAATCTCTTCAATCGCAAACCGGATGAGATTCTGATAGAACGCCTGGGCGTCCGGATGATTGCGATTCCAGTAGTAGCGGTAGCCGGCCGAGCCATAGGTGACCGGCTTGCCGTCGGGACCGAGCACGACCCAGTCCTTGGCCTTGGGATTCTCCTTGAAGAACGGTTCCCAAAGGAACGCCCCGCTGAAGTTGTACACGCCGACCCGCATCCCCGCGTCGCGGCAGAGCCTCGCGAATTGCACCGCGTCGGCCATGCTCTGGCGTTCCGCCTCCATGCCCGCCCCCTTGTAGGCGTGCATCATCACGAAATTGACGCCCATCGACTTCAGCCGGGCGACCATTTCCGGACTGTGTTCCTTCTGGTAGGCGGCGATTTGTTCGGCCGAGGGCGTGTAGCTTTCGCCGTCGCGCCGTACGCGAAACACCAGCGGCTCCCAACTGCCCGCCATGACGATGCCCTTCTCCGAAAGCCACGAGGGCCGCTTTTCCAAAGGCAGCGTCAGCGGCTCGGCCCAGGCGAGCGACGCAACGATTGTCGCAAGAACGGCCAAAAGAGTTCGTTGCAGCGCCATGGCGCTCAATCTCCCCAACCAAACGTCCGTCCTACCGAAGGGCGAGAAAAGGGCCGAGCGGCCAATGCCCGTGCATCGGCGTGCGAGACTCGGCAAGGATGCCGCTCCGCCGCGACCGATCGCCGAACCTTCGCCCTCGGGGACTCCTTGCTGTCTAGCTTCTCAAATGCTTGTCGAACCACGCTCGAGCGCGCCGCCACATTTCGTCGGAAAGGACGTGGCCGACGCCCGGCTCGATGAAATAGCTGAATTGGTCCGCTGCGCCCGCCTGTTCATAGGCCCGGGCGATCGTTTGCACCCCGGCGCGGACTTCCTCGATCGGGCTGCCGGCGTCGGTTTCGCCGAAGTTCAGGTGCAAGGCCCGCGGCGCAATCAGCCCGGCAATGTCCGGCGTGTCGCCGTATTGCATCCAGCCCGGGATGAAATTGGGGAAGCAATGCAGAATGTGGGTCCGGTGGATCGCGGCGTACGTCGGCAGGCAGCAGTTGCCCACCAGGCAAATCAGCCGCGGCTCCCAAGGGCCGAGAAGCCAGGTGTGCGTCGAACCCATCGAATGGCCGTAGCAGCCGATGCGGTCCTTGCGCACCTCCGGCCGGGAACAGAGGTAATCGATGGCCCTCCGCATGTCCAAAATGTTCTTCCAGGCCATGCACTTGCCGGCGACCACGTAGCGGAGAAACTCGAAACGCTCGAAGTTCCCGCCCTGAAGACGCTTGCTCTGGCGCTCGCCAAAGCACAGCGCGTCGGGGCAAATCACCACGTAGCCGAGTTTCGCCAACGCGACGCCGGTGTGGTGCATGGGGCTGCCGGCCAGGCCGGCCGGCTCCACCTTGCCCAAGTGATAGGCCCCGTTATGCTGGTGCCACACCGCCACGGCGGGCAAGGGGTTCGCGGCATTTGCCCCATCGGGCACGAGCACGAACGCCGGCACCCGATCCCCCGGCTCCACCTCGTAGCTGACCGACTCCAGACGATATCCGTCCTTTTGCTCGGACTGCCGGACGACAGGCTTGAGGTCGCAAGGCTCCGGCCATGGCCCGCCGAGACACTCCAGCAGCCTATCGCGCAAGGAAGGCTTTGCGGGCGGCGAAGCGTCTGCCGCCGCGGCGCTCGCCGCCTGGACGGGCAGCGACACCGCCACCCCAGCGGCCGATTGCCTCATGAATCTCCGCCGGCCGATCCGGCGGGAGGACGCATCCTCGGTTGCCGACATGGTTCTTTCGCTCCGCGCGTCGTGGGGGCAAGAATTGCTGGGGCGCCTGGGGTGGTGGGGGGCTGCCCACGGCACTTCGCCACCCGAGCGAAAACGCCACCCCGTGCCCGATGGCAACGTCAGGCTTATCAGAACATAAAGCCTCGGGGCTTGCAACCGCTGGCCGCGCGTCCGACGGTCCACGGCGAACGCGCCAGATTGGGTAGTGTGGCGAGACCGCCGCTTGGTGGTTGGCGTCGCCTGGCGCGAATCGGCAGCGGCCTGCTTGCGAGCCAAGGGCGGATACGCCGCGGCTCGATCCGAAACGGGGCCAAACATCAGCCACTGCCCGGCCTGGAAACGGTTACCGCGGATCGGCGAACAGCCATTGGACGGCCTCCTCAACCCAGCCGCTATGCCAGTCGTGGATTCGGGCGGGACCGTCGCGGTAGTCGTGGGGAATGCCGAGCCGCTCCAACAACTGGTGGGCCTGCTGATGGTGTTCCCGGAAGTTCCCATAGCCCAACAGCACGATCCGCGTTCGTCCGCGAAGTTCCGCTGCGCGGCGCGCGAGCAGACCGGCAATCCGATAGTTCTCGAAATTGTCCTGCCCGCCGAACACGGCGTCCATTCCGAACTGGTCGGGCCGGTCCTTCATGAGCGGGGCGTCCCAGGCGGCGGCCTTGCCAAACAGATCGGGATGGCGAAGGAGCAGGCTCAACGCGCCCCAGCCCGACTTGCTGAAGCCAAGCAACCATCGACCGTCGGCCTCCGCGCGCACCGGGTAGCGACTCTCGATGAACGGCACCACCACCTGAACGAAATGCGATTCCTGCCGGATGCACGGATCGGTCGGATGGTCGGCGTACCAGGGCAGGTGGGAGAACTCAGGGGCGACGAACACGGCGGGATGCCGGTTGTGAAGGTCCCGCCGCTTCACCTCCCCCAGGCCATCGCCATAGCGGTTCTCGCCGCCCCGCTCGACCGGAAGGACGTAGACCGCCGGGTATTTCCGCCCGGGGTCCAGGCGGTCGGGCAAAAGCACCCTGATTCTGGTCGAGCCCGCTTGGAAGGGGGGTGCGACCTCGTGGATTGCAAAACCCCCGCGATCCGGCGGCGCGGCCGCAGCGCAGCAGGCGGCCAGGGCCAAGACGACGGTCAGCCGCGGCGGTCGGGTCGGCTCCCAGCAGGCGGAAGCGAGGAGTCGTCGAGACCTTTGAGGAACTCGCGACACGGGCTAGAACCGCCGGTTGAACTGCACGAGGAACTCGGAATCGAACTCGCGGTTAAGGCCGTTGGTCAAGGGCGCGACGCCGGCAAACGTCAGGCTCGACAACTCGCCCAACTGCAAGTGCAAGCCCGCGGTCAGATTCAGGATGTCCCGGCGGCCCGTTCCGCCGCCGGCCGTGGCCCCGATTGAGCCTAGCGGCCCGGTCACGTAATCCATATCCGTCAACGTGCTCGTGTAGTGCAGTTCGACCATCGGCGTGACGGCGGTCAGGATGTTGGCGCAGGGATTCTGGTAAAGCCGATAGCCGACCGTGAAATCCAGGAAACCTCGGGTCTGGTCGTGAAACACCCCCTGCTTGGCCAGCGAGCCCGGGGTGCCGCCCCCGTCGCGCATGAGCACGGTGCTGCCCACGGTGTCGAAATCCAACTGGCCGAATCCCAGGAAGAACAGGCGGTCCGTCGGGGCGAGGACCATGCCCACGAACGGCCCGAGATGCACCGACTGGTTCCAGACCTCGACCAATGTTCCCGTGTTGTCGGTGATCCGGAAATCGTCGCCGCTGGGAAACACGGTGGAGAGCCCGGCGGATATGGCCAGGCGATCGCGCTGGATCAAGATCCGCTTGAGGACCAGGCTCATGTCGCCGAATTCGGTGGCCGCCAGGCCGGCGCCCGGCATGATCGACTGCGTCGCGTCATAGCCGGAGGCGAAGGGCACGCGAAACACGAACGACCACAGTCCGTCGCGGAACGTCTTTTCCAAACCGAAGGTGTACCGGTCCAGGTTCCGCTTCGTCCCGTCAATGTCCATGACGGGATTCTGGAAGTGGTTAAAGTTGAAAAACACGCGGTCCGTGGGAATGGGGTTCTCGTCCTGGGCGATCTTGAATCGCCGGTCGCCGCCGGAGATGCCGACCGTGGCCCCATGCGGGGTGATGATCGGCCCCAAGATGCCCGAGCCGAAGAAACGCATCCCGCCAAACCCGTTGTTCAGCGAGTCGCCGATCATGTTGGGCGTGGCCGTCGACGGACCCTCCGCCACCCCCACGGCGCTGGCCAGCGCGCTGGGGGGAATGGCTCCAAGCGGCCCTGCCGGCTCGGTCGATGGCATTGGCGAGGCCGGCGCGGCGGACTCGGCGGGCGCCCAACCAGGAGGGCATACCCTTCGCCGTTGTCTGAACGCTGCCTGTTCCACGCCCGAATCGGGGGCGAACTGATACTCGTTGGACCACTGCCCATCCGCGGCCCAGGCCACCGGACGATCGACCGCAACCGCAAACAGGATCACCAGACAACACAAGAGCCCCCCTCCAGGGGCGCGAAAGGCGCGAGCGGACATGACGCGGGTCCTCAACTGTTGGCTTTGATCGGGCATCCGTCGTTTCATCGGAGTTCGGGTTGCAACGACTTTAGGCTTTATTGCTTTGCAATCAGAAAAGCAGGCAGTAGCGAGGGCCTGTTGGACTCGACAGCGCTGAGTTGAGGCCAATGATAAACTGGGAAGAAAAATCGGCTTCCTGTCTTGCTTATTCACATTACCCATTTGTTCTGGTTTAACTTTCGGCGCGACTTAGCGCTGCCGTAAGGCGACAGTCTCCTTCACCGCGATGAATTTCCGTCCGGTCATACTGATATCGTATGGATTCATTCCCATCCCTGGATGGGTATCAAGTGGGCATCGGCCCAAGACAGTGCCAGCGACGAATGGGGTCTTCGAGGCGAGGCATTCGAGCGAAATGACAAAAACCCGTTCGACGCAACCAAGGGTCTTGAATTCTGGTCCGGGCAATTCGGCAAGCCCGCACGAAGAAGGCGTCGTCCTGCGGAGAACATCCAGGCGAAGGCGACTATCCCATGATCGCGGACTTCGCCGCGAGAATCCGCGCAATCTCGATAAGCGGCTGCCGTGTGACTTGCGCCGAGACTTTATTGGGGAAGAGCGTCTCGTTTTTTTCCAAGCACGCTATAATTAGGGGCGACTGGCGCCTAGCGCCGCGATCGCCCCACGAGGGGCGGTTTCCTTTCTGTTGACTTGTTCCGCCGGGCACACTTGGGGTGGCGGAGGGGGGGACTCAACGCCAGGCGGATGATTTCGGAAACGGCTCGTGTGTTCCCCCAAAACCCCAACAGACCCTTGGGTCGAGGAGGCGCGTCATGGTGAAGTGCTGCGCGGCCGCGTTGTGTGTCTTCTTGGGGGCGGCGTGGATCGGGGCGCCGTCGGCGGCCTTGGCCGGTGACGAGGCAGGAACGACGTTCCGCGATCTGGTCCGCAAGTACGCCAAGGATGGCGACGGAAAGACGCTGGCCAAGAAGATCGGTTTCTCCAAGAATGTCGAGCACGTCGTCGCCCTGGAGTACGCCGTTTTGCTGCTGGCTCCCGATGGCAAGAAGGCCCCCGTGCCGGACATCAAGACGCACCAGTTCCGCATCGGCGACCGCATTCACGTCAAGATCCAACCGGTGGGAAATTCCTATATCTACATCCTGCACGAAGGGGCCAGCGGACAGCGCCTTTGCTTGCTTCCCACCAGCGAGGAGAAGCCTCCGTTCGTCAAGGCGGGCGAGTCGGTCGTCTTGCCCGAGGACGGATTCTTCGAGTTCACCGAGCCGCCCGGCAACGAGCAACTCCTCGTGGTGGCGACCGAAAAACCAGTCTCGGACCTTGCCGCCCTGGCCAACGTGGTGTTCCACAAGCCCGACGACCAGCTCACTGCGCAAGAAAAGGAGATCAAGAACAGCATCCGGGCGAAGGTGCAGGAAAGGCTCCAGTCGATCCGCGAGCAGCAAGCCGGAGCGACGACCTATCGCGGGCTGCTGAACGACGACGCCCTGGAGGAAATCCACCGCGAGGTGAAGCAGCGCGGGGCGTCGGAAACCGTGATCGAGGAGCCGGTGGCGGCCGGCCGTGGGAGCGCGTTCGCCATGGTGGCCAGCACCAAGGCCGACGCCCAGCCCACGCTCTTCGTCACCATCCCGCTGCGTTCGGTGGCCGTGAAGTCGGGGCGTCCCTGAGAGGACCACGCCATGGCTGCCGGGCCCGGTGTTGGCGTTGTAAACGCGGCCGAACGTCGCCGAGGGTCGCGATCGACTCCCTCGCCACGTGGTTTTGGCGAGATCCAAGGCCCGCGGCCGGGGGCCTCGGGCGAGCCGTCCCGTCGGGCGTTCTGGATGGCGTGGCTTGCGGCCGTCGCGGCGTTCAGCGTCGCCGCGTTGGTCGCGGCGCTGGCCCAAGCGGCTGAGGACGCCGCCAAACGGGAAGCAGAGCAAGAGCCCTGGCTGAGGATTCAAGCGGGCGGGCATACGGCCACGGTGCGGGCCTTGGCCTTCACGCCGGACGGCAAGCGGCTTTGCTCGGCCGGGCTCGACAAGGCCGTTCAAGTCTGGAATCTGACCGCGGTTGCCCGAGACCTCAGGCGCACCTTTCTCCGTGAACGCACCATCCGCTGGCAGGTGGCTCGCGGCCTGCGGGGGAGCATCTACGCCCTCGCGGCGTCGCCGACCGAGCCGCTCTTGGCCCTGGGCGGCTACGGGGCGATGGGATCGTTGGGCGAAATCCTCCTCGTGCACCCCGTCGAGGGCCATTTGGTCCAAGTGATCGAGGCCCATCGCCAGACGATTTGCGCGTTGGCGTTTTCGGCCGACGGCAACTGGCTCGGCTCCTCCGACGCGGGAGGCCAGATCGTGGTATGGCGGCGAGGCGAATGGAAGCCGCGCACGCTTTACGAGCCGGACGCGAAAACGTACGACGCCCCCCTCGCCAACCTCATCCAGCAGCAGCCGAAGCTCCGCCCGTTGGCCATTTCCGGAAGCGAGGAAGTCATTGTTCCGGCCTGCGTCGGACGCCTTCCCGACGGTCCATTGGGCTGGAAGCTCCAGCGCGTCCCTTTGGCCCGTCCCGACGCGTTCCGAACGCTCGAGGCCATGCACCTTGGCATGGTCAGCGCGTTGGCCGCCACGCGCGATGGCCGTCTGGCGGCCTCGGCGGACCTGGCCGGGAGGCTCTACCTCTGGGACCTGGAGGCCGCCGCCCTGCCCACGGAATTGAAGCCAGGCGGCGTGGTCCTGTCGCTCAGTTTCAGTCCGGATGGAAAAACCCTGGCGGTGGGCACGGCGGTCGATCCCAAGCAGCAGTCCAGCCAATTGGAAATATGGGATGTCGCCTCGCGGACCGTGCGGCGGAGCAAGCCGTTGGCCGATCACGTCCACGCCTGCGCGATCAGCCCCGACAACAAGGACGTGGCCTACGTCGGCGGCCAAGGCCACGAGGTTTTCGTCGAGGCCCTGGAAGCGTCGGGTGGGCCCGTGGTGCTGCAAGGGTCGGGCCGACGGATCTGGAAAGTGGCCTTCGCCCGCGCTGATCCGCCGTACCGGATCGCCTTCGGAACGACGGCCCGCGAGCGGGGGTTCAACGACTACGCGGATGTGGACGAGAGTTTCGATCCCGTCGCCTTGGAGCCCGGCGTCCCCAACGCCGTCAACCCGGCCGATTGGCTGGAACCCGACTGGTGTGCGGGCGGCTGGAGCGCCCGGCTCCAGCCCGACGGAACGCTTCAGACCTATCACCGCGGCGCGGCGCGGGGCCGGGTCGCGCTCGATCCGAGGTTCGAAGGCCGGGTGCGATGTTGCTGCTGGATCGCCGACGCGCGGGGCGAGACGTTCGCCATCGCCGTCGGCTGCGACCTCCAGAACAGCGTGTTCGTGTTGCGTCTTGTGCCCGAGGGAACATGCCCCGTGTTGCGGCATTTCCGGGGTCATCACGATTTTGTCGCCTCGGTGGCCGTTTCCCGCGACCTGCGGTATCTTGCCTCCGCGTCGGCGGACGGCACGGTGAATTTCTGGAGTCTGGCCGAGCTGGAGCAAGGGGCCGAGTTGTGCGGGCGGTGGGGGGCGGAGTTTGTCGAGCGGGGCGGGGCGTTGGTGGCCGCGAACGTCCATCCCGCCGGGCCCCTGTGGGGCAAGGGCGTGCGCGACGGCGACGCGCTCCGCGAAATCCGCTGGAACGACGGCCCGACCATGCGCGAGGAACGACGGCCGGACGCCATTCGCGACCAGTTGCGGAACCTGCCCTGGGGAACGCAGGTCGCGTTCGCGTTCGCTCGCCAGGGCGAGCCCCAAGCGCCGTTCCAGTTGTTGCCCGCCTGGCGGCCCTTGGCCACCTTGTTCGTGAGCCGCGACCGGCGATGGGCCTTCTGGACGCCCCAGGGCTATTACGACGCGTCGATCAACGGCGACGGGCTGTTCGGGTGGCAGGTCAATCGCGGGCTTCACGTGCTGCCCGATTTCTTCCGCGCGGACCAGTTCCGCAAGAAACTCGAGCGTCCCGACGTGATGGAGCGTTTGCTTCCGGCGGGGAGCCTGGAGCAGGCGTTCGAGGAGGCGCGGCAGAAGCCGCCGCCCCAAGCGGACCGCGTGCTGCCGGAGCAGATTGCCGCCACCCCGCGACTGGAGATCGTCGCGCCCCAGCCCGGCCAGGTGGTGGCCGACCACGCCGCGACCGTCCGTGCGCGAATCCTCGTGCCCGCCTCGGGGAAGCTCCTCGAGGCGAAGGCGTTCGCCAACGGCGTGTCGGCGGCCGGACCGAGGCTGGTTCGCGAACGCGTCCTGCCCGAGGCCCGCGAGCTGACCTATGACTGGGTCCTGCGGCTGCCGGCGGACCCAAAAAACCTGATTCAGGTGTTGGTCGAGACAGACGCCCCGACCCAAGCCCTCGGCGAACTCCTCATCGAGCGGCCGGCGGGAATCCGACCCGTCCGACGGCCCCGCCTGCGGATCCTTGCCGCGGCCATCGACCAGTACGCCGATGCGGCCATCCAGCGGCTGCATTTCGCCGTGGCCGACGCCGAGGCGATTGCCCAGACGCTCCGCGAGCATTCCCAAGGTTGGTACGCCGTCGAAAAGGCCGTAGTCCTCAAGAACGGCCAGGTCACGCCGCAGCAATGGCGCAAGGCGTTGGACGAGGTGTGCGCGGGCCTGCGGGAACAAGCCGGGCCGGACGACCTGTTGGTCCTTTTTTTCGCGGGCCACGGGATCGTGGATTCCCAGACGCAGCAATACTATTTCATCGGCCACAAGTTCCGCCTCGAGGATCTCGACAAGAGGCAATACGCGGAGTGCATTTCGTGGAAGGACTTCCGGTCGCTGGCCGGAATTCCCTGCCGGCGGCTGATCCTCCTGGACACCTGCCACGCCGGGGCGGTGCAGCCGTTACGCTCGCGGAATCTCAAGGCCGGGGTGCGGGAGCTGGGCGACGACGTGATGTTCACCTTCGCGGCCTCGGCGGGCCACGAGAAATCGGCCGAAAACCCGCGGTGGCGGCACGGCGCGTTCACCCAATCGTTGCTGGAGTCCTTGCGCGGCGAGGCCCCCTCGCGTCCCGCCCCGCTGGTCACCCTCAACGACGCCGTCGCCTACGTCCAGGCCGCAGTCCGCAAGTTGACCAACGACCGCCAGAACCCCGTGGCCGCGCCCGACGATCTCCTGCCGTTCACGCATTTGATTCTCGCGGGGGGAGACGACGCGGACCGAGCTGGTCGATGAGCGATGCGGCAAGCGAACATGGCGGCAATTCGGCATGGGGAGCGAGTTGGCTTCCTCGTGCCTTGGATTTCGAGTAGCAGTTGACGGGAGCCGTCCCGATGTTCGCGGCGAAGTCCGCGAAAATGGGAGTGTCGCCCTTGCCGCAACGGGGAGCGACGCCTTTTTCGGTCCGCAACGGCCCGAAAAATCAGCCAGTCCCCGGCCTGAAAACGGTTGCGATTTCGGATTGGTTTTCTTGATCTCCTGGCTGATACGGAAATGACTGCACGACACACCTATCGCGAGGGCGAAGAGCCTGTCCCCGGCGCAGGGTACCGGCTGGTCTGCTTTCTTGGGCGCGGCGGTTTCGGCGAAGTGTGGAAGGCGACCACGCCGGGCGGGGCCGAGGCGGCCATCAAGATCATCCGCTTGGATGGGGCCGAAGGGCGCAAGGAGTTTCGCGCCCTCCAATTGGTCAAGCGGATCCGACACCCGAACCTCATGCCGATCATGGCCTTCTGGCTGAAGAGCGCCGACGGCGCGGTGCTCGACGACGCGCCGGCCGGCCCCACCCAGCTCTTGGGGCCGCAAACCGCGGGCGAACCGCTCCAAGGCACGATGATCGGCGCGTCGCTCGCGCCGCCGGCCGAGTTGATCATCGCCATGGGACTAGGCGACAAGAGCCTGTACGACCGGCTTCAGGAGTGTCTCGCCCAGGGCCGCCCCGGCATCCCCGTCGAGGAGCTGCTCGGCTACATGGAAGACGCCGCCGAGGCGATCGATTTTCTCAACCAGCCGATCCACGACCTGGGCGCCGGACCGTGCGCGATCCAGCACTGCGACGTGAAGCCGCACAATCTGATGGTGGTCGGCGGCGCGGTTCAGGTCTGCGACTTCGGCCTGGCGCGGATGATGGGCGTGGACCGCGCGACCACCGGCGCCGCCAGCATCGCCTACGCCCCGCCTGAACTGCTCGACAGCAATACCGTCAGCTCCACCACCGACCAGTACTCCCTGGCGATCACGTATTACGAATTGCGGAGCGGCAAGCTTCCCTACGCGGGCGAGAGCATTTCGGCGGTGCTCGAGGCGAAGAACCAGGATGCCTACGATTTCTCCGGCTGCTCCTCGGGCGAGCAAATCGTTCTCCGCCGCGCATCGGCCCGCGATCCTCGCCAACGCTTTCCTTCGGCCACGCATCTGGTCAAGGCCTTGCGCGAGGCCGTCGCGGCGGGGGACGTGCGGCGCACCGACCCGATCGCCCATCGCCCCCGCCGCCCTGCGATGCACGTGGCGAAGGGGCTGGTCCTCGCCGCGTTGCTCGGCGCGTTAGCGTGCGGCGCGTGGTGGTGGCGGGATCGATGGCTCGTGCCCTTCGGGCCGAAGCCCGAGGGTGTCGAACCAGCCGGCATCGTTTCTGTTCCGCCCGAGGCAGCCTCACCCCCGCAAGCCGCCCCCATCGCCTCGCCCCCGCCGGCGGTCTCCAGGCAAACGTCCGCGGCGTCTGGGCCGGACGGCGGGGGGAAGTCGATGCCAAGCGCCGACGCGCCGGCCAGCGCGGTCAAAACGGTCGCCCCGGCCGACGCGCCCTCCCCGTCGCCCGAGGGCTTGCTTGGCCGCGGCACCGAATTCCTCGAAAAGGGCGACTACGACAAGGCGATCGACGACTTGACCGGGGCGGCCCGGCTGCTTCCCAACGACGTCCGGCCGTTGAGCCGCCGCGGGACCGCGCGGTTCCGCAAGAAGGACTATGCGGGGGCGGTCGAGGATTTCACCGCCGCGCTGCGGATTTCGCCCGACGCGAGAGACCATCTGAACCGCGGACGGTGCTACGCGGCGATGGAACGACTCGCCGAGGCGATGGCCGACTTCGACGCTGCGATCCATTCCGACCCCGCCGGCGCGGCGGCCTTCTTTTTCCGCGGGGACGGATACCTGAAGCTCGAAAAGTACAGCGAGGCCGTCTCCGACTTCACCGAGGCGATCCTCCGCGCCTCGGAACGCCCCGATCCCGCCTTCGCGCTGTCCGACGCTTACGAGTTCCGCGGATCCGCCTGCCTGCTTTCCGACCGCGCCGCCGAGGCGGCGAAGGACTTCACCGAGGCTTTGCGTCTGAAGCCCCGGGACCGGGCCTCGGTCCACCAGTTGCGGGCTTCGGCCTACGAGCTGCTCAACCGCGCGCCGCTGGCCGAGGCGGACCAGCGCATGGCCGCGCTGTGGAGACGGCTGGAGGAGAAGCGGGACGACCAGGCCGCGCGGCGCGAACTCGCCTGGCTGCTCGCCGCGCACCCCGAGGCCGACCTCCGCGACGGCGCGACGGCCCTCGAACTGGCGACGCTCGCCTGTCAGGCGACCGGGGAAAAGGACGCCGCCGACTTGGACTTGCTGGCCGCCGCCTGCGCCGAGTCGGGCCGGTTCGACGAGGCGGTTCGCTGGGCCACGAAGGCCGTGGAACTCGCCCCGAATCTCGAAGCGAAGGATCGCTATCGCGGTCATCTCGCCCGGTTCGAGAAACGAACGCCGCTGCGAACCGGCGACACGGAGCGTTGAAAGCGCAGGGGAGCGAAAAGAGCCGGGCGGGGCGGGTGCCCTTGCTTCTCGAAGTGTGCTAAGCTTTGCTTCGTGCGCGGACCGGGCGGCTGGAGTGGATTGGCCCGGCAGAAGGCAACGTCACCCCCTATCCGCTCGCCCCATGCTCCTCTCCCGCCCGATGGGACAGGGCAGCGGGGTGGAGCTTCCGAGAGGAGTTTCCCGATGAACCGGCTTCCCCTGGCGGCGATTCTCTTGGTGGCCCTGGCGCCTTGCGCCGGCGCCGACGAGCCGTTTGACTACTTCCGCAACAACTGGAACGTGATCGGGTTGAAGGACTACCAGCGGGGCGCGCGGATCACGCCGGACAACCGGATCCTGCTCGACCAGGGCGAGGCCCGCCTGCGGTTCGGCGAAAAACGGACCGCGTTGAGCCGGCGGCAAACCAAGACGGCCCTGGAAGGCTGGATGCCGGTCATCCTCGTGGAGGCCGCCGAAGGGAACGTCCACTACCGGTTCACCTTTTGGGCCACGCCCTTGCCGAGCGTCCGGGATTGGCAAAAGGCCTTCGACTGGCCGACGGAGGGCGAGAATTTTCTTGCATGGATCCAGATCCGGGCGACGAATCACGGCGCGACCCCGGCCAAGGCGGCCGCGTCGGTCGAGGTGATCCGGAAGGGCGCGTCGTCGCCGAGGGTGTTCGCCTGGTCGCTTGCGCCCGGCGGCGTGGTCGAGGCCGCGGTGTCCATTCCCTTCAGCCCCGCGCCCGAGGAGGCGAAATGGGCCCACGAAGACGCGAAACCATGGCTGGACCGCACGGTGGCGTACTGGCGGGACGTGATGGCCCGCGCGGCCCGCATCGAGGTCCCCTGCCGCAAGGCCACCGAGGCCCTGCTCGCGGCCCACGTCTGCCAACTCATCGCCAACGACCACGGCGTGGTCCACGGCGGCGAGGGGTTCTACGACGAGTTCTACATCCGCGACGGGGCCTATCAGGTCATGGAACTCGAGGAAGCCGGCCTTTGGGACGCCGCGCGCAAGGCCGTCGACCACTACCTCCGCTGCCAGCGGCCCGACGGCCGGTTCGAATCGCAAACCGACCAGTTCGACGCCAACGGCCAGGCCCTCTGGACCTTGTGGCAATACTTCAAGATCACCGGCGACCGGGCATGGCTGGAAAAAGCGTATCCGCAGATGCGGCGGGCGGTGGAGTGGACCCAAAAGGCCCGGCGGACCGCTCCCGCCGATTCGCCGCTGGCAGGCGTGCTGCCCGTGGCCCCGGCCGACGGCGAGTTCCTCTGGGACGCGAAGCACCACATTGTGGGCTACGACCTGTGGAACCTGCGTGGAATGCTCTGCACGGCCGACGCCGCGCGCCACTTGGGCAAGACCGACGAGGCCCGGGAGATCGAACAAGAGGCCGCCGCGTATCGGGCCGCGATCGACGCCGCGCACCAGCGCACCGGACTGGCCCATTTCCCGCCAAGCTGGGAGAAGGACGGCACCCACTGGGGCAACACCGAGACGCTCTGGCCCACCGAACTGTTCGCCCTCGACGACCCCCGCGTCGCGGCCACCATCCACCACGCCCGAAAGGTCCACGGGGGCGGGTTCATCGAGGGAACCATCCAGTGGCTGGGCGCGAAGGATGCGATCCATCCCTACATGTCAGCCTACACCACGATGGCCTCGCTGGCTCGCGGCGAACACGAGCAAGTGGTCGAGGACTTTTTCTGGTATCTGCTCCACTCGACGGCCGCGCACGCCTTTCCCGAGGGAATCTTCTACAAACGGCGCTTCGCCTGGAGCGACACCATTCCCCACGTGACCGGCGCCGCCAACTATGCGATCATGCTTCGGCACATGCTGGTGCACGAACGAGGCGACGAGCTGCACTTGCTCGCCGCGGCGCCCGACGGATGGCTGGCCGACGGCAAGGAGATTCGCGTGGAGAACGCGCCGACCCATTTCGGGCCGGTGTCGCTTCGCACCCGGGGCGCCCCGGGCGGAGTTCAAATCGAGTTCATGCCGCCCAAGCGTTCCCCGCCCAAGCGCGTCGTCCTGCACCTGCCCGACTCGCGTCGTCCCGCCCGCCCGCTTGACGGCGTGGAACTCGCCCTCCGCGCGCCGCAGAAGAAGTCCTGGGATTTCCCGACGGTGGTCCGCATCTACAGCGCCAGCGCGCCCGCCCTGTTCCAGGCAATCCCGGGCCTGGTCGAGCTGCCGTTGGAACCGCCGCTGAAGGCCGAGTCGTGCCAGATCCTCGACCTGAGGGCCGTGGCCAACACCGACCCCTTCGCCGCCCCGTTCGGCGTGCCCAAGCCTGGCAAGCTGCTCTTCACGGGGATGCCGGTGGGCCGGCAGGTGCTCGGCGGCGTGCCAATGGAGATCCTCGATCCCGCCAAGAACGACGGCCGCGGATTCGTGGTCCTTCATTCCCCTCACGCACCGAAGAACCGCCCTTGGCCCCAGGAGGTCGAAATCCCGGTCCGCGCCCAAGGCAAGCGACTGTTCTTCCTGGGCAACATCCACGGTTGGTCGCCGGACGATCCGGGGGCAGGCCCGTCCGGCGCCGTTGCGGAGTATGTCATCTGCTACGCCGACGGCCAGAAACAGATCGTCCCCCTGATCACCGGCCAAACGATCGACGAATGGACGGCCACCCCCAGCGCGTCGGAAGCCTTCGTCGCCTTGCAAGGCAGTCCTTGGCACTTGAACCTGATCGGGGCCGTCTTGCGACCCGTGGTGGTCGAAAAAATCATCTTCCGCGACCTCGGCACGCCAGCCGCGCCGGTCCTCGCCGCGATCACGCTGGAGAAGTGAAGGATCGCCGACGACCGGCCGCCAGGCCACCGGCTCCACGGTAAGCGGTCTTGTGGCGCTGCCCGAGACACGGCCACGTTGCCGTTCACGGGGATTGTCCCGATTCTCGCGGCGAAGTCCCCGAAAACAGCTCCAATTGGCGGCAATGACTCTCCCCGGTTTTGGGCATTGCCGAGGGCCATTGGCCCCGTCTTGGGATGGTCCGTTACTTTCCTATGATGCCGCTGATCCGGAAGAAATTTTCCAAGATCGTTTTCCCGTGGGGGTGGTCGTCGTCGTAGGCCTCGGGGTGGAATTGGGTGCCGTAGACGGGGCGATCCTTGTGCTTGATCGCTTGAACGCGGCACTCCGCCGTGCTGGCCAGAAGCACAAATCCCGGCGGCGGCGCTAGGGCGTGCTCCGCGTGCGCCTGGCGCACGAGGATTTCGTCGGGCAGACCAGCGAACAGGGGATCTCGCTGAACCACCTTCACCGGCAGGAACCCCCATTCCTTGAACCAACCGGGACGATAGTCGGGGTTCGGGTCCTTTTCGCCCTCGCGGAGCCTGCGCATGGGCTGGACCTTGGCGCCGAACGCCTCGCTGATCAATTGCATGCCGCCGCAGAACCCGAAGATCGGGATCCGCGCCCCCCGGATCAGCGGATAAAAGCAGGCGTCCAATTCCTTGCTGACCACCTTGGATCGGCCGGTAATCAAGATCGCCTTGACGTGGGGATGTTCCAATCGCTCGGGCGAGACCTCGGTGAAATGCACCAGCAGGCAAGCCATGCCCGAGATCTGCTCGGCCCGCGCCTTGGTCCGTCGGCCGCCGTACTGCTCGATCGATTTGCCCTCGACTTGCTTGCGGATGGAATCCGGGTGCTGGATGTCGAGGATGCAGATCGTCGGCGTCTTGAGGGCGTCCAACTCCGCGGGCCGATCGAAGACCGATTCAATGCCCGCTAGGAGGTTGGGCGTCTGGGCGGCCGCGCGGCCGGCCAGAAACACAAGGGCGATGAGCAGCCAGAGCAGCGTGACGCGTCGCATGGGTCGATCCTCCGAACGGGCCCATTGTACGCTTCGGCGGGGCGGATGGGAAATCCGCCGAGGGCGGGACGCCGCCGCGGGGACGCGCGTTTTCCGGCGTGGCGGCTGGCTCCCCGCTACGTTCCCGCAGCCGGTTCCGCCGACGGCGGCGGGGCTCCGGATTCCGCGGGTCCGATGAGGAGCGTGCGGGCGGGGTCGGCCGCCAGCCGGGCGGGGGCGGGAAGCTTGATCGTGAATTGCGTGCCCTTGCCAGGCTCGCTTTGCACCGTGATCTGCCCTCCGTGGCCCTCGATGATCTTCCGCGTCGTCGGCAACCCCAGCCCGGAACCCGACTTCTTCGTCGAAAAAAAGGCGTCAAAGATTCTGGCCAGCGTCGGCCCGTCCATGCCGCAGCCCGTGTCGATCAAGTCAAGCACCACGCCGTCGAACGTCGCGCTGGTCCGCACGACGAGCTGGCCGCCGTCGGGCATGGCCTGCTGCGCGTTGAGCACGAGGTTCAGCAGGGCGCCGCGGAACGCCTCGCGGTCCAACAAGACGGTCGGCAAGTCGGCGGCGAGGAACTCGATGATCTCGATCCGCGACTCGCGGGCCTTGGGACGAAAGAAGTCCAGCACCTCCTTGACCTGCTGGTTCAGGCTGCTCGGCTGGAGGTTGTAACGCCGGACCTTGGCGAAATTGAGGAAATCGTCGAGCAGTTCCTGCAACCGCTCGCACTCGCGCTGCACGCGCCGCACCTTGACCAGGGCCCGGCGAAACACCGGATTGTCCGCGTCGGCCGAGAAATCCTCGGCCAACAGATCCATGTTCAAGCGGATCGTGGACAGCGGATTCTTGATTTCGTGGGCCAGGCCGCCGGCGAGCCGGGCGATCTCCGTGTACTGGTCGACGAGTCGCTGATGAACGTCGCTCACGAAGCGCGCTCTTTCATCGCACGTTTGCGGCTGAGCTTCACCCGATCCTGTTCATCGATGGCGATCACCTTGACCAGCACGCGGTCGCCGACCTTGCAGACGTCCGTGACGCTCGACACATACTCGTCCGACAGCTCGCTGATGTGGCACAGGCCGTCCTTGCCCGGCAAGATCTCGATGAACGCGCCGAAGTCCTTGATGCTCGTCACCCGGCCGTTGTAGATCTTGCCGACCTCGACGGAGGCGGTCAGGGCCTCGACCTGCTCCATGGCGGCGCGGGCGCCTTCCATGTCCGCGCAGGAAACCACCACCGTCCCGTCGTCGTCGACCTCGATCAGCGCCCCCGTGCTTTCCTGGATCCCGCGGATCGTCTTCCCGCCCGGCCCAATCAGCAAGCCGATCTTTTCTGGATCGATCTTCGTGCGGAGCAGGCGCGGGGCGTACTTCGAGATGTCCGCCCGAGGCCGCGGAATCGCGGTGAGCATCTTGCGGAGGATCTCGATGCGGGCCTGGCGCGATTGCTCCAGGGTGGCGCGGATGATCTCCTCGTTGATCCCGGCGATCTTCAGGTCGAGCTGGATGCCCGTGATCCCCTTCTGCGTGCCGGCGATCTTGAAATCCATGTCGCCGAAGTGGTCCTCGTCGCCGATGATGTCGGTCAGCAGCACCCAGCGATCCGACTCCTTCACCAGACCGATGGAGATTCCGGCCACGGGATTGGCGATCGGCACCCCGGCCGCCATCAACCCCAGCGTGGCCCCGCACACCGACGCCATCGAACTCGACCCGTTCGATTCGAGGATGTCGGAGATGATGCGGATGGTGTAGGGGAAGTCCTCGGGCTGGGGGACGACGGGCTTGACGCTCCGCTCGGCCAGCGCCCCGTGCCCGATCTCGCGCCGCCCCGGGCCCCGAATCGGCCGAACCTCGCCCACCGAAAACGGCGGGAAATAATAGTCCAGCATGAATTTCTTGCTGTACTCCTCGGTCAGCCCGTCCACCCGCTGCTCGTCGCGCGTCGTCCCCAGCGTGACCGTGATCATCGCCTGGGTCTCCCCGCGCTGGAACAACGCGGAACCGTGGACCCGAGGCAACACGTCGACCTTGCAGGTAATCTCGCGGAGTTGCTTGGCGTCGCGGCCGTCGGGCCGCGTTCCCGCCAGGATCAGGTCGCGGACCACCCGGCGCTCCAGCTCGTGCCACGCGCGGTCCAGATCCTCCTGCGCGATGGCGCCCTCGGCCGCCGGGTCCGGAATCATCTCGGCCACGACCTTCGCGTACAGCTCGGCGACTGCCTCCGCCCGAGCCTGCTTGCCCGGCGTCTGCTTCGCCGCGCGGAGCGCGTCGTAATACTTTTCCCTCAAGGGTTCGGCGATCGGGTTCGGCGGCGGGATGTCATAGGTCGCCTTGACCGGCTGCACCTTTTCGATCAATTCCAGTTGAAGATCGACGACCTGGGCCACGAACTCGTGAGCCGCGGCGATCGCCCGAACCATCTGGTCCTCGGGCATCTCCTGGGCAAACCCCTCGATCATCAGGACCGAATCCTTGGAACCGGAAACCACCAGGTCAAGGTCGCTCACTTCGAGGCGTTCCACGGTGGGGAAAACCTCGAACTGCCCGTCGATCCGCCCCAGACGCACGGCGCCAATGGGGCCCTGGAACGGGGCCGGCGACAGCGCCAGCGCCGCCGATGCCCCGATCATGGCCAGCACGTCGGGATCGTTCTCCCGGTCGGCCGCAAGGACGAACGCCTGGACCTGGACCTCGTCGTGGAACCATTCGGGAAACAGAGGTCGAATGGGCCGGTCGATGAGCCGCGAGGTGAGCACTTCCCGGGTCGTGGGGCGTCCCTCGCGTTTCAAGAACCCGCCGGGAAAGCGTCCCGCCGCGGCGACGCGCTCGCGATAGTCGCACGTCAAGGGAAAGAAATCGACCCCCGGTCTCGGGGGCCCAATCACGGCGGCGCAAAGCACAACGGTTTCGCCATACCCTACGATGCAACTGCCCGCCGCCTGTCTTGCCAGCTCTCCGGTTTCAATCCAAAGAGTACTCGCTCCAATCCGCTTCTCAACACGTACTTTCAATGTAGATTCCCTACCTTCGACTCACTGCGAGCCTCGGGGGATGCAAGAATAAACGCGCGTGGCGAAGCCACGCCGACGACCTGGACCGAGAGACAAAGGCGCTACTTGCGGATTTCCAACCGCCCGATCACGTCGAGATAACGCTTCGGATCCACCCCTTTGAGGTAGTCCAACAAGCGTCGGCGGCGGCCAACCAGCATCAACAGCCCTCGGCGGCCCGCGAAGTCCTTACGATGGCTCTGCAGGTGCTCCGTCAGCGAATTGATCCGACTCGTCAAGATGGCAATCTGCACTTCCGCGGAGCCGGTATCGTTATCGCTTCGCCTGAACTGGCCGATCAGCTCCTGTTTGCGCGTTTTCGTAATAGTCATCTGCTGCCGCAATTCCTCTCGTCCAACCGACTTTGGGCACAGAACCCAAAGCCTTCTCCTCTCACCCAGTCTCCCGAGGCTCTACCCAAACTGACCTACAACAACTCACTATCCAGCTAAGTGTATCAATCCCCAGGGTTTTTGCAACGGCTAATCCCCGCGCCGAAGTTGTCAAATCCATGTTCCTCGTCGATTTGTCGTATCCAGCTATTCTGTAAGAACTTGGGTCGACGCAAGGGCAAAGATTCGGTCCTCCGAACGCGGCGTCCTGGTGCCATCGGAAGTGAGGAATCCTTATCGCTCAGGTGCAGCCGAGCGGGCGGAGGTAGAAGAACTCGGCCAGCGAGGGACGGCTCCAACGTACCCGCGGCCATGCCCAACTCGTCGCGGAAATCGAGGCTACACGGTTCGACCGGCCGCGCGCCGACGCGGCCGAGCGAAACCAGGGAGCAGGTGACGGGTTGGCGAACGGCCTGCGGAGACTGCCCGCGGGGACCTCGGACCAAAACGGCCAACTTGATGTCCCGAAGCATACGGTGGCTGAGTTCCGACATGGCCGCCCCCTTTGTGTGGGATGCGAAAAAACTCCCAACCACAACGGCCGGTCGTCCGCGCGAGTCACGCGCACGAGTCTACGGCGTTCTATGCCCTCCCAGCCCGCACCGCCCCCAGCCGTCCAAACCGCCCCCAGCCGCGGCAAAGCCGCTTCGTCCAAGACCGCCAGTCGGGGGCTGGTGGGCTGTTCACACTTTCGCGGGATTGGGCTTGTTCGGATCGAGGCCCAGTTGTCGCGCCGCGGCGGCGACGTCGGACTTGGGGAGTCGGCCTTGTTCGGCCAAGGCTTCGAGGGCCGCGAGGGCGATGTTTTCCGCGTCGACCTCGAAGAACCGCCGCAAGCGCGCCCGGTCCTCGCTGCGGCCGAAGCCGTCGGTCCCCAGCACGGTGTACGGCCCGGGAACCCACGGCGCGATGGAAAGGCCCAACGCGGCAACATAATCCAGCGCGGCCACGACGGGGCCGGTTCGCCCCTTCAAGACCTGGGCGACGTACGGCGTGCGAGGCGGTTGTTCCGGGTGGAGGCGGTTCCACCGCTGACAGTCGCGGGCGTCCTCGTAGAGGGCCTTGTAACTGGTCACGCTGAACACGGTGCTGGAGACGCCGAATTGCGACTCGAGGAGGTCTTGGGCGCGGAGCGCCTCGCGCAAGATCGCCCCGCTGCCAAACAGTTGCACCTTGGGCTTCTTCGGTCCCAGGTCGCGGTCCGAGAGGGCGTAGATGCCGCGGCAGATGCCTTCCGTGGAGCCCATCGGCAGGACGGGATGCTCGTAGTTCTCGTTCATCAACGTGACGTAGTAGAACACGTCTTCCTTCTCGTAGTACATGCGCCGGATGCCGTCCAGGATGATGACCGACATTTCGTAGGCATAGCAGGGGTCGTAGGCCTGAACGGTCGGATACGACAGGGCGGTCAGATGGCTGTTGCCGTCCTGGTGCTGGAGCCCCTCGCCGGCCAGCGTGGTGCGTCCGGCCGTGCCGCCCAGCAGGAACCCGCGGCAGCGCATGTCGCCTGCCGCCCAAATCAGATCGCCGATCCGCTGGAAGCCGAACATCGAATAGTAAATGAAAAACGGGATCATCGGGACGCCGTGGCTGGAATGGGCGCTGGCGGCGGCGATGAACGAGGCCATCGAACCGGCCTCGGTGATCCCTTCCTCGAGGATCTGCCCGTCCTTCGCCTCGCGGTAGTACAGCACCGTGTCCGAATCGACGGGTTCGTAGAGTTGGCCGACGTGCGAGTAGATGCCGAATTGCCGGAACAGGGCCTCCATGCCGAACGTGCGGGCCTCGTCGGGCACGATCGGCACGACATAGCGGCCCACGTTCTTGTCGCGCATCAGCCGCGCCAGGAGACGGACGAACGCCATGGTGGTCGAGACGGGGCGCCCCTCGCTGCCCGCGAAAAACTCCCCGTAGTCCTCCCACTTCGGCGGCTTGAGGACGATTTTCGCCCGGCCGCGGCTAGGCACCGGGCCGCCCAGTTCCTTGCGGCGGGCGAGGAGATAGCGGATTTCGGGGCTGTCGTCGGGCGGCCGGTAGAAAGGCGCGTCGGCCACCTGGTCGTCGGGAATGGGAATATCGAAGCGGGCCCGGAATTCCCGCAACTCGTCCTCATTGAGCTTCTTCTGCTGGTGCGTGACGTTGCGCCCCTCGCCCGCCTCGCCCATGCCGTAGCCCTTGATCGTCTTGGCCAGAATCACGGTCGGCGCGTCCTGGCATTCGACCGCGGCCTTGTAGGCGGCGTAGACCTTCACCGGATCGTGGCCGCCGCGCTTCAGACGCCGGATCTGTTCATCCGTCAGATCGGCGACGAGCGACTCCAGCCGGGGATCGGCGCCGAAAAAGTGCTTGCGGATGTAGCTGCCCGGCATGACCGTGTATTTCTGGTACTGGCCGTCGACCACTTCGCTCATGCGGCGCACGAGCACGCCGTCGGCGTCCTTGGCCAGCAGGGGGTCCCAGTCGGAACCCCAAATCACCTTGATGACGTTCCAGCCGGCGCCGCGAAACGCTCCCTCCAACTCCTGGATGATCTTTCCGTTGCCGCGGACTGGGCCGTCCAGACGCTGGAGATTGCAGTTGACGACGAAAATCAGATTGTGGAGCTTCTCGCGCCCGGCGAGGGTGATCGCGCCCAGCGTTTCCGGTTCATCGCACTCGCCGTCGCCCAGGAATGCCCAAACCCGCGACTCGGCCGCGTCGGGCTTGATCCCGCGGTCGGCCAGATAATGATTGAATCGCGCCTGATAGATGGCCATGATCGGGCCCAGGCCCATGGACACCGTGGGAAACTCCCAGAAGTCGGACATGAGCCAGGGGTGGGGGTAGGAAGAAAGCCCGCCGCCGGGCGCGAGTTCCCGGCGAAAATTCCTCATCTGCTCTTCGGTGATCCGTCCCTCGAGGAACGCCCGGGCGTAAATCCCTGGCGCCGCGTGCCCTTGAACGTAGACCTGGTCGGGCGGCCTGGTTCCCTGCTTCCCGCGGAAGAAGTGGTTGAAGGCCACTTCATACAACGTGGCGGCCGAGGCGAAGGTCGAAATGTGTCCGCCGATGCCCGAGCTTTCCCGATTCGCCCGAACCACCATCGCCATGGCGTTCCAACGAATCAGGCTCTTGATCTTCCGTTCCAGCCCGCGATCGCCGGGATAGGGCGGCTCCTGATCCGGCGGAATCGTGTTGACGTAAGGGGTCGTGGCGCCGGAAACGCACCGTACTCCCCGATTGAACGCGGCTTCCTTGACGCGTTCCAGGAGAAACGCCGCCCGCTCCGGTCCGGAGGTCTGGATCACCGACGCGATGGCGTCCTGCCATTCGGCGGTCTCCTGGGGATCGAGATCCACCCTCAGATGAGGAATCGAGCCGCTTGCCAACTCGGAAGCGGATTCTAAAGCCATGGCTGCACCTGGGGAATCGTGTTGAAGGCTCAAGGCCGTGCGTTCGATCGCGCCGCGCGGCCTTCGGTCCCCGGGCTTTCTCGAGGACGCCGCGCGCCGCGGGAATCTGGACCATAATAGGGGTGTCCGGCGCGAGCGTCAAACCCTCTTGACGGCCTTACGGCCTTACCGTCGATCCCCGACGGCGTCGAGGCGTCGAGCGTTTCCAGGCGTTGGCGGATTTGGCGGCGCAGCTCTTCGCCGGCGTGTCGGGCGGCCATTCGAAAATAGACCTTGGCGGCCCCAAGGTTGCCGGCCTCTTGCGCGGCGAGCCCTCGCTCGTACGCGATTTGGGCTTCCGCCTGCAACGCCGACTCCTCCGCGGCGCGAAGCCGCTTGGCTTCCGCGACGCTTGGGGCCACCCGGCCCGCGCTGCTCTCGCCAGCCGCGGCGAGCCGGCGGAGGAGCGATTCGGCCGGCCTGGCCGAATCCGCCGGCGGTGGAAGTTGTTCCGGCCCAGGCTCCGGAACAACCGGAGGCGTCAGCCCCCGCGCCGCCCCACGGCCTCCAGACTCCGCGTCGATCCTTTCCCCCGCCCGCCGAAGCGCATCGCGCACGGCGTCCGCTCCCACGCCTGACGAAGCCGGAGGCATGACGGGCATCGGCGGTTCGGGCAAGAAGACGGCCGGGATGGTGGGAAATCCTCCGACCACGGGGACGTAGGAGACGACGAACGGCCTCACCGTGCCGACGGCCACATAGCCCGGCACGCCGTCGGTGACCGTGATCACAGGGGTCTGAGTGACCAGGCTCCGCTGCGATCCCTGAGAGAAGTTGGCGTTGACAAACCCCGCCGTCCCGCCGCGGCCAAAGCCAAAGCCGAGGTTGGCTCCGGCCCCCGGTTGGAAGCCCCCAAACTGCGGAGCGGCCAGCGTGGGCCCGCCGAACTGCAACGCAATTCCCTTGCTGCGAAGGCCCCAGCCGATGCCGATGTTCTCGAAGAAGCGATCGCCCACGCTGTGGTACGGCGTGGCGATCGTCGACTGCTGGCCGGCGGCCATTCTGGGCACGAGAATCACCGCGAAGAGAAGCGCCGGCCAGACGACCGCCCGCCATCGGCTCCACGACTCGCGCATCGCCACCCCTCCGCCCTGAGCACAGCTTGCCGCGGAATTGTAGCGAGGTTCGGCGATCGCGGCAACGACACGTAACCGTTCACAGGCCGGGGACTGGCTAGTTTTTCGGGCTGTTGCGTGCCGAAAAACGTGCCTTTCCCCTTACCGGCCAGGGGGACAGTCCCATTTTCGCGGACTTCGCCGCGA
>Ga0073932_1001177_pt1 | contig 51979 bp, 40 predicted proteins | sample DewCreD2012metaG_FD_76967 | JGI IMG/M metagenome (GOLD analysis project Ga0073932, IMG submission 76967) | Hot spring sediment bacterial and archeal communities from British Columbia, Canada, to study Microbial Dark Matter (Phase II) - Dewar... ...
CGCGCAGCAGCATCGGCCACAGCGGGTAGAACGCACACGAATGCGAACCGGCCTGGTAGCCACGCTGACTTAGGATCAAGTAGTGCGCCACGTCCCAGGTGGCAAACCGGCTCGTCAGGTCTGCCTTTCCGCTCGACGGCCAGTTCGCGTATGCATCTTGAAACTGACCATGGTTAAACGGACCGTTGAGCGCCCAAAGGACAACAACAACCAGCCACACTTTCCCCACAATCGCTATCTGCCATAGATTCCTCACGGCTTTACTTCTCAGAATCCGGTACGTTTTTCCGACCGACCGAAATTGTTCAGCGAACCCGTGCGAGCCGACATCAACCAGAAAGCGCGACGCCGAGCAGCCAACCAAAAGTCTTGGTGGCTTGCGTCAAGGTCTCGCACCGGCAACAGGGCGACCGGCAACCGATTTCATTCATTGTCGTCTACATCTTATGTATCCGTTAGCCAGCCGCAGATCATGCCTCACGAAGGTGCGCAGTCTTCCATTTAGCAAGAACCAGTAGCTACCAACCAGAAAATACACGATGAGCAACGCCATGATGCGGTCAGCCCAAGCCTTGGGGAGTCGCAGCCACGCGGCCACCCCTCCCAGGCACCCGCACGGGAGTGTGTACTCCGTCAGCAGCAAGCCAATATGATAAGCAAAAAACACTCCACCAATCCATGCTATGAACGCCAGCCTCCTCGTTCTGGACTCTATCATGCACAGCAACGCGATGGCCACGCCCTCGAAAAGCGCCCCGAAAGTGACCATCCACACATTTGAAATCGCAGGTATGAACGGCGCCGGGAGCGCAAAATACTCCAACTCAGTCGGCGTCGCCAGCTTCAAGCCAACTTGGACCAAGCCCGTAACCTTCAAAACCATCGTCATACCGAGGAACAACACGACTGAGCGCACATAGAGGTCGCTGGGAACAACGGTCTTCATGGCAGACGATGAAATGCCCCGCGGCTTTGCACTCAGTGATGCTCAACTGGTCAGCGGAGGATCTGGAGGCTAGTGACTCGATTTACGCAGGAGCAAAACCAGAGGGAGAATAAGCAATACGAAGGCGGCGATAATCATCAGCGCAGTTTGCAAAGACGATGGCGCTTGCGAGGGGGAGTGGGGTAGTGCCTTGTTGGGATTCTGTATCCTGTGGCCTGAACCCGTTCCCGAACTTACTTCGACGATATAATTCGTTGGAAACACAGGAGCAAATGTGGACCAGTCATCAAATACCGAGTCAACCTCGACCTGTCTGTAAACCACCCGTGTCGTCCGCAGTCGCCCCTTTAGATCTTTGATCTGTGAAGTGAAAACCAGTGGCCAGCCATCGGCAGACTGACCCTCTCTGGCGGACACTTGCACGTCCCCCTCATTGTGCCTGAGTTCCACCCGCTTGAGACATTCGGGCTTAGACGCGTCCACGTAGTAGCAGGCATCCCACATATCAGCGGCTGGAACGCCTCTTGGTTTCAAGTGGAAGCATTTCACGTCTTCTCCAGCAACGTTCGTCAACGAAACAGACAGTTCAGCGGCTGGGTGTGTGCCACACGCGAGACTGCTAGCCTTCGACGCGTCCAGCTTCAAATGCCCCAGAGGGCGGAGTGGGTCCCAGCGGGACGGGATGATCGCGTTGGTATCCGCAAGCACGGCGATCACGGGCAGGTGGAAGGGCGGCTCAAGTCCCCATCCATCCCACACAATCGGATCTATCTCGACCGGGGTTTGCATCGCATTTGTGTAGATGGTGGCCGACCCCACGGTACGGTTCACCACAAACGCAGGAACATTTGTGAACGCGGTGTCGCCAATGTAAACAAACGACCGCTTGGATGGGTGCGGTATCGAGGTCCACACTTCATCTCTTCTATAAAGTTGGCCCGAAACCCACACTTCAACGTCCCAAGTATTCGTGCCGGAGTGTGCCTTCCTTATCCCATCCAGCCGGAGTGCACGAAGTTTCTGCAACTCAGACGCCTTGAGAGACCGGTCTTCACGCGCCGTGATCTTCTCCTGGCGTCTGAGCTCTTCGTTGATTTCCGCATCGCTCCATGACCGTGTAACCGTTTCGATCTGCGCAATAACATGGAAGCGATGCGGTGCCGAACGGATGACCCTGTTGAACAGAGACTCGATTTCAGCCAAATCGGCAGCTCTTGCTTCCCCGCCGAGTCTGTCTCCTGCAGCCCGGTTTGCACCCGCACACAGGCTCGCGCTGACAACCATCACACAAAGCCCCCATTTGGCATTCATACTGTGTGTTGAGAATAATCCAGCGTTCCTCTGATGCTTGTGCTATGCGAGTGGTTTCGGAGTGAACTAAAGAATAAAGCCGCGCAGATGTGGCTAACTATGGGCAGGCCGTGTGGGGATGTCCAGGGTCTGGCCTAATGCAGAAGAGCGGCGTGGCCTCATATTCATAGCAGTAACGAATCCTGCAACCCTGGCATTGGGTCGCCATGGCCGCCAAACAAGCCAGGCAAGCCGGAGTGGGACCGCCGGCGCATATAATCCCACAGGCTGGGGCATAAACCAGCAGGCAGAGGGTGTACTGGGCCTGATTAAGCCTGATCTCACAGGTCTTGTCCCAGCCGACCTGGAAAACGCTCTGGGCGCATACTAGATATCCAGTGGCCTTTCCTCCGATGCATATGTCGTGCGGGTCCTTGTGGTACGAGCGGCCCGGCGGACAGTCTGCGTCTCCGCCTCCGAAACTTGACTGGCATGTGCATGTCGCATCCTCACTCGGATGCGCCTGAAGAGCGATGCAGTTGTACGCCGCAAGAACGGTACTTCCGCCTGGCGGCAAAGCGAGTGTTAAGATGCAGATCAGGACACTGAGCGCTCGATTAGCAGGTGAGTTAGGATGGAGTTTCATTTTGTTTTCCTCGTCGTTTTCTTGTTGCGGCTGCCACAGCTGTTTCTTGCCGCAGACTTGGGACACGGTATTGTTTCTGTTCCCGTTCGTCGCGGATGATCGAGCAGGGTCCCTTCTGCCCTACCATCCACACCAAATCTTGTTAGGGATGCTCCCTCACGAGCCTTTCTGCCGGACGGCCAGAAGAGTCCCTCAACATTTTCATCTCTCCTTTCGGCCACACACTGGTAGCGTCGAATCCGCCCCAATGCGAGCCATTCTTGCGCAAATCCGTTTCTCGTTCCACCGGTGTTCTCCCCTAGCCAACCCCAATTGTACTTGGCATTTATCCCAACATTCCAGAGCGTGACCACGGAGATGGTCAGAGGGTTTGCCACGTAGAGGTTGAAACCCAACCACGTGTGGAACACGTGCAGCAATGCCACCGCCAGCCCAATCCCCACGCCGCAGATGGCGTTGCAAAGCAGTAGCCGCCGCAAGAGGCCGCCAGCGCCGCGTCTCGGTACCTCCTTCGGAACCGGAGCGCCAGCGCTCCAACCCGGTTCGCGGGTTCCAAGCGCCAACTTCGCTCCGTGCGGCAGCGGGCCGGGGAGCGACAACCCTGCGCCGGCTTGGGCGCACTGCCCTACCACCACAGGTTCAATCCGTCTCCGCAGGTCGTACATGTCTTGCACCGTCTGTCGCTCTTCCTGAACCGACACGCTCACCGACACCGTCCCCAAGTGCGCCTATTCCACCACGCCTGCCACGGGTTGAGAAGCCCAAAGACCTGACTTTTCCCGACATTTCCTGGCTTTTCGCGACAATTTGCCCACACCCCGTGCCGCCGCCGCCCTCAGTCGGCGGCCCGGAAACTCAGCATAGCGCGTGGCCACGGCCTCGACCCGCTTATGTTCGCAGCCCCCCGGCTCAGACAGCCCCCGTCGTGCATGGGTGGACCAAACCCGCCGGGGCAGCCCCCGCGTGCCTCGCCGTTTCGCGAACGCACGTTCCCGGCTTACGCAGCCTTCATCCGGTCGTCGGCATCCCTTTTGGCGTGCGAGGCATGGAGACAAGGGCAGTGGCCGTGGCGCTGTTTGAAAAGTCGGGCAAAGTGCTCCGGGCTGTCGTAGCCCAGGTCGGCGGCCGTCTCTTTCACGCTGAAGCCCCCCGCCAGCATTGCGGCCGCTCTCGCCATCCGCTCCTCGATCAGCCACGCCTTCGGCGTCTTGCCCATCCGCCACACAAAGTAACGTTCCAGCGTGCGTAGGGAGGCTTTGGCCAGCAGTGCCATTTGCGTGGGCGACCAGTTCGCCTGGCGCGCCAGCTCAGGCCAGTTCGTGATCCGGTCCAGTCGCTTCCTCATCGCGTCATCCATTTCTCGTTTAGGGTTCAACTGCCGAGCTTGGAAGCGGAGCGGTGTCCGTCCTTCTGAGGGAATTCCGGCATTCCCAGCTTGCTTCCATGACTGTCTGTCTGCCACCAAGCCGGTCTTGGGAGCAGGTCGCACCGTATCCTACATCCCCCCCCCCCACATGTCAAGGACGTCTTGTCCCTTAAACTTCTCCTCGGCACGAGCCTGCCGTTAGGAGGGTGATGTGTATGGAACTCATGGCCATCGCGGGCACGACGCGCGGAGGGTCACGATTGTCTGAAAGTGGGAATGAACGCGAACGCGCCTGAGCGCACTGGTATTCAACCCCTCCCTGCCGCGTGTGCGGATTTGCTGCGAGGCTCCAACCCAGATATTCTACACCCCTCGTGGCCACTGCTCGTGGCTGCCACTGTGAGGTGGCGGATATTTGCAATGCGCCGGCGGGTGTGCCGCCTTAGGGCCGCAGCTACAGACCGTCGGAGCTTCGCGCCAGCCATGAAATATTCGAGCTAACAGCCTGTTTCCGCCTTGCCCCGGGTTTGCCAGCCCGGTAGGCAGTGTCCTGTGAGTTCTCCTCGCTTCATTCGGGTGGCGCGTCACTGGATGTTGCCAGCGCTCTGGCTATGCGGCGTGGGCGGTTTGCCGGCGGATTGGCCCCAACTGCGGAGCGACCCGCGTCGGACCTGTTTTGCGGCTGAAGACCTGAAGGCACCACTGCACTTGGACTGGGCCGTGGCCTTCACCGGGGAACGCATCGGCACCGCCACGGAACCCATCGTCGCCGGCGGGCGAGTCTTTGTGGCCACTCATGCCGGCCACCTCTACGCGCTGGAACTCGCCACCGGCGCGCCGCACTGGTGCTTCGCCGCGCCGGGGCCGCTGCTGCACGCGCCGGCCGTCGAGGGCAGCCGCGTGATCGTAGCCGCCGCAGGCGCCGGCGCAGGCGTGTACGCGCTGGACGCAGCCACGGGCCATTTGCTTTGGACGGCTGCCGCGGAAGCGGACGGCACCGGCTTCGCCGCCGCGCCGTTGGTGGCGAACGGGCACGTGTTCATCGGCTCGCGCGACGGCCGGTTTTACTGCCTCGAACTGACTACCGGCGCGGTGCGCTGGCGCGCCGAGTTGCCGGCCCCGATTCGCCAGCCTGCCGCCTGGGACGGCGCGCGCGTGATCGTGACCGCCGAAGACCTGGTGGCCCGGGCCTTCCAGGCCGAAGGACCGCAGGCCGGTCGCGAGGTGTGGCGACAACCCTTGCAGGGGCAGACCGCCCGGGATTATCCGCCCGTGGTGGTGCAGGGCAAAGACGGCCGTCCCCGCGTGGTCATCCGCACCAGCCCTCCGGTCAATTTTGCTGATCGCATGACGGAGGATCGCTCGCTGCTCACGCGCCAGGCGGGCGTGGACGCCAGTTCGTGGGAGAAGCTGGATGCCTGGCTCAAGAGCGACGCCGCCCGCGGCCGCCCCGAGTTGTGGGCCGCCGAGCAAGCCGCGGTGCGGGCTTGGTTGGAGACGAACGTTGCGGCGCAGACCTTTTTCGTGTTGGACGCGCAAACCGGCGCGCTTCAGCCCGCGCCACCGGTGCTGTGGACCGGCGGTTGCCAGGGTGTGGGCAACCCGCCGGCGCTGACGTCGGATGGCCGCCTGCTGGTGATCTACCGCAGCGCCTACGGGAATTGGAACCTAGGCGTGGCGCCGTTGGTGGGACTGGGCTTGCTCGACCTGAACCAGAATCGCATCGAACCGCTCTCTCACGAGCAAGGCCGCCAGCCGCCCTGGAACACTTTCTGGGGCACGGCCGATGAAGCGCAAACTTTCATCGTGGCCGGCCATCAGGCGTTGCTGATCCATCAGAGCACGCTAGCGGGTTTCGACCTGAAAACGCGCCGCCTGGCCCACCTGCACGGCGCGCGCGACACCTATGGCGGCTTCGCTCGCAACCCGCCCTGGGCCCGCAACGAGTGGCACGGCCCCGCCCGCAGCAGCGTGGCCCAGGCCGAGGGTCGGCTGCTCTGGATCACCGGCAGCCGACTGCTCTGCTTGAGCGGGACGGCGCCCGCTGACCCGCCGAAGGAGCGGACGATCCGGGCCGAAGATGTCAACGCGAGCCAGGCCCCCGCACCACCCGCACCGGACCTTCGCGCTCAACTGCGCGCCGCCGTGGCCGAGTTGCTTGACCGGCAGTGGGCGCCGTTGGCCGTGGAACCGGGGTTGGCGCGGCGCGAACTGTTCTTCGCCCACAGCGCGGAACTGTTCTCGGCCCTGGCCTGGGTGTATCCGCACCTGGCCGGCGACACGCTGCAGGAACGCGTGCGCCAGCGGCTGGCTCAGGAGTGGGAACAACATCCGCCCTACAGCGACGCTGGCAGTTACGATTTGGCCGCCGGTGAGCGCCGCGAATTTCATCCCGTACCGCCGGCCCTGCGTGGTCGTCCCGGCGAGGACCGTCCGCCCCATCCGTTCGGCCACCTGCCCGCCGTGTGGCTCTACGCAACGCGACTGGGTGAGACCAATCGCGTGCGGGCGGCCTGGCCGCAACTGCAGGCGGCGTTCGAGCAATGGGAACAATCGGGTTGGCGGCTGGAGGGGCAGCGCGGCGACCTGCACGCGGATCGTTACCTCGGCGCGTTGCTGGCCCTGCAGCGGCTTGCTGAACTGGCGGGCAACTCCGACACCGCCGCGCGCGCCCGCCAACGCTTCGAGCAGCTCGGCGGCGAGCTGCTGATTTGGTGGCGTCGCGCCGCCCGAGAAGGCACCCTGACCGCGTTCGCCGGTGTGAGCGAACTGGACAGCTTCATCGGCGGCGGCGACGCGCTGTCGTTTCGCGTGCGGCCGCACAAGCACAAGGTGGCGTTGTTCCGCGATCTGACACCGGAGCTGGCCGGGTGGCTCCGCCGCGAGGCGCCCGAGGCGGTCGCCGCGGTGTGGGAGACCTTTGCGCGGCTGTATGCGACGTGGTGGCTCGTGGGCGAAGAGCGCCAGGTGCACTACGGCGAAAACCTGTTCGATCCGCCGGACCTGGCGCTGGGCGCCTTCCAGACGCTGGCCTGGTTGCGCGGTGCCGACGCGGACCAACTGGCTCGGCGCGTGGACCGCCCCTTTGCCCGCGCCGACCTGTATCACCTGACCAAGCTGGCTGTGGCCCTCGAGGCGTCGAGCAGGGCGCGCGCGGGGAAACCCTGAAGCCCGCGCCGGGGTGTCTGCGCCAGGCACGGCCACTCGGTCCGGCGCGGAAAACGGTTTGCCCGGCCCGGGCCGTAAGGGGTATCAGAGACCGGTCCTATGAAGACCTGCTTTGCCCTGTGCCTGCTGGCAGCCGCGGTCAGCGCGGCCACCCTGGAGCAGCCCATGCTCAAAGCCCCACCCGCGCCGCAACCACCTTGGCGTGGGGTGCATTTAATGGCGCCGGAGGCGCGGCACATGCCGCTGGTGGAGAGGGCAATCGTGGAGCAACTCGCCCCGGCGGGGGTGAATCTGATTGTCTTCGAGGTCAACTACCGGTTTGCCTGGCGCTCGCATCCGGAATTGGCTCTGCCGGGCGCGCTGACCGCGGAGCAGGCGCACGCCCTGGCCGCGACCTGCCGCCGGCTGGGCATCCGGCTGGTGCCGTTGTTCAACTGCCTGGGCCACCAGTCGTGGAGCAAGACCACTTTCCCCCTGCTGGCGAAGCACCCGGAGTTTGATGAAACGCCGCAGATTCCGCCCGACAACCCCGGCATTTACTGTCGCAGTTGGTGTCCGCAGCACCCGCGGGTTAACGCGGTGGTGTTCGCCTTGTTCGACGAGTTGCTGGATGCCTTTGCGGCGGACGCCCTGCACGTGGGCATGGACGAGGTGTTTTTAATTGCGCACGAGCAGTGCGCGCGCTGTCGGGGTGGCGACGCGGCGAAGCTCTTTGCCAAAGCGGTAAACGACTACCACGCCCACTTGGTTGGCCGACGCAAGGTGGAAATGTGGATGTGGGGCGACCGGCTTCTGGACGACGCAACGATGAAATACGGCGAGTGGGAAGCCAGCCGCAGCGGCACCGCCCCGGCCGTGGACCTCATCCCAAAGGACATCGTCCTGTGCGACTGGCATTACGAGCGCCGGGCCGAGTATCCCTCGGTGCCGTTTTTCCAGGAGCGCGGTTTTCGCGTCCTGCCCGCCAGCTGGCGCAACCGGGAGGCAGCGCTGGCCCTGCTGGAATTCGCGCAGAAGCAGAACCGGGGCCGGGTGGTCGGGCACCTGTGCACGACGTGGGCGGGCGGCGACCAGATTGCGCGCGGGCTGCTGGGCGAAACGGCGACCGAGAACGAGCAGGTGGGCGAGATCGTGGGAACGCTGCGGGCTTGTCTGGACCGATTACGCCCCGGGGCGAAGGGGGCAAGGCCCTGAGAATTGCCGCCTGGCGTGAACACCTCGTTGCATCATCCCATGCCTACTGCAACTGACAGCGCCACATCGGCCTCTGCGTGGTGGGGCGCTCGCCGCCGCCGCTACAACGTCGGGCTGGTCGTGGCCGGGGTTCTGGCGTTCGCAGCTTACGTGGCCGTTGGTTCGACCATGCTGCCGCCCGACGCGGATTTCGAGGTCACCGTCTTCACGACACTCTTTCAGGCAGGCGGCTACGGGCTTCTGATGGGCGTGGCGAACATCTGTTACTGTCTCGGGCCCTTGTCAGAACGGCTGGTTCGGCCTCGCAACGTCGAGCAATACCGCCGCACTTGTTTTGGCATTGGTTTCTGGTTCTCAGTGCTGCTGCCGTTCAGCATTCCAGCAACTCTGGCGGCGCTGGCGATTCTGAATCCGACCTACTGGCGACACTCGCCATGATTGAGCGGTGGCCCAAATCATCAAAGGAGTGGTGAGGCGCAAGGCGCGCGCGGAGGGCAGGCTGGTTACCCGCGGCCGGCCCCGCTTGGCCAAACCTCCTGCCCGGCCCGAGCCGATGGGGTTTACTCCCGCTTGACCGTGCGTTTCAGAGGGCAGGGTGTCTGGCCGGCGTCACCCGCCCCGCCAGGCGGGCACGGTCACCGCTCAGGTAGGCCGTTGCTTGCTGTCGTGTTGTGCCCGGGCGGTCTGTGCCGCCAGCCGCCTGCGGTCGCGCCAGGCCCAATACCAGGCGACACCCGCGCTCAGCTCGTACAGCAGGTGCAACGGCACAGCCATCAGAAACAGGGTGAAGGGATCACCCGTAGGGGTTAGAAATGCGCAGATGACCAGCTCAATGACGATCCAGTAAGGCCGGAAGCCGCTGAGTTTGCCGGCATCCAGGAGGCCGATCTTGACCAGCGCCAGGATGACGATGGGCAGCTCGAAGCTCACGCCCATGACCAGCATGAAGAGGCATACAAAACTGATGTAGTCCTCGGCGCGCCATTCATCCGCGGCAAAGCCCAACCAGGTGGAAAATTGCACGGTGGCGACGAAGGCGACCCTCAGCATGATGAAATAACAGACTGCCATGCCGAGCAGGAACAGGAACGCCCCCACGCCGATGGAGCGCAGGACGAACTCCTTTTCTTTTACCTTCAGCGCGGGCAGAACGAACTGGCCGATGAAGTAAAGCATGAACGGCAGGGCCAGCACCAACCCGCCGTAGAGCGCCAGTTTGATGGCCACCATGAAGGCGCTGATGGGGCTGTAGTTCTTCAGCAGGACAAACAGGTCCGGGTTGGGGTCGTAGGGCGGCGTTTCCGGTTGGAGTCCCAGCACCAGCTCGCCGTTGACCTGCCGGGGCACGATGCTGAAGGCATGGGCGTTGGTGGCGCCGGGGGGGAGGAACGGCATCAGATTCGTGCGCGCAAAGCGGGCCACCACATTCGTGCCCCAGTGAATGGTGACCATCGTGCCCGGTTGGGGGGCTTGCTGGCGCGTGGCCACGCGCAGGGGGTAGGTCAGAAAGCGGACCAGGTAATTGCCGCCAATCAGGCACACCAGCATTGCCACCGCCAGCGAGGCGACGACCTTGATGAGTGTCCAGCGCAGGTCCTCGAGGTGCTCGAGAAACGGCTTCACCGGGCCGCCCTCGCCCTCGAGTTCCTCTGGCTCATGCAGCGCGCCCTCGGGCTGGTCTGCCATTACGCCTCAGCAGGACAAGGGCTGATTTAGCCCTGGGAGGTGGGGGGGTGAGATTGGGAGCTGGCCTGGTCCGGAGGCGGGTAGGTGGTGCTGGAACGCGGCGCCGGCGGGGGCGGCTCCTCGGTTGCGCGCTCCAGTTCGTCCTGCACCTCGCGGGAGGCCTTCTTGAATTCCTGAATACCCTTGCCCAAACCACGGGCCAGTTCCGGCAGCTTTTTGGCCCCGAACAGCAACAGTACCACCGCCAGGATGGCCACAATCTCTGGCCAACCCAAAAAAGCCAACATACACGTGTTCATAAATTGCGTCTCTCCGGCCGTGACAACCGCGACTGCTGCAAGGCGGTCCTGCGGCCCACAACACCGCTCCAACACCGGCTTTACGGACCGGTTCACTCCGTCACCAGAGTGCTGCCCGTAACACTAAGCCCGGCCGGGTTGCGGGTAAAGCCCCAAAAGCCTACCGCGTCGCCAGCAGAAGCACGGCGATCCACCGCCGGCGATAGTGACGCCCTTCGCCCCCGCTGACTTCGCCTCCATGCGTGGCCTCCGGTTGAGCGGCCTACTCCTTGGCCAACAGGCAGATACTGCGGTTCGGTAGATGCCGGCTGCGTTTGGCCGACCCACTTGTTGCCTCTTCAGCAGATGCCCTTGGGCGGTTCGGGATGGCTTCCGGTGGCCATCGCCGGACCGTGCTGTTTCACGTTGACGCTGGCGGTTTGCGCCCGCTAGATTCCGGGCCGTAATTGCCCAGGGCGCATGAAGCGTCCGCGGCGAGGATTTCCCATGCCAGAAGGATACTGTGTCAAATGCAAGGCCAAGAAGCCGATCGCGGACGGCGTTGAGGAAACGATGAAAAACGGCCGCAAGGCGATCAAGGGGAAGTGCCCTACTTGTGGCACGGTCATGTTCAAGATTCTGGGGCGCCCCGCCCAGCCGTCCACGCCTTTGGCTCCCGCTGCCCCTTCCGCCCCCTCCACACCCCCGGCATCCGCTGCCTGAACCATGGCCCAAGAACTCGCCTATGTGATCATCACCCCGTATTCGCTGCACAAGTCGCGAACGGGGGGGATTTTGAGCCGGTTGGTCGCTCGGACCGGGCTGGATCTCGTGGGCGCCCGGATGTTCGCGCCCAGCGCTGAGTTGGTCCGCCAATACGCCGAGGCGTCGGTGTCGCCGGATGATCCGCAGGACGCCCAAATCCAGGAGCTGATCCGCGATTACATCCTCAAGAACCTTTCCCCCGACCCCAAGACCGGGTTGCGACGGCGGGTGATGGTGTTGCTTTTTCGGGGCGAGGACGCGGTCCGGCGCACCCGCGCGGTGGTGGGGCATCTGAGCCGCGACCGCCGGACCGGGGAGACGATTCGAGACACCTACGGCGACCTGATCTACGACGAGAGCGGCCAAATCCGCTACTTCGAGCCGGCGGTTCTGGCCGCGCCCACACCGGCGGAGGCCCGGGCCAAGCTCCAACTCTGGACGCGCTATTCGGACACCGACGGCGGGTTGCTGGAGAACGTGATCCAGTACCGGCCGGGCGAAAAGGCCGAGCGGACGCTGGTCTTGATCAAGCCGGACAACTTTCGCTTCCCCACCGGCCGGCCGGGCAACGTGATTGACTTTTTCTCCCGCACCGGCCTCTACATCGTGGGGATCAAGCTGCACCGGATGAGCGTGGCCGAGGCGATGGAGTTTTACGGACCGGTGCGCGAGGTCTTGCGGACCAAGCTCAAGGGCCTGGTGGGCGCCCGCGCCCGGGCCGCGCTGGAGAAAGAATTCGGCTTCCCGCTCGGGCCGGAGGAGGAACGGGCGTTGGGTGAAGCCCTGGGCCGGGCTTACGGCGACAATCAGTTCGAGAATATCGTCCGGTTCATGTCCGGCCGCGCCCCTTCCGAGTGCCCGCCTGAAGAGCGCCACAAACCCGGCACGGAAAAGTGCATTGCCCTCATCTACGAAGGCGTGGACGCCATCGCCAAAATCCGCGAAGTCCTCGGCCCCACCGACCCGTCCAAAGCCCCGCCCGGCTCGATCCGCCGCGAGTTCGGCCAGAACGTGATGGTCAACGCCGCCCATGCCAGCGATTCGCCGGAAAACGTCCAGCGCGAGATGAACATCATCCGCATCACCGAAAACACCTTCCGCCAGGCGGTCGAGGAATGCTACGGACCGGTGAATTGACGGTGCCGGCGGTGGGCAGTGGCCCCACCCGGGCCGGTTCAGCCCTGGCGGTGCCGAAGCCTGAGGCCGACAACCTCCCGATCCTTTGACTCTTATGCACAAAAGCCCGGTTGGTTCCTCCCTGAGCCGCCGCTCGTTTCTGCGGCGCAGCATGGCCACGCTGGCCACGGTATCCGTTGTCCCCGGCTATGTGCTGGGGTTACGCGGCCAAACCCCGCCCAGCCGGAAGCTCAACCTGGCCATCCTGGGCGTGGGCAGCCGTGGCCGAGCGATCGCCGACATGTTCCGGGGGCAGAACATCGTGGCCTTTTGCGATGCCGACGAGCGGCAGGCGGAGCGTGCCCGCCAAGCCTACGGACCGTCGCCCTTTTACCAGGACTACCGCCGGCTGCTCGACCGCCACGCCAGCGCGCTGGACGGGGTGGTGGTCGCGTCAGCCGACAACTCGCACGCCATGCTGGTGACGGCGGCCCTGGAGTTGGGCAAGCACGTCTATTGCGAGAAACCGCTCACCCGCACCATCGGCGAGGCGCGCGCCCTCCGTGCCCTGGCCGACCGCAAGAAAGTCATCACCCAGTTGGGCAACCAGGGGCATTCCTCGGACCGCATCCGCGATGTGTGCGAGTGGGTCTGGGACGGCGCGATCGGTCGCGTCCACACCGTCCACGCCTTTTGCCGCAGTAACTACAGCCGCATCGGCGACCTGGCGCGCCTGGCCGAGCGCCCCCCTGTGCCCTCGGAGTTGAGTTGGGACCTCTGGCTGGCCGGCGCGGCGTTTCAGCCCTTTCACCCGATGTATCTCAACGGCCAATGGCGCGGATGGTCAGCCTTCGGCTGCGGAGTGATTGGCGACTGGGTCTGTCACGTGGTGGACCCGGCGTTCTGGGCGTTGGACCTGGGCGCGCCCGTCACCGTGCAGGCCGAGCCGCGCGACTTTGATCCGGCCCGTCACGCCGCGACCTTTCCGCCGGGCACCAAGGTGACCTACCAATTCCCCGCCAAGGCAAACCGCGGCCCCGTAACCTTGATCTGGTACGACGGCGTGGAGCGCCCGCCGCGTCCGGCCGAGCTGCCCGCCGATGAATCCCTGCCCCCGACCGGCGCGGTGCTGGTGGGAGACAAAGGGGCCATTGTCCACGGCTCGCACGGCGCCGCCAACGCCCGCATCTTCCCGGATGAACGCATGGCCGCTTACACCAAACCCGCCCCCAAGCTGCCACGCGTCAAAGGCTCACACGCTGATGACTGGTTCGAAGCCATTCGCCAGGGCCGGCCGGCCGGCTCGAACTTCACTTACGGCGCGGCTCTGACCGAGATCGCCCTACTGGGCGTCATTGCCCTGCGCTTCCCCGGCCAACGGCTGGAGTGGGACGCCGCTCGAATGCGCTTCTCCAATAACCCGGCAGCCAACGCCTTCGTCAATCCCAAGCCGCGGCGGCTGGGGCAGGGACTGTGAGCCGCGGCGCGGTCGCGCCGTGGCTGCCGCGGCTCGGTCAGGGGCGCCCACCCAGGGCACCGGCGGCCTGACGCCCGCACGAGCGGCTGAATTTTTCGTGCGCCACATGAGATGGCAGCTACGATGCCCGGGATGCCAGACGCTTACGAACAACTGTTGGATGCAGCCATTCGCCACGTCGAAGAATTGCGAGCGCAGGGCGTCCGATTTGTTGCCGTGTCGCCCGACACGCTGGAGGCCCTGAGACGGCCCGTGCCTGTCAGACCCGCTCAGCCATCGGGGCCGCCGGCCGCCAAGCCACAGCAGCTGACCGTCGCGCCGCCCCGGCCGCCGGTGGCCGTGTCCGCGTCGGCCGGCAGCCCGTTGGACCTGTCGCTCGGCCTGCCCGCCGAGACGCCGGCCGCCCAATCCCCGTCCCTCAGCCCGGAAGCTCGGGCGGCAGCTTTTGCAGACCTGCGGGGGCGCGTGTTGGCCTGCACCAAGTGCCCGCACCTGGCGGCGGCACGGCGGAACGTCGTCTTCGGCGTCGGTTCTCCCAGCGCGGAATAGATGTTCGTGGGCGAGGCGCCGGGGGCAGACGAAGACGCGCAGGGCGAGCCGTTTGTGGGGCGGGCGGGCGAGCTGCTCACCAAGATCATTCAGACCATGGGCTTCCGACGCGAGGAGGTGTACATCGCCAACATCCTCAAATGCCGACCGGACACCCCCGGGCAAACAGCCGGCAACCGCAAGCCGACCGCCGACGAGATGCGAACCTGCGTGCCGTACCTGATCGAACAAATTGACCTGATCCGGCCGCGCGTGCTGGTCGCGCTGGGCGCCACGGCGGTCGAGGGGTTGCTCGGGCGGGCGGTGAGCATCACCAAGCTGCGGGGCCAATGGCAGAGCTGGCGCGGCATCCCGCTCATGCCCACCTACCATCCGGCCTACCTGCTCCGCAACCAGGCCCTGAGCGAAAAACGCAAGGTCTGGGAGGACATGCTGGCTGTGTTGGAACGACTCGGCCGCCCCATCAGCCCCCGGCAGCGGGGTTACTTCCTCAGTCGTTGATCGTGCCAGCGGGCGCGCGCGGTGGTGGGGCGACAACGCATCCGCCCACCGCGGTCGGCTGATGCGACGGACGCTGTGCCGGCCCTGTGGTCGCCGGCCCGGCTCCGGCGCCGCCGACCCGTTGCCCCTTTTGCCTTTTCTTTGCGCTCCGCGCGCCTACCCTCACCGCGTTCAAACATGGGCCTGAAGGTATTCAACACATTGAACCGGCAGGTGGAGCCGTTTGTGCCGCTGGACCCGGCCGGTCGGCACGTGGGTCTCTACTGCTGCGGGCCGACCGTTTATGACTTCGCGCACATCGGCAACTGGCGGACTTTCGTTTTTGCCGATCTGGTGCGCCGCTACCTCGAGTTCCGCGGCTACGCGGTGTGCCACGTGATGAACGTGACGGACGTGGAGGACAAGATCATCCGGCGCGTGCGCGAGACCGGCCAGTCGTTGCGCGATTACACCGGCCGGTTCGAGGCGGCGTTTTTCGAGGACCTGGCCGCCCTGCAGTGCCGCCGGCCGCATCACACCCCTCATGCCACGGAACACATCGGCGAAATCATCGCGCTGATCGAGCAATTGATGCAGCGAGGTCTGGCCTACAAGGCGGCGGACGGCTCGGTGTATTTCAGCATCGAGAACTACCGGCGCAGCGGCCGCGCCTATGGCCGGCTGGCCAGGTTGAACTTCGACCAGATGCGCCCGGGTCAGCGGGTGAGCAGCGACGAATACGCCAAGGAAGCCGTGGCGGATTTCGCCCTCTGGAAGGCGCGCACCCCGGAGGACGGGCCGGTTTATTGGCCCAGCCCGTGGGGCGAAGGGCGGCCCGGCTGGCACATCGAGTGTTCGGCCATGAGCATGAAGGTGCTCGGGCCGAGTTTCGACATGCACCTGGGGGGCGAGGACCTGGTGTTCCCGCATCACGAAGACGAGATTGCCCAGAGCGAAGGCGCCACCGGCCAGCCGTTCGTCAAATTCTGGCTGCACGGCGCCCATCTGCTGGTGGAAGGCCGCAAGATGAGCAAGTCCCTGGGCAACTTTTTCACGCTCCGTGACCTGATGGCCCGGGGCTTCACCGGGCGCGAGGTGCGCTACGCGCTGCTTCAGGCGCACTACCGCGAGACGTTCAACTTCACCATCGAGGGGCTTCAAGCCGCGCGCGCCGCCCTGGGCAGAATTGACGAATGCCTGGACAAGCTGCGAGAGCGGGCGGCCCACTCGATGCCCCAACCGGCCCGGCCGGCCCCCGCCACCGCTCCCGGCGAAAAGCCGTCGCCGGCCAGCGACCTGGAGCGGGCGTTCGCCGACGCGCTGGACGACGATTTGAACATCTCGGCCGCTTGGGCCGCCGTGTTCGACTGGGTCAGAGACACCAATCGCCGGTTGGCCGACCCCGCCATGGCCGCGCCGCAGGCCGCCGATGCGCTGGCGGCCTGGCAGCGGGTGGACGCCGTCCTGGGCGTCGGCGCGCCGCGCGAGACAGAAGCGCCGCCGGAGGTGCTGGAGCTGCTGGCAGCCCGTCAAGCGGCACGGCAGGCGCGTGATTTCCAGCGCGCCGACGCCCTGCGGCAGCAGTTGCAGGCTCGGGGCTGGCTCATCGAAGACACGCCCAAAGGACCGCGGCTCAAGCGCGCCTGAACGCTGCGCCACCGGCGGTGGCCGTCGCGGTAACCGGACAAACCATCAACTCGCACGCATCGGCATGAAAGGCCTGTTTCTGACGTTTGAAGGCACGGAGGGCTGCGGCAAAACGACGCAAGCCCGCCTGTTGGTGGAACGCTTGCGTGACTGGGGTTACCCGGTCCGACTGCTGCGCGAGCCGGGCGGCACGCCCATTGGCGAGGAAATCCGCCACACCCTCCAACACAGCAAGGACAACGACGCCATGACCTGGGAGACCGAGCTGCTGCTCATGAACGCCAGCCGGGCGCAGCTCGTCCGTGAAATCATCCGCCCCGCCCTCGCCGCGGGCGAGATCGTCGTGTGCGACCGTTTTTACGATTCCACGCTGGCTTATCAGGGCTACGGCCGCGGGCTTGACCTGGACATGGTGTGGCGAGTCGTTAAAGTGGCGGTGGGGAACACGCAGCCGGATATGACGTTGCTGCTGCAGGTGTCGCCCGAGGTGAGCGCCGCGCGTCTGCGCTCCAGGCAGGCAACGCTGCCGTTTGTGCGCGACCGCATGGAGGCCCAGGACCGAAGCTTTTTCGAGCGGGTGGCGGCGGGCTACGCGGCCCTGGCCGCCGCCCAGCCCCACCGGATCAAGCTGGTGGACGCCAACGGCTCGATGGAGCAGGTCCGTGCCGCCATCTGGCAACTGGTCGCCCCGCTGGTGGCCCTGCAGCCACGCGCCGGTGGCTGAGTTATCAACCGGCCCCGGCTTGCCGCCGCGCCGCCCGCAGGTATGTTGGCGGCAGGCCAACCACGAGCACGGCCATGATCCAGGAAACCATCGCCAAGATTGAGGCGCGCATTGCCGGCGCCGAGCCGCTGACCGAGGCCCAGAGACAGGAACTGCTGGACCTGTTGAAGGCGCTGCGGAAGGAAATCGCTCCCCTGACGCAAACCCACCACGAGCAGGCCCAAAGTATCGCCGGTTTTGCCCAGGTCTCGGCTCACGAGGCCACGCGCGCGCGGCCAGACCCCCGGCTGGTGAAGCTGTCGCTGGAGGGACTGGCCGGGTCGGTCCGTGACTTCGAGCACTCGCACCCGGAGCTGGTGCGGGTGGTCAACGCCATCAGCCAAACGTTGGCCAATCTGGGCATCTGACCGGCGGGTTCACCCGCCGGCCTGTGGCCCGTCGGCCGGCTCAAGCCGCGCGATGGCGGCCAGGATTTCATCAGCGATCTCCTGGTAAATCGCCTTCAGCCGCTCCTTGGACGCGGTGTGCGCCTCCGCACACTGCCGGTCAAATCGCAGGGGCAGTCCGTAGCGGACGGCCACGGGCCGCGGCCGCGGCAGCCGGCGGTGCCGGCCGTAGGCCTCGTAGGTGCCAAAGACGCGCACCGGCACCACCGGCGCGCCGGACCTGACCACCATCAAGCCGATGCCCGAGCGCGCGGCCTGGAGGTGCCCGTCGTGGGTGCGCGTGCCTTCGGGAAACAGGATGACGGCACGCCCGCGTTGCACTTGCTCCAGCACCGTGCGCAACCCCGCTGCGCTCCCGCCGTCGCGGTCCAGTGGCACGACATACACGCGCCGCAACAGCCAGCCCAGCAGCGGAAAGCGAAAGAGGCTCTTGCGCGCCAGGAAGCTGACCGGGCGCGGCAGCGCGGCTGCGACCAGGGGCGGGTCCAGATAACTGGCGTGGTTGCAGGCCAGAATCAGGCCGCCGGTGGTCGGGACATGCTCCGGATGCCACACCCGCCAGCGGAAGTAGCACGCAAACAGCGCCCGGAACAGCATTCGGCCGGTCGCATATATCCAGTTCATCCGCTCCACGGCTCACCCCGGTCTGGCGCCGCGGCCCGCCAACCGCCGGCGGATTTCCTCCAGGATCAAGGCGCTGGTTTGCTGAGCGGTCAGGTTGGAGTTGTTGATCACCCGCGCCCCCAGCGGGACCATGAGCGGGGCCACGGCGCGCTGGCTGTCGCGTTGGTCGCGCGCCGCCAGGTTCTCCTGCACGCCCTCGGCCGCCCGCCGTTTGGCCCGCTCCTCCAGACGCGCGTCCAGAAAAAACTTGAACTCGGTCTCCGGAAACACGTTTGTGCCAATGTCACGGCCTTCCATGACCAGGTTGCCAAACTTCACGCACTCGCGTTGCCGCCGCTTCATCCACTGCCGCACCTTGGGCACGGCAGCCACGTGTGGCACCGCCGCGCTGGTTTCGGCGGTGCGGATTTCCTTCTCCGGATAATAGCCGTTGACCAGCAGGCGCACCTGACCCTGGACGCACGCCAGCGCCGTCTTCCACCGCCGGCAGGTCGCCGCGACCGCGGCGGCGTCGTGCACGTTGATGTGGTGCTTCAGGCAATACCACGCCAGCGTCCGGTACATGGCCCCGGTATCCACATACACGAAGCCCAGGGCTTGAGCCACCAGTTTGGCGTTGGTGCTCTTGCCGCTGGCACTCGTGCCGTCTATGGCAATGACGATGTTTTTCAAAGTCGTTGGCACGTCAGACCGCCGGACCGTGACCGCGTCAAGCCGTGCGCGGCTGGGCCACTTGCCGGCTCAACGATTCGCCGCTCAGCCCGCAAACAACTCGTCCTCACGCAGCCGGCCGCCGGTTTGCGCATTCAGAATGGTCACGCCCGTTCCCGCCGGCGGCGGCGCGGCCAGTTTCTGGAAAAAACTGGGGAACGTCTTCCTCACGCAGGCCGGATTGTGCAGCCGGATTCCCGGCACGTTCAATCCCAGAATCGCCAGGCACATGGCCAGGCGATGGTCATTGTAGGTCTGCAGCGTCGCCCCGTGCAACCGGCCCGGATACACCGTCAGCGTGTCGCCCGCCTCCACCACCCGGGCGCCGCACCGGGTCAACTCGGTGCGAATCGCCGCCACCCGCTCGCATTCTTGCAGCCGCAGCCGCCCCAGCTCCGTGAACACCACCCCCTCATCGGCCGCCCGTCCCGGACAAGCCGCCGCATCAGCCGCCAGCGCAATCGCGGTGAGGATGCTGTCGCCGAGCTGATCCCGTCGCGAGACCGTCCGCGGCAAGGGCAGGAAGTCCGGAAACGCGGCGTCCACCTGCCAGCCGGAGGTTGGCCAATGACGCACTTGGACCGGTGACGCCTCCCGCCACCAGCCCGGGACGGGCGCCTTGTTCGTTGGCGCGCCCGGGGCGGACAGCAGCCAGCCGGCGGCCCAGAAATAGCTCCCGCTGGAGGCGTCTGGCTCGATTTGGAAACAGCCGCCCCTGTGCGGAAACACTTCCAACAAGCGGCGCGTCATGGTCACATACGGCGCGGTCTCCGCGTCCTGGCCGACCACTTCCACCTGCCACCCTCCGGTCCGCGCGCACAGCAACAGGGCCGACGCAAATTGCGAGCTTTCCTGGATGTTGACGGTGCATCGCCTGGGAGCGGCGGCTGCGGCGGTTCCCATGCCGTGAATCACTGCCGGCAACCGGTCACTGGAGGATTCGACCCGGCAACCCAATTGCCGCAGCGCCGCCAACAACGCCGCCTGGGGGCGCTCGTGCATGCGCGGCGAACCGGCCAACCGATACACCCCGTTGCCCAAACACGCCAGCGCCGCCAGGAAGCGCGCCGCCGTGCCCGCGTTGCCCACGAACAGGTCCAGCGGCGACGCCCGCGTGCCGCCATGCGGAATGCGCCCGCCCAGACCGCGCACTGTGATGCGCCGGTTGCACGGCTCGTCCGGCTCGGGCGTCACCGCGATCGCAAAGCCCAGTTTCCGCAGCGCCTCGATCATCACCTGCGTGTCCTCGCTCCAGAGCGCGCCTTCCAGAGTCACATCGCCGGCGGCCAGGGCCGCCAGCACCAGGGCGCGGTTGGTGATGCTTTTCGAGCCGGGGACGGTCACTTCGGCTCGCACCGGCCGCGTGGGCGGCACAATCTCAATCAGCTCCGGCAAGGGCATGGCGGCAGGCCGTGTCGGCTAGTGTGCGTCCGGCAATGCCCAACGGGCGACCCAGTGGTCGCGACGACTCTTGGCCGTGCGGAAAAAGGCCGCCAGCGCCTCTGCGTCGCCAGCCCGCAACAGCTTTTGCACGCGGTCGAGCCGGCGGCGGAACTGGCTTAGGGCCGCGCCGACAAACACCCGGTTGGCCAGGGCAATGTCCCGCCACATCTCGGGTGAGCCGGACGCGATGCGCGTGGTGTCGCGAAAGCCGTTGGCGCAGACGGCGGCTTGCAGCGGCGAGCGACGGGCGTCCAGCACGCACGTGACCAGGGTTGCCGCCAGCAGGTGCGGCAGATGACTGGACCGGCTCACCAACCGGTCATGCTGGGCGGGGGACAGCCGCAGGACACGCCCGCCCACGCCGCGCCACAACGCCTCCACGCATCGCCGCGCCGCCGGATGCGTGCGGCGCGTCGGCGTCACGATGCAGATGGCGCGCTCGAACAAGTCGGCCCGGGCGGCGGCCACGCCCGTCTTTTCGCCGCCGGCCATCGGGTGGCTGCCCACAAAATGCGCGCCGGCGGACGCCACCAAGCGTTCCAACTGGCGCACCACGCCCGCTTTGGTGCTGCCCACGTCGGTCACGATGGCGCCGCGCTTCAGCGCTGGAAGCATCCGCTCGACCAGCGGGCGCATCTGGCCCAAGGGCGTGCAAAGGACCACCAAGTCGGCGCCGCTCACAGCGCTGGCCAGGTCCAGCGTCGCCCGGTCCACCGCGCCGCGTCCGCGGGACTCGGCCACGCTAGCCTCCCGGCGCACGTAGCCCTCCACCCGCCGGGCCAAGTGGCGCTGCTTGATGGCCAAGCCCAGCGAGCCGCCCAACAGGCCCACGCCCACCAGCGTGATCTTGTTCCACCGCACGACTGCAGGATAGCGTCCGCGTCGGTGTTTGAAAGTGTGAAACCACCGGCCGGGCAAGCGCCAAGCTCCCGGCGGCTCAGGTCGGGTAGTCCAGGGCCTCGCGCGTCATGACCTGCGTCAGCGCGGCAGCGGCGCGGTCTTTGGCCAGCCGGCAGCCGGTCAGGCAGCCGTCCAGTTTGACCCGCCAGCGGGCAAACTGTTCCAGGCCGTCGAAGCGCACGCACGGACCGGCCTTGGGCGGGTGACTTGCGCCGGACTCGGTTACCTGGCCCAGCGCCCTGGCCGGGCCGGCCATACCGGGGATCAGCCCTTCCAGCACGTCCAGTTCCTCGGCGCCGTAACAGGCCTGCCGGCTGGCTTCATCCCACGCGGGGTGGCGGTTGTAGCCATGCACCAGCTCGGCGCAGATGCGCCCCACCTCGCCCGCGGCCCGGGCGGCTTGGACGTGGCACAGGTCAGTCAGGAACGCCACCGTGCCGGGCAGGCCCTCGGCCAACGCCGGTTGCGTTGCCCCCTTGGTCTCCAGCTCGATGACGTCCAGAATGAACTGCCGCGCCCCCAGCAGCCAGCAAAGGGCGTCGGCCAGCGGGAAGGTCACACCCTGACGGCTCTTGTGGTAGAGGCGCGCGCCGGTGGCATCCTGCGCCTGCTGGACATGGCGCAGCGTCCAAGACCATAGGCCCATGGCCGTGGCCAGGGTGCACGCGCCCGTGCCCGGGCGCTCGGCGGCAATCCGCCGCATTTCGCCCACCCACTGCTGAAACTGGGCCAGGAACAACTCGTTGGTCATGGTGATGGACAGTTGCAGCCGTTGCACGGCCTCCGGCCCCTCGTAGGTGGCCTCAAGCTGCGCGTCCATCCACTTCTGTCCCAGAAAGCCGGGGCAATCCTCCGTGACGCCGTAGCCGCCCATGAGGCTGACGGCCTCGCGCATCATGTTGGCGCCGTAGCCGGTGTTCCAGAGCTTGCAGGCCGGGCAGAAGACATTGGCCAAGGCGTCCAACGTCACAAACCGGACCAGCGGGTCGGCTTCCAGGGCTTCTTGGGGGAGGCGGTCGCCCTCGCCAGCCGGCCGGGCGGTCTGTTGAATCAGCTCGACCGCTTGCTGCTGTTTGCGCGCCAGCTCCTTGAAGGCCGCGCGCCCGGTCAGCCCTTTCTCGGCCAGCAGCCGGTCTTTCAGTTTTTCCAACGGGTCCAGCTCGTCGAACAGCCGCGCGGCGGCAAACCCCAGCGAGGCGCTGGCTTCGCCGGCGGCCCACACGTCCACCAGCCGGTGGAGGACGTCTTCCTTCTGTTGCAGGCCCAGCTCGTAACGCGGCGTGCCGGGCGCCCCCTCCCCGCCGCGGAAGCGGCGTCGCGCGTAAAGGATCACCGGCTCAATGGCCGACAACAGCTTGGCGGCCGTCATGAGCGCCACCGTCACGCGCGTGCGGCGGAACACGGCCTCGATGATCTCGCCGTGGCTGTAATTGGGCACGATAACCCCGTCGCGCACGGTGTAGCCGCCCACGATGCGGCTGGCGGGCACGGTGAGGTTGAAAACCGGGTCGTTGGTGGCCGAGAGCTGGTGGACCAGCTTCTTGGTGGGCGTGCCGCGGTCGAATGTCCCCGGATCGGTCGCCTCCAGAATCACCATGCAACTGCCCTTGATGCGCGGGTCGTCGGAGTCCACCGCCGCCGTCACCACGTCGGCGTAGGCCATGTTGGTGATGAAGCGGCCGCGCTTTTCCACGTGCAGGAGCGGCTCGCCGTTTTCCGGCCACTGGGCCACGCGGACCTTGCCGGCCAACATCGAGGTCTCCACGCCCACGAAGGGCAACGGCTCGGTCAGGGCAAAGGCAAACCGCCACGGGCGGCGGTCTTCGCCGGGTTTGGGCGGCACGGCGCGGCTCATGTAATAGGCCCGTTGCTCCGGCGTCCCGCGCTCGTGGATGGGCGAAAGGCCCAGGTTGCCCGCCAGACTGGCGGTTGCCGCCCCGGCGTCCACCCACGCCAGCTCGAAGGCCATCAGCGCCAGGGCCAGGTTCTTTGGGCCTTCGATGTAACCGCCTTCCTCCGGCTCCATGAACGCGGCGGTGATCCCGGACTCGTCGTAGTGCTTGAGCAACTCCTCCTTGGCCGGTGTCCATTCATGCGTGCTGCGCGCCCCGGCCGCGACGGCCCGCGCCACCGGCCCCCGCGCCACGGCCCGGGTGGCTTGGACCAGCATTTGCAGGTCGTAACGGTCCGCAAAACGCCACATGATCTGCCGGATGTCGTCCCCGGGAAGCGTGTGAAGCGTCGTTCTGGTTTGGTCGCTTGTGCTGCTAGCCATATCGGAATTGTGCGCTGTCCATTTGGCGGGGGTGCTGTTCGCCGGCCCGGCTGCGCCGCCCGCCTGCCACGTGGCCGGACGGCGTGTGATTACCCGAGCGCTGTCCGAAACACAAGTCTGCCCGCAGACCTGCGCGCGGGCGTGTCGGGATGGAACAAGCCCCTGCCGGTGTAACCCGCCTGTGGCTTGCGGCTTTGCCAACACGCCGTTTCCACCGGGGGCGCAACCCGGAAGGTTGTCGCTACCGCCGGCAAGCCGGAAGCTTGCGCCAGGTTACGTGGTGGTTCCGTCCGGATGCACGCGATGCGCCATCGGCCCGGGGAATCGGCTGGACAGCCTTTCAGGTTCGCACCCATCCTGCACGGGTATGGGCGGCAGTGACGCGGTTTGTGAACCCGGGATTCAGTACTTGCTGAGTTTGCCTCCGCGCATGGCGGAGGCCTTTGCAACGCTGGAGGGTCGGCAGCCGCCGCGCTGGCTGGCGTTTGCCGATCCGGAGGACGCCCCGTTAGGCTCGGGCGGCGCCACGGCTCACCTGTTGGACGCCGCCTGGCGGGCCACAGCGCCGGACCGCAGCTTTGCCGACTGGCTGAGAGCCGACGCGAAGCTGGTGCTTCACGCCGGTGGCCAGAGCCGCCGGCTGCCCGCCTATGCCAGCACGGGCAAGCTGCTGTTGCCCGTGCCGGTGTTTCGCTGGGCGCGCGGCCAGCGCCTGAACCAAACCCTGCTGGATGTGCAACTGCCCGCCTACGAACGGGTGTTGCGCCACGCCGCTCCCACGGCGCGCCTGCTGTTGACCAGCGGCGATGTGTTGCTGCGGTTCGGGCGGCACCTGCCCCCCTTTCCGGCGGCTGACGTCGTGGGGTTGGGCATGTGGCTGGCGCCGGAAAAGGCTCAGGACTTCGGCGTGTTTTTCACCCCCCGCAAGGACCCGAGCACGTTGGCGTTCTTTCTGCAAAAGCCCCCGGCCGACGAAATCCGCAGGCTGGCGCAGGACCATTTGTATCTGGTGGACACGGGCATGTGGCTGTTGAGCGAGCGCGCCGTGGCCCTGCTGATGGCGCGGTGCGGCTGGAACGCGCGAAGTGGCGCGTTCGCCGGCGGGCGTGCCGGTTATTACGATTTCTATGGCGAGTTCGGCCCGGCTCTGGGCGCTCGGGCGACACGTCGTGACCCGGATGTGCAAGGGTTGTCCTGTGCCGTTGTCCCGCTGCCCGAGGCCGAATTCTATCACTTCGGGACCACCGCCCAGATGATCGAGTCGGTCGTGGCGCTGCAAAACCTGCCGTTAAATGGCCAGCGGCTGGGCGCGATCGAGGACCTGCGTCATCCCGACCAGGTCCTCCAGAACGCGCACGTCGCCGCAGCACTGCATCGGCAGCAGAATCACACCCTTTGGATCGAGAACAGCGTCATCGGACCGGATTGGAAGCTGGCCCATGAACAGGTGCTCACCGGCGTGCCGGACAATACCTGGGACCTGCGGCTTGAATCCGGGGTGTGTCTGGATTTCGTGCCGGTGGGCGAGGCGGAGTTCTGCATCCGGCCCTACGGCTTTCGGGACACATTCTCGGGACGGTTCGGCGACGCGACCACTCGCTGGCTGGGCCGGCCGGCGGCCGAGTGGCTGGCCGCGCGCGGTCTGCAACCGGCGGACTGCGGCGTCAGCCCGGACCAGGACGTGCAGAACTGCCGGTTGTTTCCCGTGCTGCCCGCCGCGGCACTCGAGCCACGCTTCCTCGAGTGGCTGTTCGAGGCCCGGCCTGCGGCGCGACCGGACTGGGCCGAGCGCTGGCGGCGCCTGCCCCGGCTGTCGGCGCACGACATCCCGGCCCGCGTGAACCCGGCCCGCCTTTACGGCCAGCGCGCCGCCTTGTTGCGGCAGTGCCTGCTGCCGCTGATGCGCAACTTCAGGTGGAGCGTCTTTCACAGGCTGGACCTGGAGGCCGCGGCACAGACCTTCGCGGCCGGGAGCGACGAGTTGCCCGCGCTGGACTTCACCGGCGAAGACCATCCCCTGCACGTGGTTCACGACCGCATGTTCCGGGCAGCGGTGCTGCGGCGGCGGGGATGGACGGACTGGGAACGGCTGGAGCAGGAGGCCTTTGCCCACCTGCGGGCCACACTGGTGCGTGAGGCGGAGCTGGCGGCCGTTGACCCGCGCTGTTGCGTGCTGGAAGACCAAATCATTTGGGCGCGCAGTCCGGTGCGGCTGGACCTGGCCGGGGGCTGGACCGACACGCCCCCCTACTGCTTGGAGCACGGCGGCCGCGTGCTCAACCTGGCGGTGGACCTGAACGGCCAGCCGCCCATCCAGGTCTTCGCCAAGTTGGGCGCCCACCACGAGCTGGTGATTCGCTCGATTGACCAAGGGGTCGAGGAACGGGTGCGGACCTATGCCGAGTTGGACACGTTTGCGCAGCCCGGCAGCGCGTTTGGCCTGGCCAAGGCGGCACTGGCGCTGGCCGGCTTCTTGCCGCGTTTCCACGCCCGCGGCGGTTTCCCGACGCTCCGCGACCAGTTGCGCGATTTCGGCGGCGGCATCGAGGTCTCGTTGCTGGCCGCCGTGCCCAAGGGCAGCGGGCTGGGCACAAGCAGCATCCTGGCCGCCACCACGCTGGCGGCGCTCGGCCAGTTGTGCGGATTGGACTGGGACAACGACGTGCTGTTCAGACGCACGCTGGCGCTGGAACAGATGTTGACCACCGGTGGCGGCTGGCAGGACCAGGCGGGCGCCATCTACCGGGGCGTCAAACTCATCACCACCGCGCCCGGCTTGCGGCAGCAACCGCAGTTGCGCTGGCTGCCCCAACACCTCTTCGAAGACGCGCGCGCCCGGAACACCCTCCTGCTCTACTACACCGGCGTCACCCGCCTGGCCAAGAACATCCTGGCCGAAATCGTGCGCGGCATCTTCCTCAACTCCCCAACCCACCTGAGCCTCATCGATGAGATCGGCGACAATGCCCAAGTGGCGGCGGAGGCCATCCAGCGGTGCGATTACGCCGGCTTGGTGGCGGCCATCCGAAACAGTTGGCGACTGAACCAGGCGTTGGACGCGGGCACCAACCCGCCCGAGGTGCAACGCATCTTCGACTGCGCCGGCCAGGACCTGGCGGCAGCCAAGCTCCTGGGCGCGGGCGGCGGCGGTTACCTGCTGATGTTCGCCCAAGACGAGGCGGCCGCCGGTCGCATCCGGCATCGCCTCACTTCCAACCCTCCGAACCCCCGCGCCCGCTTCGTCAACTTCGCCCTGTCAGACACCGGCCTGCAGGTGACGCGGAGTTGACAGGCGTGGCGCGGCTGATGCGTTCGGGCCGGCGAGCGGGCACTTTGGTGGGGGGCTTGGTGGCCACGAAGACGTAGCGCGCGTGGGTCAGACCGTTGACGACCTCGTTGAAGTAGTATTTGAAGCCGCTGGAGAGGTTGACCCGCTTGGCCACAAGCCCGAATCCGGCCTGCTCAAAAAACTGCCGGTAGTCGTCCAACGTGTAACCGGGCTTGTCCGGTTCGACCGCCGCCGAGCTGTCCGCCGACCGGCGCGTCCGAAAGCGCAACAAGGGCCAGACCGGCTCGCGAATCGCCACGAACCGGCCGCCGGGCCGCAACACCCGGTGCGCCTCGCGCAGCACGGTGACGACGTTCAAAGCCTGGTGCAAGGCCGCCGAGCAAACCACGTAGTCGAAGTGGTTGGCCGGGAAATCCAGCCGGTGAAAATCGGCCGGCACGCGCGTGATCTTGCTCTCGCGCGCGTCCAGCAACTTGAAAACCCGCGGCGCCAGCTCCTTCAACAGGCGGGCCGAACAATCCGTCGCCACCACCTCCACCACCCGCGGCAGTTTGGACAACTCAGCGCTGAACCAGCAACCGCCGGCGCCGATTTCCAGAAGGCGCCCGTAGAACTCCAATCCGCACTTGCGGGTCAGAAATGGAATGAACCGCGGCAGCTCTTCGCGCACCTGGCGTTCCCAGCAGGCCCGCGCCGGCCCGCTCTGCTGGAGCAACGCTTCCAGGTTCTGCCCCCCGGCGCAGAACAGCCGGCCGCACCGCACCGGGCGGGGCTGCTTGTCAATGTATCTGGATTCGCTGCCGCTCACCTTTCGGGCCGCACCTTATACGGCAATCGGCACTGGCGCAACGGGGCAATCCGAGACATTCCGACGGCCCGACAGCCCGGCCACGGGGCATGCGGCTGCGCCTGCGGGTGCTGAGGGGAGACTGCGGCTTCCTAACGGTTTGGGAAGCCGCCCGCGCCGGGGCAGCCAATCTGGAACTTGCCCCGGCAAGTGGTGGCGCACCGGGGGCCGATGCGACCGGCACGCCGCGCCTGCGGTCAGGCCTTGGTGGCTTTGGCCTGCAACGCCCCTTGGGCCAGCTTGACCAGCTCGCCAAATGCTGCCCCATCCTGCGCTGCCAGGTCGGCGAGAATCTTCCGGTCAAGCTCGCACTTGGCGGCCCGCAGTCCTTCCATGAACCGGCTGTAAGTCAAGCCGGCTGCCCGGGCGGCGGCGTTGATGCGAATCTGCCACAGATTGCGGAAGTTCCGTTTCTTTGTTCGCCGGTCGCGGTAGGCATACTGACGCGCATGGTCCACGGCGTCGGAGGCATACCGGTAGAGCTTGGACCGACGCATGCGATAACCCTTCGCAGCGCGGATCATCCGCTTGCGACGTTTGCGGGAAGCAGGAGCGTTGGTAACACGCATAACAGGAGTGGCAAAAGACCGGACGGCGCAGCTTCAGGTTAGCCGCGATGGCTGTAAGGCAGGCTTTCCAGCACGCGGCGGACATCCGTGGCATCCAGGCCGGCGGCGGCCCGCAGCCGGCGGCGGCGTTTCGGATTCTTGGTTTGCAACAGGTGCCGTCGCCCCGCGCGATGACGCAGGACCTTGCCCGTGGCCGTGATCTTGAACCGCTTGGCCACAGACTTCTTCGTTTTGATGCCTCTCGGACGTCGCATAACTCGTGATCGTTAGCTGCAAAGGCCGGCCAATCTAGACAGGTCACCGCCCGCCCGCAAGCCAGAACTTGGTTTTGCAATGCTCGCCGGCACTTGCGGCAGGGCCAGGCCCCCTCGCTGCGGCTTCCGGGTGCGGCGAGCTGGGAAAAGCCCGGCCTGCGTGACAACTCTTCGTGTGGCGGACTGCTCGTGCTTCCGCATGGACTGCGGCAGCTTGCCACCGCTGCCTGTGGGCCGCCTTACCCGACTCCGCGCTCAAAGGGCCTGCGAGCTGGCATTTCCCCCCGGCGCGCCCTGTCGGCCCGCACACGGCTCATCGAGCGGCCTCCTGCCGTCCCAATGCCTTGACCGGCATTTCTCCGAGACCCGGCTGGAGAGAGTCAGCCTTCCGCCGGCCGGTCGGTGATGAGCCGCACGATTTCCGCTGCCGCCGCGAGACCAAAAGCGCCTGTGACGAAACATACCGTGCCGTAACCAAGCCGCGGCTGCGCTGCCGCGCCGTTTGGATGCCCGCCCGCGGCCGCTGCTTCGCCGCCGGCGGTTGCGGTCGCCGGGGGTTGAGGGCAGAATACGCACCGCACGCCAAACTCCGTCGCCGCGTCGCCGCGCAGGCCGTATTGAGCGCGCAGGACCTTGCGCGTGGCCTGCAACAGCCGGTCGTGCGTCACCCGTCCCAGGTCGTCCACCCGGATGCGCGTTGGATCGCGGTGCCCGCCCGCCCCGCCGCTGGCGACCACGGGCAAGCCGCGGGCGCGGCAACCGGCAATCAACAGCGCCTTGAGCGCGGGCCGGTCAATCGCGTCCAGCACCGCGTCGTAACGGGTCGCCAGCAGCTCGGCGGCGCTGGCTGGCAGCAATTCCGTTTGCAACGCCCGCACCGTGCATTCCGGCTGGATGGCCTGCACGCGCTCGGCCAGGGCGGCGGCTTTCGGGCGCCCAAACTGCCCGGTCAACGCGGGCAATTGGCGGTTGACGTTGCTCACGGCGATGGTGTCGAAATCCACCAAGGTCAGTGCGCCGACACCGGTGCGGGCCAGAGCCTCGACCGCCCACGAGCCGACCCCGCCCAGGCCCACCACGCACACGTGGGCGTGGCGCAGGCGTTCTTGCGCCGCCTCGCCCAACAACCGCCGCACCCCGGCGAAGCGCGCTGTGTAATCGTCGCTCACGCCAGCCCAATACGCGCCCTCGCCACCCGACTCAACCGCAAACCGCGGCCCGCAGCCGCCGGCTGCCGGTTGCGGTGGTAAACCGCTATGGCCATCGCGGCCCGTTGCGCGCCACGATACCTGCCGCCTCAGGGCGGCTTAATCGGATTGCGGCGTTCCCGCCGGTAGCACCCCGGCGCGCAGCCGCACAACTTCTCAAACGCCTCGTAAAACCGGCTCAGGCTCTGGAAGCCGGTTGCTTGCGCCACGTCCACGATCTTGGCGTCGGTGGTGACCAGCAAACGCTGCGCGTGGGAAATCCGGTAGCGCGTCAGGTAGTCCAGGACCGTGAGGTGAAACGTGCGCTTGAAAACGGCCATTGCGTAATTGGGATGCAACCGGGCCGCCTTGGCGACCTGTTCCACGGTGAGCGGCTCCAGATAATGGCGCGCGATAAAGGCGGCCATGCGCTCCGCATGTCCCAGGTTGCCCTCCCCCACCACGGCCACGCCCGGGCCGCACCCCTCGGGCGCGTCAGGCAACGACTCGGCCAGACGCAGCAGTCGGGCGTGCAGCTCCAGCAGCGCCGCGGCCGGCGGGTCAAACGCCCGGCCCGCCAGGTCGCGTTCCCAGCGCTGGCACAGTGCCAGGTCAACGGCAAAGCGGGCCTCCTCCGGCTCACTCAAGCACTGGCCCCGCAGCAGGCGGTCCACCAGCCCCGTTGGCAACCGGCATTGGAGAAACCAGGCCAGCGGCAGGGTAACGACGTAATACTCGGGCCGGCCCTCCGAGCCGACGATTTGGTGGGGGATGGCGGCCCAAAACGCGCCCAAGCGCCGTTGCCGCAACGTCACCCGCTGGCCGCCCAGCAGGTAGGTTAGCGAACCGCGTGTCAGCAGGTTCAGTTCGATCTCATTGTGCCGATCCGCCCGCGGCATCGGCGCCGCCTGCCACAGTTCGCAGGTAAACCCGTAGGGCGCAAAGTCCGGCCGGTCCTGGTTGAACGTGCGCGGGCACACGGGCTTAGGATACCGGAATTATCCGCCCGCTCACAAGGAGGAAGCCGGAAACCAGCCGAGCTATCCTGTCGGCATGACAACACTGAGGGCCGCCTTTCCCACACGCCAGCCGACGCTAGGGGTGATCTACGGCAACCGTGACTTCTTCCCTGACCAGCTTGTGAGCGAAGCGCGGGCGGACATCGCCAGGCTGTTTGGCCGGTTGGGCATCCGGGCGGTGCAACTGGCCGAGACGGACTCCAAACTGGGCGGGGTGGAAACGCACGCCGATGCACGCAAGTGCGCCGAGCTGTTCCGCAGGCATGCCGACGCCCTGGACGGCGTGCTGGTGGTGCTGCCGAATTTCGGCGACGAGAAGGGGGTGGCGGACGCGCTGAAGCTGTCCGGTCTTCGGGTGCCGGTGCTTGTGCAGGCGTATCCGGACGACCTGGATCAGCTCTCCCCGGCCCGCCGGCGAGACGGCTTCTGCGGCAAGATTTCGGTGTGCAACAATCTGGCTCAGGCGGGCATCCGCTTTTCCCTGACCCGCCGGCATGTCGTCCGACCGGCCGACGCGTCGTTTGCCGAGGATCTGGAACGTTTCTTGGGCGTGTGCCGCGTGGTCAACGGCCTGCGCGGGCTGCGGCTGGGCGCGGTCGGGGCGCGCCCCGGTGCGTTCAACACGGTCCGGTACTCGGAGAAAATCCTCGAACGCCACGGCATCAGCGTGACGACCGTTGACCTTTCGGAAATCCTCGGCAAGGCCGGCAGGTTGGCTGCCTCCGATCCACCGGTTGTCAGCAAGCTGGCTGAGATCCGGAGCTACGCGCCCGCCCCGGGCGTGCCGGACGAGAAGCTGGTTCAGATGGCCAGGCTCGGCGTGGCGCTCGAGGACTGGATGCGGACGCACGGTATTGACGCCACGGCCATCCAGTGCTGGACTTCGTTGCAACAGAACTTCGGCTGCAACGCCTGCACGCTCATGAGCATGATGAGCCAGCGATTCCTGCCCAGCGCCTGCGAGGTGGATGTCACCGGCGCACTGACCATGGTGGCCATGCAGCTTGCCGCCGGCTCGCCGGCCGCGCTGGTGGACTGGAACAACAACTACGGCGACGACGAGGACAAATGCGTCCTGTTCCACTGCGGCAACTGGCCCAAGGCCTTTCTGCCGGACATCCAGATTGCCGCGGCGCCCATCCTGGGCAGCCTCCTGGGCGAGCAGAACACTTATGGCGCGCTGGCCGGTCGCGCCGTCGCGGGACCGCTCACCTTCGGCCGCCTGACGACCGACGACCACGCCGGCGCCATCCGTGCCTACGTGGGCGAGGGCCGGTTGACAGACGATGCACTGGCAACCTTCGGCAGTCGCGCGGTCGCGCACGTGCCCGGCCTGCAACGGCTACTGCGCCACATCTGCCGGCTGGGCTTTGAGCATCACGTTGTCATGACCCGCTCCCGCACGGCCGCGGTGCTGGCGGAGGCATTTGGCAATTACCTCGGCTGGGAGGTCTATTACCACGGCAAGCCAGAGGACTGAGCGGATGACGGACCGGGAACTGGAGCTCAAGTCCTGGGAGTATCGCCGCCAGGTGCTGCGTTGGATTCACCACGCCGGCGCCGGGCACACCGGCGGCAGCCTGTCCTGCGTGGACATCCTGAACGTCCTCTACAACCGCATCCTGCACGTCTCGCCCGCCACCTGGCCCGAGCCGGAGCGCGACCGCTACGTGCAAAGCAAGGGCCACTCGGTCGAGGCCCTTTACGTCGTGCTGGCCGACCGCGGCTTTTTCCCGGCGTCCGACCTGGAAACGCTTGGTCGCTATCGCTCGCCGTATGTCGGCCATCCCACGCGCAAGGTGCGGGGCATCGAACACAACACCGGCGCGTTGGGCCACGGCCTTTCGTTCGGCGTGGGCCTGGCGCTGGCGGGCAGACAGGATGGCGCCGGCTACCGCGTCTTCACGTTGCTGGGGGATGGCGAGCTGGCCGAAGGCTCGAACTGGGAGGCGGCCATGGCCGCGGCGCACTACCGGCTGGACAATCTCACCGCCATTGTGGACCACAATCGCCTTCAGATCACCGGTTACACGCGGGATGTCCTGAGCCTGGAGCCGCTGGAGGCCAAATTCGCCGCCTTCGGCTGGGCCGTGCGCACGGTGGACGGGCACGACGTGGGCCGGTTGACCGAGGCGCTACGGGCGCGGCCCGAACCCGGCAGGCCCACCGTGGTGATCGCCCACACCGTCAAGGGCCGCGGCGTCAGCTTCATGGAAAACGTCCCCCGCTGGCATCACGGCGTGCCCAACGACGAGGAATTGGCCCGCGCCATGACGGAGATCGAGGCAGCCATCGCGCGGCTGAAGGAGGCCGGACCATGAGCGCCCCTGCGCCTGCCATGTTCTCCCCCCGGGCGTCCGCCATGGCCGCCAACCTGGGTCTGCGCCTGGGCCGCCCAAACCAGGACGTGTTTGCCGACACGTTGCTGGAACTGGCCCGCGCCGACCGCCGCGTGCGCGTGGTGACGAGCGACTCGCGCGGCTCGGCCAAACTGGTGCGGTTCGCCCAAGAACTGCCCGGGCAAATCGTCGAGGTCGGTGTGGCCGAGCAAAACCTGGTGGGTGTGGCCGCGGGGCTGGCCTCGGCCGGCAAGCGGGTGTTCGCCGTCTCCCCGGCCTGCTTCCTCACCACACGCGCGCTGGAGCAGATCAAGAACGACGTGGCCTACTCGGACCATCCGGTCTGCCTGGTGGGGATCAGCGCCGGCGTCAGTTACGGCGCGCTGGGCAGCACGCATCATGCGCTGCACGACTTGGCTGCGCTCCGAGCCATCCCCAACCTCGCGATCCTCGTGCCGGCCGACAATGCGGAGACTGCGGCCGCCGTGCGGTGGGCCCTGTCGGCCACCCATCCCGTGTATCTGCGCTTTGGCAAAGCGCCGCAGTACGACCTGGGCGCAGCCGGCAAACCAGAGGACATGGGCTGGGCGCGCAAGCTGCGCGACGGCACGGACGTCTGCTTCGTGGCCACCGGCGAAGCGGTCATCCACGCACTGCTGGCCGCCGGGCAACTGTCCGAGAGCGGCCTGACCGCCCGGGTGCTGTCGCTGCCCATGGTCAGGCCGCTTGACGTGGACGCGGTTCGGCGGGCGGGCCGCGAATGCCGCGCGGTGGTCACCGTCGAGGAACATTCCGTCCACGGCGGCCTGGGCGAAGCGTGCGCGGCGGTGCTGATGCAGGCGGGGGTCAGCGTGCCGTTCCGCGTGGTGGGCATACCTGACGAAGACACTGTCACCGGTTCGCAAGCGGACATCTTCCGGCACTACGGCCTGAGCATGGAGGGCCTCGCCGCCACCGCCCGACACATGCTGCGTCTGCCATGAGCCTGTTGCTTGCCCTGGACCAAAGCACCTCGGCCACCAAGGCCGTGCTGTTCGACGACCGCGGCGCGGTTGTGGACAAGGCCTCGCGCGACCATCGCCAGCTTTACCCCCAACCCGGCTGGGTCGAGCACGATGCCGAGGAAATCTGGCGCAACACGCTGGACGTCATCCGCGAAGTGGCCACGCGCCGCGACCTGGCGTCCCTGGCGGGGCTGAGCATCACCAACCAGCGCGAGACCATTGTGGTGTTCGACCGCCGGACCGGCCGGCCGCTGCATCCGGCCATTGTCTGGCAATGCCGACGTGGCGAGCCAATTTGTCGGGAACTGAGCGCCGCCGGCCACCAAGAGCTGATCCGCCGCAAGACCGGCCTCAAGCTCGACACCTACTTCTCCGGCTCAAAGCTGCGCTGGCTGGTCCGGCACCAGCCGGACCTGGCCGCCAGCCTCCGGCGCGGCGACGCGGTGGTCGGCACCATGGATGCCTGGCTGGTGCACCGGCTGACCGGCGGTCGGGTCTTTGCCACCGACCCCACCAACGCCAGTCGCACCCTGCTGTTTGACATCCACCGGCTGCGTTGGGACGACGAGTTGTGCGCGCTGTTCGACGTGCCGATGCGCGCGCTGCCGGACGTGATCGAGTGCACCGGCGCATTCGGCAGCACGGATGCTGCCGGCTGCCTGCCCCGGCCCGTGCCCATCCGCGGGGTGATGGGGGACTCACAGGCCTCGCTGTTCGCGCAACGCTGCTTCCAACCGGGCACGGTCAAGGCCACCTTCGGCACGGGCACATCCGTGTTGTTCAATCTGGGCGACCGGTGTCCGCCGCCCCCGGAGGGCCTGGTGACCGCCCTGGCTTGGGTTATCGGCAGCCGCCCGGTTTATGCCTTCGAGGGACTGATCAATTTCTCCGCCGCAACCGTGTCCTGGCTAAAGAACCAGCTTGGGCTGATTCGCAGCGCCGCCGAGACAGAGGCACTGGCGCAGGCGGTTCCGGACACCGGCGGGGTGTACCTGGTGCCCGCGTTTGCCGGCTTGAGTGCCCCTTGGTGGCGGCCGGAGGCGCGCGCGGCCCTGGTGGGCATGACCGCCCACACCCGCCGCGAGCACATCGTGCGCGCCGCCCTGGAGAGCATCGCCTACCAGCTCCGCGACGTGCTGGAGCTGATGCGCGCCGGGGCGGGCGTGCCGTTGCAAGGGCTGCACGCCGACGGCGGTCCGACGGCCAACGCGTTCCTGATGCAGTTCGTGGCCGATATCTGCAGCGTGGAACTGTGGGTCTCTGATGTGCCAGAGGCCTCGGCGCTGGGCGCCGCCTCGGCCGGCATGCTCGGCCTGGGGCTGCAGCCGTCGCTGGAGGCCCTGGCCGAGCTGCCCCGCCACAGGACGGTCTATCGCCCCCAAATGCCGCCAGACCGCCTGGGCCAATTGCTTGCGGGTTGGCAGGCAGCGGTGAAACGGGTTTTATAAGGCTGCAAGTCGAGCCTGAATCGCAACAACCGTGAAAGTGATCCCTCCAATGATCCCAAACCTCCCCACAACCGGCGCGCTGGTCGCCGCGGTGTTCCTGCTCAGCGCCTGCAAACCCGCGGGCACGGGGTCGTCCCCCGACACCCCGCCCGCCGGTGCCGCCAAGCGCATCGCCGTGGTCATCTCCACGCTCAACAACCCGTGGTTTGTTGTGCTGGCCGATACGGCGCGCAATCGGGCAATCGAACTGGGCTATGCTGCCACGGTGTTCGACTCGCAGAACGATCCCGCCAAGGAAGCAGCCCACTTCGAGAACATCATCGCCTCCGGCTACGCAGCCATCCTGTTCAACCCGACCGATGCCGCGGGGTCGATTGCCAACGTACGCAAGGCCAAGGCAGCCGGCGTGCCGGTCTTCTGCATGGACCGCGAGATCAACGCCACGGACGCGGCCGTCTCGCAGATTCTGTCCGACAACCACTCCGGCTGCGTGGCCCTCGGGCAGTACTTCGTCCGGCAGCTCGGCACCAACGCCAAATACATCGAGCTGCTCGGCCTGGTGGGCGACAACAACACCTGGAACCGCTCCAAGGGCTTTCACAGCGTGGTGGACCGTTTCCCGGGCATCCAGATGGTTGCCCAGCAGAGCGCCGATTTCGACCGTGCCCGCGCCCTGGAGGTCATGGAGTCGCTGCTGCAGGCGCATGGGGATATTGACGCGGTGTTCTGCGGCAACGACGCGATGGCCATGGGGGCCTACCAGGCGCTGCGGGCCGCCGGCAAGGCCGAGCGGGTGAAGGTGTTTGGCTTCGACGGTGCCGACGACGTGGTGCGACTGATCGCCGAGGGCAAGATCGTCGCCACGGGTATGCAGTTCCCCAAGGTCATGGCCCGAACTGCGGCCGAGTACGCGGACCGTTGGCTGAAGGGTGAACGCAATTTCCCGCAGAAAATTCCCGTCGCGGTCGAACTGGTGACGCGGGAAAACGTCGGCCAATACGGCGATTACGGCCGCCGCGATGCGGCCAAGCCGCCCGCTCCATGATGCCGCGCTGGCAGCGCCGAAGCGCCGGTTGGGTTGTCGCGCTCGCCGCGGCCGGGGCGTTTTGCTACTGGCTACCCCCGTTCCACGTCGTGCCGCTGCAGGCCGACCGGCCCCCGTCCGCCAGCCCGGCCGCGGCTTTTGACGCGGAAGCGTTTGTGGCGCGGTTTTGGAGCGAGCGCCTTCTGGCCGCCGAGGCGCGGGCGGCAGATGCCGCCCGGGTGCTGCGCGCGCTGCGCGAGAACCCGGCAGGCGCCGGCGAGCTGGGCCGCCGGCTCGGTCTCGGCCGGGCCCTGTGCTTTTTTGTCCGCGGGCAGGGACACATCAGCCGCGTGGCGCCCGACGCCGTGCGCATCGCCTTGGAAGGCGAGCCTGAGCCGGGCAGCGTGGTCATCGAAACCGGGCCTGTCTTCGGCAACGCGTTGCGTGATGGCACCGGGCTGCTGGACGTGAGCGCATTTCCCAATTCGCAGGACTTCAATGCCATTGCCACCGCGCTGAACCGGCGCGTCGAGACCGAAGTCTTGCCCGCGCTGGGGGCCAGGGCTGTGGCCGGGGCGCGCGTGCGGTTTCTGGGTTGTGCAGAGGTGAGCGACCCGGAGACCTGGACACCGCCGCTACGGGTGGTACCCGTACGGCTTGAGTGGCCATGAACAGTCCGCCCGCAGCGACGGCCAGGCGCGCCTGGCCCACCGGCCGGCCCCAGTGGGCGCGGCTCCGGTCCTTGATTGCCCTGGCCCTCATGTGCGCGGCGATGGCAGTGCTCTCGGACAAGTTCGTCACTGCCGAGAACGGCTGGAACATCCTGCGCCAGATCGCGGTCAATCTCTGCCTCTCGATTGGGATGACGCTGATTATCTTGTCCGGCGGCATTGACCTTTCGGTGGGCGCGGTGCTGGCGCTGGCCGGCGCGGTAGCGGCGGGCGTGCTCAAGCACGGCCTTGTCGTGCCCGGCCTGGGCGTCATGCTTCAATTCACCGTAGTCGGGGCCATTTGGGCGGGAGTGGCGGTGGGGCTGGCATGCGGCTGGTTCAACGGCCTGGCCGTCACGCGCTTCAGGTTGCCGCCATTTGTCGCCACGCTGGGCATGCTCAGCATCGCCCGGGGCCTGACCATGCTCTGGACCGGCGGTTTCCCCATTACGGGCCTGGGCGGCGGCTTTGGGTTCATCGGCACAGGCATTCTGCTGGGCGTGCCGATGCCGGTTTGGATTTCGGCCGCGCTGGTGGGCGCGTTCGTGTTGGTCACTCGCCGCACCATCTTCGGCCGCCAACTCTACGCCGTCGGCGGCAACGAACAGGCGGCGCTGCTCAGCGGCCTGAACGTCCACCGGGTCAAGCTGTGGGCCTACACGCTGGGCGGCGGCCTGGCCGGCGTGGCCGGCCTGATGGTGACGGCCCGGTTGGACTCGGCCCAGCCCAACGCCGGTCTGGGCTACGAGTTGGACTCGATCGCCGCCGTGGTCATTGGCGGTACGTCCCTGAGCGGCGGGCGCGGCTCGATCCTGGGCACGGTGCTGGGCTGTCTGATCATCGGCGTGCTCAACAACGGGTTGTTTCTGCTGAATGTCTCGCCGTTTTGGCAGCAGGTGGTCAAGGGCTTCGTGATCCTGGCCGCCGTAGCGATTGACAAGATGACTGCCGGCAACCGCTGAACACCGCCACCCCTTGGTCGAAGGTCCGCTTGTCGGCCTGAGCTGCCGGGTGGGCGCTTGTCAGGTGCGCAGCGGCGGGCCGCTCGCAGCCGCTCCGCAGCAGCCCCCGACGTGCGGCGGCACTGGCCGTGGGCGGCAGGCAAGCGTAGGGGGCGAAGACCTGGGCCACAGCGTTCTTCCCGGCGTCCGGCTTTCGGGCGAATGGGTCAATCAGCCCGGCGCCACCCGACCTCGCCCATCAAGCTGTAAGCCAGTGCCCCGTCAGGAGGCCGTGGGCAGCCGCAGGGACAGCGACGGAGCGAGTCGGTTTCTCGCCAACCGACCGTGCCCCGTGACGGGCCAGATGCCAGGTCGGGAAAGAGACCTCTGATCTCGCATTTACTCCCTGGCCATACCGTCTGTTCCCTGTGGCCTCAGCAGGTCGAAGCCCACCGGCCCAAGCCCGGAACGGCCAAGGATGCAAGGCCTGTTACGCCGGGGTCAGTTCGAGTGCTTCGGGCTTTTCGGCCCAATCAGACTGCGTCGGGGCGGCCTCCTCCGTGGAAGCGGTACAGGATTCCTCGGGCTCGGTAACGCCTGGCAGGGCATCGGGCTGTGAAGCAACGGGCCGAGTGGCGTCGAGGGTCAACGGCAGCGCGACTGTGACGCGCAATCCCTGCTGAGAGCCGGTCTCCAAGAGGATGGTGCCGTCCAGCACTCGGGCGAGCGCCGCGGAGGCGGCGAGGGCCAGGGGCGCTTCGCCGTCTGCCCCCGTCGGCAAGCCGGTGGCAGGCTCAATGAGCGGGAGCAAGCGGGCAACCAGCTCGGCGGCCTCGCCTGGCGTGTCGAGGTTGTACTGCACGGTCAATTCAGCCCGGCCGTCGGCGGTGGTGTGCGTGGCAATCCGGGTTAGCAGTTTCCGGGCGTCCGCCAGGTGGAGGAGCGCGGCGGCCAGTTGGACCAGCAGATGGCGCAGATGTGCGGCGTCTCCGCGCACGTTGGCCGGCATGTCGTCCGAGACAGTTGTCTCCGCCTCAGCTCGGCGGCCTGCTGCCAAGGTTTGGAGGGCCTCTTCAACTTCACGCATCAGCTCGGCGAGGGAGAATACTTCGTCTTGCAACTCGGGCATCTCGGGCAGGAGGGTTGCAACCGCCCGATCCTCTGCGGGCATCCCGGGCCAACCGGTCAGCTCGCGTTGCAAGGCCGCAAGCAACCGGCGCTGAGAGGTGGACAGTGGGGTGTCGAGCACGGCCTGGACCGCTTGCTGCAGGCCGGTGATGTGGCCGCGCATCCTTTGGAGGTTGTCATCCGCCCATCGCGCGTGCAGGCGGCCTGCTTCCAGGGCGGCGTAACGCATCAGGTCGAGTTGGCGGCGGGTAGTCCGGTGGGCCTGTTCGGCCTTGTGAGTCTGTGCCTGAGCCTGTTCAAGGCGCTGGCGGGTGTCGGACTCCAGGCGTTGGAGGGCCTGCCTTGCGGCCTGTTCCTGCTGCCGGAGGGCATCCAGGTCGCGGGCGAGGTCTTCGCGAGTCTGTTGGGCCTGGGCAAGGGCGGTTGACAGACGTTCGCGTTCCGCCTGTTCCTGGGCCAACTGCTGGCGCGCCGCCCTCAATTCTTCGCTCGCGGCCTGCAACTGAGCGCCCCTGGCCTCGTGCTGTGCGCGCGCATCGGCCAGGGAGCGGGCCTGGGCGTCGAGCTGCGCCCGGGCTTCAGCCAAGGCGCGCGCCTGGCTTTCCAACCGGCTCTGGGCTTCGGTGACCTGCGCTTGGAGGGCGTCCAACTGCTGCTTCAGTTGTTCGTTGACCTGCTTGAGTTCAGCCTCTGCGGCCCGGGCGTCGGTCAGTTCCTGTCGGCGCGCCAAGGCTTCAGCTTGGGCTTGGCCCAGCTCCCGGCTCTGGGCGTCGAGGCGGGCCTCGGCCGCTTCCAAGCTGCGACGCAATTCGTCAGCGGCCTGCTGCGAGGCATCGGCAATGGCTTGGAGGGAGCGCCGGGCTTCGGCGCCAGCGGCCAGCTCGCGCTCGGTGGCCCGACGGCGGGCGAGTTCCTGGGCCAGTCGGGCCTGGGCCTGGGCGAGGGCGCTGTTGGCGGCCTGGACCTCCTGAGCGGCGGTGGCGTAGCGCTCCTGCAAGGCGGTCATGGCGGCGCGGGCTTTGGCCAGATGCTCGTCCTGGGCGGCCAGCCTGGCCTGGGTGGCGGCGATGGTTTGCTCTTGGGCCTCGGCGCGGGCGCGGCTGGCTTCGAGTTCGGCGCGCAGGGCTTCGACCTGTTGTTCCAGGTCTTGCAGGTTTTGCCGCAGCGCGGCCTCGGCGGCTCGCGCCTCGTCCGCCTGACGCTGGTGGTTTTCGACCTGGGCCAGGGCGGTCGCCACCTCGCAGGCTCGGACCTCCAGCTTGGCCTCGGCGGCTTGCAAGCTCTCGCGCCACTGGGTCTCGGCTTGTTGCTGCCGGTCCAGTTCTGCTTCAAGTCGCTTCCGGGCTTCGGCTTCGGCCTCTGCTGTTTGCTCGGCGGCCTGGCGGTGCTGGATGGCCTCGGCGAGCTGGGCGCGGGCCTCGGCCAGGCCCTGGCTGGCCGTGTGGGCTTCCTGAGTTGCCGCGGCATAGCGTTCTTGCAACTCGGCGAGGGTCGCCCGGGCCGATGAGAGGTCTTGCTCGCGTTCCTGGACCTGGATTCGAATCTGGGCCAACTCCGCCCGTAACGCTTCGAGCTGTTGTTCCCGGTCTTGCAGGCTTTGCCGCAGTGCGGCCTCAGCGGCACGCGCCTCGTCTGCTTGGCGGTGTTGGGCGTCGGCTTCGGCTTGCGCGGCCGCCAGCGCCTCGGCCTGGGTCTGAAGGCGGGACTGCGTTTCATCCCAACCGCACTGGTCGCGCAGGGTCGCCATTTCGGCGCGGAGATTGGAGACCTGCCGTTCCAGCTCCTTGTTGAGCTCTTCGAGGGCGGCTCGTGCCGCTTGAGCCTCGGCCAACTGTCGGCGCTGGGCCTCGATCTGAGCCTGGACGGCCGCGAGCGCCTCGCTTTGGGCGCCCAGGCGGTTGGCCAACGTTTCCGTGTTCTGCGGCGATGTTTCCGCTATGGGCGGCCGCTGTTTCCTCGGGGGCGGGGGGGAGGCCCCCGCTGCGCCGGGCAGTTGGGTGGGCTGTTGAGGCGTTGGCGCGGCGGCACTGGCCGGGGACTTCTCCGAGCCGGGCTGTGTTGCTTGGGGCTGGGTTGGTGAGGTGGCCCGGTTGCCAATCCTCGACGGAGCGTCTGGGTCAGGGATGAGATGAGATGCCACGTCCGCGCCATTGGCGTGGTAGGCCGATGCGGCTGCAAGCCATTCCACGTTTTCGTGACCGTTGCCTCCCTCGGTCGAGGCCTGGGGCACGGCAGGCGGTTGGTCGTCTGTTGCCACCGCAGCCGCAGTGGTGCGGGTTGTCAGGGTTGCCGGCGCGCGCAGTCTGGTGTCCAACAGGAGGGTGACCGTCTTGAGAGCCAGTTCCAACGGCAGGACCGGCTTGGTAATGAATTCGTTGCCGCCGCTCAGGACGCTTTGGACTCTGTTTCCGAAGTCCCCGTGGGCGGTGACAAAGATCACAGGCGTGGTCTGGTGATGCGGCAAGCGGCGCAACTGCTTGCAGACCTCGAAGCCGTCCAGACCCGGCATGTTGATGTCCAGCAGGACGATGTCGTAGGGGGAGGATTCGAGCATTCGGAGGGCTTCTTGGGAATCTTTGGTACTCGTCACGGCCACCCCCATCCGGCGCAAGATGGTCACATTCAGAAGACCGCTCACGGCGTCGTCGTCCACCACCAGTGCCCGGGCTTCCAGAACCGCCGCTGCGGGGTCCTGATCCACCTCAGCCACCAAGCGGCCCAGACAATCGGTGGCTTGGGCGATGGTCTGCTGGAGGGTGGGCGTGAGGGTATTGGGCTTGGCCACCATTTCGAACAGCATCGCCTCAAAGGCATTGGCCAGCATGCCGACGCGCAGACACCCCGTCATACCGGCACGGGCATTGAGCGAGTGGACACGCTGATACAGCGAGCGCAATTGGGCCAATGCTTCTGGCGGCGAGGCGCTCTTGGCGTGACTGACCACCAAGGCCCGGAGTTTGGCCACCTCCGCCGCAGCGTCGCTGACAAACTCCGCGCGCGCGCCGCGGAGAATCTGCTCGTCCACGGGGTCAACAGCTTGGTCGGCTGCCGGCGGCAGGCCGTTCGGCTCGGCGACACCCCCGTTGCCCGGCGTGTTGCCGCCACCGTTTTCATTCGGTTCACCCCAGAAGCCCTTGATCACGCGCAGCAGCTTGGCGGGTGTGCACTGGCACTTGAACAGAGCGGTGTTGGCGCCCGCCATCATGGCGCTGGCGACCATGTCGGTGAGGTAGGCATTGGACAAAACCACCACGGGCAACCCCCGCAGCCGAGGCTGGCGCCGAATCCACTTCAGGATCTCGACGCCGTTGACCTCCGGCAACATCAGGTCCAGCACCACCAGGTCCGGCTTGCTGCGGTTGAGGCTCTCGATGGCAGCCAGGCCGTTGGCGGCCATGTCCACGCTGTAGCCCTCGCGTTCCAGCCGCGTGCAATACAGCCCGCATACCACCGGATCGTCGTCAACAAAGAGAATGCGTTTCATCTTGTTCCTGCCTCTGCTTCTAACCGGGGGGCTCGCGGGGTGTCTCGCAGCGCCTCCCCCCGTGGCGCACATCGCCCTGAGACATCCCCGTAACGCACACGCAACCGACCGATACGTGGCCTTAGCGGACTGGATGCCACCAGAACCTTGTAGGAATGTCCCCCCATCGGCCTCCGCTGCCGGGAGGCTTTGCGACACAGCAAGTCCACTCGCAATGGGCTTCAAGCCAGCCACTTACCGGCGGGCACTGCCCAGCATCAGGGCGCCACGACTCGGTGTGGGGTGGGCGACCCTGCTGCGGTGTTCGTCCTACCTCGTGTCAGGTTCTGTCTGATATCGGAACAGGAAAACAGGAATGAGACAACGCCCGCCGGCAGCCACCGGGCGGAAACGATGCGATGCCCGGGCCAGCCCGCGGGGCTGCGCCCGGCTACACGAGGCGGGCCAGAATGTAATTGCTCACCCCGGCGTTTTGCCGTAGCAGTGAGCCGACAATTCAACGAAAGGACGAACCATGGTAATTGGATCAATGATGCTGGTGGGCTTGGTTCTATTGGGCCTGCTGCTGGTGCTGGCGTTTGTGATCGTCGGCATCTACAACAAACTCGTCACCCTGCGTAATCGCTTCAAAAACGCCTGGGCTCAGATTGACGTGCAGTTGAAACGCCGCTACGACCTGATCCCGAATCTGGTTGAGACGGCCAAGGGCTACCTGAAGCACGAGCGCGGCACGCTGGAGGCGGTGATCACCGCGCGCAACGCGGCAGCTTCCGCCAGCACGCGCGTGGCGGCCAACCCGGCCGATCCCGAGGCCATGAAGGCCCTCATTGCGGCCGAGGGCACGCTGGGGGGCACACTCGGACGGCTGTTCGCCCTGGCCGAGGCCTACCCCGACCTCAAGGCGAATCAGACCATGATGCAGCTCATGGAGGAGCTGACCTCGACCGAAAACAAGGTGTCGTTCGCCCGGCAGGCTTACAACGACAGCGTGATGGCCTACAACACGCAGCGTGAGGTTTTTCCCAGCAACATCGTCGCCGGCATGTTCAACTTCGGGCCGGCCGAGTTGTTCAAGGTCGAGAAGGCCGAGGAACGCGAAGCGCCCAAAGTGTCCTTTTGATGCCGGGCGGAGAATGCCGAAAGCCGAGAATCGAACGCGGACGCCGGGGTTTTGAGCTTGGGAGGCGTCTCCGGATGCTCCATCCCGGCCGGTCACTTGCGCATGGACTTCTTTGAACGCCAGGACAAGGCCCGTCGGAACACGAAGCTGCTCATCGTTTACTTCGTGCTGGCGGTGGCCTGCATCGTGGCTGCGGTTTATCTGGCCTGTCTGCTGATCTTTGCCGGCGTGGCATCGCAAGACGCTCGCCCGGGGCAGGCAATGAGTTTTGCGCTGTGGAATCCGACCCTCTTCGCTTGGGCGGCGCTGGGCACGTTGGCGGTGGTCGCTTGCGGCAGCGTTTACAGAATCTCCACGCTGGCCGCCGGCGGCAGCGCGGTGGCCAGGTCGCTGGGCGGGCGGCTGGTCAATCCCGGCACCCGCGATCCTGACGAGCGCAAACTGCTGAACGTGGTCGAGGAAATGGCCATTGCCTCCGGCGTGCCCGTGCCGCAGGTCTATGTGCTGGAGCGCGAAGATGGCATCAACGCCTTCGCCGCGGGCCACACGCCCAGCGACGCGGCCATCGGCGTGACGAGGGGCTGCATGAAGCTGCTCAAGCGCGACGAACTGCAGGGCGTCATTGGCCACGAGTTCAGCCACATTCTCAACGGCGACATGCGGCTGAACTTGCGCCTGATGGGCATCATTTTCGGCATCCTGTGCCTGGCGGTCATTGGCCGCATCCTGCTGCGCACGCGCGGACGCAAGAACCCGCTACCGCTCCTGGGGCTGGCGTTGATCCTGATCGGCTGGGTGGGCGTCTTTTTCGGCCGCCTGATTCAGGCCGCCGTCAGCCGCCAGCGGGAGTTTCTGGCCGACGCCTCGGCCGTGCAGTTCACCCGCAACCCGCAGGGCCTCTCCGGCGCGCTCCAAAAAATCGGCGGGCTGGTGTACGGCTCGAAGCTGCGAACCGAGCATGCCGCGGAAGCCAGTCACCTGTTTTTCGGCAATGCCCTGGGGGCATCCTTCCTCAATGCCTTGGCCACGCACCCCCCGCTGGAGGAACGCATCCGGGCCATTGACCCGACCTGGGACGGCACGTTCCCACGCATCTCGGCAGTGGCGCCAGCGGTGGAGGAGTTGGCTGAGCACGAGCCTTCCGTGCGCCGTCGGCCGCCGGTCATCCCTGGCCAGCGCCCCCTCGCCACCGGCGTCGCGGCTGCCCTCGTGCGCCCGCAGACCGTGTTACCCAGCGTCGGGCAACCCACTCCGCTGCACCTTCGTTACGCCGAGGCGCTCCGAGACACGTTCTCCGACGAGCTGAAGTCCGCGGCGCGGAGTCCCGCCGGGGCCATGGCCCTGATTTATGCGCTGTTGCTCAGCCCTGACGAGGCCCTCCGCCGCGAGCAACTGGCTGCCCTGCGGCAGCAGACGCCGGCGACCGTATTCGAGAAGGTAGCCGCCCTGGCGCCGGAGGTCACCGCCGTGGTCGGACGGGCCAGGCTGCCGTTGGTCGAGTTGGCGCTGCCCGCGTTGCGCCTGCTGCGCCCGGACGAGTTCAGCCAATTTGTCCGCGTGCTGCAGGGGTTGATCGAGAGTGACCGGCAGATTGACCTGTTCGAGTATGTGTTACAGAAGGTCATCCGACGCCACCTCATGCGGCACTTTGGCATGGCGCGTCCGCCGGTGGTGCAATACTACACGCTGCGGCCGCTGCTGCCCGACTGCGTGGTGCTGCTGTCGGCGCTGGCCCATTTGGGGAGCGCCGACCCCGACCAGGTGCGCCGGGCATTCGCCGCCGGCGCGCCGTATCTGCGGGCCGACGAACCGCTGGGGCTGCTCCCCCGACAGGAATGCGGCCTGGCACAAGTGGACGCAGCGTTGAGCCGAGTGGCCCTGGCCGTGCCCCAGATCAAGAAAAACCTCCTCCAGGCCTGCATCCACGTCGTTGGGGCCGACGGCGTCATCCACGAACACGAAGCCGAGCTGCTGCGCGCCGTGGCAGACACGCTGGATTGTCCGCTGCCACCGTTTGTGGAGGCCGCCTGACCGGGTGGCTCAGGCCAGCCCGTCCCCACACTTTCTTGTCGGCGTGAACCAGACCGTTTCCGGCGGACACATCTTTCGCTTTGAGGTCATGATTGGGCCAGAAGGGCCAAGCCGCGCGCCGGATTGCCGGCGGGGCGGCCTGTCTCCAGACCGTTGCGCCGGCAAACCAGCGGTGAGGTGGCCTGTCCCCAGGTCGGCGGCGCCCGTGGTTCAAGATTTCGCTTTTCACCCCTGCTGACGGTCCTTAAACATGGCGCGCCTTTGGCCCGGCGTGGCCCCCGGCGCAACGGTGCGCAAGCCAGTGCCCGCCGCCCCGTGACTCGCCCGGCCCTGGACATCCAAGCATGAAAGATACTGGAACTGCACCACCGCCACCGGCGCGCGACCCGTTTGCGACGATTCGCGACCTGTTCGACCGCTATGTCGTGCCAAGCTACGGGCGCTTCGATCTGGCGCTCAGCCACGGGCAGGGCAGTCACGTGTTCGACGTGGCCGGGCGGCGGTATCTTGACCTGGGCTGCGGCATCGCCGTGAGCGCGCTGGGGCACGGGCATCCGGCCCTCGTCGAGGCGCTGACCGAGCAGGCAGGCAAGCTCATCCATTGCTCGAACTACTACTACCACGAGCCGCAAGGCCGGCTGGCGGCCGGTTTGGTGCGGCACCTGGGCGCGGGAAAGGTGTTCTTTTGCAACAGCGGCGGCGAAGCCAACGAGGGACTGTTCAAGCTGGCGCGCAAGTTCGGCCACGACGAGGGCCGATTTGAGATTCTGACGGCAGTCAATTCGTTCCACGGCCGCACGCTGGCCGGACTCTCAGCCACCGGGCAGGACAAGGTCCGCAAGGGCTTTGAACCATTGGTGGCCGGGTTTCGCCAGGTGCCCTACAACGACCTGGACGCCGCCCGCGCGGCGCTGTCGCCAGCCACAGTGGCCATTCTGATCGAGGGCATCCAGGGCGAGGGCGGCACCACACCCGCCAAGCCGGACTACCTCCTGGGCCTGCGTCGGCTGTGCGACGAACACAAGCTACTGCTGCTGATGGACAGTGTGCAATGTGGCCACTTCCGGACCGGCCGTTGTCAGAGCTGGCAGCGGATTCTGGAGGGCGTGCCCGGGGGCGAAGCCTTTCTGCCCGACGGGATTTCGATGGCCAAGTCTCTGGGCGGCGGTTTCCCCATCGGCGCGTTTTGGGTCAGGCAGCCGTACGCGGACCTGCTCAGCGCCGGCACGCACGGGACGACCTACGGCGGCTCGCCCCTGGCGTGTGCCGTTGCCCTCAAGGTGCTGGAGGTCATCGAGCGCGAGCGGCTGGACCAGAACGCGCGGAGCGTGGGCGAGTTCCTCAAAGCGGGGCTGCAACGGCTGGCAGCCGCGTTCCCGGGCGTGGTCGGAGAGGTCCGCGGGCTGGGATTGATGCTGGGATTTGAATTGGCCACAGACCTGCCGGGTTTGGGCGGCGAGCCTTCCAAAAGCCCGGCCGTGCGCTTCGTCAACCTGCTCCATGCCGCCGGCCTGCTGGCCATTCCGGCCGGTCAACGTGTCATTCGCCTGCTGCCCGCGCTGAACCTGAGCCGCGACGATGCCGAGGAAGGCCTGCGCATCATTGAATCCGTGGTTCGCCAAGTGGCCCAGCGAGCCTGAGCCGGCTGCCGACCCGGCGCGCGGATCGGGGCGGGCAACCGGCCGGGTTGATCCTCCGCCGCCCATCACAGTCGCCCCACATGCGGCCCGTTTGACGCAAGACCGCTTGGCTTGCCAGCCACCCGACTGCGCCTATACTGCCCGTTTGTGAACGCACAGGCCCGCAGGCGCGTTTTGGTTGGCATGAGCGGGGGGGTGGATTCTTCCCTGGCTGCGGCGCTGTTGGCCGAGCAGGGTTACGAGGTCATCGGCGTGACCTTGCAGCTCTGGGCCGCTGACTGCTCGACCCCGTCCCAGGACCTGTTCAAATGCTGCGGCGCGCGCGCGGCCGCAAAGGCTCGGGCCGTTTGCGAGCATCTGGGCATCCCCTTTCGGCTGGTGGATGAGACGGAGGCCTTCCAGCAGCACGTGGTGCAACCCTTCGCCGCCGAGTACCGGGCCGGGCGCACGCCCAATCCGTGCATCCGGTGCAACGAACATCTCAAGTTTGGCGCCCTGCTGCGGCGTGCTGATCAACTGGGCGCGGCCTACGTGGCCACGGGCCACTATGCCCGCGTGGAACGGCGTCCAGACGGGCGGTTTCTGCTCCGCCGCGGCTGCGACCCGGCCAAGGACCAGAGCTACGCCCTGTTCAGCCTGCGCCAGGAGCAACTGGGCCGGGCCTTGTTTCCCTTGGGCAACCAAACCAAGGCCCAGACCCGCGAAGCCGCCCGACGCCGCCAGCTCGGCACAGCCGACCAGGCCGAGAGCATGGAAATCTGCTTTGTGCCGGACAACGATTACCGCCGCTTTCTGTTGGAGGCCGGGCTCGCTGCCGAGTGCCCGGGCCAGGTCGTGGACCTTCACGGCCGCGTGCTGGGGCAGCACCGGGGCGTGGCCTTCTACACCATCGGCCAGCGCCGCGGCCTGCGCATCGCTGCCGGCCAACCGCTCTACGTGGTGGACCTGGACCCGCTCCGCAATCGCGTCGTGGTCGGCGACCTCCAGGCCTTGAGCCGCGACCGGTTCACCGTCGCTGGCTGCAACTGGATTCCGTTTGACGGGCCCGGCGGGTCGTTCGAAGCCACTGTTAAAATCCGCTACAACCACGCCGGCGCTCCGGCCACGGTAACCCCGCTGGCCGACGCGCGGGCGGAAGTGGTTTTCCACACGCCCCAACGCGCCGTCACGCCGGGACAAGCCGCGGTGTTTTATCAAGACGACCTGGTGCTGGGCGGCGGCTGGATCGAGCGGGACACCCGTGCGCCGGCACCGCCACCGGACGCGGCTGCTTGTTAGCACGACGCGTCGGGCAGCCAGAGTTTTCGGCTCACGCCCGCCCAACAGACAGAGCCGCGTCAGTTTCCCAGCGTCGCGCCCTCCGCCCTGCGCGACAAAAGCTTACCGGGCGGGTGCCGGCGAGCGGGCTTTGTTCTCCCATCTGAGGCCAACCGTCTTGTGGGCCGCCACAGCGCGCCAATACTCGTCCTTCAACGCTTCGTAGATGCCGAACAACCCGCGCGCATCGCGGTCACGGTCCACGGCGATCCCATGGTCCGGCCGCCACGCCGGCTTGCGCGCCCGCAAGAACCGCGCGCCTTCCTCGCGAATCACCCGGGTCACGGGCCGGTCGGTGCCGTCGGGGTTGATGATGCCGTAATCGCTTTGCTCGTTGAGCCGGTAGCCGCCGGGATACCACCAGAAGAAAATGCCGTCCGCGGCCGACTCGCGCAGCAGCCGGTAAAAGTCCCGATAGTATTGCGCCTGAAACGCCAGTTTCTCTGGCGCCGGCCGCATATGCAGGTTGTCCCACACCGACACGCCCATCTCGGCCCAGAGGATGGGCTTGGTCGGGTCGCACAACCGCGCGTAATCGGCGGTGAACCGGCCAGCCTTGACCTTCTCCCAATCGCCGATGCGGCCATAGGCTTCGGGCTCCCAGATGTCCACGGCGTCTGCCAATCCGGCGAAATCGTAGGGCAGGAGGCCGTCCCAATTGAAGGTCGGGTCGCCCGAATATTGCATCCGGAAACTGACGGCATGATGCGGGTCAATGGACTGCACCAGCCGCCGCGCCGCGCCGTAACGCTCGGCCAGCAGCTCGTCCAGAAACCGGCGGTAGTCCGCCACCAGCTTCCGCCACGGGCCGTCGTGCGTAAGCCACTTCATGGGCGGGACAGGCAGCGATTTGAAATCTGCAACTTCAAATTTCAAATCCGCTTCGCCGATGCCCCAGGCCGCCCGCGCCGCGTCCACGGCGCCGTAGCGTCGCTCGACCCATGCGGGCCAGAGCGCGCCGTAGGCCTTCTGTTGCTGCGCCTCGTTACCGTGGCTGGGCTCCCACGCCAGGTCGTAGGCAAACACCGTGTCGTTTTGCGCCAGCCGGTAGTGCTCGATCAACGCGCGCATTTCAGTCCAGCGAAAATCCATTGGCGTGCCCGGCCGCAGCGAGAGATTCACCTTCAATCCGAGCGCCTCGCACCGCCGCAGGAAATCCAGCAGGTGCAACGCGTCCAGCGACTGGTGATAGATGAACACACTCACCGCGTTCAGGTCCATCGCTTTCACCCGCCGCAGGTCGCGCTCGATGACTTCCGGGTCGTACGCGCCGCGGCCCACCCAGTGCTCGAAGTGCTGGTGATTGGCCAGGCCGATGGCGCTGGCGGGCATGTAGTTCACCCCATGTGCCTTCCACGGTTTGCCGCGCAGCCACAACCCGCCGTCCCGCGCTTCAATGAACGCCGGTCTGGCCCGCGGCCGCCACACATGCAGCTCGTGCGTGAGCCGGTCCGCAAGCTGGCCATTGACAAACAGCTCGCTGACGACCTGCCAGCCCCGGCCCGGCCAGTGCTCCGGCTTCCAAGTGTGCGTCATCTCGGCCGTCTCGCCCGGTGTCAGTGTCCACCGCGCAGCGGGAGGCGCGAATTCGCCTTGGCCGGAGCGGGCGCGGACTTGGAGCGCGAGGTTGTCCTGCGCACTTCGCCCAAAGTTCACCGCACGTGCCCCAAGCGGAACGGCCTGGTCCTCGAACACCGTGAAAAATTCCGCGCCGCCCTCGACCAGGAACAGGCCGCGGCGCATTCGTTCGAGCGTGTGCCGCAAACAATCTTGCACCAGCGTTTGCCGGTAAAAGGCCGGATCGGTCGGCGTGAATCCCGCCCACACCCCGCCCCGGAACGGCGGCTTCACGTGGACCAGCAACGCCGCCACCGCGCCGCGATGCTCACCCGTGCGCGCGTCATGGGCGACCAGCAGCGGCTCCCAGCGATACGCGCGGTCCTGCCGGAACCCCACCCCGCGCGGCCGTGGATGCATGCCCACCAATGCCGCCGGCGCGAGGGCAGTTGTTTTCGTGTCCGACAAGTCTGACTCATCGGCCCGAAAGCCGGCCCGCTCCACCCGCACCGGCAGCGTGAGCGGGAAGAACTGGTACCCCGGACATAACGACTCCCAGTGTGGCGGCTTGAAATCGCCGGGCGGGCGCGCGCCGCCAAACGGGCTGGGCGCCGTGCCCACGTCCGCCAGCCAATACTCCTGGCGGCCGCCCTCCACCGCCGTGTGCGTGTGCGCCAGCCCGACCACGAACCGCGCCGCGTTCTCAGGCCTGAAGCCATCGTCCTTGCCGCGGCGATGCGGGGGCGGTTGCCACGGCTTGAACGCCTCGGGTGGCAGGGCGTAGTCACGCCATTCGGGCGCGAGGTCCACCGTGGCAATCCAGCGCGAGCCATCACGCTCGGTCCACTCCAAGGCCAGTTGCCGGGTTTGCGGCGTGCCGCGCGCGCGGAAGCACGTCAAGACATGGCCGGGCGGAAACGGATTGGTCAGGGGCGGGCTGAGAAACGTGTCCCACCCGGTCAGCTTGTCCATCACCACGTGCAACGCGCTGCCCCGTCCGGTCGGGACGATTTCGTGACGCGTGACCGTGTCCGGGGCGTCCGTGCTGCGCTGCCACTGCCGGAGGTCGGCCCGGGCAAAGTCGAACAGCGTTCGCGCGGGTTTCTGCGCCGCCAGCGCCGCCTCGAAGCCGGCGCGCGAAAGCCACTGCCCGTTCAACTCGAACAACGCCTCTTCCCAGGCCGGCAACCCCAGCGCCAGCAAATCGCCGCCCGCCCGCAGAAACTTCTCGACCGCCGTCGCCGCCGCGGCTGGCAGCGCGCGCGCCCCGGGCAGAACCAGCAGGTCGAAGCGCTGCGGCGAAAGCGCGTCGGCATTGGTAAGCCCGGGCACGCCGATGA